>Ga0335085_10003486_pt1 | contig 27160 bp, 22 predicted proteins | sample Lox_Sample_45_FD_206712 | JGI IMG/M metagenome (GOLD analysis project Ga0335085, IMG submission 206712) | Soil microbial communities from Loxahatchee National Wildlife Refuge, Florida, United States - Lox_Sample_4.5 | ecosystem: Environmental > Terrestrial > Soil > Wetlands | place: USA...
TTTGGAACACGCCGCTTTAGCCAGCTATAACCGCACGTTGGCTGATTGGTCTTTAAACCAGGATATCTATCAACAATTTGTTTTGCGCCCGATTATAGAGTCTCCGGCAATCGACTCAAGAATGCCTGCCAACTTAAACTGGAGGTGCTTTCTTTGGGAAGATTTTTACCCCCGTGTTCGACACGAATCTTCTCCGGCAGACGCCGCTGCAATAGTCGCTTTTCATTTGCGCGAACGCATTACCGTCGTGACTTCTTCCAACGCGCCCCACGAGATTGCTCAAATATGGTCAGAGCAAGTTACCGATGAAATGGGTTTTGATGTTATTTACGTGGCCGCCCTGCGTTCGGTAGGAATTCCTGCCCGTTTGGCTTCAAACAGAAAAGCCGAGTTTTGGGATGGTGTTGTCTGGCGCGAGGCGCCGCGGCCACCCCTTCTTGCTGCTAATTGACTTGGGCTGTGCCGGCTGGGTGACTCATTGCGTCCTCATTAATTTAAGGATTGTCCAATCGATAAATGCCCATGAAGTTACCTTGAAGAAAAAATGGCCTTCATCCGTGAAAGAGTGGAATTGAAGTTTAAAATCTTTACTTCCAGCTTGGAAAAATTCCCGGACCGACCTTTGCGCCAGTTTCGGTGAGCAAACATTATCCTGGCTGCCGTGAAACTCGAATACCGGAAAAGTGTGGATCCAATTTTGTGCCGGAAGCTCGCCGGATCCTGGCCAGGAAATCAAGATCAGCCCTCCCAGATTTTGGCAAAATTTACTCGCGTTCGCTGCTAAACCAGCCCCGACGCTGCTTCCCATAATGAATACCCTTTCAGGCCTAACCTTGAGGGTTTCAACCGCATAGTTGTAAGCCGCCACGATATCAAGTTCTGCGCCAAAAGGACCGATTCGCTCGTAACCGGCCCCATAACCGGCACAACCTCGGTAGTTCACTACAATGACGTGGCTGCCGTTGTTTAGAAACAGTGGAATAGAAGGCTGCCAGTTAGGAAGAGTTTGGAGATGTTGGCCACCGCCAACCACAATCAAGGCGGTTGGCGAACTGCCGTTGTTTATTGCAGGTCCCCAGTGGTAAATGTGGACCTGCATTCCATCCGTGCTTCTAATTGTCTGAAAATCGGGAGGCGTGCAGTTAAAAGCGCTTCCACCGGGGGGACCGTAGATGGTGGTAAAATTGGAAGTGCCAGCTGGCATTTGACAGATTTCGGGGGCTCTTTCCAAGGACTCAAAAAATCCAAAAAGACTACCGTCAGACTGGTTGACCCCGGTTACCCTAAGCACCCCGCAAGAAGGTTGAATGAAAGTCCGTTTATCAGAATTTCGAATACCCAGCACGGCGCTAATGATGCCGTTGGAATTGACGTGATACAAAAATGTCGAGTTATTTGGCAACCACAACGGATGGCCGATATCACCCGGGGCTTCAGCACAAAGTGATATTTCTCCGGTTTTCAGATTAATTTCATCAAGTTTAAAGTAATCATCACTCGGTCCGCGGACAGCTGCCAATACAAGGTCGTTCTGCGACCAGGCCAAATCGCGAACCAAACTGCGTGGGAGAACGGCCATTTGTTTTAAACGATGGCCTTTGTTATCAAATAGTAGAATCACGCCCGGATCAATTTCATCCACCACTGCAATGGATTGTCCGTCTGGTGACCATGCAAAATCCGTATTATTGTTACCGGGAATTGAGGCGGACAGCTTAATCGGTTCAGCATGTCCTATGGCATCAATAATCAATAGATTACCGATGGAGGGAGTGCCCTGAAAATAGAGTAGTTTCTTGCCGGTGGGATCCCATTTTAGGGGTGGAAGCGCCGTATAACTAATCGGTGCATTCGGAATCCATTTTTGATGCGACTCGAGTTCATATATGAATAGCCTCCGCTGATTTCCTAAAATCGCTTCCTGAAATGCAACCGCCTTACTGTTAGGCCGCCAGGTCAAGGAGAGCTGAGTGTGGGTGGAAAAAAATGATGCGATTACCGATTTTGATTCCCGGCTTATTACCTCTACATTATATCCTTTGGTCGTTTCATTTTTAACCAAGAGATACCTTCCATCGGGTGACGCGCTCACCGCCTTTGGTTGCCAAGCAAGTAAACTAAACAAAACGGTTTTATATAGTCCGTTGCTTTCAGGGGAATGTAACTTTAGCAGGCCCACTAAAGAGCAACCCAGCAAAAACAAGATTATGGCAGAATTCTGCCTGCCAAATTTCGGGGATATTGTTCTCAAATGGAAATGCTTGTAGCGCAATTTAAATTTATGTCCGGCAAACTGCCACAAAGCATACTTGCATTTCAAAGTGGGCCGCGTTTTGCAGATTTCGGATATGACAGACTGCAAAGTATTGACAGGGGTGCTATTGCTTTGCCCATGCGCCCTTAAGATGGTGTCCTGGAGGGAGCTTTGGCTCTTCAACCTTTCCACCCAAAATCACGGGGATGCCGTTCACGAACGCCGCAATGACACCGTCTGAGGGCTCGTGGGGATTGGCATATGTAGCGCGGCTTTTTATTTTTGTCGGATTCCATAAAATGAGGTCGGCCGCCTTGCCGACCTCGATGGAGCCGCGATTTTTTAGATCCGGGATGTACGGGGAGAATTGGTTGGCTGCCTGCGTCGAAAGTCGATAAAGCGCTTGCGAGAGCGGGATTTTTCCTGTGTCGACATAATCATTTAAAAATTTTGTAAAAGAACCCACGCCGCGAGGGTGAACAGTGGTCACGTCCCCCGGTGAATCAGTGCCGATCGGGCAAAACGTCTTCAGAGCGAAATAGTCAACAGTGAGTTGAGGAATTGAATCCACATTCACATTCCTTTGCACTGGATCGTGCGACATTTGAACAAACTGTTCCAAGGTCAAGGGATCGGCATCTCCAACATGCACATGGGACATGTCCGTTTCGTATCTCTGCAACCAGTCTCCGTCAAAACGGGCGCGATGTATCGAGCTCGACCATCCGGTGTAAGGGTAGAAATCAAAAGTAATATTTGCTCCGCCTTGCACTGCCTTGTCGATCATCTGGCAGGCTTCTTCGGGATGGAAAGTTGCCCCGGTCGAGCTGATATGAAGAATATGAACAGGGACGCCTCGTTGGGCGCACTCAATTGCTTCCTGCAATCCGCGCAGTTCGTCTTTACGACTCGAATATCGCAAATGAAAAGTGAAGAGAATATTCTTATTTGCAAAATGATCTCCAAGAGAAGAAATTACCTCGGGCGTGGTTTTAGAATTATATTCTGGGGAGAGGGCTATGGTGTAGGCTCCAAAGCGTAATGACTTTTCAATAGCCGCGAACATCTCATGGTCGGACAAGTGTGCCATCTGCGCTGGAATTAATCCGACTGAGGTCGCATAGTTTAGCAACTCTGACGCATGGTTCACGCTCGCGTTCGCGTTGAACATGTCTCCATGAGCTACGAAGCAGGTGGTAATGCCATCCTTTAACTTTAAAAGCGCCGCTGACTGACTTAGCCAATTGCAGCAATTCACATCAATAAAGCCGGGCGCAAGAACTAAACCCGTGCCGTAAACCATGGTCTTTCCCAATATTTTATGCTTACCAATATACGTAATTTTGTCGCCTTTAATCCCGATGAAATATCCGTTCTCACTTAGAAGATCGCCCTTAAGATACTTCACATCGGTGATTACGAAATCGTACGAACGATCACGACATACAACGGAGGCAAAGACGAGGGCGAGAAAGAAGCATGTGAAAATAACGGAAAGGCAAGAGCATCTCCCCCCTAAAAGGCGATTTTTTGAACTTTTAATAAGTGGCATTGCCCAATACGACCCGCGTCGCGATTCGTTCGCGAAAGCTGGTTTTATATTTGAAATTAACAACGCGCCTGCGCTAAAAAATACCTATCGCCAGCTGTGGATAGAATCGTAACGAAAAGTCATTTCGGCAGGGACATATGTTTCGTAAGCCTTCACATGACCGTCGACAAAAAGTAAGTTCTGGCTTCCATTGTGTCTTCGCCATCCTAACGCCGGAACTCCATTGAGCGGACCACCAACGCAATTTGCAGTAAAATCGTCTTTATCCGCATCTTCTGCATTAGCTTTTCCTCCCCAGATTGTATCGCCGGATAAGACAAATGCGGTAGAAAACAAGACGCGTTTCCGATTAACAGGCGCGACGCTTCCTGAATCTACATATGCAGCTCTAGCCCCGTTAAAATAGCTGAAATTGGATTCTTTATCATTCGGACATTTATAAACGTTCGTATTAACTGTGTAGGGAATAGCCAGCTCCATCCAACTGTGAAGTTTGGTGTGGCTATCAATAGCACCCCAAAAAATTTGATTGCCTGACTCGGGATAGAGATCATTGTTATCATTGGCATAAAGCTCCATCCCAATTCCTACCTGATGCAGTTGAGATTTGCACACAATCGCCCCAGAGCTTTGTTTGGTTCGAGAAAGAGAAGGAAGAAGAAGCGTCACTAAAATCCCAATGATGGCAATGACTACTAGTAACTCGATCAATGTGAATGCTTGCGGAAAACTCCTATCTATAGGCATCTTCAGCATAGAACTAACCCAAAAGGTGCTTCCTAACCGTGCCGTTTTGAGAGATTTCTAATGCTCTCGCTTCATTGTAAGGTTTTAAACTTTTTCCCATATAGCCTCCGCGTTGAGAACCGCAAATTTGACCAATGACCTAGCAGTAAGTTTCTCACGCAAAGGCACCATTTGCAAGGAAAAAGCTGCCAAAATTTCAAAACCCTTTAACGCTATTACACTGAGGACGTTCCCGCCTAGGGCAATGGGTAAGCCGAGGCCGCAAAAGCGCGCTTCACGCCCCCGTAGTCGATTTGGAGGATATTCAGGGTATGACTTTTTGATGGGGTGGTTGAAATCGCTCACCAAAGCCTCGCCGAGCTGGCCGCGGCAGTAGGACTACGACGTGCCCTGCGCACCATTGCGCGATTTCGAGCTTCCTGTCTTTTCATTTGATTGAAAGACATCGTTTTCATCGAAGGAAATAATATCGTAATCAGAGGTTGGAAGCAAGTTCGCGGCAGAATAGAGCACCCAATATGCAGGTGGCATATCCACCCCTTATGGTCGGAACAACCTACGAATGGCGGGCCAGAATCTGCGGGTTGGACGACTTCTCTTGCGCTCCCAATTTTTGAGCGTGCCCAAGCAAATTCCGAGATTTTTCGCGAGCGTGTTCATGGTCATTTTTCTGTGCAATCGATAGGAAATGAGCATTTTAGGAAAATCCGTTAGGTGGGGGGGCGAATCCCACCTTATGGCCTTGATCATCAGCTGGCAAAAAGGGTTCAGAACCGACCCCTTCCGCCAGCTGGAGCGCTCACTGAGTGAAGATTGTTTCCAGACATTTTCCGTCGCCTCCTCAAAAACTCCCGTCGCTCAATGGCTGAACGGCAGATTTGGTTTGGTGCGATGGACTGCTTTTCGCCAATAGCCCCTTGCTATGGGGCAATGCGATCATGGCATTCCGGTCATCAATCTTCCTGCGCCTTCCTCTCAGTTGAACCGAACCATCGCGCCGCCATCCAGGCGTTTGGTTAAATCAATCGGATCGCCGACGGACACCTGCTGGCTGTTTACCTGGTAAGCCCAGACTTCGAAATGAGCAAGTCTGGCCTCCCCGTAAATGGTAGCGAACGCGCCATCCACGGCGTCTGCGCCGTGAGCGACTTTTACCCGCCCGATCCGCGGGACATTGAAACGGGGATCGAACGTCAGCCATTCGTTGCCCAGATAAATTTCGCAGTAGGCGTGAAAGTCCATGGGTGTTCCCGGATCAACGAACCCAATGTCGGGCAAATGGCCGGTAACATAGCGCGCCGGCAAATTGAACGTGCGGCACAGCGCCACGGCCGCATGTGCAAAGTCCCGGCAAACACCGTAACGCCGGTCGATGACCTCGGACGCAGACAGATCAGCGCGGCCGGATAGGTAGCGGTATTCAATGTTGTTGTGCACCCAATCGCAGATGGCTTGCACCCGCGGCAGGCCGTGGGGGATGTTCCCAAATTGGTTCCATGCAAAATTCATCAGCTTGTCCGAGTCGCAATAACGGCTCGGCAGCGTGTAGCGCAACACCTCGAAAGGGAGTTGGCCCACCGGCAGGATTTGGCCCTGGACATCCCGGCTGTCGGGCAACGACGAGACGGCCACCAGTGCATCATGCCGGATTTCATTCCGCCCCGGCATCAACATCGAACGATAAGTACTGTTGCCGTGAGAATCCTGAAATTCGGACGACGGCAATCCGATGCCGAAGGAAAGCTTCTCCTGCATCACGAGCACCTTGCCTTCCAGCCGGGGTCTAAGCACGAACAGCACCGGCGTGGGCACCGTGGTTTCATAAACGACATTGCAGCCGACGCGAACGGTGAGATCCAAAGGAGTCCAGCTCATAGGCGCGTGAAAGGCAACAACGGTCGCCGGACTCAGCGCCGGAAACTCTCGCGGTCGTCCGCTTCGAGCCAGTCAAACGTGCTGTTCGTTTGCGGATTCAGTCCGAGTTTGTGGCAGCCCTCAATGAAGTAGTCGCGTTTGTTCGGATCATTGAACAGGCTGCTCGCCTCCATTTGATCGGACCAGGCCTTAATCTCATCCGCCGTTCTGACGGTGCCGTTGGCGTGCAACCAGATGCCTATCTCTTCGTAATCCTTCGACGCTTGGACGGCGCTCTTGAATTGCTCGGCGGTGATATTCTTGAAACTGAAGAGCGAGTTATCGAGCGGACAGTCGTAATAGTATTGGCCCAATGTGCCCGCCAGGCTGGCGCGACACTTGTCGACAGCGCGCCGGGTAACCGCGAACCCCACGAGGCGTTCACGCGGGCTGTGCGGCGCTTGTTTGTTCAGATCTCGGACCGCTAAAGGAGTGTTCATCATTTTTGGTTTTGTTTTGAAAAAAGTTTGGCTTGTCAGGCTTAGTTTCGTCCTTTGTCATCCGTGTGGGCGTCTTCGTGATTGTCGCGGTTTCGGCCCGGAGGCGCCCAATGCCTGGGGTACTGTTTCACAATGTCAGCATGATGATTCGCCGGGGAATCGTGAAAAGGAACGCTCACCGACGGAGAGGCAAACAGAACGTCAACCGCAACATGCGGCGGCGTGGGCCGCGAGACCCATGAATGCCCATCCAAATAGACGTACCGGCGCCGCTCACTGCTGTAATAGACCTGGTAAGCAGGATAATAAACATAGTCATCCTGTGCCGCTACTCCACGCTCGACGTAGACCGATGTTGGCGGCTCGGTGTCCATGCCGATGCGACGCGGTTCGTTCATATCACCGATGCATCCGGAGGAAAGACCCAGCAGCGCCGCGCCAAACATGAATCCGATTTTTGAGTTTTTGGCTTTGTGCATAAACTTTTCTTGTCCCAAGGCGCGATTCAACCGGCGTTGAGTTCTGCTTTCTCTTTGCGAGCGCAGTGTTGTACCTCGAACCGGTTCGGCTTCGTGGGCAGCGCATGCATAGTCAAGGCCTGAGTGAATCAGGCCAATACCTTGTTTGCTTTTCGGCCATAGCCTATTGCTATGGTGGTGAATTTCGCCGTGTCCCTGGAGCACAGAATTGACCAAGCGAAGACGACCACCCGGAACCGGTTTGAACAACAGCGTTTGTATTGTTAATCACTCTTTCCGGAGCGATGTCACGTTTTTAGCCACCGGTCCGGTCTTCACCCAACCTTGGGGCCTCTTGAGACTCTGCGCAGCCGGGCGAACCAGTTGGATAATTTCTGGCATCTCGAAGCCAATCTTTTCCTCGATGATTTCAAGCAGGGCTATATCTGCGGAGCGGAGATTGCCCGTATGACTTAGAAAAGATCTGCTGCCGGCGTTTAACTGCCGAACCCGGCGCGAAACGAGGTTGGTCAAGACATGTGGGTTTAGGACCTTTGCCATTGCTTGCTTAACGAAGTCAGCGTTCATGTAATATATTTTATTTGTGACAGGCAGTTTCTCACGTTGGGAGGATGCGAGCCAATACCTTGTAAGCGTGACGCCGATAGCTTGCAGCTATAAAGCCGTGGATTGAGGGAATCTGTTTAACGCGCGCCGATGGTCCGGCCCGTATGAATTAACGCGTCAGAGCCGCCTGCTTTTTTACGACCTCAATGTATTGGGACAGGACTTTGGACTGGTTCTCCCGATGCCACGCAATCCAGTAATCGGCCTTTGCAACCATGGTCAGCGGCCGAAAGACCACGCCCGGATGGGGCAGGTTCTTGATCTGCTCGCGCGCAAGCGTCACCCCCAGACCTTCCGCCACGAATGTCATGAGGCCGGATTCGAGATCCACATCCTGCAAAATCCTCGGCGTGAAGCCCCCTCCGAGGCAGATGTTGGACAACCAATCGCGTGAACCGGGATGCGTTTGTTCGGACATCGCGACGAAGAACAGCGGTTTAAGGTCGGTAATCTTAATCTTGTTTTTTTTCGCCAGCGGATGAGTTGCCGGCAAAACGACGACGACGTTGTGCCGGGCAACGCATTGCCATTCCAACTCGGCGGTGTTCTTGTTGGCAACGGACGGCCGCAGGCCCACGAAGCCAAGGTCGATTTTCCGGGCTTCCAATGCACGGAGTTGCTCGGCGGGTGACATGTCGAACAAATTGACGGAGGTTTCGGGACGCGCTTGATAGAATGTTGCGAGCGTCGTCGGCAAGAGGTCGAAATTGAACTTGAACAAGTAACCGATGTTCAACTGTTCCGACTCTCCGCGGCTGAACCGCCGCACGGATTTCACGCTCTCGAGGCTTAATGCCACCAACCGGCGGGCATCGACAAGAAAACTGCGGCCTTCTTCGGTCAATGAAACCCGGTTTCGACTCCGATCCAGGAGAAGCACGCCGAGTTCCTCTTCGAGATTGCGGATTTGGCGGGTGAGGGAAGGCTGCGCCAAATGCAGTTTTTCCGCCGCCCGGGTGAAGTTCAGCTCCTCAGCCACGGCGACAAAGTACCTCAAATGACGCAGTTCCATAGTGCAACTCCAGATTAACGCCAAGGCTCGCTGGAGCAATGAAAGAAGTGAACGCTCGATGCCGGGCTTGCGCCATAGCTCCGAGGTATAGCGACGGGACGTACTAAGTATTGGTGACTCGCGGTTCCGCGCAGCATCGTATCCTCATGCAACTGATCATTCGGAAGGCCACCGTCCGGCGCGAGGCTGGTTCCAAAGGCGACACCTGCGTTGTGAGCACCGGAAGTGGTCTGTTGAAAGACGCCCACTTCGCTTTGGGCGTGCCGGTCAAAGAAGACTCCGTGACGGATCCCGCCGAATTGATTGCCGCCGCTCACGCCGGCAGCTTCTCGTTGGCCCTTTCGAATGAGTTGAAATTAGCGCCCTCCGACTCCGGAAACATTGTCACCGCCGCCACTGTGACGATGGAATATTTGGCCGCCGGTTGGACGATCATAAACATTCATCTGAACGTCATCGCCAAGCTTTCCAAAGTGACACAAAGCGAGTTCATCGATGCCACTGTCCGCGCCAAAACGAGTTGTCTCGTATCGCGCCTGCTCCGCACCACCATTTCGATGACGGCCAAATTGGAAAAATAATGAGGGTGCGATTCATGGCTTGTTGAGCGTCGGCCAGGATTTTCGATTTTGGCTTGATTCACTGATAGGAAACGTGCGGCCAACAAGGCTTTTTGCAGGGTTTTGCCATCAGAATTGCAAGGTGGCGAATCCCACGTTGGGGCCTTAATCATAGATGGCAAAAAGGGTTCAGAAAGGACCCCTGCCGCCAGCCATTGTTTAATTTGGGACAAACCACATCGGTTGCGAGCCTCTCAAGGAAGGGTTGCGCGGAAATGGATTTCACTCGCTCGCAAATCAGACTTCGAGGCGGTCGCCCGGCCGCGCCACAATTGCGTAAAGCGCCGGCATCAGGAAGATGCTGATCAGCAGTCGCGTGAACAAACCGCTGACCACCACCAGCGCGAATGGCCGCTGCGAGTCCGTGCCAACTCCAGTCGCCAGCGCCGCAGGGAGCAGCCCCAGCGCGGCTACCAGCGCCGTCATCATGATCGGCCGCAGCCGCAGAATGGCGCCATCGCGAATTGCCTGTGCAATTCCCGTCCCGCCCCGTCGCAGTTCATTGACGTACGAGATATAGACAACTGCCGTCTGGACCGACACGCCAAACAATGCCAGGAAGCCGATGCCCGACGAAACGGAAAACGGCGTGCCGGATATCCACAGCGCCAGAATGCCTCCCACCGGCGCGGAGAGCAGCACGCCGAGCACCGTGATCAACGGGAACTTCAGATTGCTGTACAGCGCGAACAGCAGGAGGAAAATGACGAACAGAGTCAGCGGCAGGACAATGCTGAGCTGTCGGCGGGACGAGGTGTATTCCTTGTATTCGCCGCCCCAATCGAGGCGGTATCCCTCGGGGAGGGGCACTACGGATTTGACCTGCTGCATCGCGTCCTCCACGGCACCGGCGAGATCGCGGCCTTCGACTGAGAATTGCACGCCGATGTAACGGGAATTATTTTCGCGATAAATGAACGAGGCGCCGTTTGCAACCTCCAGGTCCGCGAACTCCTTGAGAGGAATTTGCTGTCCGTCCGGAGTTGAAACGAGAATATCGCCGATTTCCTCTGGATTGTCCCGATATTGTTTGTCCAGGCGCACCACGAGGTCGAACTCCTTTTCTCCCTGGACCACCTGGGTTGCCGTAGCGCCGCCCACCGCGGCTTCGATGAGGCCGTTGATGTCCGCCACGTTCAAGCCGTATCGCGCGATTTTGGCGCGGTCCACGTTCACGGTCAGACTGGGCTGCCCGAGTTCCTGGACGAGCGTCACATCTTCGATTCCGCGCACATTTTCGAGCACGCGTTTGATGGCTTTGCCTTTCGCTTCAAGGACATCCAGACTCGTCCCGAATACCTTGACTGCCAGGGCGCTTTTCAATCCGGTTTCAGCTTCATCAACGGCGTCTTCGGCAGGCTGCGTATAATTGAAAATAATTCCCGGGAAAGCGCTGAGCTTTTTGTCAATGGCGGCAATCAATTGGCTCTTGGTGCGCCATGGACCTTTCCATTCCGAATACGGCTTGAGTCCCACGTAAAATTCATCGTTGAAAAATCCGGTCGGGTCTGTGCCATCATCCGGACGGCCGTGTTCCGACGCGACGATGGTCACTTCGGGAAAGGAACGAAGGATTTGCCGGACCTGCGGCGAGATTTTGCGGGATTCATCGAAAGAAATCGTGTAGGGCATCGTGGCGCGGACCCAGAGTGCGCCTTCGTCGAGCTTGGGCATGAATTCGGCGCCCACGTGCGGAATCAACAGGAGCGATAGCCCCAGCAAAATCGCCGAACCGAGGGTTGTGAGCCGCGGATGCGCGAGACAGGCGTCAAGCCCGGTGACATAGAGATCCTTGACGGCCTCAAAGGCTGGATTGCGGCGCTCGCGGACGCCTTTTCGAAAAGCCCACGTGCAAAGCACCGGCAGCAATGTGAGCGTGACAACGAGGGAGCCGACCAGGGCGTAAATCATCGTGTCTGCCATGGGCGTGAACAGCTTTCCGGAGGGTCCGGACAAGACGTAAATGGGCAGAAATCCCGCGACGATCACCGCCACGGCGTAGAAAATCGGGCGATCCACTTCCGCGGCGGCGGCGAGGATGACTTCATGAATTCGGAATGCCTTTCCTTCCCGCGCGGCAATCTGGCGGAAGATGTTTTCCACCATAACCACCGCGCCATCCACGAGAATCCCGAAATCAACAGCGCCAATGGAAAGCAAATTGGCGGAGACATCCCTCAGATCAAGGCAGATAAACGCAAAGAGGAGCGCCAGTGGGATCGCCGCCGCAACGATAAGACCCGCGCGAAGATCGTAGAGGAAGAAAATCAGCACGACCAAAACAAGGATCATTCCCCGAATCAGATTGCCTTCCACAGTCTTCGTCGTTACCGCGATCAAATCGCTGCGGTCGTAGAATGGATGCACTTTGACGTCCTGCGGCAGAACGCTCGAATTCAATTCGCGAGTCTTCTGCTCCACCCGCTTGAGAACGTCCTGGGTTTTTTCGCCGGTACGCATCAGGATGACGCCTTCGACGGCATCATCCTGGTCTTGATAACCGAATTGCCCGAGGCGGGGGGCATGGCCGATGACAACGCTGCCCACGTCCTTCACCAAAACGGGTGTTCCGTTGTGCACTGCGAGCACCACGTTGCCGATGTCCTCCGTCGTGTGGATGCGGCCGAGGCCGCGGACGTAATAGAATTGTCCGCCCTGCGAGTAGAAGCCGCCGCCGGCGTTGCCGTTGTTTGCCGCGAGCGCGGCGACGACTTGAGAAACCGAGAGGCCGACTCCGGCGATTCTTAACGGGTCGAGCAGCACCTGGTATTGCATCGTTTCACCGCCGAGCCCTGAATCATCCGCGACTCCGGGAACGGATTTATATTGCCGTTCGACAATCCAGTCTTCGATTGTTTTCAGTTCCATCGGGGAGCGGTCGGGACTTTGCAGCACGTAGCGGTAAATCAGGCCCGAAGGTGAGAACAGCGGCGAGACCGAAGGCGCCACACCATCCGGCAAGCTGAGGTCCGGAATTCGATTGAAAACCCGCTCGCGGGCGAAGTAATTGTCCGTTCCGTTCTGGAAGGTGAGGATTACGTCCGAAAGTCCATAGAGTGAAATGGAGCGGAGCGTGGTCATTTTCGGGATGCCGTTCATCTCCACTTCAACCGGCACAGTGATCAGGCGCTCCACCTCCTCGGCAGCATGTCCGGGCCACTGCGTGACAATCTCAACCATCGGCGGAGAAAGATCCGGATAAGCGTCCACCGGCAGGCGGTTCAGCGAGTGGATGCCCGCGCCCGTCAGCAGCAGTGTCATGAGAATCACCAGAAATCTCTGGCGCAACGACGACGCCACGATGCGGTTAATGATGGAAGCCGTCCGTGGCGTGTGCTCAGGCGGCGGTGGGGTCGAATCGCTCATTGGTTTTGCTGGAATTGCATGAACAGGCCTCCCTCAATGACAATCTGATCGTCCGGTTTCAGCCCGGAAGTGATTTCGTATTGGTCCTCGATGCGTGCGCCCAGAGTCACCGGCTGTCGCGCGAAGCTGTTATCCGCCTGCGCAACGTAAACGAACGGCAAATTTTCGCTGTCGCGCAAAATCGCCGAGACCGGAACGAGCAAACCTTTGCTGGGCTGGCGGGCGTGGATTTTCACGCGCACATACATGTTCTTCTTCAGAAGATGTTCGGGATTGTCAGCCACCACACGCACCACCACCGAGCGCGTGTCGGGGTCGACCAGGGCCGAGATGTTATCCACGGTTCCGGATACGTCATTGGTGGAAAGATCGGTGGTAATTTCGGCGGGATCGCCGGTGCTGATGCCCGCGAGGTCCGGGGCGAACAAGTGGGCCATCACCCAGACGCGCGAAAGATCCGCCACCGTAAAGCACGGGGTGCTTCCCGATTGCAACAATTGGCCCGGAGTGATGAGCTTTTCCACGACGGTGCCGGCGATGGGCGCGCGAATAATTCCTTCAGCCTGCGCAACCGGTTTGCCGTCCTCGATTGCTTTGATGGTTTCGGGAGCGACCTGAAGCGCGACGAGTTGTTGCCGCGCTGCGTCGCGGTCTGATTCAGCGCCGATCGCGTCGCTCTCGGCCTGGTCCGCCTCCTTCTGCGGGATGCTGTGGTGCAGCAGGAGTTTCTGATCCAAATCGGCAAGTTGGCGGGCGGCTTTGGCGGCGGCGAGGTTTTTCCGGTAAGTGCCGACGGCGGTGGCAAAATCAGGAGACTCAACTTTCGCCAGCGGTCCGGCGGCGCTGACCTGCTGGCCTAGGGACACGAGCAATTGAGAAACCGGACCCGAAAACGGCGCCAGCACCGTCGTGGCCTGATCCTGGTCAAAATCAACCGTGCCGGTCACTTCCACTGATTTGTGAAACTCCGCCGGCTCGACGCGGTAAACGTGGATGTGTTTTTGCTGGTCGGCCGTCAATGTGACATTGGTCGCGTTGATGGGCGAGGATTCGGCGCCGGCGTCTGATTTTCCGGAGCACCCGCTCAAGGCGACCGCCAAAGCTGCGATGAAGGGAGCAGATCCCAACGCACGGAAAAGCATCCGCGATTTGGGTCTTGATGTGTGAAATAACAACTTATTTTTCATGTTGACTCGTGGTGAATTCGGGGCGATGCCACCAGCCGCCTCCGAGCGCCTGGAACAGCGCGGCAGTATCAGCAAAGCGGTTGGCCTGGGCCTGCACCAAATTGAGCCGCGCCTGCTGGTAAGCTTGTTCGGCAGTCAGCAGTGCCAGGTAGCTGCTGTAGCCAGCTTCGGATTGCTGGCGCGTGAGGTCGAGTGTGATCTGGGCGGCTTTCGCCGCGTCGGCGGCGGTTTTCAAGGCGGTCGCGTCCGTTTGGAGCGCGCTCAGGGTATCGGCGACATTTTGAAAAGCGGTCAGGACTGTGCTGCGGTATTGTTGGGCGGCCTGGGTGTAGGCCGCGCGGGAGGCGCGTTCGTTGTGCAACAACGTGCCGCCTTGAAAAATGGGTTGAGTCAGGCTCGCGCCCAGGTCCCAAAAACCGGCGCCGCCGGCGAAAATCTTTCCAGCCTCGAGAGCCATCGTTCCAGCATCGGCTGTCAGGGTGATGTTTGGCAGGCGGTTGGCGACGGCAATTCCAACCTGTGCGCTCGCGGCATGCAGATTCTCTTCGGCTTGACGGACATCGGGCCGCTGCTCAACCAATTGCGAAGGGAGGCTGACCGGCAACTCTCCCGGCAGCTGAAGATTCGCCAGGCTGAATTTTTCCGGCATGGACTCGCTCGGAAATCGGCCGGCGAGGGTTGCGAGCAAATCGCGTTGCTGGGCCAGTTGTTTTTCCAATGGCGGCAACGTGGCGTTGACCTGGGCCAGTTGCGATTCCTGCGCTGCCACATCCAATTGGCTGGCGTATCCATTGGTGAATTGGTCGCGCATGATTCCAAGCATGTGCGAATTCAGTTCAATGAGCTGGCGCGTGGCGGCGATTTGCTCGCGCAAGGACGCCTCCTGGATGGCGGCGGAGACCACGTTGGCGCTTAACGTGACATGCGTGGCAATGAGTGCGAAGCGCGCGGCGTTTTCCTGCGCTTTCAGCGACTCGACGGTGCGGCGGTTCAATCCAAAAACGTCCGGCACGTAAGAGACGCTGACTTCCGGTGTGTAGAGGCTGAAATACATGGCGTTGTTCGCGGGTGTCGGGGAAATTTCGCTGGAGGTTTTGCTGCGCGTTGCGGAGAAACCCCCGCTCACACTCGGCCAATAGGCGCCACGCCCCGCCAGCATCGTTTCGTGGGCCTGGGCGAGGGCAGCCAGGGCGGATTGAAGGTCTGGATTATTGGTGAGCGCCTGCGAAATGAGCTCATTCAGCGCTTCGGAGTGGAACAATTTCCACCAATCTCCCGGAATGTCCGCGCCTTCGATGAACGACTGCGCCCGGCCTCCGCCGACTTTTGTGGCCTCGGTGGACGAAGGCAGCGGCTGGGGCGTGTAGCCGGTAACGTTTGGCGGCGCGGGCTTTTTGAAATTCGGTCCCACCGCGCAGCCGGCGGCAAGCAGCAGTGTTGCGACCGCAATGAATCTGCGCGCGTTCGGTTTTGAAATTGTTGAAATTAAACTGCTCATGCGAAAATGACCGGGCATTAAACCTGACAAGGCGTTCAAAGGAGGTGCGGGCGCAACGCGCCGCGCAAAGCCTCAATCGGAAAAATCCAGTGACAAGGCACGGGAGAACTCAGAAGAGTTCAAGCCGCAGGAGGAGCGCGGCTGGGAAAAAGACGGCAATCGAAACGTGAAAATATCGGCCGAGGGCAAAATCGAAAGAGAAAAAAGCGCGGCGGCAACAACGACCACTACCACGACTGAAGTATCCGCCGCGTTGACGTTCCCATGACTGAAAAGCGTGATGGCGCAGGAATGGTCGGCGCTGGCGGCGTCTGAATGGATAAGTTTGTGCAGCGCCGGTGCAGAGGCAAACAACTCCAGCGCGAGAAATAATACCAGGCAGACCAGCGCAATGAATCGGCGCATTGCTGTGCCGCCTGACGCCAAAGGCTTTCTCAACGCTTTCATTGACCTGCCAGCACTAATCGCAGGTCGATAATTCGCGCGCAAGCTAATTATCTTTCACGCGCACGCTCCGGGTTTTTCACCGGTTCGCCGTTTTGACCGTTGTCGTGAACTATTTTCGATTTTTTTCCGCGCGGAGACGCTTGCATCATTTTCAACGTTCGATTCGAACCCGGAACAGGTTCACCTTGCGGTCTGGTTTTGACGGTGAATAAAGTTTTCTCTTTTGTTGAAAACGGAGTTGTCTGCAAAAAGTTCTTGCAGCGATCGGTCATCAATCGCCTGAACGTTTTTCAACGATGACGGGCGAGAAGCGAGCAGGTGCTGAACAAAAATATTCAAAGTGCGGCAGAATGGCCACGGCGTTTTTTTCGATCGGGATGGGAGAAAGATGGAATTTCATTTTTAGGCCGCCGTAAATGAACGGACAAAACGGCTCTCAGCAAAGAATTCAGGGATCCTCAGACTCCGTGAGTGTGCAAAAAACACTGCGGGAAATTTTGATGAACAGGCTGTCCGCCAGATTCAATTTGCGCGCGTTGGAGTAGAGAACGCCCCAGCGCCGTTTCAAACGCCGCCGTCCGAGCGGCAAGGCGGCCAGCAGGCCATGTTCGATGTCATCCGCGACAAACCAGCGCGGCAGAATTCCCACGCCCATGTCGAGGCGCACGAACTCCTTGATGGCTTGTTCATTGGCGATTTCGATGAACGGCTGGATGCTGATGTTTTCGCCGCGGAAATAGGATTCGATGAGTTTGTAGGTGTTGCCGCCGCGTTCGGGAAGGATGAGTTTTCGATTGGGAATATCCTCGCGTTGAGCCCGGCGTTTGGCGGCCCAGGGATGCAGTGGGTTCACGATGAATTGCAAATCATCCTCGCCGATCAAATCGAATTGAATGTTGGGAGAATGTTCCGCCGGTTCCGTCAGGAGGGCGAGGTCGAGTTTGTTTTCAGACAGCAATGTTATGGCCTGGCGTGAGGTGCATTGCTCGATTTGGATGGTGAAACTGGGGAAACTCTCGCGAAATTCGCGCAGCACCGGAGGCAAGAGGAATTCGCAGGCGGTGCCATTGGCCCCAATGAGCAATTGGCCCTGGCGCCAGTCGTTCCACGCGCGAATTTTGCTGCGCACCGCTTTCATTCGATCCAGCAGTTGCTCCGCTTCGGGCAGGAACTCGAGGCCCACGGCGGAGACTTCGAACTTGCGCGAATTGCGTTCAAACAGCCTGCATCCGAGGTCTTCCTCCAGTGTTTTCAAACAGTGGCTGATGCCGGAGGTCGTCATGTGCAACTCCTCCGCCGCGCGGCTCATGTTCACGGTGCGGGCCAGTGTGACAAAAACCAGCAATTGCCGGCTGTCGATGTGCGTTTTCGGGTTTCCCTTCATTGATTCAAGACGTGTCGGCGCAGCTTCGCCGAATTTTTCCGGGGGGTGTCGGAAAGGAATGTGAGACAATCTTAAAGCTGCATCAAGTAAAATTCAACGCGATCCCACACCGGGCGTGGCATGGCCGGTGCTTGGGGCCACACATGCGGTTCGCCAAAACCAAAATCCGGTCGGGACACAAGAGCACAGGTTCATTGAACGTGGGATTCGCCGCGACGATTGATTGCGCGGTGATGGTGGCGGCGCAGGAGTTGGGGCTGTTCCGCAAATATGGACTCAACGTTCGCCTTCGCCGCGAAGTCGGCTGGGCGACGATCCGCGAAAAGTTGCTGCACGAGGAGTTGGATGCGGCTGCGGCGCACGCGAGCATGTTGTTTTCGATTTATTGCGGGATCGGCGTGGTGCGCCGTTCCTGCCTTACGGGTTTGTTGCTGGGCTTCAATGGCAGCGCCATCACGTTATCGAAAGAGCTGTGGCAGCAGGGGGTTCGGGATGCCGCGTCGCTTGCAGAACTCGTTCGCCGCGAAAAGGGGAGCAGGACTTTTACTTTTGGTGTTGTTCTCGAACTCTCATCGCAGAATTTCAATCTGCGCAAATGGTTGCGCTCGGGGGGAATCGATCCGGATCAGGATGTGCGCACCGTGGTGATTCCCTCCGCACTTGTGTACGACACGTTCCGTTCCGGCCATCTGGATGGTTATTGCGTCGCCGAACCATGGAATTCGGCTGCGGCGCTGGAGGGCAGTGGATGGATCGCTGCCGCCACCAGCGAAGTGGAACCTGACCATCCCGAAAAAGTGCTGTTGGTGTTGCAGGACTTTGCAGAACAGCGCGAGGAGGAGCACTTGCGGATGATTGCGGCGCTGATCGAAGCCAGCAGGTTTTGCGACGAGCGCGACAACCGCCCGGAACTGGCGCGGATGCTCTCGCGTCCCCAGTATTTTGATGTGGACCGCGCGTTGTTGTTCAATGCGCTGGTGGGGCCGTTTGAAACCGGCCAGGGGTGCCGGAAAGTTGAGGATTTCGTGGTGTATGACGCGGGGCGCGCGGGCGCGCCCACCCGTGCCAAGGGCCGCTGGGTATTTGATGTCGTCCAGAAGATCGGCGGCAACGGCTCCAACCGCGCGTTGCGCAGCGAAATCATCCCGAAAGTTTTTCGCGAGGACATTTTCCGCAGGGCGTGGCGCCTGGTCGGCAGCGCGGCGAAAAACCACGTTTCGGAGCGAGTGCCCCCCTTTTTTCTACCGGAGCCGCAGGCCGTTGGCGGCGCGCCACAGGAGGAGCCCAGTGAAATTATTTTGCCGACCGAGGCGGTGGCTGCGGGTGCGCCAGACACTTCGGTCGCATTTTGTTCGTGAACCAGAAATAACAATCCACTGAAACAACTAAAACTGAACATGAAACCTATTCTGAAGCTGAAACCCACGTTCCATCGGAAATTCGCCAGGCTCACCGCGGCGCTGGCGGCTGCGGGGATGTTAACAAGCATGGCACAAGCGGCCGATTATCCGACCGCCCAGGTCAATACGACTGGTTTGGCCGTGACAGACGACACGGTAACCGTCGGCCAGTTGCATTCGGCGACCGGCACGATGGCCATCAGTGAAACCGGGTCGATCGAAGCGGAGCGGTTGGCGATTGAGCAGATCAATGCGCAAGGCGGCGTGCTTGGCCGCCAGATCAAAATCATCCAGGAAGACGGCGCGAGCGATTGGCCAACCTTCGCGGAAAAAGCCAAGAAACTCCTTGAGGAAGACCACGTCGCCTGCGTCTTCGGCTGCTGGACCTCCGCCTCACGCAAGGCGGTGCTGCCCATCTTCGAAAAGGACAATGGCATGCTCTATTACCCGACTTTCTACGAGGGATTGGAGGAATCCAAAAACGTGATTTACACCGGCCAGGAAGCGACGCAGCAAATTCTCGCCGGCCTCGCCTGGATTGCGAAAGAGAAGCACGCGAAGACGTTTTATTTGATTGGCTCAGACTATATCTGGCCGCGCACCTCGAATAAAATCGCCCGCAAATACATCGAGAACGTGCTCCACGGCACGGTGGTGGGCGAGGAATATTACGCGCTGGGCAGCACGAGCTTCGGTTCGCTGATCAACAAGATCAAACTCAAGAAGCCCGATGTCATCTACGCGATCATTGTGGGCGGCAGCAACGTGGCCTTCTACAAGCAATTAAAAGCCGCGGGCATCACGAGCGACAAGTGGACGCTGCTGACGATTTCTTCGACGGAGGATGAAGTCCTGGGCATCGGCGGGGAAAACATCGCCGGCTTTTATTCCGCGATGAAATATTTCCAAAGCCTCGACAACCCGAACAACGTGGCGTTCGTGAAGGCGTTTAAGGCTAAATATGGCGAAAAGGCTGTGATTGGTGACGTGACGCAGGCGGCCTATCTCGGACCGTGGCTGTGGAAGCTGACGGTGGAGAAATGCGGCAGCTTTGACATTGACAAGGTGGCAGCGGCCTCCGGCGGCGTGGAATTCAAAGGCGCGCCGGAAGGCTATGTGCGCATCCACGATACCAATCACCATCTCTGGAGCAAGTTGCGCATCGGCCAGTGGCAGCCGGACGGCCAGGCGAAGGTCCTCTATGAATCCGATTTGATTGAGCCGAATCCTTTCCCGAAGGGTTATCAATGAGCGAGCCGCGGCTGGCGGTGACAGGAGACGCCGCCAGCCGTTGGCCGGGTCGGGATCAGCCATACAAAGCACAATGAAGAAAACGAGAAAGAAAGGGTTTGATTTATGATGTTCGCTTACACGCCGTCTGAACTGTGGTCCATCTTCGTAATGCAAGGTTTCGCGGGCCTGAGCTTGTTCAGCGTGCTGCTTCTGATGGCGTTGGGGTTGGCGATTATTTTTGGCCAGATGGGTGTGGTTAATCTCGCTCACGGCGAGTTCATGGCGCTGGGCGCCTATACGGTTTATCTCTGCTCCACTTTGGTCACGAATCACGCTCCCAAATTACAGCCGTATTATTTCGTCATTGCCATTTGTGTGGCGTTCATCGCCGCTGCGCTCGCGGGTTTATTAGTGGAGTGGTCCCTGATCCGATTTCTTTACAAACGTCCGCTGGATACGCTGCTCGCGACGTGGGGATTAAGTCTCATCATGCAGCAATCCTTCCGCTCCATCTTTGGAGCGCGGGAAGTGACTCCGACGCTGCCGGAATGGCTGATGGGTTCATTCAAGCCCACGCCCAATATTGATATCCCCATCAACGGCGTGTTCGTGATGGGGCTCACGCTGCTGCTGGCGTTTGGCGTATGGCTCTTCATGTACCGTTCAAAGATGGGTTTGCACATGCGCGCCACCGTGCAGAACCGCACGATGAGCAGCGCGGTGGGAATCAACACAAAACTCGTCGACCGCTTTACGTTCAGCCTTGGCTGTGGCATTGCCGGAGTGGCTGGGGCGGCATTCACGACGATTGGTTCCACCGGTCCGGACAGCGGGTCACGGTACATCGTGGATACCTTCCTGGTGGTTGTGTTCGGTGGCGCGTCGAGTTTGATGGGAACCATCGCTTCCGCGTTCGGCATCGCCCAGGGTCAATCCATCCTGGAGTTCTTCCTCGAGGGCACCCAGGGCAAAGTCGCGATTCTGCTCACGATTGTGATCGTGCTGATGATCCGCCCAAAAGGTTTGTTCCCGGGCAAAGTGCGCGCGGCTTGAGTTGCAACTTGAAGAATTTATGAAAAACAACGTTTACGGCCGGATTTTTGGCGGCAAACAAAACATAGTGAGTCTGGGTGTGCTGGCTCTGGTTTTGCTGGTCGTGCTGCCGGTCTCACTCGACATCTTCCGCCTCAACCTTGTCGGCAAATACCTCACCTACGCGTTTGTCGCGCTCGGGTTGGTGATGCTCTGGGGCAAGGCGGGGGTGCTCAGCCTGGGGCAGGGAGTCTTCTTCGGTCTGGGCGGTTACTGCATGGCGATGTTTCTGAAACTGGAAGCCTCGGATCCCATCAGCACGAAAATCCAATCCACACCTGGAATTCCGGATTTCATGGACTGGAATCAATTGACGCACCTGCCGGCATTTTGGGTGCCGTTCAAAAGTTTGCCGTTCAGTTTGTTTGCGGTGTTCGCAGTGCCGACGCTGGTTGCCTTCGTCGTTGGTTTGGCGATGTTCAAAAGGCGCGTGGGCGGCGTCTATTTCGCGGTCATCACGCAGGCGCTGGCGTTGATTCTTTCGCTCGGCATTGACAGCCGCCAGGGCTACACCGGCGGCCGCAACGGCATTACCGACCTTAAAACAATGTGGGGCTGGGACATTCGCACGCACCATGCCCAATACATTTTGTATTTCGCCACGTCGATTCTGCTGTTGCTCGCGATTCTGCTCTCGCAATGGCTGCTCTCCGGCAAAACCGGGAAGATGCTCCTGGCCATGCGCGACCGCGAAGACCGCGTGCGTTTCTCCGGTTACGATGTCTCGATGTTCAAGGTGGCGACGTTCTGTTTTGCCGCGGCGTTGAGCGGCTTGGGGGGAGCGCTGTTTGTATTGCAGGTGGGATTCATTTCGCCCTCGCTGGTCGGAATCGTTCCCTCCATTGAAATGGTCATCTTCGCCGCGGTGGGTGGGAGATCGTCGCTTTACGGAGCGGTGTACGGGACGCTGCTGGTGAATACCGGCAAGAGCCTTTTTTCCGAGACGTTCCCACAGTTGTGGCTGTTTGCCATGGGTGGCCTCTTCATCGCGGTGGTCGTGCTTTTTCCGGACGGGCTTGCCGGAGTATTTGATTTGCTTCGCAAGAAGTTGAGTCCGCTGATCGAAAAATGGCGCAATAAACCGATGCCCGTCGGTCTGCCGGGCGCGGTGAAAGGAGATCAATCATGAGCAGCAATACGAATTTTCTGCTGGCCATTGAAGATTTGACCGTCTCGTTTGATGGCTTCAAGGCAGTGGATTCGCTGAATCTTTACATCGAAAAAGATGAGTTGCGGGTCATCATTGGACCGAACGGAGCGGGCAAAACAACGGTGCTCGACATGATTTGCGGCAAGACGCGTCCCACCGGCGGCAGCATCAAATTCAAGAACCGCGAACTCGTGGGCCTGCAGGAGCATCGAATCGTGCACGAAGGCGTCGGCCGGAAATTTCAAACGCCATCCATCTATGAAAACCTGACCGTGTTTGAAAACCTGGAGGTTTCGTATCCCAAAGGCCGCACCGTTCTTGGCTGCGTGGGATTCAAGCGCACGCCCGAGGTGCTCGAACGCATTCACAAAGTCGCCGAGGAGATTTCGTTGCAGGATTATCTCGATACGGAAGGCGCGTTTCTGAGCCACGGCCAGAAGCAGTGGCTGGAAATCGGAATGTTGCTCATGCAGGAACCGCAACTGGTCATGCTCGATGAACCGGTCGCCGGCATGAGCCCGCCGGAGCGCGAGCAAACGGCGGCGTTGATCAAGCGCATCTGCAAAGGACGCTGCATCATCGTCATCGAGCACGATATGGATTTCGTTTCGCGCATTGCTCACAAAGTCACCGTGCTGCACCTCGGCAAGATCCTTGCCGAAGGCAGCATGGAGGAAATCAGGAATAACCCCAAAGTCGTTGACGTGTATCTCGGTCATTGAAAATCAAATTATGCTCGCCATTCAAAATCTGGAAGTCGGCTACGGCCAGAGCAAGGTCCTCCACGATCTCAGTTTCAACGTGGGCGGTGAGGAAATCCTGGCCATCATGGGCCGCAATGGAATGGGAAAAACGACCTTGTTGAAATCACTCATTGGAATTCTCCAGTCCAAATCGGGCTCCATCAAGCTGGACGACCACGAGGTATCCAAGCTTCCCACGCACGAGCGGGTGCGGAGCGGCATCGCTTATGTCCCGCAGGGCCGCATGATTTTTCCGATGCTGACGGTCACGGAAAATATTCTCACGGGCGCGCGTGGGAAGATTGAGGACGGCACCTGGGAGGAGATTTATTCGCTGTTTCCCATTCTTCGGGACATGCGCCATCGCAAGGGCGGCAATTTGTCGGGCGGCCAGCAGCAGCAGCTCGCCATCGCGCGCGCTCTCGTCAGCAATCCGAAGGTGCTGGTGCTGGATGAACCCACCGAAGGCATTCAGCCATCCATTATCAAGGACATCGCGCGCGCGCTGAAAGATATTCGTCAATTGAGGAAACTCGCCATCGTCGTCACCGAACAGGTGGTCAGTTTTATGATGGATGTTTGCGACCGCGCGTTGGTGATTGAACGCGGCCGCTTTGTCCATGAGGCACGGAGGGAAACTCTCGACGCCGAAAAAGTAAAAGCTCTGTTGTCCGTCTGAATCATTGAAAACCCAAATACGAAAGGAACCCTAAAATGCCGAAGACATTGATCAAAGTTGACTTCAAAACCCCGCCGGAAAAGCAGCCGCAGCTGCACAATCGCTGGCACCCCGATATCCCGATGGTGGCGTGGGTCAAGCCCGGGGATGAATTTCGAGTGGAGTGCATCGATTGGACCGGCGGCCAGATTCACGATGACGACAACGCCATCGACGTGAAGGAGGTCACGCTCACGAAGGTGCATTACCTGAGCGGGCCGATCGGGGTGAAAGGGGCCGAGCCCGGAGACTTGCTGGTGGTGGATTTGCTCGATGTGGGTGCACTTCCGGAATCAGCGTGGGGTTTTACTGGAATTTTCGCCAGGGAGAACGGCGGTGGATTTCTCGTGGATCATTACCCGGAAGCGCGCAAGGCCTGCTGGCATTTCAGCGGCCTGTACACGCATTCCCGGCACATTCCGGGCGTGGAGTTCGCGGGCATCACGCACCCGGGGCTCATTGGATGCCTGCCTTCGCGCGAACTGCTGGATACCTGGAACAAACGCGAGAAGGCGTTATTCGACACCAATCCGAGCCGTGTGCCGCCGTTGTGCGCGCTGCCGAATCCAGAGAACGCCCACATGGGCATGATGAAGCCCGCCGCCGCGAAGGAAGCGATGAAGGAGGCGGTGCGCACCGTCCCGCCGCGTGAACACGGCGGCAATTGCGACATCAAAAATCTCAGCCGCGGCTCGAAAATATTTTTCCCGGTCTATGTCAAAGGCGGCGGACTTTCGATGGGCGATATTCATTTCTCGCAGGGCGATGGCGAGATCACGTTTTGCGGCGCGATTGAAATGGCCGGCTATATCGATCTGCGGGTGAACATCATCAAGGGCGGCATGAAAAAATACGGCATCACCAATCCGATTTTCCAGCCGAGCCCGGTCGAGCCGAACTACAACCGATATCTAATCTTCGAAGGCATCTCAGTGGATGAAATGGGCAAGCAGTATTACCTGGATGTTCATGTCGCCTACCGCCGCGCGTGTCTGAACGCCATCGAATACCTGAAAAAATTCGGTTACACCGGCGAGCAGGCTTACGCGATTTTAAGCACGGCGCCTGTCCAGGGACACATCAGCGGCATCGTGGACATTCCCAATGCCTGCGCCACGCTTTATGTGCCTTCCGAGATTTTCTCGTTCGACATTCTTCCGAATGCCAGCGGTCCCAAGAAAATGGTCGGCGGCAAGGATCTCGCCAGAGCAAAATAAGGCAGCGCCATGCCCTTCTACGATTATGTGTGCGACGAGTGCGGGGAATTCTCCCTCTCGCGAAGCATCACCGGGCGCGATTTGCCGGCGGATTGCCCGCAATGCGGGGCGGTTTCCGGGCGCGTCGTGTCTGCGCCGAACCTGAGCCTGATGCCGGCCGGCCGGCGTCAGGCCTTTGCGCGGAACGAAAAAAGCCGGCATGAACCGGGCGTAAAAACCCGCCATCGTTGCGGCAGCGGCTGTGGCTGTGGTTCAAAGGCCGGCTCCTCGAAAAAAACCACCCGAACGGTTGATCTCGGCAAAGTGGGAAGATTCGAAGCCTTGCGGAAGCCCAAGCGTCCCTGGATGCTTGGACATTAAAGTGGCGTCGTCACGGATAGGCGAGGATACATTGCATCCGGCCAGGAGATGCTTTTGGCCGAAGGCATTTTTTATGTCGCTCGAATTCACCGCGGCTGCTTTTGTCTCCGCTTATCGCTGGCTTTGGGTTTTGGTTTGTGCCTGGTCGGACGTGAGTACATTTAATAGCGTTTTGGCTGCGGCGGTTGATGATGCCGGATTTTGTCCGGTGACGACTCGTCCATCTTCGATTGCAAAACTCTCCCAGTCGGCAGCTTTCTCGTAGATACCACCGACTCGTTTCAACTCGTCTTCGACCAGGAAGGGTACAACCTTGGTAAGATGAACGGTCTCCTCTTCGCCGTTCGTGAAGCCCGTTACGCGCTTGCCTTTTACCAGCGGCGCGCCTTTGTATTTAGCTTTGTGGAACACAGCCGGCGAATGGCAGACCGCGGCGACAGGCTTGCCCGAATTGTAGAAAGATTCGATCAAGGCGATGGAGTCCGGATTGTCGACGAGATCCCACATGGGACCGTGACCGCCCACGTAGAAGATCGAGTCGTAGTCCTCCGCTTTCCTGCTGGAAAGTGTGACGGTCTGGGAAAGTTGCTTTTGCGCTGCGGCATCTTTCTTGAACCGTGTCATTGCGGGGGTTTGATTTTCAGGCAGATCGCTTTTGGGATCAATCGGCGGCTGGCCGCCTTTTGGTGAAGCGAGGGTCAATTCGACTCCGGCGTCTTTGAAAACAAAGTACGGGGCGGCAAATTCCTCCAACCAGAAGCCGGTTTTGCGTCCGGTGTTGCCCAATTGATCGTGCGACGTTGTGACCATTAAGATTTTCATTGCTTTCCTGTTGGGTGGTGCCTTGTTCCGGAACTCACGCTTTGGCAGTTCGATTCAGAACTTCACTGTCAAAGAGCGTGGTTTGCAGATGGCGTATCATAATACAGGCACCATCTCAGCCGATTGCCGGTCGGGCCAGTCAGCACAAGACCCCATTTTTCTTTGCAGCGTGCGGTAGCAACGGGGGAGTCTGGCACCCAATCCTGCTCTCGTTTGATTACCACACCCTGATAAGCACAACGCCGTGCCGCGGCACTTCCGCGCTGAAAGAATCCTTGAAGCTTCCCAAATCTTTTTGACGCCACAAGTCGCGGATGTGCTGTTTGCCTTTGAGTCGGATATCCCGCCACTGCACTGTTACCTGCGCTGGCATTTCGCCGAGATTGAACAGTCCCACCGCTTTCGAACCGTCTTCGAGGTCCTTCGCGTAAACCCGCGTTTCGCCATTTCTCAGCACGGTGGTTGCTTCGTTGCCGAGCGCATCCTGATCGATCGCCAGCACTTCATCGTTCTCCAGCAGGTTGAGTGTAAACGGGTCCAATTGCGTCATGTCGCACCCGATGAGCAGCGGAGCGGAGAGCAGGCACCAAAGGCTGATGTGTGTATATTGCTCGTTTGGTGTGAGGTGGGTCGGGTGCAAATTTCCCCAACCGACTTTGCCGACGACGAGCATATCCGGATCATTCCAATTTCCCGGCTTGGCGCAGGCCGCGGTCTTGTCCTGATTAAAACCGATGCCGGACATGCTGCCCCAACTGTCATTGATGTCGCCGGTGGTCCGCCATGAATTGCCGCCAACCGAACCGCCCCATTTCCAAACATCAAATTCACCGTATTGGCAAAGACTGAAAACAATGTCGCGGGGCTGTTGCTTTAGAAATTCACCCATCTCGCGATACGGTTTTTGCGCGCCGTCCAG
>Ga0335085_10003487_pt1 | contig 27153 bp, 29 predicted proteins | sample Lox_Sample_45_FD_206712 | JGI IMG/M metagenome (GOLD analysis project Ga0335085, IMG submission 206712) | Soil microbial communities from Loxahatchee National Wildlife Refuge, Florida, United States - Lox_Sample_4.5 | ecosystem: Environmental > Terrestrial > Soil > Wetlands | place: USA...
TTGGCATGGTGTCCTTATTCTTTTAGCTTACCCATGTTTTTGATCTCGGATCAGTGCGCTGGATCACTCTCACATTCCTCCAAAGAATCATGTATCTCAACTCAACTGTTGGTAACCCGTTAGCGCTCAGAAACTCCCAGATGGCCATTTTGAGTGCTATCGGGAGTGACTGTTGAAAAACTCACTGAGCAGAAAGCTGTCGAAAAAACTTTGCAATAGGGAGCCCCACAATCGACGATCTCCGCTTTGGTAGACATTTTGGATCCCCGAAATTTCGACGATTTTGCGAAGAAAAGACTTTTTCAACACCACCGGGATTTTGCAGCAATCGTCGTTCGGAAGCCGCTGCGGTTCTGCTGAAATCTTCGCGGATTCTCGCAAAGTCATGTGCCGAAATCGTCCGGGTATGACTGATCGCTTCGATGTTGACTTCTGCACTTGAACCCTGTACGGTGACCCGCCGGAAAGACGGAGGAACTAGCAATGCCACACTATGTCTCGCTCGTTCGTTATACGCACCAAGGAATATCAAAAATCAAAGACAGCCCGTCCCGGCTCGATGCGGCAAGGAAAGCTGCTGAAGCGGAAGGCGGAAAGATTCACGCTTGGTACCTGACCATGGGCCAGTACGATGCCGTTCTGATCTCCGAGTTCCCCAGCGACGAACTTTGTGCGAAGTTTAGCCTCTCGGCTGCCGCCCTCGGGAATATCTCCACGGAGACCTTGAAAGCGTTTCCCGAGGCGGAGTATCGCAAGATCGTCGGATCACTGTGAGTTCGAGGCAATGTTCAGAATTGGGCCGCCCCATTACTGGGCAGCTTTTCTTTGCATCTGGTTGTCCGGTCAATTCATTGCAATCAGGCGATGTCAGAAGTTGTGTTGTCGTCTGCCCATTCTCTGGGTTAATGAGATGGTCCGCCGCCGAGTAGCATAACTCGGCAGGTTCAACTGGAGGGTCATCTCATTAATCCCAGATAAGTTCAAAATCGTAAGGCTCACAGGTCCGTGGTTCCCACCCTTACAAAGAGCGAGCGCAAGGATATGCCACCTCGTTGTGCTCGAAAAGCGTGTAGAACTCATCCCATCTGATCTCGACGGCGATTAACAGAAAGCCGTCCCGAAGGGCGGCTTGCCAGACAAGACGTGAGACGAGAGCTCTACTACTGTATCGTGATCACGTAAGTGAAATTCTGAATCGCACCCGCTGCTAACCCTGACACGATGTTTGCGTAGACATGGATCACATGCACACCGGGTCCGAGCGGCTTCACCATGACCCAGTAGCCATCGGAAACCGACCAGGCCTCGGTCGGGCCACTCGTGCCAGTAAAGTTGTTGTCCGGTGGAACATTGAAGTAGTAGAACGGCGACTGGAAGCGATAGCTGGTCAGATCCTTTACCTTATAGCCATCAATTGACATGTAGATTTTGTCCAGGCCAGTCACCCATGCTTCCGCGCAGACATGCCCCTGCGACCCGTTGTCGATGTGGAAGGTTCCCGCCTCAATCGTCGAGCATTCAGCATTGGTTAGTGGGATCAACAGTGCTTTGCCGACTGGGACCGTGCAATAGCGGGTGGTTAACGTCGCTCCCGTCGGCGAGCCGACGAGGTAGAACACTGGTCCACCCTGGCCCTCGTTGCAGAGCGACCCTGTTGTATCGAAGTAGGGGTTGATGTCGTTGGTGTACTGCATCACGTACTGCCACCATGCTGCCGTCCAGTCACCGTAGGACAGGCCGTAGATGTTGTCGTTTGGTTGGAAAGTGCTCGGGTTCGGCCCGTTCTTCGTCGAGGCAAAAACAGCGACGCACATCACCAATAGAAAGAGAAGACTGATTCTTGGTTTCATACCGCTCTTCTTGATGCGTGATTTGACGGAGAATCGTTACGTTGGAGGAGTCGGTCTTCCGCCTCAGGGAGTGCCTTCAACGGCGGGATGGCCCTTCGGGAGGCGAACGGCCAATGCAAGCTAACCAAAGAATAGAATTTTAGTCAGTGATCTGGATCACCCCAGTGGGGGGCCTACGACTGCGGCATTCACTGTTTCCGGAGAACAGTCAGATCTGTGGCGACGCCACAGTTGGCGAAAAATCGCATCTCAGACAATGTAGGCGGAGGCGATACATAAGGTTTTGTACGGTTCTACAGGAAAGCCAGTTGGCGCGACTCCAAGGGGCTTTCTGGTGCGTGATTCTGCCGGTAATCTGTATGGAAACACGCAATCAGGCGGTCGCGCGATGCCGAGTCGCACAGGAGGATGTTCTATGCCGGGCAAACAAATTCTCGCAGCATGCATCCTGTTCTTTCTGTTCGCGCCCCGAGCCGTCGGGCGGGACGCGAAGGAAGCGCATCAAAATCACTACGTGAACAGTGCCGACCCTCACGCCGACGATTCAGGGCCGGGCTCGATAGATCGCCCGTGGAAATCACTAGCTGCGGTAAACTCGCAAACGTTCAAGCCCGGGGATTCCGTCTATTTCGCTAGGGGTTCCTCTTACGCGGGCGGGCTGGAAATCAGGAAATCCGGGTTACCGGGAAAACCGATTACTTTGGGGGCCTACGGTTCAGGCGCGGCACCTCGTTTCACCAACCCCAGCTATGCGGTATTGAACGGCAACACGATTCAGGTGCATGGCAGTTGGATCGTCATCGATGGACTGTGTTTCCACGACGGTGTGCCAGCCCCGCCGCCAGCGGACCCCGAAGCTTTTCAAAAAGGTGACTTGGATCCGGCGCCTCGCACCATAGCCGCCGTGTTCATCGCCAGCACTGCGACCCACGTAATTGTGCGAAACTGCGAAGCCATTAACTGCCCTGTCGCGGTGCGGTCCTATGGAGAATATGCTCTCATCACCAAGAACTACTTTCACGACTGCACTGCCCAGTTTCTCAGCGACCCCAATTGGGGGCCGGTTGCCATCATGCTAATGGTGTCCAACCAGGAGGTGTCTTACAACCGGATCGAACATTACTACATGGTGGGAGGCACGTGGCGTGCCGATGGCGGCGCGATTGAGATTGACGATCGGACCTCAAAGAAATACATAAACATCCATCACAACGAGGCCTACGATACGCAGGGGTTCCTCGAAACGGACGGTGGCGGGCCATATACGGACATAACCGTCGCTTACAACCAAGCGAATGTGTCAGAGAAGTTCATCGGCATGACGAACTGCACTAAGTGGCTGGTCGCCAACAACACTGTGATTCGCGTGCTGACGCGCCCGGGCTATGAGGATGCGAACTGGTTCAATGCGGGAACCAGCCACACCGTCTGGCGTAACAATATTTTTGTGCTGTCACACGGCATGCAGGCATTCATCCACCGATTGGGCGTCAAGCAAATCCATGATCACAATCTCTATTTCAGCATCGATAACAGCACCAGGGACCCGATACCTGGGAAGCCGGGAGCCGGGGACAAAGTTGGCGACCCGCTCTTTGTTGATTTCGCAAAGCGTGACTACCATCTCACCGCCGCCAGCCCTGCAGTAGACGGCGGCATCGCACTGGGCTTCACCACGGACCTTGATGGTAAGAGGGTTCCTGCTGGGAAAGCGCCCGCTATAGGGGCCTATGAGTATACCCGGGACTCAAATCGCTGAAGGATTGCAGAGTTCGCGAGTAGCGGTGGCTACAGCTGTTGTTAAACCCATGTCGCTTAATTGACCTGCAAAACGGGATTTTGAGCATTTAACGCCTTGCTTGCAACAGTAATTACAACAGTAAGCGCACTCAGGTGGTAGCCGTGGGATCGTAATTGTTGAGCAACAATTGGGAGTCCTCACAGACGTTCTTCTCAAACTGCTTGCCGATCTGGGGAAAGGCCCCGCAGATCTTGCTACACCAGCCACTTTTCCTGGCTTGGGTTTGCGTTGCGATCGACAGGGCGTATGGATGGACACTCGAGCGGAGGCACGGATAAGTGTGACTCACTTTTCAGATTCTGGGGGGACGAAGAGGGCCAAGATATCGCTGAATACGCAGTCATGCTGGCTGTAATTCTTGTTCTGGTCGTGGGCACGGTTCGCTTGGTTGGCAGCAATGCGAACACTGCCTTTTCCAGCGTAGCCAGTTCCCTTCAATGACGTTGCCGCAATAAACTGCTTTTGCTCTTCTGGTGAAAGATGGAAGAACCGCGTCATCGAGAACAACAGTGTTTCTGGATCTCCGTTGTCGAGATTCGCTCCTGCCAAGAAATCCCCACAAATCATTTCCAGACAATAGCCGCGCGATCGATCTGGGCGTGGTATCAGCGCTGCCCTTACATCAATCGGCTGGCTAAACGCGGCCAGATCCGAATTATTCGAAGTTCCGCTTAGGTAATGCCGGGATGGGTTGGCGAAGATAACGCACGTTCCAGTACGTCCATGAGCGACGATCAAAGATACCAGGAGGTGGATCGTCAAGGACCGATTCGAAGTCGGACTCCGAAAAGTAGTGCAGCGTCGTTGTTATGTCCGTCAGGGTTCCGTACGTCATGACATGTGCAAGAAAGAGTTTGGTGTCTCGTAGTGCATCTTCGGGTTTCTTGAACCATACAACTCGCCTCGCCACCATCTGGAGATCCAGGAGATTCATTTTCGGAAGCCCTCCTCTGTTACTCCGGTTCTCGCTTTAAGAATTGGAATCTTCGTCAAGTTGAATCGAGCAGCAGCGGAACGAAGTTGCTCCTGAGTGCTAGGACTGAGAAGAGGCAAGTCCCCGTCGGCGAAATACGTCAGTGCCTTTAGACTGAGGGCGCCATTGAACTGTTTTCCATAGACACCAGAAGCAGCCGCCAAAGCGTCAGACAAACCAATCCCTGTAGCAATGATCGCAGCGATATCCTCATAATCCCTAGCCTGTGCGCGTTGCTGAATCGTCGCCAGTTTGGTCGCAGCGACATCGAGCAACGAAGCGACTTGTACCCCGTTGTCTTCTGATACATCCGGATCTTGTATTCGATTCAACGCGACCCCCCCGAAAAAGGATACTTTCACCGGGCCGGTCCGATCCACGAGGGCGGTCAGTGTATTCGTCTCAAATTGGCTCATTTCGGCATCGTGCAAGTATGGGACCGCGTTGCGCAACAACTCCGGGGCGAATGAATGATTCGAAAAAAAGTCGAAATCTTCAGAGCTTCGGTGCGCCAGCCTCAACGCCAGAGCGGTTCCCCCGTACAGTACGAAATGTTTGGGAGTATGCCTCAGTTCGTCCCAAAGTCTGCGTTGCGCGGGGGGGAGGATCTCCAGTTTGGGAGTAAACATTGTGCTCAGTTTCTCTGTGTCACTCTTTTTGCTGCCTATCTTATCACCGTGCCTTTAGCCGCTCCTTTCCGCAAAAGGCATCTAGTCACGCCGTGCTGCAGTAGAGCAACTTACCCATCTGGCTTTCCAGCCGTAATCTGCGGGCCTTTATCTACCTCCGAGAGAGGGTATCTTCCATCTGATTCGGTGGGCCTGGCTGTGGCAAGCTGCACAAAGGGTGATCAGGTTCAGCTCTGAGTCGGTGCCCGAGTGACTGCGAAATTCTTTGTGATGAACTTCCAAATTCGACATATCACCGCAGAATTGGCAGCGCCAGCGGTCGCGGCGTAGGATCTGTTGGCGCAGACTCTCGTACGACAGGGGATCCGCGGCTCCGATGCCTTCCCGGTGAGCTCTCGCTCCACTGCCTGCTGAAACTCTTCCTTCGGCAACTCCCTAGCTTTGTGGCAACCAGGTTGCACAATCGAAGGCCTGACGATCCCGGCGCCCCAATTTGGCCAACTCGATTCCCTTCGCCCATCCCACAGAAGGCGAGAACTATGTGCTCGCCCAAGAGGTCGATCACCCCTTCAGTCGACGCTTCGCTGAGATTAAGGTTCGGTTCGAGAATCTCCCGACGTTCACGAAGACGTTTGGAATGAACGCGTAGTCGGAGCCCAGGCAGTTCTGGCGCTCTCGTGATAAGCGTTGTCACGATATCTCATCCGCGGCGGAAATCGGATATTTGCTGGCAACGTTTTTCCAGGCAGCGAACGGAAATGGCCTCAAGCCTAGACCGACATTCGGCTCAGGCCGAATGAGTCCGGCTTGGTAGAATTGTCTTTCTCCAAAGGTCTTGAAAAAACTGTTGCGGAGCAATTCCATTGCAGAACTATCAATTTCTGGTCACTGGCGGTGCAGGATTTATCGGCTGCGAGCTGGTACGACAGCTGGCTGCTCGCGGTGCCAACGTTCGCGTCGTGGACAACCTGGTCAACGGGAGGCGGGAGAATCTCCATGGCGTGCTCAGCAACACGGTCGAGCTGATAGTCGGCGATATCAGAGATCGGGCATTGATGTCTTCCCTGCTCCGGGACGTGGACGTCGTATTCCATCTTGCCTGCCTCGGCGTGCGACATTCAATTCACTCTCCGATTGAGAATGAGGAAGTGAATGCCATCGGCACCTTGGGTCTTTTGGAGGCTGCCCGACGCACGGGCGTGAAACGATTCGTATATATCTCGACATCCGAAGTTTACGGAATGGTGACCACCGTTCCCGTTTCCGAAGAGCATCCAACGTGGCCCATGACGGTCTACGGCGCATCGAAACTGGCCGGCGAGGCCCACACGCGCGCTTTCTGGCATGAGTTCCATTTCCCCGCCGTTGTGCTGCGACCGTTCAATGCATACGGCCCAAGGTCCCATCATGAAGGTGACTGTGGCGAAGTGATCCCCCGATTCATGTTGCGGTGCCTGGCGGGGAAACCGATGGTTATCTTCGGGGATGGCAAACAGACACGCGATTTCACTTTCGTCAGCGACACTGCGGCCGGCATTCTCGCCGCTGGGCTCTCTGATAATGCGGTGGGACAAACGATCAATCTGGGAAGCGGCAAAGAGATTACCGTCACTCGACTGGCGACGATGATCGCAGAGGTAATGGGCCGCCCTGACGCGGAAATAAACTATGCCGAGCGCCGTCCTGGCGACGTCGTGCGACTGCTGTCGGACAGTTCAAAAGCCACGGATTGTTTCGGATTCCAAACCACGGTCAGCCTGCGGGACGGACTCGCCTGTTTGCGCGATTGGTACGCGAGCCAGCACAAGTCGGTGGAAGAACTTCTGGAGGAAGAAGTTCTTTTCAATTGGGAGCGGAGCACTCGCACATAGCCCAGCTGCGCAGAAGTGACTTCAACTTTTCCTGACTTGGTTTCACGCGCCCCCGACCTGAGCCTCGTTGCACGTCGATTTCAGCGACCGCGCTTCGTTCTTTCGCAGGATCCATAACAGACCGACAACTGCCAGTACCGCCAGAGCGAGGAAAATGATTCCACCGTTATGGTGCAATTTCCCGTCAAGGTACCCGGGATCCACTCTCGTTCCCAGCTCTGCAATGGTGAAAATCCGCACTGCGTTTTTCACGACGGCAAATAGCGCTGCGGCCAGTACAAGGAGCGTCTTCCTCCACCAAGTTCGCAAGAACAACTGACCCAGTATCAGTGTTATGACAATCAGAATGGTGCTGGAACGGATGCTGCTGCATTCTGTCGCCACCTCGATATCCAATCCGGGGATGGACAACATGATGCCATCACGTGCAACGGGTACGCCCGCTACACGAAACAGAAGAGCCGACGCTACGGCAGACTTCTGTTGCAGAAATTCCGTTACCCAGGTGAGCATGTGCTCCGGCATCGCGACTAATAGAAAGAGGAAACACAGAGCAAACAGATGCGTTCGAAAAGTGCGCATTCCAAAACAGAGAATCACGCTGCCAATCCAGAAGCTCACGAGCGCTCCCACGCTCACTGACAAGTTGTCGCCAGCAGACAGATGGAGCACATTCCAACCTGTGAGAAGGCGAACCACCAAGGCGGCGCCCACGATGACTGCACCAACTGGCCATTCTGGCCGGGCGACTGCGTACGATTGCCCTCTCCCCAGATAGATCAAGCCAAGACTGAGGGGGAAAATGAGCAGGATATATGTGTGCGCATCGTTGCTCATGGCCAGTTGGAGGTCGGAAACGACCGATCGCCACCACAAGATGATGGAAGCGGCAATCAGAAGAGAGAAAACGAAGTAGCGCGATCGGCTCATTCGCTTGAGATCTCGGGTGCGGGTGGCTGCGAAGTTGTCGCAGGTGGCCGAATGCGGACAGACTTGCGGAATCCACACGACGAACTGCGATCTCATACAGTCTAGCGCGTTCCGCCGACGGCCAGGAGGTTCTCTTGGGAGCAACCTCGATCACCGCATCAAATGCCGGCTTTGGCTGAGCAGTGCGGTCAAACAGTAGCGGATAGTTCGTCCGTCCCTTAATTGGCCAATCATTCTTCCACGAGTCCTTGTCCGTCACGCCCCATAGCGTCACTCTCGTCACTACCCCGCAATGCTTCGCATACACGCCGAACAGGTCTGCGTAGCGCTTGGATAATGCCTCCTGAACCGGTTCGGGCAGGCCATTTGCATATGGATTGAGTTTCGGATCGGCGGCAATGTTCAGCGAGACGTCGGCGGTCTGATTCGTCCCCGGCCAAGGCAGCAGATCCACATCAAGTTCCGTAATCATGACCCTCACGCCAAGCTTGCCCAATTCGCTGATGGTCGTATCGAGCTGACCCCCGCTCGGCCAGTCCATGTTCACATGATCTTGCAGGCCAACACCCGTGATCGGGACTCCCTTCGCCTTCAACTTCTTGACGAGTTCGAGCGTTCCGTTGCGCTTGGCCTCGTTTTCCACCGAATAGTCGTTGTAATAGAGCTCGGCTTTCGGGTCGGCCTTGTGGGCATAGCGAAACGCAAGCTCGATGTAATCCTCTCCAATAATCTTCATCCAGGGCGACTGGCGTAGAGTCCCGTCTTCGTTCAGAGCCTCATTCACGACATCCCAGCCATTGATCCGTCCCTTGTATCGTCCAACGACCTTCTTGATGTGATTCTGCAATCGCTTCAGCAGAACCTTGCGGCTGACCGGATTTCCCTTTTCGTCTTCAAATACCCACTTGGGAGTCTGTGCATGCCACACCAGCACGTGACCGATGATGAACATGCGGTTCTGCTGGCCAAATTGCACGTACTTGTCAGCCGGAGAGAAGTCGTAAACGTCCGGCTTGGGATGAATCCTTTCCCATTTCAAAACATTTTCGGGGCTGATGGTATTGAACTGCGTTTTGATAATCGCGTCCTCCGCCAGATTCTGTCCCGTGAACTGCGCCGGATTGAGCGCGGCACCAACCATAAAACATCCGTTGTAGGCATCTTTCAGAGCGGGTGGGTTCTGCGCGGTAGCGTTGAGCGCGAGAACGGATAACATGAGCATCAAACCGAATGTTCTACGCATGAGGCCTCCTATTGTGCAGTAGCAGCAGCCGGAGTTCCTTTGCGCCGATCCGCAAGATCATTCGCGATCGATTGGTTCTTTTCACGAGTCAGCGGATAGAAGAACAGGCAAGCTGCAGTAGCAAAGAAAAACAGCCCGGCATAAATGCTTGCCGTCAATACGATTCCTGTCTGTGTGTGCGCTGACTGGATATCAGCCCCCGACACTAGTCCATAAGCCGACAGCAACCATCCGGCCACGGCCCCGCCGAAAGCCAGCCCTGCCCATAACGCAAAAACAATGCCACCAGTCACCGCGCCGGTCGCACGACGCTTTGTCTTCCATTCGCCATAGTCAGCGACGTCGCCCATCATCGCCCACAGGATGGGTCCGGACAGGCCGAATGCGAACTGCCGGAGCACCTCCACGCCGATGATCACGTAGGTGGCATGTGGCGAGATCACATAGAGCGTCATGCTGAAAGCCCCTGCCAGAATCATGCTCCCAATGAACAGCTCACGTTTCCCAACTCTCACGGAAACAGCCGTCGAGAGGGCCACTCCCACAAGTAACGCCGCCAACCCAAAGCCGTTGAACCAGGCGAAGAGGTTTGCATTGCCTGCAACGAACCGGAAGTAGGGAAGCATGACGTTACCGCGTACCAGAATTGCGCTGAAATAAAACAGTGTGACCAGAAACAGAGCGACCCAAGGACGGTTGCTGAAGAGATCCGAGAGGTCTTGCCCGAGTGAGCTCTTTTGTTGGGGATCCGGCTGAATGCGCTCCTTCGTCGCGAAGAACGAAATGATGAAAAAGATCACGCTGAGAACGGACAACAAACCCATCGTAAGCTGATAGCCACGGGCACTATTGCTGCCCCCGAGAATCGCCACTAGTGGTACCGCCAGGCTCTGCACGATAAAGCCGGCGCTGTTCGCCGCGATCTGCCGGTATGACGAGATGCTGGTGCGTTCGTCGGGGTCCTGGGTCATGACTGCCGTCAGTGACGCGTATGGCACGTTGTTGACGGTGTAGATCACGCGCAGCAGGATGTAGGTAACCCACGCATAAATGATTTTGGCGCCCGGACTGAGCTGCGGAGTCGTGAAAGTCAGGATGCTGATGACCCCGAACGGCACCGCCGTCCACAGCAACCAGGGACGGAACTTTCCTGATTTACTCATGGTGCGGTCCGCGATCATCCCCATGACCGGATTGAAACAGGCAACTCCCAATCCGACGACAAGGAAGAGTGTTCCGGCCTGGGCCGCAGTCAAACCGAAGGTGTGGGTATAGAAGTCCAACTGCAGCGCCAGCATCGCTTGAAAGACGAAGTTGGCGGCCATGTCGCCCAGCGCGTAACCGAACTTTTCACCGAAAGATAGCTTTTGGATCATAAGAGCCTCGTTGTGCCCTGCAGTCCGTTTACTTAGTTACAGTGAGGGTGATCTTCGTCAGGTCCTGGTCACGCGACGAACTTCCTACCATGATGAAGAACTCTCCCGGTTCAACAACGTATTTCATGTTCACATCGTAGAAGGCGAGCAGGTCCGGCGTGATGTCGAATGTGACTGTCCTCTTTTCACCCGGACGGAGTGTCACTTTCCGGAAGCCTTTGAGTTCTTTCACTGGACGCGTGACGGAGCTGACAGCGTCGCGGATGTACATCTGAACGACCTCCGCACCTTCTCGCTTGCCTGTGTTGGTCACGTCGGCGATCACACGTGTCGAACCGTTGGTCCGGATTGTCTTCTTCTCCAAGCGTACGTTTTCGATCGCGAACGTCGTGTAGCTCAGGCCATAGCCGAAAGCATAGAGCGCTGAGACGTCGTCAAAGAGATATCCCCGCCGCGCCGAGGGTTTGTAGTTGTAGAAGACGGGCAAATGCCCCGCAGACCGCGGAACGGAGATAGGCAACTTCCCGCTCGGATTGACATCGCCGAACAACACGTCGGCGACCGCATGACCGTTTTCTTGTCCCAAATACCAGCACTCAAAAATGACCGGAACATTCTCGACCAGATAGTTAATCGAATTGGGCCGACCATGATAGAGGAATACAACCACCGGCTTGCCTGTCGCCACCATCGCCTTCACCAGTTCTTCTTGCCTTCCAACCAGGTCAAGACTGGCTCGGTCGCCCATGTGGTTCAGCATCCAGGCTTCACGGGAGGTCTGTTCGTTCCCGCCGATCGCCAGAATGATCACGTCGGCGTGCTTGGCCACTTCCACAGCCTCGGCGATCTGCTTTCGGTCCTCTTCGGGATTGCTGGGAACCACGGCATCCTGGTTCCAGTTGCCTCCAATCGTGATCTTGCAACCTTCACTGTAGAGCACCTTGCCGCGATTACCGACCCTGGCTTTGATGCCATCAAGCACGGTGACTTCGTGTTTTGGGACACCACTGTAGCCGCCCAGTAACGTGCGATTCGCATTGGGGCCGATGACGGCAATTGTCCTGTATTTGCTCAAGTCGAATGGGGCAAGGCCACCCTCATTTTTGAGCAGCGTGATCACCTCGCGCGCCGACTGGCGGGCGAGGTTGGCATGGTCCCCGCAACCAACGACGCGCTCGGCCTCGGCAGGGTCAACATACGGATCATCGAACAGTCCAAGCTTGAACTTCCACAACAGCATCGGCGCGACGAGTTCATCGAGTTGCGATTCTTTCAGGACCCGCTTCTTCACCAGGTTCACGAGCTCCAGGTAGCAATCCGGGTCGGGTAACTCGATGTTTACACCCGCTTGCACAGCCAATTTGGTGGATTCCTTCTTGTCGGCCGCCACGAAGTGCCCGTGAGTATCGGGGCGATACCCGAGTTCCCAAATCGCGAAATAATCGGAGACGTAGTATCCCTTAAAACCGAATTCCTTCTGCAGGACATCCCGCAGCAGCCACTTGCTCGCATGAGACGGTACGCCGTCTACTTCGTTATACGAAGGCATCACGCTGATGGCGCCGCCCTTCTGCAATGCCTCCTTGAACGTGAACAGGAAGGTCTCACGCAACACCCTCGTCGACACATTGGCCGGAGCGCAGTTCATACCCGACTCGGGCTGTCCGTGGCCGACGCAGTGCTTCAGGGTGGCAATCATGCAGGTCTTGTCGCGGAATGTGGCATCGCCCTGGAAGCCGCGAACAGCTGCAATTCCCATTCGAGAGACCAGAAATGGATCTTCGCCATAAGTCTCTTCGCAGCGGCCCCAGCGCGGATCGCGGGCCACGTCTACCACCGGAGTCAATGCCTGATGAGCTCCGCGCGACCGTGCCTCCAGAGCGGTCGCCGTGAAAATGGATTCGATCAGTTCCGGGTTAAATGTCGAAGCCAGCGCGATCGGCTGCGGATAGCTGGTTCCATCAACAGCCGCGTGTCCGTGCAAGCATTCCTCGTGGAAGACCACCGGAATTCCCAACCGGGAGTTCTCAAGGAAAAACCGTTGAATCGCGTTGGTCGTTTCGGCCATTTTGCGCGCATTCAGCCCCTTACCAGCGTCACTCGGCCGTCCCACCTGCCCGAGCCCATGGCCGGCCTTGAAAAATTCTCTGGCCTTGGCCAAATCGAAATTGCCGTCAGCATCGACGAGCGATTTCGACTTCTGCTGCCAGATACAGAGCATCTGGGCAGCTTTTTCCTCCAATGTCATGCGCGATAGGAGATCCTTCATCCGCTTCTCTGCTGAAAAAGCAGGGTTGCGATAAGGCAAAGCTGATTTATTGGCGCCGCGCTTGCCCGCAGCAGAAGATCGACTGTTGGTCCTTTTCACAGCCTTGTTTCGGGCCACAAGAATTCCTCCAGATGAGAGTCGGGCGTTGATTTAGAACAACGTTTTTGTAGAGGCATTTCAGAGGTCTGAGACTTCGGAACAGGCAATATACTACAGCGCCCCGGAACTTCCGAGTGATACACGTCACACTCGTTTCGATTGGGGCGGAAGCAAAGCAGGAAGGAAACCGGAAGTGTTTTGCAGCAGCAGGGGCGGAGTAACTCCGCCCCCAGTATTTCCCTGGTGTTGAACTCTACTGAGCCGGGATCACGATGTTCGAAACAATGTTCGAATATCCGCTCTCCGCGTTACTCGAGTTCACCGCGGTCGTCGCGTAGCAGTAAGCGCTGCCGTTCACAACGGAGGAATCTGTGTATAGGGTTGCTGTGTTCAGCAGGCTGTTGATCTTGCCGAAGCTCCCGCACGAGCTCGTATACGGTGCGCGGTAGACGTTATACCCGGAAATGTTTTCCGAGTCGCTTGCGCTCCAGGAAAGAGCGACCGAGTGCGTCGCGACCGATGTGCCCGTACCGGTCAGCGTCTCGGTCGTGGTAGAGGGCTGCGCATTGCTGGTAAATGTTAATGTTGCGCTCGCCGCACCCGCCGTCGTTGGACTGAACGTGATGGTGAACGACGCGCTCTGCCCCGCGGAAATCGTGTGCGGTAACGAGAAGCCGCCGATCGCGAAAACAGAATTGTTGGTGCTGGCCGCGGTCACGGTGACGGTCCCGCCCGTAGCAGTCAACGTGCCTGTCCCCGTTCCGCTCGAACCCACTGCCACACTTCCCAATCCCAAACTCGCCGGCGAGACGCTGAGCTGTGGTGATGTTGTGGATACTCCGGTCCCTGAAATGGCCAGATTCAGCGGAGAAGTCGACGATCCTGACGAGATCGTCACATTCCCACTCACCGCCCCTGCGGCCGTAGGCGCGAATCTAACTGACAGCGTCGCATGCTGTCCCGGGCTGAGAGTTGCAGGTGTGGTGACTCCACTGACGCTGAATCCCGCCACAGTGGTGCTGATCTGAGTAATGCTGATGCTGCTGGTGCTTGTATTCGTGACGGTCGCGCTTAGAGTCTGGTTGCTTCCGACGCTCACATTACCGAAGCTCAGGCTGGTCGGGTCCAATTGCAAGTCCGGCTGCTGGCTCGATCCCGATCCTGCAAGCGAAACTGTGGCTGGAGAATTTGTGGCATCGCTCGTTATGGTCAGCGTCGCGTTAAACGACGTCGCCGCGTTCGGAGTGAACGAGACGCTGAGAGTGGTACTTCCCCCCGCCGCCACCGAAACGGGAAGCATAGGGGACGCCAGGGCGAAATACTTTGTCGTAACGGAAGCGCCGCTGATGGTGACGGCTTTCTCCCCGGAGTTCGTAGCGGTTACCGTCAGAGTCTTCGTCGTATTCGGCGCAACGCTGCCGAAATCAAGGCTGGCGTTCCCCAGGACAAGATTACCGACCGGCTGTTGGTTCGAACCGCCCGCGCTGACGCCTTGACAGGCAACAAGCGACATCAACGCGGCGAGAACGAATATTGCCCCGACCGCTTTTTCAAATTGTTCGATTGAAATTCTCGCTGGAGTTTTTCGCATCACTTTCCACGAACTCGATCCCGCCAGACTCTACGGCGCTCTTGATGCGGGGGGATGTTTGTATCTCCAGCTTGCGATGGATGCGGCGATTAGAACAGATTTCGGAGGTACATACCAACAATCGGCGGAAGGTCAATGGGCCGATGCAAAAACAACACCGTGTTGCAAAATTCAACAGTGATTGCCCGCATGCGCAGGTACGAGGCGAACTTCCTGTTGCACGCGAATTGCTGAGCCTTGCCTCCCAACTGTTCACTCAAGCTGTGGTGACCAAAATCACCTCCGCAAGAGACTCGTGTCACCGCTTCGCACATCGTTTCAAGCTGTAATAAGGCAAGAAATGAAGCTAAACGGGAGATTTTCTGTGACAACGAAGAGAATTCTGATTCTTGGTGCTGCCGGAAGAGACTTCCATAATTTCAATGTCGTCTTTCGCGATAATACCGATTACTCCGTCGTCGGCTTCACTGCTACTCAGATTCCCGGCATTGCTAATCGCACTTACCCACGGGAGCTGGCGGGAGATTGCTACCCCAACGGCATTCCTATTTTCGAAGAAAAAGATCTGGAATTGCTTATTCATGAACATCGCGTTGACGCTGCCGTCTTTTCATACAGTGATATTTCCCACCAAAATCTCATGCATCTGGCCTCGCGCGTAGTATCGGCTGGTGCGGACTTCTGGCTGTTGGGATCGGAACGTACACAGCTCAAGTCCAGCGTCCCGGTTATTTCGATTTGCGCTGTCCGCACAGGATGCGGCAAGAGTCCCCTGTGCCGCTTAGTCGCATCTGAGCTGAAGCGGGAGGGGTGGAAACCAGTTGTCATCCGGCATCCCATGCCCTACGGTGATCTAGCGGCCCAGGCGGTCCAGCGCTTTGCCGTCGTGAAGGATCTAGACTTGCAGCAGTGCACCATCGAGGAACGGGAAGAGTATGAACCGCACTTGCGTGCCGGTACGGTCGTATATGCGGGTGTGGACTACGAAAGGATCTTGCGACAGGCTGAGAAGGAGGCCGATCTGGTGATCTGGGATGGCGGCAACAATGACACGTCCTTCTATGCTTCCGATCTGCAAATCGTGGTGGTCGATCCGCACCGCCCGGGTCACGAGCTGGCCTACTTTCCCGGAGAGGTCAACCTGCGCCGCGCAGATGTAGTCGTCATCAACAAAGTGGATACCGCCGCTCCTCAGGACGTGGAAACGGTTCGCGGGAACATTCGATCCAGCAATCCCCGAGCCACGGTGGCTGAAACCGCTTGCCGCGTGACAGTCACGGCGCCGGAGCTTGTTAAGGGCCGTAGGGTCCTCGTCGTCGAGGACGGCCCCACACTCACTCACGGGGAAATGCCTTATGGCGCCGGCGTCGTGGCAGCGCGGCAGTGCGGCGCTGCAGAGTTGGTGGACCCGCGTCCGGCGGCGGTGGGATCTATTCGCGGCACCTACGAGCACTACCCCCACCTCACGAGCCTGTTGCCGGCAATGGGCTATAGCGATCTGCAGCGGCACGAACTGGAGGCCACCATCAATCGCGTGGAGTGCGACTTGGTCCTAATTGCAACGCCGATCGACTTGGCGCATGTCATCAGGCTCAACAAACCAAGCCTGCGCGTCACATATGAGGTTGAAGAGGTGTCCAGGCCCGGGCTGACTGAAGTCATTGCGCAGTTCACGGAAAAGCACCTTCCTTCCCGCGTCTAGCTTTGCGATTAAGGGGTCAAGAAGAGGACTCGCCGGAGACGCCGCCTTGCGATCGAACACTGGAGAATAACAGGATCTATCGGTCAACACGCCCTACTCAACGACTTTACGAATCCTTTCGAATGCCCAGTCGATTTCTTCCCGGTTAATAGTAAGCGGAGGCGCGATGCGAATAACGTGATCGTGGGTCTCTTTGCACAGTACGCCTTCATCTTTGAGAGTTTCACAATAAGGACGCGCCAGGCCGTACATCTCAATTCCGATCCATAGACCCTTGCCACGAATGTCCCTTACGCTTTTGCTGTGAATGGTTCGCAATCGGTCAAGGAAATACTTGCCCAAAGCGGCAGAACGCTTTACCAAGTCTTCGTTGATCAGAACCCGGAGCGCCGCGCGAGCCACTGCGCATGCCAAGGGATTGCCTCCAAAGGTGCTTCCATGGTCCCCGGGGCAAAACACTCCCAAGACTTCTTTCGACGCCAACACGGCAGACACTGGATAAAATCCCCCGGAGAGTGCCTTACCCACAATCACGACATCGGGGATGGTTCGGTCATGCATGAAGGCAAACAGTTCGCCTGTGCGTCCCAAGCCCGATTGAATCTCGTCGCACATCAACAGGATGTGATTCTGCCGGCAGATGTCGGCCGCTTCTTTCAGGTATCCAGATGGCGGAATTATGATGCCCGCCTCGCCTTGGATCGGCTCCACCAGGAATGCACAAGTATCAGGAGTGATCGCGTCACGCAGTGCTTGAACATTTCCGTAAGCGATCATCTTGAACCCGGGCGTGAATGGCCCAAAACCGTCGCGATATTGCTCATCGCTGGAAAAGCTGACGATCGTCACCGTCCGACCGTGGAAATTGTTTTCGCACACGATGATTTCCGCTCGGCCGTCCGGAATGCCTTTAACTTTGTATCCCCATTTACGCGCTGCCTTTAGCGCGGTCTCTACTGCCTCGGCCCCCGAGTTCATGGGTAGCACCATGTCATAGCCAGTCAGTTCGTGCAGATCCCGGCAAAGCAGTGGCAGTTGATCATTCCGGAAGGCGCGTGACGTGAGCGTGACTTTGTGCGCCTGTTCAATGAGCGCCGCGAGGATTTTGGGATGGCAATGCCCCTGGTTCACAGCCGAATAGGAAGCGAGACAATCCAGATAGCGTTTGCCTTCGACGTCATAAACCCAGACACCTTCAGCGCGCTCAATCACGACGTCCAGAGGCTGATAATTATGGGCTCCAAATCGCTCTTCAAGTGCAATGAATTCCTGTGTAGGTGTGGTTTCCACTGTCGCCATGAGTCTCCTTCCACTAGATCCTTCTGGCTAGCTCTTATCCAGAAGCATCGTAAGTAGTGCCATGCGCACATAAAGTCCGTTGGCCGCCTGCCGAAAATAGAGCGCACGCGGATCATCATCTACAGTCCTGTCCAATTCAACCGTACGGGGCAGAGGATGAAGGACCAAGGCGTCTGATTTCATCTTGCTGACCAAGGCTGAATTGATGGCATATCGCATCAGATCCTGCACGTCTGCCATGCGCTCCGGACGGATTCGGGTTTGATAAACGACGTCCACTTCGCTGATCACCCGGCTGACTTCCGATTCGAGTTCGTACCGAACTCCGTGCTCGTCGAGGTAGGCCAGGATGTCGGGTTTCATTTGAACTTCCGGCGGGGCAACGAAGAAAATCTTGACTCGATCGAACTTCGCCAGCAGGTAAGCCAGAGATCTAGCCGTACGACCGCGGTCGAGTTCTCCGATAATCGCGACGCTGAGTCCATCCAGCGGACGTTCCCGATAGATCGTATAAAGGTCCAGCAATGCTTGGGTGGGATGCTGTCCCCCATCGCCATCACCGGCGTTGATGACTGGAACGGAGGAGACCTGTGCCGCACGTTGCGCACCTCCTGCTTGGGGGTGGCGGACGACGATAATGTCTGAATAGTTCGCGATGATTCGGATCGAGTCCTCGATCTGTTCCCCCACAACTTCCGATGAAAAGGCTGACGCGTGCTCAGTGGAAAGAACTCGTCCGCCAAGGCGATACATGGCCGCCTCGAAACAGAAACGCGTTCGAGTCGAGGGCCGATAGAACAAGCTCGCCAGAATCCTGTTCTGGTATTCAAGCGTGCCTCCGCGCGCCACAACCCGCTCCATGCCGCGTGCCCGATGAAACAGGTCCATCAAAAGCGGGAGGGTGAACTGCTGAGACTCGATTACGTGCCTCAATCTCCAATGAACATCATCAGGAGCTTTGGGCCTCAATATCGAAGAGAGCGGGCTCGCCATAGACTGTTACCTTCCTAAAACGGTCACTTGTTCTTTCGGTTCACTTACCGATACCGACGAATCTGGAACAATGCGGGTTCCCATCCGTCCGGCAACTGCGCCGGTCAAATGCTCATAGCAAGTGATGACAACTTCTTTTCCTCCCGCCCCGAGAAAGCGCAGTGCAGATTCCACTTTCGGACCCATGTTTCCGGGAGGGAAGTGGCCCGCTTTGTGGAACGCTTCCAGTTCCGAAGCGGTGACATTTCGCAATTGTCGTTGGGTGGGCTTTTTGTAATCGAGATAGACAAAGTCGATGTCGGTGGAAATGGCAAAAATGTCCACCTTTAGCGCAGATGCCAGAAGCGCTGAAGCTCGGTCTTTGTCGATCACTGCTTCCACTCCTTTGAGCTCATTGCCCAGTCGAACCACCGGAATTCCACCGCCACCACAAGCGACGACCAGCACCCCGTTGGCCATCAGATCACGGATTACCTCCAGTTCGACGATTTCGACCGGATCGGGAGAAGGAACCACGCGCCGATAGCCGCGCGCCGCATCTTCGACAATCTCCCAATGTAGTTGACGCTGTAGTTCTTCGGCCCTCGTCTGCGAATAGAACGGACCGATCGGCTTGCTGGGGTGGTTCATGGCCGGGTCGTCCGCCCGCACCACGGTCTGCGTGACCATGCTGACCACAGGCACATCCACCCCTGCCGCGGACAATGCGTCACGCAAAGACTGAGACAGCAAATAGCCAATCTCGCCCTGACTGGCGGCGCCGCATACATCCAGGGTCTGGCCTGGAACCTGATCGGATGCCCTCTCAGAGCGCAGCAGCTGCGCCCCCACCTGGGGCCCATTTCCATGTGTGACCACCAAGCGATATCCGACCCGGATCAAGTCCGCGATCGCCGCCGCTGTCCGCCGCGCGTTTATCCACTGCTCGGCAACAGTTCCTTTCTCTCCCGCGCGAATCAACGAATTTCCGCCAACCGCGATGAGCATCGAGTTCATCGGAACTCTCTTTCGCCAACAACCTCTGACATGTCGGCTGAAGTCAACTTCCGTGCGAATGAGCGAAGTCAGATGCGCGCTCTCTATCCGGAAGTTCGCGATATTGCATCAAGTCCAGCAAAATCGCCTTCTGAGCATGCAGACGATTCTCAGCTTGCTGGTAGACCACAGAGTGTGCGGAGTCGATCACCTCGTCCGTGACTTCGTCGCCGCGATGTGCCGGCAGACAATGCATGAACAACGCGTCGAACTTGGCATGGCGAAACAGGCTCGCGTTCACTTGAAAGGGCTCGAAAACTCTGTGCCGTGTCTCCACCTCTGCCTCCTGCCCCATGCTCGCCCACACGTCGGTGTATACAATGTCAGCCTCTGCGACTGCCTCCACCGGATCGTGGGTAAGGTTGCAGGTGGCCCCCGTCTGATTGCCCCGCTCATGAGCCCACGTGATCGCTTCGGGCCTCGGTTCGTAACCCACAGGAGTAGCCACCCAAACGTGAGTTCCCAACTGAGCACCTGCGAACATGAGCGAGTGGCAAACGTTGTTACCGTCGCCAACAAAAGCGATCTTTAGGTTCCTCGCATCGCCTTTCAGTTCCAACATGGTCAAAAAGTCGGCCATCGCCTGGCATGGATGGCTGAAGTCGGTCAGGCCGTTGATGATCGGAATGCTGGTGTATTCAGCCATCTGCTCGACGATCTCGTGACTGTAGGTCCGGATCATGATGGCTTGCACCATGCGCTCCAGGTTCTTCGCCACGTCGTAGACGGACTCACGCTTCCCAAGATTGATTTCAGAATTCGAGAGATACAGTGAGAAGCCACCTAATTGCTGAATCCCAACGTCGAACGAGACCCGGGTGCGTAATGATGGCTTTTCGAAAATCATGGCCAAAGTCTTGCCCTTCAATGCTCCAGTATGGGCATGAGGATGTGCCTTGATCTCCCGAGCCAGGTCAAGCAGGTATTGAATTTCTTCCGATGAGAAGTCCCGAAGGGAAAGGAAGTTATGATAACCCATTGACGACCTCCGCCTCGGCGGATGTGCCCATTCGCGAAAGGCGCACCATAGATCCCGCTATGAGACTCGAGCACGAGTCGGATGGGCGTTCGACGGCGCCTTTAGAGGCAAAACCCTGCACCGGAATAGAACGCAACCATCACGATTACAATGCTTTTCCTTTAGCTTTGCTTGGGCAATGAAGGGCGTCACTGGCGCTCGTGATGGCAGTCACGCGGTACGTCGGTCATTGGATTACGTACTCCCCGCCTGGGTGGAATCCACCCTGCAATGTCAGACCAGTACCGGGAGAGCATCAACGGCAGGGAAAAGCATTCAACGACAGCAAGGCGCGGATTCCCGAGCATTCTTTCGTCACTGCAACCAGTAGGCTTATCGATCGGCAGGCCGACGCGATCAGCCGTGTTTTCTCGCAGGTGGGCACAAAATTGGCGCAGGGAAGAAAGAGTCGGAAGTCAAATCGAGAAAAGCAGAGCAGCAATTGGCCCTTCAACCCGCATAAACGCTGGTGTATAGCTGGTGCCGGGAGGGGGAGTCGAACCCCCAAGACCCGAAGGTCGGCGGATTTTGAGTCCGCTGCGTCTGCCAGTTCCGCCATCCCGGCGTTGGAAGGCTTTTCTATTGTACGGCAGCAGCCAGGAATTTGAATACGGAGAGCTCCGGGACGATCATGCAATTGAGGAAAATCATCAGTCCGACCGCACATTGGTGCCGTGGCGGTCATTTTCGGATGTCATCGTCGGGCGCCAGGGCCCTCCGATTCATCCAGTAGCCCACTCCCGCGGCTGTCAAAAAGAGCAATGGGGCGAAGGTCATCAACGATGAGCAATACGAATTGAGAGCCTGCACCGCATCATCTGCACGCGTCCCCATCTCAACAATGAAAACATGTCCATTCGCCTGTAGTCTTTGAAAAATGAATCGCAACGGTCGGCCTTCGACCCGCCTGCTTCTGAAGATGGGACGTTTAATGTCGTCCGGCGGAATCAGGATTGACTGCTGGGATTCGAGAAATGCCGAACGAAAAATCAGCTCTCCAGTTTCAAGATGCAACTGAAGAAAGTCACCCGCATGGGTATCGGCGAAGTTTGCTGTTACCTGCTCCCGCAAATCGCTGACTGTACTGTCCTTCTTCTGTGCCTCGAGAAACCCTCTCAGATCTTCGACTCGGCCTTCCAGGCTATCGTCGACAATTTCGTAAACGTTATGGCGAAGCATTAGCCAACTGCCGACGCCAAAAACAAGTTCCCCCAATGCGAAAACTACTGCGTACCAGAGTCCGAGACGTGCGCCAAAGGAGAGTTTCTTCATTCCTGCGCGTCCGAACGAACTGTGAAATCAAATGCCCGCAGCGTCACCGTCAGCCCCTTCGAGATGCCCTGACAGTTTAGGCGCAATCAGTCCATAGACCTTAGGAAAAGTTATCGCGTAGCAGAAAATCGCGTCCAGGACGGATTGCCAGGAAGAAGAGAACATTCGGCAAGCCTTGGCAGCATCGAAACTCCTACGCCCGCGCTTCTGTCGGCAAGGCTCCTACCGCGGGTCGCTGCCCCATGACACTCCCAGAGCATGCAGGACTAATCGGTCATAGAGTGCCAGTTTATGTGCGTCCGCAACGATGCCGAACGCATACTGTACCAGCGGACTGCGCGTGATACACCATTTTTGGTGTCGCGCAGTTCCCCCACAATGCTCGCATGCGGGCGGGAGACAGTCCCGATTGCTCGGATGCCACTTGGCTGTGGGGTTGGCAAACATAATGCACCTCCAAAATCACGTCGAACAGCTCCCCCGCTCCGCTCTCGGCCGGTGAACCTCATGGAACAAGCCTATTTCCAACCACAGCCAATGCCCCATCGTGCCTATCACAGCTACCCGTGACCAGGATCACACTCGAGAATTGCTGCGGCTCCGTCGAGATCTTCGGGCCTCATGCCGTGTTCCGAGAATTTATCAATCACGGGACATTCGAAAGCGTCTTTGTGGAGAATCGGAAGGCCAGTTGGGGAATTCCGCACTCTTCATTTATTCTGAAAGGTTGTCTCGTGCTCGCCAAGGCATACCGTCATTCCTGTCCTCCGATTCGGCGCAGCATTGGCCTGAGGCTATAGAGCTAAAGCGAAGAGCTACTTATGAAAACCGGAATCATTGGCCTGCCCCAAGTAGGCAAGACATCTCTGTTTCAAATCCTGACCAAGGCACATCTTTCGGCCCAGGCCCACACCAATCCACGCGAAGCCCATATCGGCGTCGCCAAGGTTCCCGACGACCGCCTCGATCGTCTCGCTGCCTTGTACAGCCCAAAAAAGCTTACGCACACCTCGGTCGAGTACGTCGATGTAGGCGCTATCGGCCAGGATGCGCTGAAGGAGAGCGCCTATATTGGCCACTTGCGCCAGGTCGACGCGCTTGCTCACGTTGTCCGTGTCTTCGAGGATCCGGCGATTCCGCACGTCGGAGAAATCGATCCACTTCGGGACATCAAAAATGTCGAATGCGATCTGATGGTGAGCGATCTCGGCCAGATAGAAAAGCGAATCGAGCGGCTGGAAAAAGACCTAAAGAAGATGAAGACTCCTGATCTGGAAAAGGAGCTTGAGTTGCTGAAGCGGGCCAATACTCATTTGGGATCCGAAAAGCCCCTGCGGGAGATGCAAATGACTCCCGAGGACAAGAAGCGCATCCGCGGTTTCATGTTCCTGAGTGAAAAGCCGATCCTCTACGTTCTCAACATTGGTGAGTCGCTAGAACTGGGAAAAGAACTTGAGCAGGCGGTGAGCAAGCACAAGCTTACGGAAATGGCTGCTCGCCCGAATGCAGCTGCCACCGCCATTTGCGGTAGGGTGGAAGCTGAACTTTCCGAGATGAGCGATGCCGATGCGGCTGAGTTTCTTTCAAGCTACGGGCTCAAAGAAAGCGGGCTGGTCCGTTTGATTCGAACCACCTACCAACTTCTTGGCCTGATCTCGTTCTTCACGGCGGGCGAGGATGAATGCCGCGCCTGGCAAATTCCGGCTCACACTCGAGCCCAGGAAGCGGCTGGTGCCATCCACTCCGACCTGGAAAAACACTTCATTCGAGCCGAGACCATTCGTTGGGACCAACTCCTCGAAGCCGGCTCTGAAGCCAACGCCCGCGCGAAAGGCACGCTCCGTCTCGAAGGTAAGGACTACATCGTCCAAGACGGAGACGTAATGCACATCCGGCACAGCGGCTAGTACCCGTTGTCCGTACCCAGTAAAATCTGCAACCGGAGTCAGTCATAGCGCAGCACTTTGAAGACCTGATCGTTTGGCAGAAGGCTATGGATTTTAGTGACAGATGTGTACCGCGCAACAGACAGCTTTCCTAAACGCGAAGTGTACAGTCTCACAGACCAAGTTCGTCGTGCAGCAGTCTCAGTCCCCGGTAACATAGAGGAGGGACAAGCCCACTTCAGCAAGGCTGAGTTCTCGCATTTCCTTCGTCACTCAGCCGGGTCGCTTGCCGAACTTGAGACACAACTGCTGATCGCGCATCGCTTGGAATACACTGGGCACGATCAAACCAAGGCTGCTTAGACAGGTTATCGAGGTCGGTAAACTGCTAAACGGCTTGATCAACTCACTTAGAAAGTAGCGCGAGGTTTTACTGGGTACTGGGTACCGAGTACTGGGTACTGAATGAGTCCAATCCTAACCAGCATTCTTCTAGGCCTTACCGCGGCCGCTGCCAATGTCTTTGGTGGCGCGATCATTGTCCAACGTCACTGGGAACGCCGTTATCTTCGCTACTTCGTCGCCTTGGGCGCCGGATTCATGCTGGCCACCGCCCTAGTCGAGATGATTCCCCAGAGCCTTGCGCTGCGCGGACAAGAAGCGGCCCTCCTCGTTTTGATGGGCTATCTGATCATTCATTTTTTCGAGCACACGGTAACGCCGCATTTCCATTTCGGTGAGGAGACGCACCAGGACGAGTTCCTCCATTCGCACAACTCCTATTCGGTGCTTCTAGGCCTCATTATCCATACCTTCTTCGACGGCATTGCCATTGCTTCCGGCTTCCTCGTCTCGCACTGGCTCGGGTGGCTAATTTTCCTCGCGATATTCCTGCACAAGATTCCCGAGGGCTTTACTGTGAGCTCAGTTATGCTGGCCAGCGGCCGCAGTCGAGGAATTGCATGGGGTGCTTCGATTATCCTGGGAGCGTCCACAGTGGCTGGGGTGTTGACGATGGCGCTGTTCCGACATCATGTCGGAGCGGGTCTGCCCCTATCCGCGGGCGTCACAATCTACGTCGCGGCCTCGGACCTCGTCCCGGAAGTCAACAAAGAGCCTGCCATGAAGATGGCGCTGCTCGTCTTTGTCGGGGCAGCAGTATTCTTGATACTCGATCATCTTTTCCACATGTAGTAAAGTCCCCGTGTGTGCGAGGGCTTTGGTTCAAATTGTTTTAGTTGACCGTGACGCTCACCGGAATCGACGGTATTCCATTCGCGACAACTTCCAACGTGCTTGCCCCGATTTCTACCGTTGCCGGAACTTCGAAGTTGGTCGACACGATCTTTGAGCCCGTCGCGACACCCATGGTGCTGTGGTCATGTGTCCTTGCATAAAACACGTGACCCGTATCGTTATTGGTGATACGAACCAGGGGATAATTCGTTGCAGTCTCGAATTCGTCGCCGAATGCGGCCGCCTGCGATAACCCGTTGAACTGCGTGCCAGAGATCTTGTAGGTGGCACCGCGACTCAGGCTGGATGGTACTGACTTGATGGTCGGAGCCCAAGCGGCGTCATACGTTCCGGCCGGGTTGTAGACCTCAGTTCCGCCGACCAGCACCTGCCCGGTGGGCAACATGATCAGACTGCCGAACGTTGGAAGTGTCTGACGCAGCGCCACTCCATCCCACTCGTACGAAGACACAAAACCTTCCACGAGCACATTCCCGCTCGGCAACAGTACGGCGTACGAGTCTCCTGCATTATCTCCGTTGGGGAAGTCCGGCCCAACAGTCCATTTGCGGGTCTTCGTGTCAAATATCGCCGTGTGGCCGGCTCCGCTGCCTGTGCTTGAGTTCGAACCTGTCGCAAAAACAGTGCCGTCGGGGCGCAATATTGCGGGACCAATCTCCCCCGGCGGATAGTAGCAGAGTGATCCGTTCGGGCCATACTGAATGCAGCCAAACGGCGAAGGCGAATGCAGATCCACAATGGTGCTCCCAGCTGACGACCACTGCCGCGTGGTGACTGAGAATCGTTCCGCGTGCGGAGCACGCTTCACGTCCATCGTCAGGACAGTGCCGTCCGGCAAAAGAGTCCATCCCTCTTCCGCATTGAAATCCGCCTTCCCGGTACCCGGAAGCACCGTCCAGGTCAGAGTCTTCGGATTCAGAATCGCCATGCTCTTGTTGAGTTTGTTCCCCACCATGAAATTGCCGTTCGGTAGGACGATCGAAGGGGAATCTCCGATATAGTCCCAAGCCGCCGGAGCAGGAAGATTCGTCCAAGTGTTGGCAACTGGATCGTAGATCGCACCGAGATTGGTCAGGGTAAAAGCACCATTCAAATACTCGCCGCCTGTAATCACCACCCGGCCGTCGGCCAGGACAGCGGAAGCAAAGGCGTCGGGTACGTATCCTGAAGGCAGATTCGCCATGCGCGCCCAGGTCCCATTGACGTAGCTTCCGGCGTTGTCAGGCGTGAGCTTGTACCAGTCAGACTCGCCATTCCCCTGGCAGAGCACAGTTCCGTCGGTTAACAAAAAGCCAATCCCAGCACCGTCGGGTGGCTGGTGATTCAGACGCTGAGTCGTTTGCGCCGAGGCAGCGTCGGCAATGGAAAACAAGAAAGCAAGCGCTACCAACAGAAATTTACAGGGCAAGACGTGACTCCTTCTTCGAACTTGCATCGAGCAGACAAAAAAACGCCTCGGAAGCATACATCAATTCCGAGGCATCCACAGGTGCGGTCTGGAGTTTAAATGCTGAATTTACAAACGATTACAAGACGATCAACTCTGGAAGAAGGACTCTTCTCGCTACCCTCACTCCACAGTGTGCTTCGCCGTATATCCCTCGCGCGCAACCACCTCGATCTTATGATCCTTACCCTTCTGGTCCTTCACCTTCAGCGGACCGCCATCGCCGCTAACCACCTCGACTTTCAATTTGCGGTAGGTTCCATCCAGCTTAGTGTTGGTCGGAGAGTACGACAGCGTGTACTGATTGCGGATGTCGTTGGCGATATCACCGAACAGTTCGGGATATTCGGCCTGGAACCGCGGAAAATAAGCGCGTCCCCCGGTCATCGCGGCGAACGTCCGCATCTCGTTGTCGCCCTGCAGATAATCCATATGTCCGACCGGGATTCCCATACCGTGGCCATTTCGGCAATAGTAATTCCCAGAATGTGTGTCGCAGTATTCCCGGAATAACCACCCCACGCTGATCGGGAAGATCGTTACGTCCTTCGTGTCCTTGATCTTCTTCATAATCTTGTCGAGCGTGAGCTTGCTGAAGGTGTCAATGCCAGT
>Ga0335085_10003488_pt1 | contig 27152 bp, 28 predicted proteins | sample Lox_Sample_45_FD_206712 | JGI IMG/M metagenome (GOLD analysis project Ga0335085, IMG submission 206712) | Soil microbial communities from Loxahatchee National Wildlife Refuge, Florida, United States - Lox_Sample_4.5 | ecosystem: Environmental > Terrestrial > Soil > Wetlands | place: USA...
GACCTGGAGAAGTTCGAGTACGTTTGCGAGGACCTGTCGCGCCGGCAGCTGATGGTGCGCAGGGCGGAATCTGGTCAATGCGCCGACGGATCTATTTTCGAGTGCTACCAGTTTATCCACGCGTTGTACCGGGATGCGTTCTATCACCGGCAGACGCCTGCGCGCAGGGCAAGGCTGCAGCCGCACCGCGAAGACCGGGTTGGAGCGCTTCCTCTCCCGGCATGAAACCGAACTGTGGGCTAAGTGGCACGACGACAGCCGCGAAGAGTCGCTCAGAGGAGCCCGAGTGCCGACGCTCGATAGACCGCTTGGGCGCGCGTCTGGACCGTCAGCTTCCAGAAGATTCGTTTCGCATGCGATTTGACTGTCTCAGGAGCGATACTCAACTGGCGGGCGATCATTTTGTTGGTTAACCCGTGGCCCATTAGGAGCACGATCGTTCGTTCGCGTCCCGATAGCCGCGCCCCTGAATGTTGAATCCTCTCCAAATCCTTCGTGTTGCTCGCTAGCGCGATCCCGGATTTGGACGATGCCGCCGAAAGCGACCCAAGAAACGACCCTGGGGACAGCCCCGACCCGAACGAGGTTTCCATACCCGCTGCTCCTTTGCACCAGTAAGAAGCGCCGGCGTCTACCCTCATTCGCTGGTTGCTGCTGCGCGAACTTCGGAGACCGGCATGCGGGAATTGTCGGGACTCGCGCCCCGCAAGTCCTTGTCCGTTTCTAATATTTCCTAATCGTTTAGCGCGTAGCGCACTGCCTCCTTCGGCTCCATCGCGTAGCCTTCGCGCCATGCCAGCAATGCGAAGCGCTGATCCTGCTGCAGCTCGAAGAAGCCGAAGCGGTAACGCTCAGTTGATGCGATGGATGCCATGCCTCGTTGCCTGAGACTCATCCGCTCTCGACAGGTCTTGCCAGTGCGAGGTCGATCGCCTGGTCGAGCGTCAAGCCACGGCCTTCCTGCCAGGCCCTGTCGAAGGCAGCGTCATCTCCCAAAGCAATACGGGCCGCGGCTACGAACTGGTCATAGCGGGAACGTTCATTTGGCGTCAGCGGCGCACCGATCTCCGTCCGCAATTGCTCTGTGGCACCCCAGATGTGAGCAGCCCTCAGCGAGCCGCGCAGGGACGCGACCACTGCGGCCAGCCCCTCCAGCGAATAAGGAATGCCGGACCGATCCCCCAGTTCCCGACGGATCGCCAAGCTCTCCTCGAGCAGTGCCCTGGCGGCCGGATAGTCGCCCTGGTTGAGGACCACGATCCCCAGGTTGCTCAATGAGGTGGCGATGCCGGACCGATCCCCCAGTTCTCGACGGATGGCCAGGCCCTCCTCGTGCAACGCCAGGGCGGCCGTATAGTCGCCTTGGGCGAGGGCTACGTTACCCAGGTTGTTCAGCCGCACGGCGATCCCGAACCGATCCCCCAGTTCCCGACGAATCGCCAGGCTCTCCTCGTGCAGTGCCTTGGCGGTCGGATAGTCGCCCTGGTTGACGGCCACGTTCCCCAAGTTGCCCAGCGCCCCGGCGATGCCTGACCGATCCCCCAGTTCCCGCCGGATCGCTAGGCCCTCCTCGTGCAGTGCCTTGGCGGCTGAGTAGTCGCCCTGATAGAGAGCTAGTGTGCCCGCCGCATTGAGCGCATACGCGCGCTCCCCTGTTCGGTCCACTGCTTCAGCCTTGCCTAGGACACACATACACCACTGTCGCCCCTCAGTGAGATGTCCCCGCGTCCACCAGAACCGTTGCAGCGCCCCGCAAAGCCGCAAACCTGCTGTCGATCCTGCGTCTACGAGGCTCCAAGCCAGACCAGCGCGCAGGTTGTCGTGCTCCTCCTCGAGACGCGCTAGCCACTCTGCCTGCTCCGCGGTCCTCAATTTCGGGTCCGCTTCCTCCGCCAGCGCCAGGTAGTAGTCCCGATGCCGTTCCTGTGCCGCCGCGCTCCCGCCGCTCTCCTCCAACCGGTCGCGGGCATATTGCCGCACCGTTTCCAGCAGTCGGTAGCGCGTCCGTGCGTCCTCTTGCTCCGGCACCACCATGCTCTTGTCGGCGAGTGAAGTCAGCAGGTCCAGGACGTCCCTTTTCTCAATGCCCTCGCCGGCGCACACCTCTTCCGCCGCTGCCAACGTCCATCCGCCCGCGAAAACCGAGAGTCGTTGCAAGAACAACTTCTCCGGCTCGTGCAGCAGGTCGTAGCTCCAATCGATCGTCGACCGCAACGTGCGATGTCGCGGCAGCGCCGTGCGCGAGCCGTCAGTGAGCAATGCGAAGCGCTGATCGAGGCGATGGCTCAACTCCTCCACCGACATTGAGCGAATGCGCGGTGCCGCGAGCTCGATCGCCAAAGGGATACCGTCGAGCCGATGGCAGATGGACGCGAGTGGCGCGGCATCCTCCGCCGTGACACTGAAATCGGGACGCAGCAGTCTCGCGCGGTCGACGAACAGGCGCACGCCTTCATAGCCAAGCAAGGCGTCCAGCGCGAGGTTGCTGTCCGGAGGGGGCACCGTGAGCGAAGGCACGCGATAAGTCAGCTCTCCAGTCATCCCCAGCCGTTCGCGGCTGGTAACCAGGATGGCAACATCAGGGCCACGACGGAGGATCTCGTCGAGCAGCCGCACACACTCCTCGATTACGTGCTCGGCATTGTCGAGTACCAGTAGCACGTGCTTCGATGCCAGCCACCCGCTCACGGCCTCCGAGACCGACGTCCCAGCCTTCTCCTTGACTCCGAGCGCCTGAGCCACGGTTTGCGGCACGAGGCGCGGATCGGATAGCGCGGCCAGCTCCACCAGCCACACGCCGTCGGGAAATGCGTCGACCATCCGACTCGCCACTTCGATGGCCAAGCGCGTCTTGCCCGCGCCACCGGCACCGGTCAATGTCACCAGACGATTTGCTGTCACAAGCTCCTGGAGCTGCGCGACCTCCTGTTCGCGACCGACGAAGCTCGTCAGCTGATAGGGTAGGTTGTGCTTGGGCTTCGATGCGCGAGTCGCTTCGCCATCGTGCGTCGTCACCGGCAGCGTGAATTGGTAGCCGCGTCCCGACACCGTGGTGATGGCGCCGGCACCGAGGACTTTGCGCAGGGCGGACACCTGCACGTGCAATGCGGCTTCCTCGACCACCATCTTCGGCCACACCTGGTCGAGCAATTCGTCCTTGGTGATCAGATGTCCGGCGCGCTCGACCAGTGCGACCAGCAGATCGAACGCGCGCGGGCGCAGCGGCACGGCTACTCCGTCCTTGACCAGACGTCGCCCGTCGAGTTGCAGCTCAAAAGGTCCGAAGCGATAGCGCTCTGGCGGTCCGGGAGAGCCCATTGCCGGGAAGGCGTCGTCAGCAATGGCGGAAGTCTAACCTACTAGGGCGGCGACGCTGCCTTTCTTGCGATGCCGTCGATCATCACAGCCAAGTCGGTAATGAGACGCGCCTCCTCGGGTCCAGCTCCGTAGCGCTTAGCGAGCCACCGAAAGTCGATATAGGACAGCGAGGTCTCGACTGCGTCTTGCCACACTAGTACCTTGAAAGGCAGCTCGAGGGCGATCAATGGAACGCCCCTCATCAGCGCGGCCAGTCGTGCGCCGTCCCCGACCATCAGGACCGTCGTTGCGTCCAGCGACACGCCAGCTTCGACTGCGGAAATTGCATGATCGACGGCTGCGACAATACGCAGTCCATTGGCCCGGACGGCAGACTCGAATCTGGCCAATGTCTCGCCGTGTTCGAAGTTGCTGCGGACCGTAATCAAACCCTCGACATTCACGTGCAGCGCTCCGGCACTAGGCCGCCGCGAGAACGAGGGCGACGATCGCCAGCCCGCATCAGCACGCCGACCCAGAATCGATCCAGCCTGGTCTGCGCAGAAGAATTCATCTACCGCATAGTGCCCATTGACTCCACGACCTTGTATCACCCGAATGGGGGTATCGTTTTCGCGAGAGGTATGTCACCCATTGGGAAGATGGGGACCACGGCCGGGCCTAGGCCGGCACTGTGTCAACTCGTTGCCTGCACGCCGTGGGGTTCTGACGCTGTATCGCGACGTCTTCTATCGCCGCCAAACGCCGTCGCGGCTGGCGAAGTTGCAGCTCCACCAGGGAGAGCGCGGTGGGAAAGCCCTCGCTCTCTCAGCATGAAAGCGACCTACGGGCTGAGCTGGTGAGACCTACTGAGCATTATGAAAGTGCACGACGCCCCAATCCTGAATATCGTCGTTCCCGTGCCGCAGCTATGTCGATTGGCCAGGATTGCCCATCGCTGAAGCGGGCAAGTCGGTCCCGGGGTAACGTCTAACGAAGCGGCACGTCGTAGTTGGATGGCAGATAGGTCCGGGCACGCGCCAATCCCGCCGGCCTGGACCTTCGCTTTCGCCCTTCGATGGGAATGAACCGGGCCGTGCGGCGCGGTTGCGAGCGCGAGAATGCCAACGATGGCTTGCTACTTTGCATCATAAGAGCACAACAACACATTTGGCTCTCCTTCAGAAGTTCTCGCTCCAATATACGCACGGGCAAGAAGAGCGTCTTGCAGCTTCCTGTCCGCCGATTTTGTTATGTTGCGTGACTTGTCTCCGGGTACGCTCAGGCGATCGCGGGTGCGTTCACGCGCGACCCGGGTGCTCGGCGCGACGAAGCCCACCACGCCACTCCCGTGTAGAGCAGAACGAGCAGCACGAGGTTGATGACTTGCGGGCGGGCTTCCGACCACGTCGCGCCCATCTGGTTGAGCTTGATGAATCCCTGGATGCCGGGCGTGCTCGGCAACAAATGCGAGAACCAGACGAGCGGCTCGCTGATGGATTCGACCGGGAACGCGAATCCGGAAAGAAAGAGCAGGAGAATGGAGATGCCGCCGATGATCTGCAGCGCGCGCTCGCGCACACCCATCCAGCAACCCAGCGCGATTCCGAGACTCGCCACCGCCAGCGCGTAGATCGCGCCGAACACGATCGCCCCGGACAGGTTCGCGGCACGGGGGAGGTCGTGATACCAGAACACGAAGCCGATCCAGAACATGATAGCGGCGAACACGAACACCCAGAATCCGGCCAGCGTGCCGGCGAAGGCACCCAGCGAAAGCTTCCCTTCCGCCGATGCGATCGCCCAGCGCCCGCCCTCGACCCATCCGCCGATCACCACACAGATGGAGATGAGCAGAAGCTGATGCACGATCAGGGCCATCGAGGCGGGCACGACGTAGCTGGCATAACCTTGCACGGTGTTGAACAGGGGTTGCTTGATAAAGGCCGGACCGGCGTGCGCAAGGCGCATCACCGTTGCGGGCGGCACATTGGATCGAACCAGCTGCGCCGCGAGCGCCGGTGCGGCCGCCTCGGCAACCACTTGAGCCGTGGTTTCCAGGATCGTTCCATCGACGACGATATAGCCGCCGTTGGCCATGACCGTCACGCCGGTGGGTGTCCCGTGCAATACGTCGCGATAGAAGTCTCCTGGCACGGCGACGACTCCACCGATCTCACCCTTCTGCAGCAACGCAATCGCGTCGCCGACGCTGCGCGTGACTCCCACCACCCGAACTGCCTGCGTCGCGTCGAGGTCGCGCTCGATCTCGCGTGACATCGGGCTCGCGTCGTAGTCCGCGACGACGACGGGGACGGCGCGCACGGCTTCCGGCGAGTAGGGCAGCGGATAGAAGAAGCAGTACACGACGACACCGCCGACTGCAGGAAGCAGCGGCCCCTTGTCGAGCAACACGCTGCGCAACGTCCAACGCAGTGCCTGCCATGCGTTCATCGTTCGCCCCAGCCCTTGGGATCGCGACAACGCTTCGCCAGCAACGGAATCCCGATCGCAAATGGCACGGCGATGTAGACGACCCAGAGTACAACAAAGGGCGCGACCGACATGGACGCTGGCGCGCCCATGTTCCACTGCTGCTGCTGGATCTCGTAGAAATAGTGAAAGGGGACAATCGCGCTCCAGACCTTGGCCGCGGTCGTCATCGAATAGAGGGGATAGGTAAAGCCGGTGAACGAAACCGCGGTGACATTGACGATGGCGACCACCGCCAGGGCGATGCGCTGCGTGCCGGTGGCGCCGACGATCAGGGTAGGAATGGCACAGCAGGCGATGATCAGCGTCAGCAGGCCCAGGTTCCAGATCAGCAGACTCCCGTTGGCCGTCCATCCGCGATAGCCCGCGAGCCAGGCGACGACGGCGATGGCCATCACAGTGAAGCACGCGAGCAATGGCAGCAGCTTGCCGAGCATCGCGGCAACGATATGACCATGCGCGGACCTCAGCCACGCGCCGGCAGTGCGGTCGCGGAATTCGCGACCGATCGCGTAGGCGGCGCCGCCGAGCGCGAACAGGTGAAGCATGGTCGGCAGGAACGCGCCGGCCAGCGCGCGCTCGAATGAGAGCTGTGGACCATAGAGCGAGCGCAGCTCGACGCGCACCGCGCCTGCGCGACGCTCTGCGCCGGCGAAGCCTCCTCCGAGCCCGGCGAGCGTGGTCAGCGCGCGCGCTCCTGCAACCGACGTGATCGCTCCGACCACGTCGTTCGCGAGCGAGCTCCCTGCGGCGTGGTACTGCTCGTTGGTGTAGAGGACGACCGGGAGCGGATCGCCGCGCTGCGACCGGCGCTCCCAGTCCGCGGGTACGTGCACCACGGCGTAGACGCGTCGCTCGCGGACAAGCGGCCACGCATCCTCGAGTGTGGTCGGGCGGGCCGCGATGGCGGTCGATCGCGCGGCTTCGAGCGCGACGGCAAGATGACGGGAGCCGGGCGAGTTGTCCTCGTCGACCAGCGCCAGCGGCAGCCTCACGTTCACGCCCTGCGCGAAGATCGCCCAGGCAAGCGCCATCACCAGCGCAGGGAACCACGTGATCAGCGCCAGATCCCACGGATGGTCTCGCAGATAGAGGATCTCGCGGGCACACGCGCCACGAACGCCGGCGAGGAACATCGATCAGCTCCGATCGACGAGGACAGACATGCCGGGACGCAGGCCCTCTATTTTCTCGGCAGGACGCGCGCGCACCTCGAACGTCTTGATGTCGTAGCCGCTCGACTGCCGTGTCGCGCGCCACGTAGCGTACTCACCCTTCGGGCTGATGTAATAGACCGAGAACGTGACCGCGCGATCGCCGAGGGCAGGCACTTTGCCCGTCATCTGCGTGCCTATCTTGACGGAAGCGAGCTCGTCCTCGCGCAGGTTGAAGACGGCCCACACGTCGTCCAGATTGACCAGGCTGATGATCGGAAATCCTGGCGGAGCGAGCTCGCCCTGGTGCAGTACGATCTTGTCCACCTCGGCGGAGAGGGGTGACTTGAGCGAAATATCCGCCGCCAAAGCGCCGACCTCGCGCACTGCCGCGCCCGCGCCGCGTGTCACCTCCGCAGCAGCCACGCGCTCTTCCTTGCGGAAGCCGTGGAGCGTGACATCGTACTGTGCGCGCGCGGCGTGCACCGCGTCCAGCGACGAGCGATATGCGGTCTCCACCTCGTCGTTGCGTTGCTGGGAAACCAGCCCGTCCTTGTATAGGGCGTTGATGCGCTTGAAGGTCTTCTCGGCGAGGTCCGCCGCGGAAACGGCCCGTTCCCAATTCGCGCGCGCAGTGCGCACATCCTCCTCGCGCACGCCGGTATCCAGTAGCTTCTGCTTGGCCGCTGCCGCTGCCTGTGCTGCTTCGGCCTGCGATACCTTGGCCTGCACCTCGGGGCTGTCCAGCGTCACCAGCAGATCGCCGGCCTTGACCGCGTCTCCCTCACGCACGTGCAGCTCGGCGATGCGCCCGGCGATCTTCGGCGAGATATCGATGTAGCGACCATCGATCTGTCCCTGCAATGGGGCGACCACGGGCCTGTTGGCGAGATACAACCCGTAGACAATGAATACGATGACAACAATGCCAACGACCGCGCCAAGGACGCGTTTGAAGTTGGCCATCCGAGATGGACTCATGGGCGCAGCTTAAAGGCGGCTTGTTGGAAGAACTCGGGGAGAGTACGCGCCTGGCCGGACGATTCGAGCAACTGGGCCAGTGCGACGACGAAGTCGTACGCAGCCACCGCGCGCGCGGTCTCCGCCCGCGCTAGCGCATTGCGGGCATCGTTGACGTCGAGGCTGGTAGCCTGCCCCTCGTCGAATCCGCGCTCGCGCAACCGCAGGTTCTCACGTGCCAGTGTAAGCGTCGAGTCGAGAAGCAAGAACTGCTCTCGCGCCTGGTCGACCTTGCGGTAGGACGTCTCGACGGCCGAATCGATATCGTTGCGGGCTTCCGCTTCAAGCGCTTCAACCTGTCGCAGAGCCTCGCGGGCAGCGCTGACCTTGCTTCCGCGATCCTCGCGCGAAAACAGCGTGAAATTCACGCCGATGCCAGCGACCCAGTTTGGTTCGACCAACGTCTGATAGTTCTTCAGAAAGCTGTAGGAGCCGAACGCGAATATCTGTGGCTTCCAGCGCGACTCCGCGATCACGATACCTTGTTGTGCCTGTTCATTCTTGGCGCTGAAGCCTGCGAGAATCGGGTTCTGCCGCTCAGCGAGAGAAAGCCAGACGGACAATGGCTTGAGGGAATCGCTGATGACAAACAAAGGCGTGCTGGGCTCGACGGCGGCATCCCGATGCAGCAGGCGCTGCAGGCGTGCCTGGGCGATTTCACGATCGCGCTGCGCGCGCACCAGCTCACGCGCAGCTTCGTCGCGGGAGACCTGGGCATTCAGTCGTTCCACCTTCGCAATGACTCCCTGCTTCTCGAAGCGCACCGCGCGTTCCAACTGTTCGTCAGCCTGGCGCAGTATCGAGGTTCGGGTGCGCTCGACATTCGTCGCGAGCTCGAGCCCAAAATAGACCTGGACCAGCTGAAGATCGAGTTGCTCCTCGGTGAACGTGAGCTCGGCGCGCGCCTGTTCGGCGCCCGCAGCGAGCGCACGCTGTGTGGCGGTGATCCGGCCACCGGTGTAAATGGACCAGGTCGAGTTGATCGAGGAACGTGGGCCCGTGAAATCTTCGCGGAAGTTGAGCGTGCCCAATGGAGTGCCCTGGATGCTGCCGGTCTTGACGCCGAATATCTGCGTGGCGTTCACGAACACTTCCGGCAGCCCGAGCGAGTCCGCGGCGCGCGCCTCGTAGTCGCTCCTGTTGACCCCAGCCTCGCCGGACTTTTGCAGGTCGGAAACCGTGTGCAAAGCTGCGCGCGCGTCCTCGTATGAAAGAGGGGCACTCGTAGCGGCGTCGATGCCTGCGGTTGCGCAAGCACCCGACAACCCAACAAGCAGCAAGACACGGCGGGCGCGACGCCCAGAGTGCCCGCACCTCGGAAGCATGGCAAGAGTCACGCCCTACTTCTGCGCGAGGATCCATTCAACCAGCGTCTTGAGATCGGCGTCGGGAACGTTGTTCGGAGGCATCGGGATAGCGCCCCAGACGCCGCTGCCGCCGTTCTTGACCTTTTGTTCGAGCTTGGTCAGCGCTGCGTTATCACCTGCGTACTTCGTGGCGACTTCCTTGTATGACGGTCCGACGAGCTTTTTGTCCACGGTATGACAGGCCGAGCAGTTGTACTTGGCCGCCAGGGGCGCGGCATCGGTCACCGCCGCGACGACAGCGGGGGGAAACGACAGGAAACCCGTTACGGCTCCAGCAAACAAGAAGCGTGATGCAGCGATCATGCGCGTCATACTCATGTTCGATCCTCACGGTTGTTGACGCACGCCCAATCAGGTGCGCCATTGATGGGTACCGCTTTGGCACCCGTGGCCTATCTTAAGATGCGTAGATGCAGGCGGTCTTGCAAGAGACTGGAAGCATTTAATAAGGCTGCTGCCAGCGTCGTCGGATCCGCCCTGCATCGGCATGGTGTGGACAGCGCGCTGACATGGCACGGGGCCGGCCATGGCCGGCCGTATCGATCACGATTCATCGCTTTCTTGAGCCGATCGGCCATTCTCAGTGAGACGGCAACCGTTGTTCGTTGAATGTCATGGCTCGGCGAAATAGATAGCGAGCGCCTGGATGTCTGCACCGGAAAGCCGCTTCGCGAACGCGCGCATCACCCCGTCCGTATCGTTGCGACGCTCGCCGCTGCGAAAGGCCTGCAGCTGCGCCGTGGTGTACGCGGCAGGTTGGGCGAGCGGGGGCAGGATCGGGCCGGCGCCGGTCGCATTGCTTCCATGGCAATCGATGCATGCCGGCAGCGCCAAGGTGTTGTCTCCATATCTTGCGAGTTGAAAACCTCGTTCAGGTACCATGGGTGCAAGCTTGACCGGCGGCACGTTCAGCGACGCGTAGTAGCGAGCGAGCGAAGCGATGTCCGAGTCGGTCAAGGCCTTCGCGATTGGAGCCATGATGGCGTTGGGGCGCGCGCCGTCGCGATAGTCGAAAAGCTGCTTGGTCACATACTCAACCGGAAGCCCCGCAAGTCGAGGAAACGGCACGCCTGCAGCGGGGAAGCCGTTGCCCCCGTGGCAGCCGGCACAGCTCGTCGCGGCACCCTTGCCTTTTGTCGCGATCGCTTCGCCTGCCGTAGCGTCCTTTGTTGCAGTTAGCGCGGCTTGCCAGATCGGGGGCTTGGGATCGAAGGTTTCGGATTGGGCAAATGCGATGAGCGCGATGAAGCCCGCGCAGATGGCTAGTGTCACTCGTCTCATGATGCGATCAGCCTTCCTGGCGCGCGCAGGTACTCGCGTTTGATCGCATCGGCCGTCCAGTACGAGAGCGCGCCGATGGTACCGGTCGGGTTGAAGCATGAGTTCTGCGGGAAGAGTGCCGAGCCGGCGACGAACACGTTCGGCACGTCCCAGCACTGTCCATAGCGGTTGACGACACTCGTCTTGGGATCGGCACCTATGGCGGCGCCGCCGTTGATATGCGTCGACTGATACGAAGTCGCCGCATAGGGTTTCGTCCGCGGGTTTCCTTGCGCAAGCGTGACGCCGCGCATGGCACGGCCAATCTCAGTGCCCTTATCCGTAAGGAACGCGGACAGCTTGATGTCGTTTTCTGGAAAGTCGTACGTGATGCGCAGCAGCGGCAGGCCCCATGCATCCTTGTATGTCGGATCGAGGCTCAGATAACCGCCGCGCACCGGCATCGCCGAGCCGGTGATGGTGATCGGTATCGAGTGGTTGTAATAGCGCTTGACCGCCTTCTTCCAGGCACTGCCCCAGGCGGGAGTGCCGGGAGGCGTCGCCCGATTGCCGATCGGGCCGCCGGAAACCACCTGGATCTGCACGTAGCCGCCCCCGACGAAGCCGTGCGGGCCGTGATCGAAGTTGTCGGAGCAAAGATCATCCATCGTGACTGCCGCCGCGCCCGCGCTCATGAAGGGATTGATCGGCACCGATTCATCGAAGAACAGGCTCACGCTGGAAGTCGTCTGATGTGTGTAGTTGCGCCCGACCACTCCCCTGCCGGTGGAAGGGTCGTAAGGCTTGCCGATGCCGGAAAGCAGCAGCAGCCGCGTGTTGTTGATCGCGAACGCGCACAGGATGACGATCTCGGCGGGCTGGAACGTCTCGACTCCCGCCGCATCGACGTATGTGACGCCACGCGCCCGTCTGCCGTCCTTGGCGAGCTCAACGCGCAGTACATGTGCGTTGGTCCGCAGCTCGAACGTGGGAAGCTTCAGCGCCACCGGAAGAATGCACACCTGTGGCGACGCCTTGGCGAACTGCTCGCAGCCGAAGTTCGAACAGAAGCCGCAATAGACGCAGGCGTTCATGTGCAGCCCCTCGCTGTTGACATATGGCCGCGTCGAAAGGGCCGACGGCTGCACATACGGATGGTAACCGAGCTTCGCTGCCGCTTCGCCGAACAACGCCGAAGCTTGTGCAACGCGCATTGGGGGATTCGGATAAGGCCGCGAGCGCCAGGGTTCGAAGGGATTGCCCCCGGGCTGCTGAACGCCCTTCAGATTACCGGCGAAACCAGAGGCGCCGACCAGATAGTCGAACCGGTCGTAGTAGGGCTCGAGCTCCTCATAGGTGAGCGGCCAGTCTTGCGCCGTGATGCCGTCTTCAAAGATGCGCGCGCCGTATCGCTTCGTGTAGTGACTGCGCAGCTTGAATTCGACCGGATCCCATCGGTAATACACTCCAGACCAATGCACACCCGCGCCTCCGAGATGATTACCCGGCGAGGCAAACTGCCAGCGCCGCATTGGCAGGGCGGTTTCGTCAACCCGATTGCGGAACGTATAGGTCTCGGTAGCGGTGTTCTGGTGCAGCTCATCCCGGCGCGTGTACCTGAGCTCATCTCGAACACCCGGTGCCTGAAAGTCAGGCGACGTCCAGCGTGGTTGCCCGCGCTCGAGCACGACAACGCGCTGACCGGTCACCGCAAGCTCCTTGCCAATCACCGAGCCGGTCCATCCTCCGCCGACCAACACAACATCGACCGCAGGCAACGTCTTGCTCATCAGTGTCTCTCCCTACGGCTATTCTGCATCGGCGATTGAAGCCGGGGGTCGTGTCCACGCGATGCCATGACGATCGATGTCGTTCGCATAGCTCGCATGCACGCCAGGAAATCCGACGAGCCCCCATCCGATCTTGTCGCGGTTGCCACCGTAGATCGGATCGCTGAAGAACCCTTCCATCGTCGCGTCGAGCAGCGCGCCGAAGAACACTCCCGAGGGCAGCACGCCGAAGTCGAGCTTGCCCTGCTGTGCCTGCGCGAGCAGCGCGTCCTGTTGCTCGCTGGACAGATCGGCAAACGCGGCCCCGTGGGCCTTGCGCGCCGATTCATCGAGCTTTGCCAAGCCAAGGCGAAACATCTCTGCCGGCGTAAAGGCGAGTTGATAGCCTTGCTGCGGCGTGCCTTCGGCAAACGGAGGATGGGTATACAAGTGATCGCCGTTGCCCCAGGCACTGACCAACTGCAAGTCGATGAATATGGCCACGCCAGCTTCCTTCGCACCCGGGCCGACGTCGTCGGCAGGAATCAGCCGTGCGACCGCCGCCTCGGCCGCGCGCGCCTCGGTACCGTCGAAGAAGCGCCACGCGTGGGCGACGGAGCTCGTGGTCTGTTCTGGCGCACTTCCGGTGACTTCCGCTGCGGCAACCGCGGAGGCCGTCGCACCGAGTGCGAGCGGCGCGGCGCCGACGACCGTCGCCACCTGCTTCAGAAAGATGCGGCGTTTGGGCGGTGCCTGATTATTCTGGGCGGGGTTGCTCATCCTGACAGTGTTGATCCGAGCCGGTCTCGCAACGAGTGCGGGACATGTTTCGGTGGTAGCACGTCATTCAGTTCACTTGCACCCTCGAGAACGCGCTCGGTGTCACGTCGATACCGCACCAAGTCTGCGACGGTGATCATCACCAGGTTGTGCGTTCTGCAGAACCGCGCGAGGTCAGGGGCACGTGCCATCGAGCCGTCATCGTTGACGATCTCGCAGACCACTCCAGCGGCCTGTAGTCCTGCGAGCCGGGCGAGATCGACCGCCGCTTCGGTATGACCTCGTCGCTCAAGAACACCGCCGGTGCGTGCGCGCAGCGGGAAGACATGCCCTGGCCTTGCGAAGTCGTCGGGACGGCTATCCGGATCGATGGCGGTCCGGATCGTGTGTGCCCGATCATATGCGGAAATGCCGGTGGTCATACCGTGGCCCCGCGCATCGATCGACACCGTGAACGCGGTGCCACCCAACGCGCTGCTGTCGCCCGCCATCGGGGGAAGCTTCAGCTGATCGACCCTCTCGCCGGTCATCGCCAAGCAGATCAGGCCTCTTCCCTGGGTCGCCATGAAGTTGATCGCCTGAGGCGTGACCATCTCTGCAGCCATTACTAGGTCGCCTTCGTTTTCGCGATCTGTATCATCGACGACCACAACCATGCGACCGGCCCGCAGCTCAGCCATGGCGGTCGCGACGCTCGCGAATGCAGGTTCGGCGCCGCTCTGCGCAATACTCGGCGCATGCCCCATCTTCTCCCTCTTGGCTTTCAGGTATCCCAGCGAGTACGAAGTCGCCGGCGCTTCGCAGGGAACGCGAGCGACGACCGTGATGCCGGCGTTACGCAGTGCGCGAGACTTCTCGGGATTGTGCGACAGCAATCGAACCCGACCGATGCCTAAGTCTTTCAGGATCGCCGCTGGCAACGCGAAATCCCTGCAGTCCGCAGCCAACCCCAGGGCATGATTCGCTTCGAACGTATCGAGCCCGGCATCCTGCAGCGCATACGCCTGCAGCTTCGCAGTCAAGCCGATACCTCGCCCCTCTTGATACTCATAGACCACCAGCCCACACCCTTCGGAAGCAATCGCCTGCATGGCGATCTCGAATTGGCCTCTGCAATCACAGCGCAGCGACCCGAGGATCTCACCGGTGAAGCACTGCGAATGGATCCGTACAAGCGGAACGCGACCGGTCGCGTCCCCCATCACCAGCGCGACCGCGGTTTCGACGCGCCGGCTGCCGTTAATGACGTCGCGTTCGTAGACGAGCGCCCGAAACATTCCCCAATGGGTAGGCAACTGCGTGTCGGCAACGCGTCGTGTTTTCGCGAAGTACGGGGCTGACATCATCGCATCTCGGCCTGTCGGACCCGCGATCTCACGCGAAACGCCAGTAGTGATCGACAAGCAGCGCGGCGAAGAGACACGACAGATAGACGATGGAAAAACGAAACGCGCGCTGTGCCACCTGGTCGCTGTAGCCAAAGTAGATTCGCGCCGCGTGCACGAGGAACACACCGTCCAGCACCAAAGCACACAGCAGATAGATCATGCCGCTCATGCCGCTTGCGAACGGCATCAAGGAGGCCGCCGCCAGGATGAACGTATAGAGAAAAACGTGCAGGCGCGTGAACCGATCACCGTGCGTGACCGGGAGCATCGGCACACCCGCGCGCGCGTACTCGTGCTTGCGATAGAGGGCCAGCGCCCAGAAGTGGGGGGGTGTCCAGGCGAAGATGATTAGGAAAAGGAGCAACGCATCAGATGAAATCTCGCCGGTCACGGCGCACCAGCCGAGAACCGGTGGCATGGCGCCTGAAGCGCCACCGATGACGATGTTCTGCGGCGTGCGAGGCTTGAGCAGGATCGTATAGACGACTGCGTAGCCCAGGAATGTAGCGAGCGTTAGCCACATCGTCAGAGGATTGGTCAGCATGTAGAGCATGAGCAGTCCCGCGCCACCGAGAATCGCGCTGAGGACAATCGCCTGGCCTCGGGTAGCTGTGCCCATGGGCAGCGGTCGCGCGCGGGTGCGGGCCATTACGGCGTCGATCTTCTGCTCGATCAGGCAGTTCAACGTTGCAGCCGAGCTCGCGACCAGGCCGATACCTAGCGCGCCGAACAGCAACGGGCCCGCAGCCGGAAAGCCCGGCGTGGCCAGAAACATGCCGATAATCGCCGTGAACACGATGAGCCCGACGACGCGCGGCTTGGCCAGGCGGAACAGTTGCGCTGCCGCCATGGGCGGCAATCTGTATGCGTGTGCGGTCATCGTCGGTTCACCCGTAGAGCAGCCACCCGCAGTCGACTTGGGCAGATCGTCGTCGCCCTATTTGGGGGCGACCGTGCTCGCGGTCTTGTCCTCATTCGCGCGTTGGATCACATAGGCGCGGATCGCAGTGGCGCCGTCCTTATCGAGCACCGCCTTGAACGGCGCCATTCCAGCGTCCTTCATCGCTCCATTGAGCACGATCTCGTAGAAGAAGTCGTTGCCGAGAAAGCTCGAGGCGCGCAGATCGGGAACGACGCCGCCGCCCACCGCGTACTCGCCGTGACAGGCCGCGCAATACCTTCCGAAAAGCTGCTCGCCAGCCGTCACGGTCGCCGCATCGGCGGTCGCCGGCGGCGGATTGAGCACGAGCTGCTGCATCGGCGCGGCCACGGGAAGCGTCGCGGTCCCACCGATCTTGAAGGCGAGCACGCGGCTGATGTTCCGGATGTTGCCCGATTGCGCGGCCTGCTTGCCGGCCTGAAGCGAGAACGCCGACCCGAAGCCCGAGAGAACGGCGATGTATTGCTCGCCGTTGACCTCGTACGACACGGGCGCTGCCATGATCGGTGACTGGCAGTCGATCGACCACAGCTTCTCGCCGGTGTCGGCGCGATAGGCGTTGAGGTGTCCCGTGGCATCGCCCTGGATGACGAGGTTGCCCGCAGTCGTGGCGATGCCGCCGTTCCACGGCCCGACGTGCTCGCTGCGCCAGGCTTCCTTCTGCGCCACCGGGTCCCAGGCGAGCAGGTAGCCCTTCTTTGCGCCGGGTGTGCCGGCGACGTCAACGCCGAGGTTCCAACCGATCTCCGACGGCTTGAAATCCTTGACCGGGGTGAAGCTCTTGCCGATCTCCTGCGCGGGAATGTAAACCAGCCCGGTCTTCGGGTTGTACGCCATCGGATGCCAGCTATGCGCGCCGTCGGGCCCCGGCATCATCACGACCGGTTTTCCGGTCGTGCTGTAGCGAATGTCCTTGTGCTCGATCGGCCGGCCGCTCCTCGGGTCGAGGCCGTCCGCCCAGTTCTGCGGGACATACTGCTTGGCGTGGATGAACTGACCGGTCTTGCGATCGAGGACGTAGAAGAAGCCGTTCTTGTTGGCCTGCATGATGACCTTGCGGGGCTTCCCGCCGATGGTCAGGTCCGCGAGCGTGAGCTGCCCGACCGCGTCGTAGTCCCATTCCTCGCCGGGATTGACCTGGAAGTGCCAGACGTAGGCGCCCGTGTCGGCGTTGAGCGCCACGATCGACGACAGGAACAGGTTGTCGCCCTTGTCCGCGCTGCGATACTTACGCGCCCACTCGAGTCCGTTGCCGACGCCGAAGTACACGAGATTCAATTCGGGATCGTAGGAGATCGCATCCCATACCACACCGCCGCCTCCGAGCTTCCACCATTCGCCGCTCCAGGTCTTGGCGGCCATCGCCATGGCCTTGTTCTCGAAGGGCTTCGAGGGATCGCCCGGCACGGTGTAGAAGCGCCAGGCGAGCTTGCCGGTCTCCGCGTCATACGCCGAGATGTAGCCGCGGATGCCGTACTCGCCGCCGCTCATGCCGATCACGACGCGTCCCTTGATCACGCGCGGGGCTTGAGTGATCGTGAGGTGCTTCTGGTCGCCGGTCTTGACGCTCCACACCGGCTTGCCCGTCCGCGCATCGATCGCGACCAGCCGGGCGTCGAACGTGGCCAAATAGATTCTGCCTTTCCACGCCGCAATTCCGCGACTGACGGCGTCGCAGCAGCCTTCGACACCGAGTTCCTTCGGCACTTCGGGGTCGTACGACCAGAGCAGCTTGCCGGTCGCCGCGTCGTAGGCTTTGACCAGGCTCCACGCAGTGGACGTGTACAGCACGCCGTCGATGACCAGAGGCGTGGCCTCCTGTCCGCGATTGGTGTCGAGGTCGGCATACCAGGCGAGGCCGAGCTGCTTTGCGTTGTCGGCGTTAATTCGAGTCAGGGGACTGAAACGCTGCTCGCTGTACGTTCGCCCGTAGCTGAGCCAGTTCGCCGCGTCGGCATCGGCGCCGGCCATCCGCGTCGCGTCGACCTTGGCCGGCATCTCCGCAGCAGAAGCAGCGCCCAGACCGAACACGCACACCAGCAATGCCAGTGTCGCGATCCGCCCCTGGGCGTTGGCAAGCGTTGACAACATCGACTCAACAATTCGGTTCATCGGCATCGGTGTGCTCGCAATCACGAGGTCGCCGGGCCCGGGCCGCGGACGTGACGCAGCCTACAAAATGTGGCAATCGGCGTCTTCAAAAATATGTGTTGCTTTCAGAAAGCTGCGTCTCAGTCAGCCAGGAGAGACGTTCCGCAGTCGCCTGCAATGGCTACACAGGAATGTGAAAGACGCCCTGCCGGCGATTGCGTACTTTGCGCCGTAACTCCCGACGCGTGACCCAACGGACGTACTAACGCCAGGGGCCCAAAGACCGCAATGGATGATTCTTCGGTGAAGAGAGGCAGAGCGGCAACGCTGGTGACAATGGGTGATCTCGCCAAGGGTCTAGCGCTGGTGTCGCTCGCGCTACCGGGCGTAGCCATCGCCAACGGCGAGGCGAAGTTCGGTTTTCAAACGCCCCAGACGATCATCGCGCATCAGATTTACGACTTGCACGCCGTTATTCTCGGCGTTTGCATCGTGATCGCGGTCGTAGTGTTCGGCTTCATGTTCTACGCCATCGTGCGACATCGCCGATCGGTCGGTCATGAGGCGAAGCAGTTCCAGGGCAATATACCACTGGAGATTTTGTGGACTGTCATACCTTGCCTGATCGTTGCCGGCATGGCTTATCCGGCTACCAAGACAGTTATCGCGATGAAGGACACGTCGACTCCTGACATAACGGTGAAGGTGACGGGCTATCAATGGAAGTGGCGCTACGACTACCTCGGAGAGAACGTCTCGTTCTACAGTGACCTGTCGACTCCGCGTGAGCAGATCGAAAATCAGGCTCCGAAGGGCGACAACTACCTTCTCGAAGTCGACAACCCTCTTGTGGTCCCGGTGGGGAAGAAAATCCGCATCCTTGTCACCGCTGACGACGTGATCCACTCTTGGTGGGTACCGGCATTTGGCGTCAAGCAGGATGGAATCCCGGGCTTCGTGCGTGACTCGTGGTTCAAGGTCGACACGCCTGGCGTTTACCGTGGCCAGTGCGCCGAGCTGTGCGGTAAAGAGCATGGGTTCATGCCCATCGTCGTCGAGGCACTTCCCGAAGAGCAGTACAGGACCTGGCTCGTCGCACAACGGACGAAAGGCGCCGTAGCCGCCGCGGCTGCCAGCACGCTCGCTGGTAAGACATATACCCTGGATGAGCTGAAAACCGAAGGCGAGAAAGTATACGGCCGGAATTGCGCTGCGTGCCATCAGGCAAGCGGTCAAGGCGTGCCCGGCGCCTTTCCCGCGATCGCCCATGGGGTGATTACGACGGGTCCGGTGGCGGGGCACATCGACATCGTCCTCAACGGCAGCAAGAAGAATCCAGCCATGACTGCCTGGAAGAGCCAGCTCTCCGATTTGGAGCTCGCCGCCGTGATCACGTTCGAGCGCAACGCCTTCGGGAACTCGCTGGGCGACATGGTGCAGCCGAAGGATATTCTCGCGGCTCGCAAATGACTCACTTGGGGGTCGAATATGGATTCCGATACAAGCCGCCGCAGGAGAACAACTTGACCACGCCATTCACGCTTGCCGGCGAGGTTGCACGCCCCGATCAGCCCGCGGGAATCCGCCGCTGGCTGACTTCGACCAACCACAAGGATATCGGCACGCTATATCTGTGCTTCAGCTTTGCCATGCTCATCGTTGGTGGCGTGATGGCGCTGACGATCCGCGCCGAGCTTTTTCAGCCAGGCCTGCAGATCGTCCGGCCGGAGCTCTTCAACCAACTAACAACGATGCACGGTTTGATAATGTTGTTCGGGGCGATCACGCCGGCCCTCGTCGGATTCGCGAATTGGCAAATACCGATGATGATCGGTGCGCCCGACATGGCGTTTCCCCGACTTAACAACTTCAGCTTCTGGCTGCTGCTGCCTGGCTCGATTCTGCTGGTCGCCTCGTTCTTCGCTCCCGGTGGCGCCACCGCGGCCGGGTGGACGCTCTATCCGCCACTGTCGGTGGAGATGGGGCCCGGCATGGACATGGCGATCTTTGCCATTCACATACTAGGGGTGTCGTCGATCATCGGCTCGATCAACATCGTTGTGACCATCCTCAACATGCGCGCGCCGGGCATGACGCTGATGAAGATGCCGATATTCGTGTGGACTTGGCTGGTGACCGCCTATCTGCTCATCGCGGTGATGCCGGTGTTGGCCGGCGCAGTGACGATGTTGCTTACGGACCGTCATTTCGATACGCACTTCTTCAACGCTTCAGGCGGTGGCGACCCGGTTCTCTTCCAGCACATCTTCTGGTTCTTCGGCCATCCGGAGGTCTACATTCTCATCATTCCGGCGTTTGGCATCATCTCGCAGGTCATTCCGACGTTCGCCCGCAAGCCGCTGTTCGGGTATCGGTCGATGGTGTTCGCCACGTGCGCGATCGGCATCGTGTCGGGCGTCGTCTGGGGTCATCACATGTTCGCGGTCGGCATGCCGGTTGGCGGGCAACTATTCTTCATGTACGCGACACTGCTGGTGGCAATCCCGACAGGCGTCAAGGTTTTCAACTGGACCGCGACGATGTGGGAAGGCTCGCTCACCTTCGAGACGCCGATGCTGTTTGCCGTCGGTTTCCTGTTTGTGTTTGTCGTCGGCGGGCTTACCGGCGTCATCCTCGCGATCGCGCCGGTCGACATCCAGATGCAGGACAGCTACTACGTGGTGGCGCATTTTCACTACACGTTGGTGGCTGGTTCCTTGTTCGCGATCTTCGCCGGCACCTACTATTGGCTTCCCAAATGGACCGGGCATATGTACGACGAGGCGCTCGGCCGGTGGCACTTCTGGTTGTCGATGATTTTCTTGAATCTCACGTTCTTTCCCATGTTTTTCCTTGGACTAGCCGGCATGCCGCGCCGCATTCCCGACTATCCTCTGCAGTTCACAGATTTCAATATGATTGCCACTATCGGAGCCTTCGGTTTCGGATTGACGCAATTGCTTCTCCTGTACACGGTGATCAAGTGCGTTCGCGGCGGTCCGAAGGCTTCGGCCAAGGTCTGGGATGGCGCAGTCGGTCTGGAGTGGACGCTGCCGTCGCCGCCGCCGCATCATTCATTTGAAACGCCGCCGGTGGTTACATGAAGGCAAACCGGACCTTGCAGCGTACGGCGAGCATACGCGGCGCGCTGATCCTGGCGGTGATGGCACTGATGTTCTTCGGTGCCATTATCGCGGTCCAACGCCTCGGGTCGTCAATGATCTGGCTCGGCGCGTTTGCCGTGGCGGTCATCGGCCTCCCGCTGGCGGCCGCCGTCGGCAGACGCGGTAAATGAGCGCTCCGGCCGTCAGCAGGATGCTGGAAAGAGCGAATCGGACATTGCTACGGAAGTTCGTACTCATCGCCGTCATCATGTTCGCCTTCGGGTATCTGCTGGTGCCGTTCTACGACCGGATCTGCAAGGCGACGGGTTTGCGCGACATCGACGCCCCTGATGAGATTGCGAACACACAAGTCGACGCGACACGAAACGTACGCCTTGAGCTCGACGCCAATGTCAACAAGCTGCCGTGGCAATTCCGGCCCGAAACGCCGATCGTCAACGTCCATCCCGGCCAGCTGATGACCCTGCTCTACGACGTCGAGAATACCTCTGATCATCCGATGACTGGACAGGCGATCCCTAGTTATGGGCCGCCACTCGCGGCGGAATACTTCAAGAAGCTCGAGTGCTTCTGCTTTACGAAGCAATCGTTCGGTCCGCACGAAAAGCGGCAGATGCCGGTCGTGTTCGTGGTGGATCCGAAGCTACCGAAGGACGTCGGCACGATCACGCTCTCGTATACCTTCTTCGAGGTCGAGGGAAACAAATCGTGAGGAGCACCATGCGCATCAAATCGCCAACCGCCATTTCGCCGACAAGGAGCCCGGCATGAGCGCACCGCAGGGCGCCGCAAACGCGTACTACCTGCCACAACCATCGCGCTGGCCGATCACGGGCGCGTGCGCGCTGTTGATCTCCGCTATCGGCGCCGCAATCTGGATCAACCGCGGGGCCGCGGGGCCTTACATCCTCGCAGCGGGAGCGGCTTTGCTCGTCTACATGCTGTTTGGCTGGTTCGGCACGGTAATCCGGGAAGGCGAAGCCGGGCTATACAACAAGCAGGTTGACCGGTCCTATCGCTGGGCCATGGGCTGGTTCATTTTTTCGGAGACGATGTTCTTCGCCGCGTTCTTTGGCGCGCTGTTCTACATGCGCTGGCATGCGGTGCCCGACCTCGCATCGGGAGACACCGGCGCGTTGTGGCCAGACTTCAAGGGTGGCTGGCCGACGATGGGGCCGGGTATCGAGGGCGTGGTGACGCCGATGCGCGCCACGGGCCTTCCACTCATCAATACGCTGATCCTGCTCACCTCCGCCGGGACGCTGCTCTGGGCGCATCTGGGATTGAAGAAGGGCGCTCGGAGCCAGTTCAAGCTGGGTCTGATCCTGACTGTCGCGCTGGGCCTGGTGTTCCTGGCCCTTCAATTCTCCGAGCACTATCGCGCCTACACCCAGTTGGGATTGACGCTGGGAAGCGGCGCGTACGGCGCCACCTTCTTCATGCTCACTGGATTTCACGGTCTGCACGTTGCTATCGGGGCGACCATATTGAGCGTGATTTTCGCGCGGAGCCTGCGCGGAGACTTCACGCCCGATGACCAGTTCGCGTTCCTGGCCGCATCCTGGTACTGGCAGTTCGTGGACGTCGTCTGGCTGCTGATGTACGTCCTGGTCTATTGGCTGTGAAGAACTTCGATGCCGGAGCGCAAACGATGCACTCGAGTCTCATGAAGAAGCGATACGGCCTCTTGGCTGTGAGCGCAGCCGTCGCCTTGGCCCTATCCGCTTCGGCCTGGGCCGAAGGCGATCCGGCGCGCGGCAAAGCCCGAGCGCAGATGTGCGAAGGGTGTCATGGCATCGCCGACTATCGCACCGCGTATCCAAGCGTTTACCCGGTTCCCAAAATAGGGGGGCAGGAGGCTCCGTACATCGTGAAGGCATTGAAGGACTACAAGGCAGGAACGCGCCTGCACCCCGCGATGCGCGGGATCGCGGCGACGCTGACGGACCAGGACATGGCTGATCTGGCTGCCTACTACGGCGCGAATGTGAAAGGTGACGTGAAATGAGCAGGGCCCCGAAGCAAACCGAACGTCGTCGGGTGTTTGCCTGTGGCGCTGCCATTTGCGCTGCGCTGGTGTGCATGCCCCCGGCGATGGCGGGCGATGATGCCGGCAAGAAAAAAGCTGGCGAAGCCTGCGCTGCGTGTCATGGGCCTGAGGGGAACAAGCCGGTTACCGGGGAAACGCCGCGCCTTGCCGGACAGCAATACGCCTATCTGGTAGAAGTGCTGAAGGAGTACCGTAACGGGAAGCGGAACAACGCGATCATGACCGCTATGGCCAAGCCGCTCACCGACAAGGAGATCCAGGATCTCGCGTCCTATTTTTCGGTGCAGCAGGGTCTTAATACGAAGCGGTAGTTGCGATTCGCGAGGGACGCAAGCGTGCGTCGCCCCGTGCGTTCAAACCGTCGCTCGTCCCCGCAGAATCAGGCGATCGGCAACGAGCAGGATGCACCGAGCATGGATGTTCTCACGATCACCTTCGTAACCGCTTCTACGGCGCTGGTTTCCGCCGTAACGGGACCGGTGGTGTCGTATATCGTTGCCCGTCGCCAGATCCGGGCGTCGGTCATCTCGAACAACCGCGAACGCTGGATTGAAGCGCTGAGAGATTCTGTGGCTGAATACGTCGCATTGATCGTCAGCGCGGGAATGCTGCAGCAGGCAACAGGCCAGGATCCGATTAAGGCCATCACCGAGGACCACGCGTTGCTTCAGATCGTCGAGCGAGTCATGCTGGTGAAAAGCAAGATCATGCTCATGACGAATCCGAATGAGGGAGGCTACAAAGAATTGTGCGACGTCGTTGAGGCGACCTACCAGGTCATTGCATCCGGGCAGCCTCAGGCATTTGAGAAGATCCGCACAGGCTCTGAAGAAATAACGCGTGCCGGCCGGGAGGTGCTCAAGACTGAGTGGGCGCGCGTAAAGCGCGGAGAGTGATAACAGCTGCCCGTGTTCCTGCGCCTGGCTACGCGCGACGCACATTGGCGCGCGTGATCTGGGCGACGTTCAGCGCGCCCACTTGACGCATGATGGTGATGAACTCCACATCGAGGATCTCGAGCACGCGGTCGACGCCCGGCTCGCCGAACGCTGCGAGGCCCCACACGTACGGCCGGCCAATGCCGACGGCGCTGGCGCCCAGTGCGAGCGCCTTCAAGGCGTCGGTGCCACGGCGCACGCCGCCGTCGATGAGCACCGGGACCTTGCCGCCTACCGCATCGACGACCTCGACCAGCACGCCGATCGTCGCCTGCCCGCTTTCCTCCGCGCGCCCGCCGTGGTTAGAGACGATGATGCCGTCCACGCCGTGGCGCATGGCCTCGTTGGCGTCCTCTCCGGTCATGATGCCCTTCAGCACGAGCTTCCCCTTGACGGTCGCGCGCAGGCGATCGACGAATTCCCACGTCATGCCGGTGCCATAAAGATTGGTGACTTTCGAGACGTCGATGCCGTCGAAGTTTGCCTTGCGCGTCACCTCGTTGGCGAAGGCTCCTGGCTTATGACATGCAACGCACGGGCGCTCGTCCTGGCGGCGCAGGCGGAACATGGTTTCGGTGTTACGGCCGCCCTGCCGGTCCACCGTGAGGACGATCGCTGGCGAGCCGGCAGCCTCAGCGCGCTTGACCAGCACCTCCGTCACGCTCCAGACGTCGGTCGGATACAACATGAACCAGGCCGGTGAGCCGTGCGCCTTGTTCACGTCGACGATGCTCGCATTGTCGACCGTGGAGAGGATCATCTGGTGCTTGCGCTTGCCGGCGGCGCGCGCGACGGCGACCCCGGCCTCCGGGTTGTAGGCGCCGAGGCTGCTAACCGGGCAGCAAAAGATCGGGCTGCCCCAAGTTTCGCCAAAGATCTTCACGCTAGTGTCGATCTTGCGCGCATCGATAAGGCGCTGAACGCGGATGTTGTACTGCGCATAGGCGGTATGGTTGACGTCGCGCGTCACGTCGCCGTCGACGCCGCTCTCGAGGTAGCCCCAGTGCGCCGGCGCACCCTGGGCGAACATGGCCTTCTTCGCCGCGGGCTCGAACTCGAAGACGTCCAACGCCTCGCCCGGCGCGGTGATGATGCCGTCGGCTCCGACCGCGATCTTCGCTTCGCGCAGCGCGTCGTAGCTCTGCGCGAGCCCGTCGCTGGGCGCAGAGGCGAGCAGGGCAGCGATGCTGGAGGCGACGGTTGGCGTCGCGACAAGCGGGCTCGCTGCAAGGAAGTTAAGGAACTTACGCCGTGCGTTGAGAGCGTGCATGAGCAAGGGCTCCTGAGTTTGACCTGGCGCCGCGCAGGCAGCCTGTCGGCCAGCTGCGACGGCGCGTGAGAGATCCGGCAGCAGCATACGCACGGGCAAGGAAGGCGTCTTGCAGGTTCTTGAGGCCGACTTGGTTATCTTGCGGGGCTCGTTGCGCGGTACGCTCGGGCGTGTAGTAGCCGCGCGCATAGTGAAAGGCGAATACCGTGTGGATCAGGGGTGCCGGTGGTTCAAGCTTCCTGTCCTTACGTGATGACTGATAAGGTCCGTATCAACGAGGCACACGCGGTGTCCCGCCTGCATCGTCGACACGAAGTCTTCATCGCGGCCGACGTCTGGAACCGCGGTCAACACCTCGCCAAGGTGGCGCCTGCACGGGCCGCGTAACACGCTGGCGAGGATCTCCCGATGCTCGGTCTCGGCGCTGTGGCCATGTCTCGCCGATCGGATGCGTCCACCAATTGCGAACGGAGCGTAGGCGGCGACGACGCTGAAGGGCCAGAGGCGACGCAATAGTAATCGTTGACATTACTAATGTGACGTATTAGTATACAAGTGTGATCCGCTCGTTCGCCGACAAGCTGACCGCGGGGGTATTCGAAGGCCATCGGGTCCGAGCGCTCGCGTCGCATGTGCAAGACGTGGCTCGGCGCAAGCTCAAGGCGATCGACGCAGCAAAGGCAATCGAGGATCTGCGCGTCCCGCCTGGAAACCGACTGGAGAAATTGTCGGGAGATCGCAAGGGGCAGTGGAGCATCCGCATCAACGACCAGTGGCGTGCATGTTTTCGTTGGGAAAGTGGCGACGCGCATGACGTCGAGATCACGGACTATCACTAAACGAGAGAACATGACTATTCGACGTGACGAACTCGGCAAGATCGACTTCTCGGATGTCTCGAGCGGCAAGCGGCTCGCTGCGGTACATCCCGGCAGCGTGTTGCTCAAGGACTTTATTGAGCCGATGGGGATTTCCCGTTACCGCGTGGCCAAGAACATCCATGTTCCGCAGCGTCGAATCGACTTGATATGTCGCGGCGAGGCAGCCGTGTCGGCAGATATGGCGTTGCGCCTCGGGCGTCTGTTTGGCACAACACCGGAATTCTGGATCAACCTGCAGGCGCAATACGACTTGGAAGTGGCTGCGCGCGCGGCAGGGAAAGCGATTGCCAGGGCGGTCGTGCCGCTGGCAGCATGACCGCGCGCGGCCAAGGGCGGGCTCGGTAATATTGCGACGCCGAATTTAGGCTTCAGACGGGAAAACGCGGCAAACCAGCCGAAAATATTACCGGCCGTCTTGGCCTCAATCGTTGACGGGCGCGGCTTGCCGGCGGAGCCGTTCGCGCCGCTGGCGTCTTCGCGGAAACGTTCAGACCCAAGAAAGAGAATCCCGGTTATGTGTGACAGCGCACATACGCCGGGAGAAAATTCCCGTATTGATCTACGAAGTGCAGATAATCGAGAGACAAGCTCTTTCTGAACTACTCACGAGAGCCTCCACGGCGTCGCTCGGCATACGGGGCGTTGTACCCTAGAACCGAATCGGCGGCCTTGGCCGATCTGCTCGGGAGCATATTGTGAATCGTCATTCCGTGATTCCGACTGTGACCGACAAGGATCCGCTTACGGTCGATGTGCCTCGCGAGTTTCACCGGCGCATGGCCATCATCATCGACGCTGTGCAAACCGGCATATGGCAGGAAGGAGTGCACGACCTTCTCGGCTACGCCACGGATTACGCCTTCGGCCAGCAACGGGGCCTGCAGACGTTGGTGCTCAAGAGCAAACACCGATCTGCCTATGTGCGGCTGCATTGGGATACCCTTATGAGCGACACCGTTGCCGATCGACAACTCGTGGACGAGATTGTTCAGAAGGCGATAAGAGAGCTGCGATAGGCACCAGGGAGGGGTCGATCGGCTAGGGGGTGGCGCCAGCGTTCTCGCAGCGGCGCGACGAGGACTTCGACTTTAGTCAATAGTGATTTGGCGCCACTGTCATGGCGCTCCATAGGAGCGAACGATGTCTCATCGACCACCGAAGGAAGACAAGAAGAAGCCGCAGCACACGCCGAAGGAAAAGAAGGCGATCAAGCAGCAAAAGAAGCGCTCGATCGATAGCGCGGCCCTCATCAAGCACTGAGCGGCGCGGCCGCGGCGGTGTAGTTTCATCGTGACGCACGACAAGCTGCTCGGCAGCGCAGTGTTTGCA
>Ga0335085_10003489_pt1 | contig 27137 bp, 22 predicted proteins | sample Lox_Sample_45_FD_206712 | JGI IMG/M metagenome (GOLD analysis project Ga0335085, IMG submission 206712) | Soil microbial communities from Loxahatchee National Wildlife Refuge, Florida, United States - Lox_Sample_4.5 | ecosystem: Environmental > Terrestrial > Soil > Wetlands | place: USA...
AGCCACCCGAGAGGAATCGTTCCAAAATACTCCCGAGGTCGGCCACGTCCAGGTAATCGAAAAAGACGTTTTGCCGGATGGTCACGGTCAGGTCCCACAGCGCACGGCAGCAAGCGTTGGAAATGAATCGTACGCGCCAATCCTCGTGAGGGCCGAACACCGCAAACAAGCGTAGCTCGTAAATCTCCTCTTCCGGCCGGATCGATTTGGCACACACGTATTTCGAAAACCCGTAGTCCTCGGAAGGAACATGCTTATCGAAATCTTCTTCGGTGGCGCGCGGAGGCAACAGCGCACGGTCGTAAACCGCGCCCGAGCTCAAGAACAGCATCCGGCCGAACGCATGGCGGTTGCGGGCCAGGTTGAAAAACATGCGGCAGTTGCGCCGCAGGAGGTCCGAGCCGAGGCCCACCGCACGATTGGAGCGTTCCGTGGCGGCGTGAATCACCGCGTCGAAATGCTGATGTTCCAGGTAGGCGCGCACGGCGGCCGCATCCAGCAAGTCCAATTCCGCCCGAGAGGGAGTGGCGACCTGGTAACCAGCCGCGTACTGTTGTGCCAGGTTGCGTCCGATAAATCCGCTGCCGCCGGTGATCAGGATCTTCACACGATGGTCCAACCGCCATCGACGACAAGCGCCTGGCCGGTGGTGAAGGTGGAGGCGTCGGAAGCGAGGTAGAGCAAAGCGCCGACCAGCTCCCGCGGGTTGCCGACCCGGCCTACGACGGTGCGGCGCTTCAGACGGTCCAGGAAAGGGTCGTCCGGTGCGACGCTGTTCGCGGTAGTGTCTTCGGTATTGGAAAACGGCCCTGGCAGAATGGCGTTGGCGCGGATCCCATAGGGTCCCCAAAACGACGCCGTGTACCGGGTGAAGGCCAGCAAGGCGGCTTTGGAGGCGCTATAACCGGGCGGATTGATGAAGTGGGTGCCTTCGTAAAGCTGCGGGCTGGGCGCCACCAGCGCGTACATGGTCGAGATGTTGACGATGCTTCCCTTACGCCGTTCTTTCATCGCCGCGCCGATCCGCTGGGTGGTGAGCGCGGCCCAATACACGCCTGCCGTGAGGTTGCGCATCCATCCGTCGAGTGTGGCGGCCTCGAGGTGGCCTTCCGGTACGTTGAAACCCGTGCGTGCTCCCAATTCGTGCGCGTTATTCACCAGCACATCGATCACGGGGTGCTCGCCCTGGATTTCCGCCAGCATGGATTCCACGGCGGGCGCGTCGTACAGATCCGCGTAGTAGGCGTGGACGCGTCCGGCGCCATATTGCTCGTTGAGCGCCGGCGCCTGCTGCGCGATGCGCTTCGAACCGCCCAACGCCAACACAGTGGCGCGGTTGTCTAACAGCGCCCGTAGCATGCTGCGGCCGAGAAAGCCGCTTGCGCCGGTCAGCAGAACGGTTTTTCCAGCCAGCGAGAAGAGAGTCTCGGCAGCATACGCCCCCGGCTCTACCATGTGGTGCGGCCCCCGTCCACGATGAGATTGTGGCCGGTCATGTACGACGAAGCGTCCGAGACAAGAAATAAGATGGCGCCCTGGTATTCGTCCAACCGCGCCATCCGGCCCATGGGGATCACGTTGGCCAGCCGCGCTACGAATCCATCCGGCTGGCCGTTGTAAATGCCGCCGGGCGAAATGGCGTTGGCGCGCACGCCGGAATCTGCCCAGTATGTCGCCAGGTACCGGGTGAGCCCCACCAGGCCGCTTTTCACCACGGAGTAAGTCACGGGCTTGACGGGCTGCAGGTGCTCCGGCAGATCCGGCTGCCGGTACAGCCGCTGATCGGGGCTGATCACCGCGAGGTCCGACGCAATGTTCAGGATGACGCCGCCGCGCCCGGTCTCCCGATACTGGTTCGCCATGTAGGAGCCGAACACCTGGCTGCACAGGAGCGCACCCGTCAGCCCGACGGCCAGATCGGCATGCCACTGCTCCAACGGAAAATTCTCCAGTCGCGAGAAGTTCACCTCGGCCGAGTTTTCGATCTTGGGATTGTTGGCGGCGTTGTTGATCAGAATATCGACGCGCTGGAACTTCGCGAGGATTTCGCGCAGTGCTTCCCGAACGCTTTCGGGGTTGGTGATATCCGTGCGGCAGGCGTGCGCCGCAACGCCATGGCGCGCCGCCAGGTCCGCCGCTTGCGGCGAGGCCGAGACAATATCCAGCAGCACTGGTATACCGCCTGCGGAAGCGATGGCCTCGGCGTGCTGTTTGCCCAGCAATCCGCCGCCGCCGGTGATCACGGCCACTCTACCGGTGAGGTCGAACATGTCTTTGGCGCTCATGTGTGCTGTTATCCCCGCGTCTGGCCGCCATCGGCGACTAGGCAGGCGCCGGTGATGAACAATGCCCGGTCGGAGGCCAGGAAGGCCACCACCGCTCCGATTTCCTCAGGCGCGCCGAAGCGCCCCAAGGGCACCTCGGCCTGGATCATCGAGTCGACCGCGGCCGCGTCGGCGTCCCGTTTTTTTTGCCAGGTGCCGCCGGGAAACAGAACATTGCCCGGCGCAACCGTATTGACACGGACGCCCTCCTTGCCAACGCGACGCGACAAATCCTTGCTGTAATGTTCCAGGGCTGCTTTGGCCGCCCCGTAGGGCAATGGAGCGCCCAGGCTTTCCAGGCCGGCAATCGAACTGACGAACACGATGTTGCCCCGATGGGCTTCGACCATTCCCGGCAGAAACACCTCCACCAGGCCGATGCTGGCCCAGAGGTTGATGCGGAACACCGGCTCCCAATCGTCGGCCTTGAGTTGCCAGCCGTTGGGCGCCCTGCCGCTGCCGATGTTGCACACCAGGCAATCCACCTTACCCCACCGGGCGAGCACGCTGGCGTGCGCCTCACGAACCACCTCGGGACGGGTCAAGTCCCCGGAGAGGGCCAAGACGCGGTCGGGGCGGCCGGCGGATAACTCCGCTGCAGCCGTGGAAACCGCACCGGCGTCGCGCCCCGTCACGACCACCCGCGCGCCTTCTTCCAGCAACACCGAGGCGATGCCCTTCCCAATGCCGCGGGAAGATCCCGCCACAAACACCACGCGATCGTTGAGAAGTAAGTCCATCTCAATTGAGGTAGCGCTTCACAAAAGCGATATTGTTGCGCGCCCAAGCCACCTCATCGCCCGCGACTCCACGGGCGACCTGCAGGATGAAATCACCCCGGTAACTCACGCGTTCGAGGGCCTCGAATAATTGGTCGAACGCAGCATCGCCCTGGCCGAGCGGCACCGTGGTACCGCCCTTGATCCGGTCCTTGATATGCACGCTGCCGACGCGCTTTCCATACGCCGCGAACTCTTCGACCGGGCGGTAGCCGAGCGACGAGCTGTTGCCGGAATCATAGTTCACCTTCACCTCGGGGTAGGGCAGGCGTTCCAGCAATGCTGCAAAAGCGGCGGGACCCAAAGCGGTTTCCAGATGCAGTTCGATGCCGCATTCGCGGGCACGCGGCAGAGATCCAGTCACCGCGTCTACTACCGCTGACTTGTCCTCGTCATTCAAAATCGCCGATTGGTCCACAAACGGCAGCACCATCCGGGTGACGCCGATCTGCCGCGCCTGGCCGAGCAGCCACTCCAGGTGCGTCAGACGCTCCGCGCGCTCCGCAGCGCCGGCGCGAACAAACGGGAAATCCATAAAGTAATCGGCGCACAAAGACCGCACGGCCACACCGTGATTCCGGCTCAGTTCCTGGATTTGCGCAATGCCCGCGTTGGTTTCCAGAGGATTGGCGCCCAAGCCATAACGGTCGTAAATCCACTCGATGGAATCCAGGCCTGCCGCGGCTGCATTTGGGAATTCCTCTGCCCAGCGCTCGCGGGGAAAGGCCTGAATGCGGCCTTCCACCGGTGGAACCAGACGGCCTTGCATGATCCCTAGCATGAGTTCGCCTCAAAAATTGGATGCCGCGAGCGGCGGCACGATCATATTGGCGCGAAACTCTTCGCGATCCAGAAAGGGCCACAGATCCTCCAGCGGCATCGATACCATCGACCCGTCGGGCAACTGCTTCGAAGACAGGCGCGGGCCGCGAATTTCGTCGGGGATGACCATGACGTCGCACACCACCGGCCCGGGCGCTTCCAGCACCTGGCGCACCTTCTCGCGTAGGTTCTCTTGCGTCTCGATGCGCACTGTAGCCAGCCCGAAACCCGCGGCCACCTTGCAGAGGTTCGGGACGGTCAAGCCGTTGCTGGCATCGCAGCCGATCTGCGGCGCGCCGAAAAAGTTGGCCTGGGAGGCGCGGATGGAGGCGTAACCGTCGTTGTTCAATACGAAGAATTTGATGGGCAGCCGCAGCCGGGCGACGGTTTCCAGTTCCTGGATGTTGAACTGAAATCCGCCGTCTCCATCGACGCAGATGGTCCGGCGTGGCTGGCCGTCTGCTGTGTGCAGGGCGCTGGCGATGCAATCGCCTATGGAACCGGGCAGGCCGAAGCCCATCGCGCCCAGCCCTGCCGTGTGATAAATCCGCTGACCGGTGCGGTTGGGGAAAGCGAAGAGGAAGATCTCAATAGCGCTGCCGGAGTTGCCCGAGACCATTACATCTTCAGCGGTGGTTTCTTCGGAGATCGCTTCGGCGAGATAGTAAATGCTGACGCGGCCTTCGGGCTTGCGGTGCTCCGGAAGCACCACGGCGTAGCGGGTCTTCCAATCCGCGCAGCGCTGCTTCCATTCCTGGCGCGGCTTGGGCACGACGCTCTCGATCTGGCACAGCATTTCGCGCAGGAACGCTCCGGCGTCGGCGCAGAGGGGCGTTTGAATGTGCGGGTGGAGTTTGCGGATCTCCGCCGCGTCGATATCGACCATTACTTTGTGCGCCGCCCTGGCCAGCTTTTCGGGCGCGTAGCCAGTGATGGCGAAGTCCAGGCGGGCGCCGATCGCCAACAGATAATCGCAATTCTGCAGGGCGAAGTTGGCGCCGCGGGCCGCCAGCGTACCGGGCCGCCCGACGTACAGCGGGTCCTCGGCCGAGAGGATATCGGCGGCGCACCACGTGGCGGCCACGGGCAGTTCGAGCCTGCGCCACAACTCGCGGAATTGCTCCTCGGCGCGTGCGAGGCGAACGCCGTTGCCGACAAAGATCAGGGGCCGCTCGGCGGCGTTCAATGCGGCAATGGCCTCGCGGACCTTTCCCGGAACCGCGGACGCATCGAAGGTTGGCGGCAATTCGGCAGGGTCGAACGCCGGCAACCCGGACTCGTCAATCGGGGCCGCTTGCACGTCCAGCGGGATATCGATCCAGACCGGACCCGGCCGGCCGTGGAGCGCCAGGTACACGGCTTTTTCCAGGTGATACCGGATGCTCGCCGGGTCCAGCACGGTGACCGCGTACTTGGTCAGCGGACGGACGATCGAGATAATGTCCACTTCCTGCACGCCCAACTGGCGCATGCCCAGCGGAGTGCCGTCCGGTGCGAACATGCGGTCCGGCCGCTTCACCTGGCCGGACAGAAACAGCATGGGGGTGGAATCGAGCCATGCGCCGGCAAGTCCGGTGATCGCATTGGTGCCTCCGGGGCCGGTCGTCACCATGGCCACGCCCAGGCCGCCGGTAGCTTTGGCGTAGTGCTCGGCGGCGATGGCGCTGGCCTGTTCGTGCGCGTTGCAGATGCCCTGCAGGCCGCGGCACTGCGCCAGTGACGCGTTCAGGTGCATGGCGCCGCCGCCGGTTACCAGGAACACATGGCGCACTCCCTGGCCGGCGACGAAGCGCATTACATAATCGGAAAGTTTCATAACGAAGCGGAGGAGCCGGCGGCGCTCTCTGCAAACTCGCCGGCCAAAATCCGATCGACCAACTCCCGCACGGCCCCGTGGCCACCGCGGGCTCCGGTGACGACGGCCGCCTTCTGCAGCGCCGCGGGGCGGGCATCGGCGGGCGCGGCGGAGAGGCCGGCAATTTCCATGGCCGCCAGATCGTTGACGTCGTCGCCCATGAAGCAGATTTCGTCGAGCGCGAAGCGGCGTCGCTCGGCGAAGGCTCGCAGCGCGCCGGCCTTGTCCTTGCAGCCTTTAGTGACATCGGCCAGGTTCATCTTGGCGGCGAAACGGTCCACCAGCGGACTGTCCTCGCCGGAGATCAGGGTGACGGTGAGGCCGGCCTTGCGGGCCAGCGAAACGCCCATAATGTCGGTGAAGGAGAAGCGCTTCCACTCTTCGCCGTTGGGTCCCCACCAGACCCCGCCATCGGTCAGGACGCCGTCCACGTCGAGGGCGATGGCTTTCAGCGCCGGCACTACGCCTTGGCCCCCACGCGGCGCAGTTTGCGGATGATGGGCTGCTCGCGTTCGTAGACGCGCTTCACGCCGTCGCCGAGGGATTGCTCGACGAGGCGGATGTAGCTGACGATGCGGGTGATGCCGTTGGGTTCGAGCGAAGCGGCGTGGTCGGACCCCCACATGGCGCGATCGAGCGTGACGTGGCGCTCCACACAGCAGGCGCCCAGCGCAACCGCGGCGATGGTGGAAGGCAGTCCGGTTTCGTGGCCGGAGTAGCCCACCGGCACGCCGTAACGCTCGCGCAGGGTGCCGATGGCGCGCAGGTTCAACTCGGGGTAAAACGCCGGGTACGTGCTGCAGGCATGCAGCAGGATAAGGTTGTCGCGGCCCAGCACGTCCACCGCGTGATCGATCTCTTCGACCGTGCTCATGCCTGTCGAGAGGATGATGGGCCTGCCGGTGGCGCGGGTGTGCCGCAGCAGGTTGTCGTCGGTTAGCGAGGCGGAGGCGATCTTGTAACACGGCGGGTGGAACTGCTCCATGAAGTCCACCGAGGCTTCGTCCCAGCAGGAGGCGAACCACGGCATTTTGACTTCGCGGCAGTAGCGCGTCACCAACTGGTACTCGTCGTAGCCGAATTCCAGGCCGCGCTTGAGGTCGCCGTTGGTGGTGCCGAAGGGGCTTTCGCGCGGGCGGCTGAGCTCGTCGGCCGAATAGACCACGTCCACGGTGCGCTTCTGAAACTTGACGGCGTCGCAACCGGCGGCCACCGCTACGCTGATCAGGCGGCGGGCCAGATCGATGTCGCCGTTATGATTGATGCCGATCTCGGCAATGATGTAGCAGGGGTGGCCCTCGCCCACCACCCGGTCTCCAATGCGAACCTCGTGAATCGGTTGTCCCTGGTACGCCATAATCCCCTTTTGTACAAAAACCTTTCGATTATCTCATCGGGTTACATTTTTGACCATGCTGTGCAGCACATCCACGACGTAGTCGAGCATGGGAGTTGTAAGGCCCGGAAACACACCGATCCAGAATACCTGATTCATGACGAGGTCGGTACGGGTGAGGGGCGCGGCGATCCGGTGCGGCGCGTCCTGGTAGGCCGGTTGGCGAGCCAGGTTGCCGCCGAACAGCAGGCGGGTGGCGATGCGGCGGCTTTCGAGCTCGCGGATCACCTGGTTTCGAGTGAATGGCGCGGACGGGCAGACGGCCATCGGAAAGCCGAACCAGCTCGGTTCGGAGCCGGGCGTGGCTTCGGGCAGCACGAAGAATTCCTGCAGGTCGGCGAGGCCGGCGTGCAAGTGGTGGAAGTTGCGGCGGCGCGCTTCGATGAAACCCGGCAGCTTGGGCAACTGCGCCACGCCCACGGCGGCCTGCATATCGGTCATTTTTAAGTTGTACCCGATGTGGGAGTACGTGTACTTGTGGTCGTAGCCGCAGGGCAGGTCGCCGAGTTGCCAGTCGAAGCGTTTGCCGCAGGTGTTGTCTTTGCCAGGAGCGCACCAGCAGTCGCGGCCCCAGTCGCGGAACGATTCGACAAGTGTGCGGAGCAGCGGCTTTTCCGTCAGGACACTGCCGCCTTCGCCCATGGTGATGTGGTGCGCGGGATAAAAGCTGGTGGTGGCGAGGTCGCCGAACTGGCCGACGTTGCGCCCGCGCCAGGAGGCGCCGACGGCGTCGCAGCAGTCCTCGATGAGCCACAGCGAGTGGCGCGAGGCGAAGGCGCTGACGGCGTCCAGATCGAAGGGATTGCCCAGCGTATGGGCGAAGAAGATGGCGCGGGTGCGCGGAGAGAGCGCGGGTTCGAGCTGAGTGACGTCGGCGTTGTAAGTGGGCACGGTGACGTCGATGAAGACCGGCACGAGGTTGTTCTGCAGGATCGGATTGATGGTGGTGGGGAAGCCGGCAGCGAGCGAGATGACTTCATCGCCGGGACTCAGTCGGCGGTCGCCCAGCTTCGGAGAGGTGAGGGCGCTCACGGCCAGCAGATTGGCGGACGACCCCGAGTTGGTGAGGATGCACTCGCGGACGCCCATCCAGCGGGCGAACTCGCGCTCGAACTGTTCGGCGAAGCGGCCGGTGGTGAGCCAGAAGTCGAGGGCCGAATCGACCAACAGGCGCATTTCGGAGGCGTCGAAGACTTTGCCCGAAACCGGCACGAGCGATTGGCCGGGCACGAACGGACGCTGCGGAAAGGCTGCGGCGCAGTATTCCCCGATCAGGTCGAGGATGCGGCTGCGGAGGCGATCGGCGGGCGTGCCGACGATTTCCGGAGCGCTCATGCCAGGAACTCCCGGTACCAGGCGATGGTGCGCTCCAGGCCTTCTTCGAGCGTAAACAGCGGATGCCACTTCAACTCCTGGCGGGCGCGTGCGGCGCTGAGGTACTGGTGGCGAATTTCGTTGCTGGCCTGGTTGCGGACATCCGGCTCGAGGTCCGAGCCCATGGAGCGCAGGATGCGGTTGACCAGGTCGAGCACGGTGATTTGCAGCTCGTTCGAGAAGTTGAACGCTGCGCCGCGAAGCTCCGGCCGGCCGTGCAGTTCGCGGGCCAGCAGCATGTAGGCCGCGGCGCCGTCCTCTACGTAGAAGTAATCGCGGATGTACTGCCCGTCGGAGCGGATCACCGGCCGCTCGCCGCGCACGGCCGAGCGAATGGTACCGGGCACGATGCGGTTCCAGTTCAAGTCGCCGCCGCCATAGAAATTGCCGCAGCGGGTGATGGCCACGGGCAGCCCGAAGCTCTTGGCGTACGAATGGGCGATCAGGTCGGCGCAGGACTTGCTGACGTCGTACGGGTGGCGGCCTTCCAGGCGCGCGGATTCGGTGTACGGCAGATCGGGCTGATCGCCGTAGGCTTTGTCGGACGAGGCCACCACGATGGCGCGTACAGCAGGCGAGCGGCGGCAGGATTCCAGTACGTTCCAGGTGCCCTGAATATTGCTCTCGAACGTCGAGATGGGGTTGCGGTTGGCGATGCCCACAATGGCCTGCGCGGCCAGGTGCATCACCATATCGATTTCGTATTCACCGAGCGCCCGTTCGATGAGGTCGCGGTCGCGCAGGTCGCCGCGAACCACGGTGACGCGGTCGAGCAGATGGCTGCGTAGCAGTTCGCTCTGTGGCACCCAATCGCGCACCAGGCAGACCACCTGGGCGCGTGCTTCCAGCAAGCGGCGAGTGAGCCAGGATCCTAAGAGGCCGGTCGCGCCGGTCACCAGGACCGGCCGGTCGCGCCAAAAATCCGTGTCTACGACCATACTTTCCAGGGCGCCGCCTTTCTGGTCCAAAGTTCGTTGAGGTGCTGGTATTCGCGGAAAGTATCCATGGCGTAGAAGAATCCGTGGTGGCGGTAGGCCATCAATTGGCCCTCGGACGCCAGCCGCTCGAGTGGATCGCGTTCGAAGATGCAGTCGTCGCCGCTGAGATAGTCGATGACTTTGCGGTCGAGCACAAAATACCCGGCGCTCATCCAGCCCTCGGACTTGGGCTTCTCGATGAAGCGCTGCACCTGGCTTTCTTCCAGTTCCACGATGCCGAAGCGCGAGACGGGCGCCACGGTGGTGACGGTGGCAAGCTTGCCGTGGCTCTTGTGGAAGGCCAGCAGGTCGGCGATGTTTACGTCGCAGACGCCGTCGCCGTAGGTGAGCAGAAAAGTGTCGCCATCGATATAGCGGGAGGCGCGGCGGACGCGCCCGCCGGTCATGGTGTCGGCGCCGGTTTCGGCCAGCGTAACGGTGAAGTTCTGCTCGTCGTGCAGGCCGTGGTAGCGGATCTGCGAGCGCTCGCCCAGGCAGATGCTGAAGTCGTTGTTCATGGCCTCGTAATTCAGGAAATATTCCCGGATGACGTTACCGCGATAGCCGAGGCACAGCACAAAGTCGCGGAACCCGTAGTGGGCGTAGATCTTCATCACGTGCCAGAGAATCGGCCGGCCGCCCACTTCGACCATGGGCTTGGGGCGGAACTCGGTTTCTTCACGCAGCCGGGTACCCAAGCCGCCGCACAGGATCACCACTTTCACAGATATTGATTGTACAGGCCGGTCAGCCGATCTTCCAAAGCTTGCGCGGGGGCACCAACAGCACCGCAATGGCGCAGAGGGAGGCGGCCATCAGCACCACGAACGTGCGGGGCGGGGAAGTGAGCCGTTTGAGCGGCGACGATTCGGGCAACAGCGCGTCAAAAGCCGCCAGTCCGTACACGACAGCCTGTCCGGCTATTGCCAGCACGCGCCACGGATTGGGCAGGGCGAACGACGTCGCAGCCACGACCAGCAGCGCCCACGGCAGCAGCAGCCGCGCCAGCTTGTGCGAAAGGAAATGCAACCACATGCGATTGGCCGGTCCGAGCAGCGCGGGATAGTAGGCGATGATCTGGTAGACGCCCGCCAGGGTGCGCACTTTGCGGCGAAATTCGGAGCGCAGGCCGGTGGGATCGTCGAAGGCTTTGGCGGAATCGTCGAGAATCACGCGGTAGCCCTGAAAAAATGCGGCCAAGGGAAGGTACATGTCGTCGGCGAGCGTATCGGCGGGTAAGGGCTTGGCCAATTCGCGGCGCATGGCATAGATGCAGCCGGTGGCGCCGATCACCGAATCGACGCGGCTCTGGCGCATGCGGATCCATTTTTCGTAGCGCCAGTAGAGGCCGACGTTCTCTTCGCCGGCGGTCTGGCCCTTGCGGATGACCAGTTCCCCGCTGGCCACTCCGATAGCGGGGTCGTGGAAGCAGGCCACCAGGTTGCGAAAGCTGTCGGGGCTGAGCTCCTGGCGGACGTCGGTGAAGAAGAGAATCTCGCCGCGGGCTTCTTCGAGCGCGCGGTTGAGCGCCACCGCCTTGCCGCCAGCGGGCATTTTGATGAGCCGCACGCCGCGACTGGCAGAGTACTCTTCCACGATCCGCTCGGTGCCGTCCGTGGAACCGTCAGACACTACCAGAATTTCGACCGCATCAGCGGGATACTCCTGCCGCAGTAGAGAATCGAGCTTGCGGGCAATCCAGCGTTCGCCGTTGCGCACCGGAAGGATCACCGACACGCGGCGCGCGATAAAATCGCGCTTCACCGGGCGGGTGTGGCGCGCCAGCATCGCCAGCAGCAGCGGATAACCCAAGATGGTGTACAGCGAAAAGCCGGCCGCCAGAAGAAATAGGGCGCTCGCGATCGGCATCGGTCAAAACCGCTTCTTCAGGTAGAAGTCAATTCCGAACACGCCGTTCTCTTCGCGGAGCGCGACCACGGACCACTGTTTGCTGAGCGCCCATTCAACGCGCACCACCTGCGGATTGCTGTTGGTGACGTTGGTGATGTAAGTGAACGTGATCGACGAGCTGATCTGCTGATCGAGCGTGAGGCGCGCCTGCGGGTTGTTTTCGACGCCCGGCAGGGTCGGGTCGATGCGCAGGCGGCTCACTCCGAAGAAGCGCTGCAGGCGCCCCGAAACCGGGCTGGCAATCGCCTGTCCCAGCAGCGCCGATGCGCCCATTTGCTGCCACGATTGGGGCGCGGTGGTTTGCTGCGCCAGCAGCGTGGGATCGGAACTGGGGCCTTCGCCGGTGGCCAGCAGCGCGACGATTTCGTTGAACTGCAGGGGTGGATCGGAATGCGGCGTCAGGTTGGGATGGGTCAGCGGACCGGAGACCGTGAGCGTGACATCCACGCCACGCTCCTTGGTCTCGAGGTCGACATTCAGCACCGGATCGACCTTCAGCGGGTTGAAGAATGAGATCGACCCCTGGTGGACGTTGAATTTGGTGCCGAAGAAAATCACCTGCCCTTCGGTGATGGTGATGCGGCCGAGCAGCGCCGGATTGCTGGGGCTTCCGCGCAGCGTGAGATTCGCGTCCATTTGAAAGTCTTGGGTCAGCGCGCTTTGAAACTGAACGTCGGGCGACGTGTTGATCTGGACGCTGAAGGTCATGCCGCCCAGCAGACCGGTCTGCGCCGCGGGCGTGCGCACCGGTTCGGCGGATTGGGTAATCAGCGAGCTGAAGTCGCCTTGCGGGTTGAAGCCTGTGCGCAGCACCGTCACGGTGCCCGAAAGCACGCTGCGGTCGCGCGTACCGGAGAGGCTGAGACTGGCGTTGGCCACCGTGCTGACGCCTTCGGGATAGCGCACCCGGACGTGGTCGGCGCGGGCGTGCAGGCGATACAGAATCAGGCCGCCGGCGTATGTGGCGAAACCGGAAAGGTCCAGCTTGCCTCCGCCGGTTTCGCCCGAAAAGCTTTGGATGGTGGCGCGGTCTTTGGTGAAAACGATCACGCCGTTGGCGTTGGAGACGCCGTTCGGAAAATCCGCTAGGCTGAACGACGCTTTTTCGAACTGCACGCGCCCGGCGATCTGCGGGTCGCCGAGACTGCCGCGCACGGTCGCGTCGGTAGAGAGCACACCGGAAGAGGTGAAATCGCGGTCGAAGTCGTGGAGCAGCGCGAGGTCCACCTGGCCGCTCATGCGCAGGTCCAGCGGATTCTTCTGATCGAGCGCCACGCGGCCGGTAATCGCCAGATCGGTCGAGCGGCCCACCAGGTGCGCGCTCTCGACGGTCACCACCGCGTTGGCCATGCGCGCCACGATGGGTCCCGAGTTGCGCAGCGACAGCGATACCCCGCCTGGCACGGGATTCTCCGTGGGTCGGATCTCGAATGACGGAACTCTCAGTTCGGCGCGCCACTTGTCGCGCTGCATCAGCGGCCCATCAATTCGCAACTGTCCTTCCGCGAAGCCGGCCACGGGCTGATCGGTGGCTTTGTCGGCGACAGTCGCGGGCGCGATCCAGGAGCTTAGTTGCGCGAAATCGAGCTTCGAAAAATTCACTGTGGCGGTGCCGGGATTGTCGCCATCCAGGCGCCATTCGCCATCGCCGAGTACGTGCGACCCGGCGAAACTGGCATCGAGGTGGACGCGCAACATCTGCCCTTGCGAATGCGCGGTGAGGGTTGCATCGCCGAGCGTCTGCCCGGTGAGTTGCAGTCCGTGGCCCTGCGCTTCCGCATCGAGAGCGGTGAGGCGGAATGGCGATTTGGCCAGATCGGCCTGGCCGGTCGCCGTAACGGTTACGGTCCCCCTCAAGCCTGGGCGGGCTTGCGCCAGCGTGCGGATCTCCTCGAGCGGCAGGGCTTCGGCCGCAACCTGGAAGTGCAATGTGCCGGAATCGAAGCGGCCCGCTGCATGATCGTACGACGCTGTCACGCGCGCTTGTTTGCCGCCCGCTACGATCTGCCCGGAGGTCATTTCGAGGCGATTGCCGGCCGAATGAATCTGGGCGGTGAAGCGGTCGAATGGTTCGCCGCGATAGGCGCCTTTAGTCGCCTCCATCTGCGCAGCCAGCACCGGAGCGCCCAGGGTGCCACTTACCTGCACAGCCGCGCTCAAAGCGCCACTGGCATCATCGAGCGGCACTTTTGCCACTGGCAACGCATCCGGAATGCTCGCGGCGGTGACCGAGGCCGAAGCGGTCACCGGACTGGCATCGCCGGCCGCCCAATCGCGCAGCCCGACTTGCCCTTCGAGGCGCACCCGCACGGAGCCGAGCGAAGCGGATCCGTTCACTACTCGCACGGCATCGGGCGCGGCGGCCACATCGCCCTCGAACGAATCCACATGACGACCCTCATAAACCGCGTTCGCAACGCGAAGGTGGCCGGCGATGTTTGCCTGTTCCACCTTTCCAGTGACGTTTCCGTCGAAGACTGCTGAGCCATTCTCGAGCTTGACCGGGATGGACGCGGCGCTTTGGCCGATCGCCGGGAGCAACTCCGCCCCATCTTTCGTTTCTAAGTGCACGTGCAACTGCGAGTCGAGCGCGCCCGAGAAATCCACCCGCGAAGCCGGCAGCGAAAGCGTCGAACGGCCCAGATCCAATACTTCGGTTGCGGCGGTGTACGCCGCGCTGATGTGTCCGTGTACCGGGGCGCCTTCCGGCGCCGGCGCGATCTCCAATTGGCCAGAGACCCGCAGCCGATCGGCCGCGCCGAGTGTGCCATCCAGCGCGACTGTGCCTGAGGCCTGTGCGTCCCAAGGCAACGGCGCGGTGCTGTACAAGGCCACGACAGGGTGCGCGCGGAACCCGGTGATCTGACCCTCTACGTGGTAGTCGCGCAGATCGCGGAGCCGGGCTGTGCCGTGGAAATCGCCGCCCAGGGCCGCCAGTGATACGCCATCGAGCGACAGATCGCGTCCGCGCAGCGCGGCTTTGGCGATGGTGCCGTCAACCGGTACCGAGGCCTGCGCCGACGGTGCGCAGATTCCTGCCAGGCGCGCGCCGCGCAGGTCGATGCCGCGCGGGTTAGCTTCGAGCGACCCATCGACTCGGAAATTGCGCAGCGCCACATGCGCATCGCGATAGGTCACGGCGGTAGCGTGCATGCGGCCCGCCAGCGCCGCGCCAGCCGGTTGCGTCCAGGAAGCGGAGCCGGTCACCTGGATGGTGCCGCCGCGCAGTTCGGGAATCTTCACCAGCCGGGCCAACTCGGGCACGGATAGATGGGCATCGATCTGAAAGTGGGCCTCCGGCGCGGCCAGGCTTTCGAGCCCGCCCGAAAATGTGACGTCCGATTGGCCGTTGTGGAAGCGGCCGCCGGTAACCTGGATCCGGTTCCGTTCCACGGTTAAAGAAAGCTGCACAGCCGCGGCAGGCAGCGCGTCCAAGCCGGGCCAGTGGACTTCCAACGGGTCCATGGCCAGCTCACCGCGATAGCGCGGAGCCGAGCCGTCAAACCGCAACTGCGTACGTAGATTCTCGGCCCGTGCCGAGAATGGTTCGGGCGCTTGGCCTTCCACCTGGAATTCTCCGCGATCGATCTGGACGCGTCCCACGGCCAGGTCCAGAATCGTCTCCGTGACGGTGCGGCGTTTTGGATTTGGATTCTTGGGCCCAGGAATGTTGGTGCTGCCGTCGGAATTCACGATGAGGTAAATACGCGGCGCGGTCACGACGAGTTCGCGCAGATCCACATCGCGGCGCGCGAGCGAGATGATCTTCAGTCCGACGCCAATCGAGGCTGCCTGAAATAACGGCGGTTTGCCAGCCGCCTCGGTGCCGTGGAGCACAAAGGGCGCTACGCGTGCGTGCATGGTCCGCCAGTCGAATTCGATCTCGCCCATTTCGACGCGCCCGCCGGTGGCGGTCTCAACGACTTCGACCAGTCTGTCGTGGATCTGGCGCGCGAACCAGTGGCTGCGCAGCACCAGCAGGCCCACCAATGCGAGCGTCGCGGCGAGCGCGACCGCCGCCACCGCCGCCCGGAGCATCCGCCGCTTCATTGGAAGGCCTCCGGATGGAAAACGATTTCGGTGCGCCGCCGCGCCTCTTGGAGCCAATTGTCGAGGTCACGATCGGCGCGCTCACCCGAAAGTTTCTCCTCGATTTGCGCGCGGTAGTCGCTCAATTCCACAGGCTGCCCCGGATGCGCGGCGCGGGCCGCCGGAGCCACCACCTTGTCGAAGTAGTCCTGAATCTCCGCGTCAGTGACCTGCACCGCGGGGCGGAAGCGCAGGCTGGTGAACTGCTCGATCATCCACATGCGCAGCAGCAGATCCTGTACGTCGGTTTCGCCGATGCCGTACTGGGCGAGGGCGCGGCGGTAGTCCGGGTCGGAGGAAAAAGTCGCCTTGAGCTTTTCGAGCGACGGCGCCACATCCGAAGGTGCCGGCGCGGGAAAGTGGCTCGATTCCATCTCGCGGCGGATGAGCTTCTGATCGACCAGCCTGTCGGCGGTGGCGCGTTTGTTGCTTACGCTCAAATCCGGCTTCAGTCCACCCACAAACGCTGTCACCCGGATTTCGCGCTCGACATCGCGCAGCGTGATGACCTGGTAACCCACCGATACTGCGATGCGGTCGATGATGGCGGCGAAGGCCGGTGCGAGAAGAAAAAGCGCGGCCACTGTATTCACCGCGGAGACGCCGAGTCCATGGAGTAAACGCGGAGAACAGCGAGACTCGGCTGCGGGTGTTCTTCCGCGTCTCCGCGCCTCCGCGTCGAGTTTCGCTCGCTCCCTCAAAACGTCTGCCCTATCGAAAAGAAAAACTGGAAATGGCTTACGTTCGTTACGGTACACTGGTTCGGCACGCCAGGGGGTGGCGAACACGGCGTGACGCCGGCGGCGACCAATTCCGGTTCGGTGCCCTTGAATCCGAAAAAGTACGGCGGGTTGATGCTGTATCCCAAATCCACCCGCAGCGGTCCCACCGGCGTGCGGTAGCGCACCCCGAAGCCCACCGCGTGCACCATATAGTCGAAGTCCTGCAGGCTGCGCTGGCTGGTGCGGAACGAGATATTGCTGAAGCTCGAATAGATGTTGCCCATGTCGTGATACAGCACGCCGCCTATATTGTCGCCGATCAGCGGAAAGCGCAGTTCGGTCTGGTTGAATAGCAGTGCGTTGCCGCCCAGCGGAAATCCCGTGACGGTATCGCGTGGCCCGGCCTGGTTATCGGGAAAGCCGCGATGGGAGTTGCCGCCGCCGCCGAACAGCCGCTCCGCCAGGGGAATGGCGTCTTCCGGATCGCCGTTGTAGTGAAACGACGAAATGTCGCCGATCTGCGTGCTGCGCGCCAGGACCAGCTTTCGGCCGATCGGGTAATAACTGGCGTTGCGTGCCAGGAACTTCACGAAGTCACGCTGCGATCCCAGGAAGTGCTCCGCCAGGCCCAAGTCCACGGTCGTGTAGGTGCCCCGGTGGGGGTCCACCGGATCGTCGCGCCGGTCCAGCACCATGGTGATCGACGCGACCCCCACGTGCTCCGGTTGCGTCAACAAGGGCACCAGCAAGCGATTGATCTTCAAATCGCTCACGCTCACGCGGCGGTAAGACAGACGGTAGAACAGCGTCAAGGCTTTGCCGAAGCGCTGGCTGAGCTGCGCCGAGCCTTCCGCGCGGTGCGAATTGAACGTGCGGATGTCGCGTGAGGCGTCGTACAGGCCGGTGAACGAGACCGTCAGGTTGTCGCTATGCCCAAATCGCGGCCAACTGTAGTTCAACAGCGCGCGCTGTTCGAGTGTCGAAAAGCGCGTCCGCAGACTGAGGGAATGACCGAGACCCCAGAGGTTGTTGCGCGCCGCATCGATCGAGACGCGCGGCGAAAAGCCCGTGGCGCCCGCGGGTGCATCCAGGCATGTTTCGCATCCGCCAATGCGTCCCAGTTCCGCGCCGAAGCCCACATCCATGGAATAGCGCCGCGCTTCGGCCAGGTTGTAAATGACGTATTTCTGATCGGTAGCGCCGTCGGGGTCCTGAATGGCGGCGTCCACCTTGGAAAACACACCGAGATCGTAGAGTCTACGCTGGATGTCGGTGATCTTGGTGGGGGAGAGGGGATCACCAGGACTCAGCGTCAGGGTGCGGTCGATCAGGCGGTCCTGGGTGACGTGATTACCCGTGTAGACCACTTGCCGGACGAACTGCCGCTCGCCTTCCTGAATCTGATAGCGCAAATCCATGTGGTAGGGTTCAGCGCCCGGCTTGGAGCTCCACTCGAACGTAGCGTTGGGAAAGCCGTTCGAAAAATACTGCGCCAGAATCGTATCGCGATCCACCGCTACATTGAATTCACTGTAGGGCTGCCCGCGCACGCTGCTCAGGCCCGAAAGCAACTCATCGCGGTTGAGATGCTCGATTCCATCGACTTCCAGATTGCCGATGACATACTGCTGCCCCTCTTGAATGTCCAGGAAGACGGCCATTTCGCCCGCCTTGCCGCGATAGCTGTCCTCCGTTCGTGAGGTGATTTTCACGTCGCGGAAGCCATTCGCTTGGTACAGGTTCGTAATCGAATCCTGGTCGCGGCGAAGGAGATTTTCGCTGTAGCGGCCGTGCGGATATTCCAGAAACGTGGCCGGCTGCAGGTACATTCGTTCGCGCAAAGTCTCGCGCTTGAAATACCGGTTTCCGGAAATCACGATGGCCACCAACTTGTGGCGCGATCCGCGCATCACCAGGTAGTCGATCGACGCCTGGTCTCCAATCACGCGCTGCGGCTTCACCTCCACATCGGCATCGAAATAGCCTTGTGATTGGAAATAGTCGCGCAGGTTGCGAACCCCTTCGGCCAGCAGATCGGCATCCGCGGCATGCTCTTCAAACACCGGAACGTATCTCCGCAGCTTGCCTTGCGGCACCTTGGCCCCGACCATATGCACTTCAATGCGCGGCCCCGCGTCGATGCGCAGGGTCGGCAGCGCGCGGTTGGTTTCCGGATCGTAGCGCATCGATTCGAGGGTCACCTGCGATTCCAGCCGATTCTCCTTCTGGTAGAGCGACCGCACGCCTTCCAGCGCTTCGCGGACGCGCGTCTGGGTCATCGGCTTCCACGTGTGGATCAGCCAGCGCCGCATTTTGGTGGCTCTCAGCAGCCGATCCGAATCCATCTTCAGATCGCCCGTCAGCACCGGCATGCCGAAGCGCGCCCGCGGACCGCTGGCCGTGTCGAACCGAATATTCACCTGCTGGAAGTCTTTGCCTGTATCCCAGTCGAGCACCGGGTGCACTTGGGCGCGGTACAGGCCGTTCTCCTGGAGGAGCCGGGTCTGGTGCTCGACCGCGCGGTCGAGCGCCGTTTGGGTAAAGGGTTTGCCCAAATCCAGATCGGCGGCGTTTTCCAGTTGCCCGGCATTCGGCGGACTGGAGATGCGCCCACGCGACGAAACATCGCCGATAAACCAGGAGTTGCGCGTGATAAACGTAATGGCGACGCCTTCCTGGTACGGTTCGGCATCCACCTGAATATCTAAGTAGCGGCCGGTGGCGAACAGGCGATCGATGGCATCGCGCACATCAGTCATGCGAAATGGCGCATTGATCTTAAGCGGGAGAATATCGTGCAACTCGGCGGAATCCAGCGGCTGCTCGGCGGGCGAGAAGCGGATGTTCAGGACGGGCTTGCCTTCGTAAGCGGCATCGGCCGCTTCGGAAGCCGCGCCTTGGGACCACGCCAGCGCCGCGTTCAAAATCAGGCAAAGCAAGCACGCCGGGTTGCGCATGGCGCCAAGCACCCGGGTTATCCGGCGACCGCGTCGTCCACGGTGGGATAGCACACGACCAGCTTGTCTACTCCGGTCAGCGCCAGAATATGCTGCACGCGCGGTTTGGCGCACGCCAGGCGCAGTTCGCCGCCGGTCCGCCTGATCCGCGTCAGGCAGGCGACCATCGCGCCCACACCCATACTGTCGGTATATTCCAACGATGACATATCGAAAACGAACTTGCGTCCTCCACCGGCCAGCAGATCCTTCACCAGGCTCTCCATCTGGTCAGAATCGCGACCCGCCAGCCGCCCGGAGATCTCTACCACCACCGCGGCGTCCACCTGCCGATGTGTAAGAGGCATGGCTTCAGAATACCAACGCTGCTTCTAATCGGAGTACCAGCGCAGGCCGATCATGCCGGAGTACAGCGTCCCGCGCATGAAGTAGTCTGAGGTCGGGCTGGTCTTGAAGTGAAACGCCTTGAAGCCGGTCTTCAACTCCCAATGCCCAAAGCGCCAGTTGGCCGAAGCTTCCGCATCAATGGTGGTGCTGTGGTGCGGGATGGCGAATGCGCTGGTGCTGGTCTCGAAGCGCAGCCGCTTGGACTTCCAGTATTCCGTGCCGATGCCCAGAGTCGGGGTGACGTACCACTTCGACCCGATCGTGGCATAGCTGAGAGGGTTGCCGGACGCATCGAGCAGCGGGTTGCCGTTCGAATCGAACAGCGGCAAGGTGGGATTGTCGAACGAAGTGCGCGCGCCGATGTACTGCACCTGCCAGAGTGTCTTCAGACGGAAACGCCGGCTCTCCACGGGATAGGGCCACGAAAGATACTCGAAGCTGAGTTTGAAATCCTGCAGCCGGTAGTTGGTGGAGAGCAGAGTGCCGTTGGGGTAGAGCATGCCCCACAGATATGTCTGCACGTTGGGAGTCAGGTCGCCTGCAGCGCGCGCCGTGAAATAGGAGAACTTCAGCGCATTGTGAAGGCCCAGCGCGGCGCCGATATCGAATCCCTGCGAGAATTTCGTGTTGCCCTGCATGGGTACGTAGGACGAATATTTCCAGGTATTATTGTGGCCCTTGTCCATATAGAGATCGCTGATCGGGAACCAGCCCGTGAAGCTGATCCACAAACCCGTTTCGCCCGGCATGCGCACGTCCGGCACTTTCGGCATAGGCGGGGGCAGGGGACGGACGCCGGTGGAGGGAGCGGTTTGCCCGGGCGGTTGCTGCGGCGCAGTGGCGGGCTGCTGTGGCGGAGTGGTCTGCGGCGGGGGTCCATCCTGATCGGTTGCCGGGCTGGTTGACGCGGCTGGCGCGGCGGCTGCATCGGATGCGGGCGCAGTGGTGGGCGCCGCCGGTCGATCCGCGGATGGTGTCATCGGCGGGGTCGCCTGTTCTTGCGCCGCTCCCGGCATGACCCAGCCGCAGACCAGCAGCGCGATACACAAGCAACCACTTTCCAAAGTCTTCACGTAAGCCTCATTCTAAGAAGTTCGGACGGCTATAGCGACCGGCGGCCGAACCTAGGTTCTGCGAGCGGTTCGCGCCCGTCTGCCCAAACACCCAACACGTTAGCTGCCCTTCTATTTTGCCAGAACGAAGCGCGCCTTCGCAGCGCCCAAAACCCTGTAAATTGTTGCGCTTTGGTCACAGGTGTGGAACCCGGGAAACTGTCCGCGGCAGCGCTTCAAGGCTGCATTTTCCAGATTAGAAAAGCCAACCCGCAGGCGAACCCGGCAAGCGCGTTATATTCCTGGTTGCGCCAGTAGAGCGCCGCGCGGAAACCCGCAGCGCCCTGCCACGCCACCGGACGCAGCCGCGGCCATAGCGCCGGGACCGCTTCCGCATAAGTCGAATATTCCGGAAACAGGCGTCGCAGATGTTGTTCTTCGAGCTGGATCACCGGCAGGTAAATGAAGACGAATACCGCCGCGGTGAGTGCTCCCAGTCCGGCGCTGTGGGCCGCCACCGCGAGTCCCGTGGCCACCAGCATCGTGCCCAGGTACAGCGGATTGCGCGTATGAGCGTACGGACCACCGGTGGCGAGTTGCTGATTCTTCGCCAGGCATCCGGCAGCCCACGCCCGCAGCGCCAGACCGGCCAGTGAAATCGGAATGCCCGCTGCCATCCACGTTGGCGTAGGCCGCGCGAACCAGGCGAATACCGCCACCAGCAGAAAACCGGTGGGCACCCGCAGGCGCCCTACCGTATCGGCGTAGCGCTTCCCAAACAGGAGCATACCGTGCGGAGGGCCTCCAGAACTTGCGCGGGCGAGATGCGGCTCATACTGGGATCCGCCGGGCGGCGTTTGTACGAGGTAGAGGCGTGCGGGCAGCGCAGCACCGCCAACGACCCGCCATAGGGTCCGTTGCGCGCCGGGTCGGTGGGTCCGAACAACGCCACGCCCGGCTTGCCCAAAGCCGCCGCGAGATGCAGCGGACCGCTATCGACGCCGACCACCGCGGCCGCGCGCCGCGTGGCGTGGACCAGCCCTGCGATCGAGGAATAGTGCACGCGGCAAGGCCCCGCATCGACGCTGTTCCCGGAAGGAAGGTTCAGCACCATCGGCAGGCGAAATTCACGCGCCAACAGATCGCCCAGCGCGCGGTAATGATCGAGCGGCCATTGCTTGGCGCCCCACCCCGCCAGCGGACTCGCCAGCACGAAGTCGCCCTCCGGCAGTTCGCCCTCCGCCCGGCCGGGCGGCAGAGGAAAACTGTGCAGCGCCGCAGTTGCGCCGGCCGCCGCGGCCAGATCGAGATTGCGATCCACTACGTGCACCGCCGGGCTGGCGAATTTGTTCGAGTAGAACAGCGCCGCGGCGCGCTCCCGCACCTGCGACTGATGAAAGCCGTAAAGCCGCTCGGGATGCGCCGCCGAAGCGACCATGGCCGACTTCAGCAGCCCCTGAAAATCGATCGCCAGATCCCACGCACGCGACCGGAGCAAGCGCCACGTTCGGAACAGCCCGCCGATCGAATCGCGTTCCAGGCAGGCCACTTCGTCAACCGAGGGATTGCCTTCCAGCAGGGGCGCCCATCGCCGCTCCACCAGCCACGTAATGTGCGCTTGCGGATAGGCTCGCCGCAGCGATGCCGCGGCCGGCAGCGTGTGAATAATGTCGCCCATGGCGCCCAACCGGACAACCAGGACGTTTTGCGGAGCCGCGCGCGTCAGCAAGCGGTCAGGATTCGTCTGGGATGCTCGATTACCGGACTTGCCGTCGGTGAACATGCGCGATCAACTGGCGGACGCGCTCGCGTTCGGCGTCTTCCAGGCGCACGACCGCGATCGGCTGAAGCGCTGCGGCAATACGGTCGATCTCGGCATGGTTGGCGGCTACCACGTAGTCTATCACGCGCAGTGCCGCAACCATTTCGACGCGCGCTCGCTGGGCCATGAGCGCGTCATCGGGCAGAACCAGCGCCAGCAGCGACGCGGCCGCGGTGCGTGCCCGCGCCTCCGACAAGTCACGCACCTCCGCCGCACGCAATACTTCGAAGCGGCCGATGGCGATGGCGATGGGCCGCGGCGGGTCCAGCGACAGCGCGGCGTCTAGCGTCAGGATCTTGCTTCGGGTGTCCATTCCGTACCGGCCAGCAACTCTCTTGCGACGCCCGCTACACGCTCTGCCGTCACCCCCGTCATGCAGCGGTGATCGATGGGGCATTCGCGCAGCAGGCATGGGCTGCACTCGGCATGTTCGCGCACAACGCGCCCCAGCGGCCCCGTCGGTCCGGTGGTGGTATCGTCTGTGGCGCCGAACACCGTGACCGTGGGGACGCCCAGCGCCGAGGCGATGTGCATCGCGCCCGAATCGTTCGTCAAGAACAGGTCGCAGGCCGCGGCCATCTCGATGAACTCGCCAAGCGTAGTCTCGCCCGCCAGGTTGCGGACGTTTGCCGCGCGGCTCAGCGACGCACCAACGCGCTCGCACAGTGCCCGTTCCGAAGCCGCCCCGAAGAGCAGCACCGCCTGCGGACGCAGCAACGCCGCCGTCTCGGCGAAGCGCTCGGGCAGCCAGCGCTTGGCGTTTCCGTACGCCGCGCCGGGGCTGATCCCGATCACCGGCCCGTGCGCGCCTAAGGCGGCCAATCGTTGACGCCCGGATTCGCGCGCCTCCCCAATGCGGTCCAGGCGGATGGCCTCGGAGGGCGGGAACTTCTCCATCAAGCCTGCGCGCCGCAGCAACTCGAAATAATAGAAGCGTTCATGCCGGGGAATTTCGCCGGACTCGGGCACCGCGATGGCCCGCGTGAGCAGCCGGCCGCGGCCGTCCCGCCGATAGCCGATCCGCTCAGGCACCCCCGCCAGCCACGCCATCAGCGCGGCGTCGAACGCGTTCTGCAGCAGAATCGCACAATCGAAACGCTCCGCCCGCAGCCGTTCCGCAAAGTCGCGCCGTGACCGCTGGCCTTTCTGTGCCGGATACGGAATCACCCGGTCGACGGCCGACTCGCGCGCGTAGAGATCCGCCAACCCGGGACGCGCCACCACGGCCAGGTGCGCGTGCGCGAAGATCTGCCGGATGGCGCGGATGGCCGGCAGCGACATCACCGCGTCGCCCAGCCAGTTCGGGGTCCGCACATACAGCCGCGCAGCGGACGAAGGATTCACGCCGGAACGACCGGGATTCCGGCTCCGGCAAGCGCCGCCTCTACCTCCGCCGGCCGCAGGCGCGTGGCGTCGTACTCCACAGTCAGGCTGTCCATCGACGGCGCGACGTTCACCTTCTGGATGCCATACAGCGAGTAGGTGTCTGCAATGCGCGAGAGCTGGTCTTCTTCGAGTGGCCGTTGCAGGCGGAAGTGGATCTGCACCCTGGTCATATTTCTACAGTAACGCGCGGAGGGCGGCGCCAATCTGACCGGCGTCCCCGGCCTTACCGCCCAGTCGACTTCAGCAGGCGCGGACCGACAGCGGCACCATTGTGCCCAATGGGAGCCGCGACGCCTACGTCCGCCTGCGCACGAATCTACCAGTAGAGAGCAATCCCGATCAACCCACCGGCGCTATCGCAAGCTGCAACCCCAACTTCATCCTAACGGTCCCGGCGTTAGTTCTGCCGACGCTCCTCCGTCTCCGTCTTGGCCGCTCCAGCCCCCTTCACGTACTTATCGAACCACTGGAACTTCTCCCACAACACGGTTTCGATCGTCTCTTTTCCGCGATAGCCATGCGCCTCATAGGGCAGAAACACCAGCCTTACCGTTCCGCCATTTCCGCGCACCGCTTCGTACATGCGCTCGGATTGGATCGGGAAAGTGCCGTCATTGTCGTCCATCTCGCCATGGATCAGTAACAGCGGCGTCTTGATCTTATCGGCGAACATAAACGGCGACATATTCAAGTAAGTGTCGCGTGCCTGCCAGATCGTGCGGCGCTCGTTCTGGAATCCGAAGGGCGTCAGCGTGCGGTTGGGCGCGCCGCTCTCCGCGATGCCCGCCTTGAAGAAATCGCAGTGCGCCAGCAGGTTGTCGGTCATGAACGCCCCATAACTGTGGCCGCCCACGCCCACGCGGTTGCGATCCGTCACGCCCATCTCCACGGCCTTGTCGATGGCTGCTTTGGCGTCATCCACCACCTGCTCCACGAAATGATCGTTCACGGTGCGGCGGTCGCCCACAATCGGCATCGAAGCGTTGTCCAGCACCGCATATCCTTCCAACGCGAAAAAGATCTCCGAGTACCCGCCGACCTCGGTGAATCGCTTGGTCGAGCCCGAAACTTCTCCCGCCGTGGCGGCGTCTTCGAACTCGCGCGGGTAAGCCCAGATCACCGTCGGCAAACGCGTACCCGGCTTGTAATCCGGGGGCAAATACAACACAAACGACATATCCACGCCGTCCGACCGCTTGTAATTCACTAACTGCTTCTGCACCTTTCGCATGATCGGCTGCGGATCAGGGTACTTGGTAATCGCGGTAAGTTGGCCCGAAGCCGTCCGCAAGTAGTAATTCGGCGGATCCGTTGGACTCTCGCGCCGCGTCAGGAACTTATCGCCGTGCGCATCCAGCAACGCATCGACGGCTTCGTAATGATCGTCGTCGCACTTGAACAGCGCCGTGGTCTGCTTAGTCGCCAGGTTAAAGCGATTCAGGAAGGGATGGTCGCCGGTGGGCGAGGCGCCCGTGCCGCGCAAGAAAACATTGTCGCCATCCAGGATCACCACGCGCCCGCCACCCGGTGTCGGCTTATCCATCGGCGCACCGGGATCCGCATAACGCCCGCCGCCCCGCATCCACAGTGGCTTGGGCGCATCCTTGGGATGCTCCAAGTCCACCAGGAGCGCCGGTTGCGGGGTGCGTCCGCCGCGCGCCCCGCCGCCTCCACCGCCGCCCGCGCCGCCGCGCCCGCCGCCCGCGTCGATAATCGCCAGGTGCGGATTCTCCGTGAACAGCAACCCGGGTAGCCGCCGGTCGATCTCGAACAGCACCTCCGGCTGCCCATTGAACGGCGCCTTTTGCGACATCACCTTATCGTGCGGCGGCGGACCCGCGGGCGCTCCATTGCCACCATTCCCGCCATTCCGTCCGCCCCGTCCGGCGCCCCCCGAGCCCTCGAACCAGATCAGCGTGGCCGGTTCGTTCGGGCGCCACTCCCAACCGCGCGGACCGCCAGCCGGAGCCGCATCCGGTTCGTCATCCGGCGCACCGCCGCCCGCACCCGGTCCCCCGCGCCCACCCAGCGGACGGCTCTCTAGCTTTTTCAGCACCTTGCCCGAGCGGTCCCACACCTCCACCTCCTGCGGGAACATCCGCGCTGGATAGGAATACGAGAACGGCCGGTGAATCGTGGTCACAATGAAAAAATTGCCGTCGGGCGACATGCGCGCCGAATCCACAATGGCCGGTTTGCCGATGGGGGTCATCGCGCCGGTGCTGGCGTCCGCGATGGCCAACTGCGCCGTGGCGTAATACTCGAATATGTCTTCGTCGTGCGGGTTCTGCAGCAGATCCTCGAAGGTCCGCGCGCCGTGCTGTCCGCCGAGGCTCTCGGAAATGTGCGGCCCCGGCGGCACCTTGGGCGCCGGTGGTTCGGCCCCGCGATTCGCCCGGACAGTCGTCACCAGCAGGCTCTTGCCATCCGCCAGCCATTGGACACTGCCGCTGCCACCGCCGCGTCCACCGCGCCCACCGAATACCTCATTCAGCTTCACGCCCGGTAGCCGATGGGTCTTGCCTGTCGCGGTTTCCCCGATCCACAACTCGATTCCGTTGCTGGTCGAGTTGGTGAACGCAAAGTGGCTGCCGTCCGGACTCCACGTCGCGCCGCTGAACTTCCCGTTGGCCGGCAGCGCAATTTTGATTTCCGCGCCGTCCGGAATGCGCCGCAGCGTCAACTTCGAATTGAACACCGCGTTGTGCAATCCGTTGGTGGCCGGGTTGATGCGGATGCCCGCCAGCCGGTACATCGGCTCGGCCAACTCGGCGATCGGCGGATACCGCACCGGACTTCCCTGCATGGCATACGTGTGGGTCGGGCTGATCGACAGCACCGGAGTCGATGGCGCATTCAGAATGTCCATCACTTCTTTGGGCGGCTTCTGGTAAGTGTCCGCGGCGGCCAGAAGCGCCGGGGCGCAGAAAAACAGACAGCTGGCGATGGTGCAGTGTTTCATAGCAATTACGGCAAATGTAGGGGAATCTGACCTGAAAGTCAACTGGCCGCTGCGAACACTCCACGCAGAGCCGCAGAGCGGTTCAGAAACTCGCGGAAAATCTCACATTTCTTCTCACCGCGGTCTCCGCGTCTCAGCGCCTGCGCGTCAGGATTTGGTTCCTGTGACTCACTTGCTCTGTCATGATGATATGGAGGACTTCTAATGACAGGCTCTGTGATTTCTCCGCAAGCTCCCGGGCAATCCGCGCTCACGGACGAAGAATTGCGCAAGATGGATGCGTACTGGCGTGCCGCGAATTATCTGTCGGTCGGGCAGATCT
>Ga0335085_10003490_pt1 | contig 27127 bp, 32 predicted proteins | sample Lox_Sample_45_FD_206712 | JGI IMG/M metagenome (GOLD analysis project Ga0335085, IMG submission 206712) | Soil microbial communities from Loxahatchee National Wildlife Refuge, Florida, United States - Lox_Sample_4.5 | ecosystem: Environmental > Terrestrial > Soil > Wetlands | place: USA...
CCGCAGCACAGGCCGGTGGCCTGTGCAAGGTCGACGAGACGGCATGGCGCCGCGCCTGGGGCGGCAGCCGCAGCCGCGGACTGTTTCACATCAAGCCTCTAGTAGACGGCGAGCCCCGTCGCCGGGTCGAAGAAGTGGAGCCTTCTCGTGTCCACGACGAGCCGCAGCGGCGCGCCCTCGGTGGCGGCGGTCTGCGGATCGACGCGGGCGACGAACGCGGTCGCGTCCGCCAGCGAGACGACCTCCCGGTCGGGCGCCGGCTCGACCGCCGCGAAGTGGACGAGCACCTCGGAGCCGAGCGTCTCGCGCAGCGCGCACACCGTCGAGATCGTGCGCTCCGGCGGCGCGTCCGGAGCGAACGCGGCGTCCTCGAGGTGCTCCGGGCGGATGCCGAGCACCACCGTCTTGCCCTCGTAGTCGAGCAGCCCGCTGCGGGAGGCGAGCAGCTCGTCGTCGAGCGCGAGCCGGTGCGCGCCGAAGCAGACCGTCGGCACGCCGTTCTCCCTCGTCAGCCGCGCCTCGACCATGTTCATCGCCGGTGAGCCGATGAAGCCCGCCACGAAGCGGTTGGTCGGCAGGCTGTAGACGCGCTCGGGCGTGTCGACCTGCTGGAGCGTGCCGCGCTGCATGACGGCGATCCGGTCGCCCATCGTCATCGCCTCGGTCTGGTCGTGCGTGACGTAGATCGTCGTCACGGCGAGCGAGCGCTGGAGGCTCTGGATCTCGGCGCGCACCTGGACGCGCAGCTTCGCGTCGAGATTCGAGAGCGGCTCGTCCATCAGATACGCCTGCGGCTCGCGGACGATCGCGCGGCCCATCGCGACGCGCTGCCTCTGCCCGCCGGAGAGCGCCGACGGCTTCCGCTCGAGCTGCTCCTCGAGGCCGAGCGTCTCGGCCGCGCCGTGGACGCGGCGGCGGATCTCGTCCCTGCGGATGCCGCGGAGCTTCAGCCCGAACGCGAGGTTCGCCTCGACCGTCATGTGCGGGTAGAGCGCATAGTTCTGGAACACCATCGCCACGTCGCGGTCCTTCGGCGTGACGTCGTTGACGACGCGCCCGCCGATGAGGATCTCGCCCTCGGTGATCTCCTCGAGCCCTGCCACCATCCGCAGCGCCGTCGTCTTGCCGCAGCCCGACGGCCCGACGAAGACCATGAACTCGCCCTCGTCGATCGCGAGGTCGAGCCCGTCGACGGCGAGCGTGCCGTCGGGGAAGACCTTCGAGACGCCCTGGAACTCGATCGCGGCCATGTGCTCCTCCGTCAGCCCTTGATTGCGCCGCCGAGCCCCGACCCGCGCAGGAACGAGCGCTGGAAGACGAGGAACGCGACGATGGGAACGATGCAGGCGATGAACAGCGCCGCGAGAAAGACGCCGAGCTCCGTCTGCGACTGGATCGTCGGCAGCCGCACCGACAGCGGCTGCTTGTCCGGGTTCGTCAGGACGAGGAGCGGCCAGAGGAAGTCCTTCCACGACGCGAGCACGGCGAACACCGAGACGACGCCGAGGATCGGCTTCGACATCGGCAGCGCCACCGACCAGAACAGGCGGAACGGGCTCGCGCCGTCGATGCGCGCGGCCTCGAACACCTCGCGCGGCAGGTTGTCGAAGAAGCGCTTGACGAGGACGACGTTGAACGCGCTCGCGCCGGCGGGCAGCCAGATCGCCCAGTAGCTGTCGATGAACGTGTGGTGGATCAGCGGCGGATGCACGATCTCGATGTAGAGCGGCACGAGCAGCACGACCACCGGCACGAACAGCGTCACGTAGAGGAAGCCCATGATCACGCCTCCGTACCGTGGGCGGAGCACGGAGAGCGCGAAGCCGCCGGTCGTGGCCACGACGATCTGCACGAGCCACGAGCCGATCGCGATGACGATCGTGTTCCAGAAGTAGCGGCCGACGTCGACGTTCGTCCATGCCTGCGTGAGGTTGCTCCACGCGAAGCCGTGCGGGAAGAACGCCATCGGGTGCGAGATCGTGTCGTTCGTCGGCGTGATCGCGGACTTCGCGAGCCAGAGCAGCGGCCCGAGCCCGAACACGACGAGCGCGATCAGCAGCAGCGCCTGCGTCGACCCGAGGCCGAAGCGCACGCCGGGGCGACGCCAGTCGGCCGTCGTGACCAGCCCGCCGGTCCGCACCGCCGTGGGCGTGCGCCGCCTCCGTCTCACTTCGTGCTCCACGAGCGGGTCGCGCGGAGATACGCGAGCGAGAACAGCGCGAGGACGACCGCGAGCATGAGGCTCAGCGCGGTCGCCTTCCCGTAGTCGCCGCCGAGCGAGTTGCCGAACGCGTAGTTGTAGATCAGCAGCAGCACCGTCAGCGTCGAGTTGTTCGGCCCGCCCGACGTGAACAGGTACGGCTCGAGGAACACCTGCGCCGTCGCGATGATCTGGAGGATCAGCGTGACGAGGAGGATCGTCCGCAGCTGGGGAAGCGTGATGTGCCACACCTTCCGCCAGAGCGACGCGCCGTCGACCGCCGCCGCCTCGTACAGCTCGGGGTTCACGGCGGTGAGCGCGGCGAGGTAGATGATCACCGTCGCGCCGGCGTTCGCCCAGGTCGACTCGAGCACGAGCGACGGCATCGCCATGTGCGGGGACTGGAGCCACGGATACGGGCCGAGGCCGATCCGGGCGAGCACGCTGTTGAACACCCCGGTCGAGCTCGCGTCGTAGAACGTCTTCCAGAGGAGGACGGCGACGACCGGCGGGATCACGACGGGGAGGTACGCGAGCGCGCTGTAGATGCCGCCGCGCTTCCGCACCTCGCTCATCAGCACGGCCGCGGCCAGCGGGATCGGATAGCCGAAGATGAGCGCGAGCAGCGCGAACTCGAGCGTGTTCTTCACGGCGATCGGCAGCAGCGGGTCCTGCAGCACCTCGCGGAAGTTCTGGAGCCCGACCCACGTCGGCGCCTGCACGAGGTTCGTGTGCTGCAACGACATGAGCACCGTGCGGACGATCGGGTACCACGAGAACGCCGCGAAGACGAACAGCATCGGCAGCAGGAAGAGGACCGTCGTCAGCCCGCCGCCGCGCACCCACGTCAGCGGGGTGCGGCGGGCGCGGTGACGCGTCCCGGCGCGGCGAGGCCCGCTCACGGACACCGGTTCGCTCCTTGTGCCGACAGCGGGCCTCAACACGCGGTTGATCGTAGACATGGGATGGACGTCGCCTCGCGGCTCGAGCGGGCGGCCGGCGCCGGCGCCCGATGGGCCGGCCACCCGATCGAGTTGGTGTGGGTCAGCTCCCTTCGCTGATCGCCGACTGCGCCGTGCTGTTCGCCTGCTGCAGCATCGACTGGATGTCGGTGTTCTTGTCGGTCAGGACCGCCTGCACCACGGCATCGAGGCTGTGGTAGACGCTCTGCGTCGACGCCTCGGGCTCGGGGATCAGCGTCTGCTTGAAGATGCCGCTCGTGAACGGCTTCATCTGGTTGATGGGCACGTTGATGTACGGCTTGATCCACGTGTTGGCGAGGGCGTACTGCGCGGCGTTGAAGATCGGCAGCGCGGGGACCCCGACGGGCTGGTTCGAAGCGGCGAGGGTCTTCGCGTTGCGAATCGCGGCCGGCTTCGAGATGAGCGGCTGCTCGTAGTAGAAGTCGATCCACTTCATCGCCGCGGCCTTCTGCGCCGCGTTCGCGTCCGGCCGGACGGCGACGAGCGTGCCGCCGCCGAGCACGCCGGCGTTCTTGCTGTTCGCCAGCGGGATCGTCCCGAGCCCGTAGATGCTCGGGTTGATCGCGCTCGCCGACACGAGGTTCGAGTAGACGTCCGAGCCGCTGATGTACATCCCGACGTTGCCGGCGGCGAACGCCTGGTTGATGTCGCTCCAGCCGTAGTCGAAGTTGGAGCCCATCGAGTTGTCCGTCCAGCGCATCGCCTTGAGCATGTTCAGCGCCGTCACGGTGTACGGGTTGTCGAGCGTCGCCACCGCCTTCGTGCCGGTGCCGGTCTCCATCCGCCCGCCGAGCGCGTACGTGACCGTCGTCAGGATCCAGCCCGCGGTGTTGTCGTCCTTCGCCATCTCGACGTAGCCGGGCTTGCCCGTCTTCTGCGTGATGATCTTGGCGTCCTGGCGAAGCTGGTTCCACGTCGTCGGCGGCTTGTTCGGGTTGAGCCCCGCGGCCGTGAACAGCGCGCGGTTGTAGTGCAGCGCCTGCGCGTACGCCGCCTTCGGCAGCGCGACGATCTTGCCCTTCGACGTCGTGCCTTCGGCGATCACGGCCGGGTTGTACTTGCTGAAGTACGGCAGCGCCTTCGCATAGCTGGTCAGGTCGGCGAGCTGCCCGTTCTCACCGAGCGTGCGCGCGTCGGTGAACGGGACCTCGAACACCGTCGGCAGGGTTCCGGCGGCGAGCTTCGCCGCGAAGGTCGGCCCCGTCCACTGGTACTGGGTGGGCTTGACGATGATCGACGGATTTGCCTTCTCGAACTCCGCGACCTGGGCGTTGAACTGGTTGATGGCGGCCTGGGTGCTCCCCGGGATCAGCGACGCGACGCTGATCGTCACGGTCTTGGCTGCGCCCGTGGAGACCCGCGTCGCCGCGCTCGTGGCCGCGGCGCCGCACAGGGCCAGCACGGCCACGGCGGTCACGGCGGCCGTCATGGCCTTCCGAGTGAACTTCATCGTCGCTCCTTGTTCTCCGGTGCAGATTCGAACGTTGCGTTGGCCTGGTGGAGCCAGACCGTCGTGTCCTGGGGCACCGCACCTCCTTCGAGCTCATCGCTCGCGAGTAGGACGCGGCACCCGGCGGGAAGTTCGACCGGCGCCGCGCCGAAATTGACGAGGCAGACGAAGCCTTCGCCCCGGGCGAAGGCGAGTACGGAATCGGGGAAGGCGAGCCAGGCCGGCGCACCGTCCGGCGACCACGGCGCGGAGCGCCGAAGCGCCAGCCCGGCTCGGTAGAGGGACAGCATCGAGGAGCGGTCGGCGGACTGCGCCTCGACCGTCAGCGGGCCCCAGCCCTCGGGCGGGTCGAGCCAGGGCCGGTCCGCGCCGGGGGCGCTGAAGCCGTAGGGCGGGCGAAGGCCGTACCACGGGATCGGGATCCGGCAGCCGTCGCGACCCGGGTCGCGTCCGCCGGAGCGGTGCCACATCGGGTCCTGCCGCCGCTCGGAGGGGATGTCCTCGACCTCGGGGAGCCCGAGCTCCTCGCCCTGGTAGACGTACATCGAGCCGGGCAGCGCCATGGTCAGGAGCGCCGCGGCCCGCGCCCGGCGCCTGCCGAGCTCGAGGTTGGTCGGCGTCCCGACGCGCTTCGACTCGAACGCGAACGAGGTGTCGGCGCGGCCGTAGCGCGTCACGGGCCGCGTGACGTCGTGGTTCGAGAGCACCCAGGTCGCCGGCGCGTCGACGGGCGCGTGCGCCTCGAGCGCGGTCTCGATCGAGGCGCGCATCGACGCCGGGTCCCACGGGCAGGCGAGGAAGTCGAAGTTGAAGGCCGTGTGCAGCTCGTCGGGCCGGAGGTAGCGGGCGAAGCGCTCGGCGTCCGGCAGCCAGACCTCGCCGACGAGCACCCGCCGGTCTGGATAGCCGTCCGCGATCGCGCGCCAGCGGCGATAGATCTCGTGCAGCCCGTCGCGGTCCATGTACGGGTGCTCGCCCGGCGCGGCGTCGGCGACCTCGTCGGCGAGGTCGGGATCCTTGACGAGCAGCGCCGCCGAGTCGATGCGCACGCCGGCGACGCCGCGGTCGAACCAGAAGCGGAGGACGTCCTCGTGCTCGGCCCACACGTCGGGATGCGTCCAGTTGAGGTCGGGCTGCTCCGGCGCGAACAGGTGGAGGTACCACTCGCCGACGGGATCGGCGGTGCGGGTCCAGGCCGAGCCGCCGAAGATCGACTGCCACTCGTTCGGCGGGAGCTCGCCGCTCGCGCCGCGCCCGGGCCTGAACCAGAAGCGCTCCCGCTCGGGCGAGCCGGGCTGCGACGCGAGGGCTTCCCGGAACCAGGGGTGCTGGTCGGAGACGTGGTTCGGGACGATGTCGACGATCGTGCGGATGCCGAGCACACCCGCCTCGGCGATCAGCTGCTCCGCGTCCGCGAGGGTGCCGAAGGCGGGGTCGATCGAGCGGTAGTCGGAGATGTCGTAGCCGCTGTCCGCCATCGGCGACGGGTACCAGGGGTTGAACCAGAGGGCGTCGATCCCGAGCGCGCGGAGGTACGGCAGGTGCTGGAGCACACCGGCAAGGTCGCCGACGCCGTCGCCGTTCGCGTCGGCGAAGCTCCGCACGTAGACCTGGTAGACGACCGCATCGCGCCACCAGCGGGCGCTGCCTCCGTCCTCGGCGTCGAGGACGGCGGATTCCGATGCGACGTGCACGCCTGGACATTGACACAGTTAGCAATTGATTGCAAGAACTGAACGAAATCTTGCAAGAGCGCTTGCAAGAGAAAACGGCCCTTCGGGCCGAAGTCCGGGAGTCCAGGCCGTTCGGGCCTGGTCAGGAGGCGGAGGCGACGGCCCGCTGCGTCTCGTGCACCGCCGGGCCGGTCGAGCCCCGGACGACGAGCTCGGGCTCGAACAGGAGCTCCTCGCTCGAGGCGGGAGCGCCGCCGATGAGACCGACGAGGATCGAGACCGCGCTCCGTCCCATCGGCTCGATCGGCTGCCTCACCGTCGTCAGCGGCGGATCGGTGCAGCTCATCAGCGCCGAGTCGTCGAAGCCGATCACGGAGAGCTTCCCGGGGACGGCCAGGCGCTCTCGGCGGGCGGCCCGGACGACGCCGAGCGCCATGATGTCGCTCGCGCAGATGACCGCCGTGGCGCCGCGCCGGATCAGCCGCCGGCCGGCCGCCTGCCCGCCCTCCATCGAGAACATGCCGCGCTCGACGAGCTCCGGATCGGTTCCGTGCGTCTCGCAAAGTCCCTGGAAAGCGGCGAGTTTCCGCGCAGAGGGGACGTGGTCGACGGGGCCGAGGACCATCGCGATCCGCTCGTGGCCGAGGAAGCGGAGATGGGTGAAGGCCTGGTCGACCGCGCTGTGGTCGTCGACGGAGATCCGCGGGAACCCGAGGTCGTCGTAGGCGGCGTTGACGAGCACCGCCGGCAGGCCGCGCTCGCGCAGCCGGAGGTAGTGCTCGTGGTCGGCGGCCGCCTGCGCGTAGAGGCCGCCGGAGAAGATGACGCCGGAGACCTGGTGCTCGAGGAGCATGTCGACGTAGTCGGCCTCCGAGATCCCCGCCGAGGTCCGGGTGCAGAGCACCGGCGTGAAGCCGCGCTTCGCGAGCGCGTCCGCGACCACCTCGGCGAACGCCGGGAAGATCGGGTTCTGGAGCTCGGGCAGGACGAGCCCGACGAGGCGCGCCCGCTCGCCGCGGAGCTGCGTCGGCCGCTCGTAGCCGAGGACGTCGAGCGCCGTGAGCACGAGCTCCTGCGTCGCCTTCGCCACGCCGGGCCGCTGATTGAGGACACGGCTGACGGTGGCCTCGCTCACCCCCGCGTAGCGCGCCACGTCGGCCAGCCGCCTTGTCACACCCCCAGCCTAGCCCATCGGAGCGGACGAAACGCTGCAACCCGCTTGCAGTTCTTGCAAAGGCGTGAAATCAGCCGACGCGGAGGAACGGCGCGCACCCGGGAGGGCTGTGATTCCCGGACGGATCGGCGGCGACGACGCAGAAGCGGAGCTGCCGGCTGCGCAGCTTCCGCGGCACGTCCCAGTGGACGAGGGCGTGGCGCGTGCCGATCGCGAACGTCATCGGCGCGGTCAGCGTCGCGACCGGGGCGCCCGCCTCGTAGACCTTCACCGTCGCGCTGCTGCGGCCGCTGTCGTCGAACAGGTCGAAGTGGAGCGTCGCCGTCTTGCCCGGCAACGCGGTGGCGGGGTACGCGGTGACGAGCGGCGGGCGAATGTCGGGCGAGCGGAGCGCACCGGCCGCCTCGAGCCGCTCGACCGCCGTCGCCGCACTGTGTGTGAGCTGGTCCGAGCTCGAGGACGAGAGCTGGACCGCGTCGAGGACCTCCTGCTCGGCGGCGGTCGAGCGGCCTCCGTCGTAGATGCCGAAGCCGGCCGGCATCGCCACGAGGAGCGGGCCCACGTACCAGAGACCGAGCTCGGCGCCGAGGAAATGCGCGTAGTCGTCGGGCTTCGCCCAGAGCGACGGGATCGCGCCGAGGTCGTCGATCGAGCCGATCACGGCCACCTTGATCCGGTCGCCGTGCGCGTAGACCGCCGCCGCCGCCTGTTCGAGCGCGCTCTCGGCGGACTGCGACGGCGCCTGCTCCGGGAAGTAGACGTTCTGGAGGAGCAGGTAGTCGCTCGCGGGATCGCCGTCCGCCCGTGCCGGCGCCGCGGCGAGAGCCGCGGCCGCGGCGAGGGCCGCGAGCGCCAGCGCGGCGCCCGCGGCCCTGCCGGCCCGGGTCACTGGTTGCAACCGGACGGCTGCGGCTCGTCGATCCGCAGCCCGGTCGTCGGGGTCCCTCCCGGCACGGCGAACGTGACCATCACCACGGCGGGCGTGGTCGTGCTCTGGTTCTTGACGATGAACGTGTGCGCGCCGGTCTCGTAGAACGAGTCGCCCGTGTTGAACGTCTGCGATGAGCAGTCCGTCCCGTAGCGGACGACCTGGCCGGAGACGACGGTCGCCGTCAGGTACCCGGGGTGCGTGTGCCAGCCCGAGCTGGCGCCGGGTGCGAACGTCGCCTGCTGCGTGACGATCTCGGGCTGCTGCATGAGCTCGACCGGCACCATCCCGAAGTGCGCCGCGACCGTCGGATGAAGGTCGAGCCACTGGCCCAGGTTGGTGACGCCGGCGCCGCGGAGCCGCATCAGGAACTCCGGCAGCTGGTCGGCCGTGTACTGCGTGCTTCCCCACTTCATCCCGCTCGCATCGACCTGCAGGCCGGTGTTGAACGCGAGTTCGTCCTGCAGCGTCCCCGTCGCGAGGATCTTGTTCGACTGCCCCGAGCTCGGCGTCGCGAGCGCAACGGTCACCCAGACGGCGGCGGCGAGGACGATGAGCGCAAGGATGAACCGCTTCATGGCTACCTCCATGGATCGAGTCGCGACCGACGCTAGGCCGCGGCCGGAGCGCGGCCCACGTGGGGGCCCGGCCGAATCGGCGGCGGCTGCCTTCTCGCCGCGGCACGGTGCTGGCCCCCTTGACTGCGCCGCCCGGAAAGCGGAGAACGGTCGGTGTGGATCTGCGCCCGCTTCTGCTCGCCGACGACGACGAACGCCGTGCGATCGAGCGCGCGCTGCACGACGGCGTGCAGCAGCAGCTCGTCGCGCTTGCGGTCGAGCTGCAGACGGCGCGCGGGCTCGTCGAGTCCGACCCCGGCCACGCGCTCCGCCTCCTCGAGCAGATGCGCGCCGACGTCGGCACGGCGCTCGACGAGCTGCGGGCGCTGGCGCAGCGCGTCCATCCGCCGCTCCTCGACACGCAGGGGCTCGACGCCGCGCTGCGCATGGCCGCCGCGGCCGCGCCGGCGGCGACGCGGGTCGAGGGAACCGTTGCGGACGGGATTCCGCCCGAGAATGCGGTGACCGTCTACCGCTGCTGCGTCGCCGCGCTCGCGGGCGCACGCGACGGCGCCGCGGTCGCGGTGCGCACGCGCGACGGCGCCGTCGAGTTCGAGGTCGAGCTCGAGGGCGGGCGCGTCGACGCCGCCGCGCTCGACGCCCTCGCCGCCCGGGTGGAGGTCCTCGGCGGCTCGCTCGAGATCGAGCCGGCCCGGCTCGCGGGCCGGCTGCCCCTCACGCCGTCTCGGCCAGGTACATGACGACCGCCTTGACCCGCTTGTGCACCGCCGGCTCCCAGGTCAGCCCGAGCTTGAGGAAGATCGAGTGAATCACCTTCTCGACCGACCGCTCGGTGAGGAACAGCGTGCCGGCGATCGCCGCGTTGTTCTTGCCCGCGGCCATCTCGCGGAGCACGTCGCGCTCCCGCGGCGTCAGCTCGTGGAGTGGCGAGCGCTCGTCGCGTGCGTTCGCGGCGACGAGCGCCTCGACCACCTTCGGGTCGACGACGGAGCCGCCCTCCGCGACGGCACGGACCGCACCGACGAGCTGGTCGACGTCGTCGACGCGCTCCTTCAGCAGGTAGGCGCGGCCCTCGCTGCCGTGCTCGAGCAGCGGCAGCGCGTACCGCGGCTCGGCGTACTGGCTGAGCACGACGACGCCGATCCGCGGGTGGCGCTCGCGCAGAAGATCGGCCGCGCGGATGCCCTCGTCGGTTCCGGTCGGCGGCATCCGGATGTCGGTGACGACGACGTCCGGCTGCTCGGCCTCGACGGCGGCGAGCAGCGAGTCCAGGTCGTCGCAGGTGGCGACGACCTCGACGTCCGCCTGTGCCTCGAGCAGGCGTCGCGTGCCCTCGCGGACGAGGAAGTGGTCGTCGGCGACGACGAGGCGGAGCGGCACGCAAGAAGCTTAGGCCGGAGCGGGCGATGACGCCGCCCGTCGTCCTCGTCGTCGACGACGACGCGCGGAACCGCAAGCTCGTGCGGGACGTGCTCCGGCGCGCCGGGCTCGGCACGATCGAGGCGGCCGGCGCCGAGGACGCGATCGCGCTCGCACGCGCGCACGTCCCCGACGTCGTGCTGATGGACCTCCGTCTTCCGGACCTCGACGGCGCCGAGGCCGCGCGGCGGCTGAAGGCGGACCCGGCGACCGCCCACATCCCGGTCGTCGCGCTGACCGCGGTGGCCGGCGCGCGCGACGCGCTCCTCGAGGCGGGCTTCGCCGGCTACGTCGAGAAGCCGATCGACGTGCAGGCGCTGCCGGACGAGGTCCGTCGCCTCTGCGCCGCCCGCTAGCCCACGCCGCGGCGGGAGGCTAGCCCCCTGGACGGGCCGGGTGCACGCTGTCACGATCGTTGCCTGCGTCGTGGCAGCGCAACGAGAGGAGCCGGAGATGACGCGCACGCTGCTGGGGGCTTGCGCCGTGGCGGGGATGGTCGTGGCGCTGGGGACGGGCTGCGGGGGCTCGGGCAAGGACTCGGCGGCGAACGCGACGATCCAGCGCGAGGCGAGCCTCTACGAGATCGACCAGATCGAGACGAAATTCCACGAAGCCGTCGCCACGCACAACCTGAATCTGATGATGTCGCTCTTCGCGCCCGGCGCCGTCTTCAACGTCGAGGACCAGGCGCTCACGGGGAAGCCGGCGATCAGGCACTGGTTCGCAACCGAGAACAAGGCGTTCTTCCCGCAGAACCACTGGGTCGCCGACACGCCGACGTACAAGATCCGCACGACGGTCTCCGGGGACAAGGGGACGCTCTACTTCGAGTGTCACTACATCGACCCGAAGACGAAGAAGCTCATGGCCTGGGTGGGCGTCGACCACGACGTCCAGAAGATCGACGGCCGGTGGCTGATCGTCGACTCGGTCGTGTCGAAGCCGGACCTCGAGCGGGATGCGTAATGGCGCAGCCCGAGGCGCTCGAGGCGCCGCCCGCGAGACGGCACCGGGGGAGGCTCGCCGAGATCGAGAGCCGGATCGCGGGCGGCGTCGCCCGCGCGCCGGCATCCGTCCGCACGAAGCTCCTCGTCGCGTTCCTCGTGATCGCGGCGCTGCTCGTCCTCGTCGCGGTGCTCGGGCTGCGCGTGCTCGGACAGGCCAACGCGCGCGTCGAGCGGCTGGGCACCCTTCAGGCGCGCTCGGCCCAGTACCTGACCCTCGAGGCGTATGCGAGAGAGCTGCGGCACGTCCTCGGAGCGCGCGGCATCGGCCAACCGGGCATGAGCGCCTACACCGGCGTGAAGACGCGCCAGGAGGGCAGACGCTGGGCGCTCGTCGACGAGGCCGCGAGCTATGCGCTCTCGCAGGTCGAGATCGGCGCTGATCAGGCGCTCTTCGTCGGCTTCGTGCCCACGACCGGCGACGACCGCGTGCTCGCGCGGATCCGCGGCGACATCCGGAAGATCGACCGGGCGCTCGGGAACATCACCGCGCTCGACAACGCGGGCGTGACGGGGTACCGCGCCCTCTCCTTGCTGCTCGCCGCGACGACCGCCGACCAGGACCTCACGCTCCAGGCGAGCGAGCTCGCGGATCGCACGAGCACCGACACCGGCACGCTGATCGCGGCGAACGGCAGTGCCTACGCGTCGTCGCGAAATCTCTTCATCGTCGTCGCGGCGATCAGCGTCGTCCTCGCGCTCGGCCTCGGGCTCGTCCTCTCGTGGTCGCTCGTCGGTCCGATCCGGCGCACCGAGGAACGCGTCGCGGAGATCGCCGAGGGCGACTTCTCGGGACAGCTCGACGTGGCGAACCGCGACGAGCTCGGCTCACTGGCGGCCAACGTCAACCGCATGAACGGCGAGCTGCGGCGCCTGTACGGCGAGCTCGAGACGGCGAGCCGGCACAAGAGCGAGTTCCTCGCGAACATGTCGCACGAGCTGCGCACGCCGCTGAACGCGATCATCGGCTTCTCGCAGGTGCTCCGGCAGCGGATGTTCGGCGAGATCAACGCGAAGCAGGAGGAGTACCTCGACGACGTGATCGCCTCGGGGAACCATCTGCTCTCGCTCATCGACGACGTGCTCGACCTCTCGAAGGTCGAGGCAGGCCGGATCGAGCTCGAGCGCGCGACGTTCTCGCTGCGCGACGCGCTCAAGCGGAGCGTCGTCATGGTTCGAGAGCGCGCGGCGGAGGGCGGGATCCGGCTCTCGCTCGAGCTCGCGCCCGACGTCGACCTCGTCCGGGCGGACGAGCGCCGCGTCCGTCAGATCGTGTTCAACCTTCTCGCGAACGCGGTGAAGTTCACGCCGCCGGGCGGGAGCGTCGTCGTCGCGACTGCGCGCGACGGCGGCGAGGTGCGGGTGTCGGTGACCGACACCGGCCCGGGCGTCGCGTCGGAGGACCGCGAGCGGATCTTCGAGGAGTTCCAGCAGACCGAGCTCGGCGCGCGGCAGGGCGAGGGCTCCGGACTCGGGCTGGCGCTGTCGCGACGCCTCGTCGAGCTGCACGGCGGCCGCATCTGGGTCGAGGACGGCCCGGGCGGCGGCAGCCGCTTCGTCTTCACGCTTCCGCTCGGGGAGGCGTGACGGCGCCGGCCGGCCGGATCCTCGTCGTCGAGGACAACGAGCGGAACATGAAGCTCGTCCGTGACGTCCTGGAGGCGAACGGCTACGAGACGCTCGAGGCGTCGACGGGCGAGGAGGCGATCGAGCTCGCGCGCGCACACGCGCCGGCGCTCGTGCTGATGGACGTGCATCTGCCGGGGATCGACGGCGTCGCCGCCCTCACGAGCCTGCGCGGGGACGCGTCGACCGCTCCGATCCCGGTCGTCGCGCTGACCGCGCAGGCGATGCACGGCGACCGGGAACGCTTCCTCGACGCGGGCTTCGACGGCTACCTGTCGAAGCCGGTGGACATCACCGAGCTCGTCACCGCCGTGCGCGAGCACTGCGGCAGCTGACGTCGGCCCGATCGCGGCCCGACCCTTGACTTTGGTTTGGTCGGCAAAGTATATTGGCTTTGCACCGCAAAGCAACCGGAGGAGCAGCACCATGCAAGGGACACAGGACGTCGACCAGACCACGGGCGCCGGCGACGGCGATGGGCTCGATCCGCGCGAGGCGGCGCGGCTGCTCGCCCACACCGAGCGGGAGGCGCAGCGACAGTTCAATCTGAGTCCGGTCTGGATAACCGTGCTCATGGGTGCCGTGCTCTTCGTCGCCTATGGCGCGCTCTGGCTCTCGACCCGTGGGCAGCATCCGTACAGCGGCCCGAGGCTCGGTGTGGTCGGACTGGTGTACGCGGCGGTGGCTGTCGCGATTGCCGCTTCCGTGAAGGTCTACCGGCGCGCGACCGCCGGCGTCAGCGGGCCGTCGGTGAGGCGGCAGCAGGTCGAGGGGGTTGCGATCCTGGTGTCGTTCGTGCTCGGCAGCCCCGTGCTGCAGGGCGCGATGAAGCACTACCACGCCAGCGATGCGATCGTCTACGGGGTGATCCCGGCAGCGGCGCCGCTGATCATCGTCGGTACGACCGTGCTGGGGATCGCCGCCAGCAAGGGCGACCGGGCGCAGTTCGGGGCAGCGCTCGTGGTCGTGATCGCGGGCGTCGTGGCCGCATTCGTGGGGCCGAGTGGAGCGTGGCTGGCAGCGGGGATCGGCCTCTTCATCGCGATGGCCGGCTACGCGGCAGCGGACGGCAGGCAGCGCCGCCGAGCGTCATTGCGGGCATGACGGCCGACTCGCTCGACCCGGTGATCCACGCCCCGGCCCGGCTGCGGATCGTCGCTACGCTGGCCGCACTCCCCGACGGAGCCAGCCTGTCTTTCACCCGCCTCCAGGACATGCTCGACCTGACCCCCGGGAACCTGATCACCCACCTGCGCAAGCTCGAGGACGCCGGCTACCTCGAGAGCGAGACGACCGGCAACGGTCGAGCTTCTCGCACCTCGATCGCGCTCACCGGCCACGGCCGAGCCGCGCTCGACACCTACACCGACGCGCTCCGCGACCTGCTGGGCGGGCTGTGATGCAATTCCATTGCCTGAAGGACGCCCGGGCCGATCGCCCCGTCAGCCGGTGCAGCCTCCTGCTGGTCGTCGCCGCGCTTGCGGCCTGCGCCGGCTGCGGCGGGACGCGTGATCGGCCCTCGGCGAGCGCGACCGGGAAGCCGCCGCCGGAATGGGCCGCGAACGCAAGCGGCTGGCCGTCCCACAACCTGAATCTCGCGAACACGCGGGATGACGTCCACACCCGGATCGACGCTGCCGACGTCTCGACGCTGAGGCGCCGCTGGACGTTCACGCTCCCGTACTCCGGCGAATTCGGCGCCTTCACCTCGAACCCGATCGTCGCAGGCGGCGTCGTCTACCTCGAGGATCCCGACTCCGACGTGTTCGCGCTTCGCCTCGCCGCGGGCACGCTCATCTGGCGCCACGACTACCACTCGGTCACGCCGTCGGGCGGCCCGAACGGGGTCGCCCTCGGCTACGGCCTTCTCTACGGAGAGACGGAGAACTCGGTCTTCGCGCTCTCGCCGCGCACCGGCAGGCAAGTGTGGATCCGCAAGCTGACCGCGAACGCGAACGAGGGAATCGACATGGCACCGCAGCTCTACGACGGCCGCCTCATCGTGTCGACGATCCCGGGAAACGGGATTCCGTTCTACCTCGCCGGCGCGTACGGCGTCGTCTATGCCCTCGATGCGCACACGGGCAAGGAGCTCTGGAGCTTCTCGACCGTGAAGGGCGGCTCGCAGCTCTGGGGCGACCCGAAGGTGAACAGCGGCGGCGGGCTCTGGTACCCGCCCGCCGTCGACTCGCACGGACGCGTCTTCCTCGGCACGGGAAATCCGGGGCCGTACCCGCTCACCCCGAGCGACCCGAACGCGCGCAGCCGGCCCGGCCCCAACCTTTACACCGACTCGCTCGTCGCCCTCGACGGCGGGACGGGCAAGCTCCTCTGGTACCGGCAGGTCACACGGCACGACATCCGCGACCACGACTTCCAGGACTCCCCGATCCTCGTCACCGTCAAGGTCCACGGCCGCCCGACCGAGGCCGTGATCGGCGCCGGCAAGTCGGGCTTCGTGATCGCCTTCGCCGCCACGAGCGGAAAGCGGCTCTGGACGCGCCCGATCGGCGAGCACAACCGCTACGAGTCCGGACCGTTGCCTGCCAAGCCCGTCCTCTACTGTCCCGGCTCCCTCGGCGGAATCCTCACGCCGATGGCCGAGGCCGGGGACGTCCTCTACGTCCCGTGGATCGACCTCTGCTTCAAGGGCTCGGCGACAGGGCTCGTAGGGGCCGGCAAGGCGTCTGGCGGACTCGCTGCCGTCGACGTCGCGACCGGGGCAGTCCGCTGGAAGCACGACTTCGGCGCGATCGACTCCGGTGCTGCGACGGTCGCCGACGACGTCGTCTTCACGTCCACCACCGACGGCACCATCTACGCCCTTTCGACCAAGACCGGCGCCATCCTCTGGCATACGAAGGCTCCGTCCGGCATCAACTCGTTCCCGGCGATCACGAGGACGATGCTGATCGTGGGCAGCGGCGCACGCACCTCGGCCCGTGCTCCAGCGCGGGGACAGATCATCGCGTACTCGCTGCCACACTCAGGCTGACGCCGCGCCGACGGCGTTCACTTCGCTGCGGCTCGCCGCGGCGCCACGGAGTCGACGACGAGATGTCGTCGCCACCGCACGCCGGCACCGGATGCCGTTCGGGACGTGCAGTCTTGGTTCCTTGTCGAGTCGTTGGGGTCGCAACGCCTGTGCGTGTGCGTGTGCGACACTGTCGGGGCGCGCGGACCCTGCGCGGTCGCCGTCGAGGCCGCTTCGATCGTTCCTCTTCGACTGCCACACCGGGCTTGAGTGCGGCCGGCGGCAGTTCGCTTCCGGCGCCACGGCGACCGAAAGGCAGAGACGATGGTGGACGTCCGGACGCTCGGCAGGTGATCGTGATCGCGTTTACAGGCGTAGAGAGGCAGGTCGCTCTGCGCGAGCAGGTGGTCTGTGTCGGCGATGAGGAGCTTGGTCGGCTGCTGGAAGCGCTCGCTCGGCTCGAGCTGCGTGGCGCCGGGGCCGTCGCCGATCAGATCGCGGCGCTGCGCCTTGCGGGCGGCGTCATTCGCTTGACTCCGACGGAGACAGAGATCGCGGCACTGGAGCTGGCGCTGGCGGCGCTCGCCGCGCAAGCGCGAGCGCTCGGGCCGGCGCTGTCGCGTCTCGCCTCCATCTGTGCCGACGACCGTTCGCCGGTCGAGGCGTGGTCGGCATGAACCGATTTGTCGGCGGGGGCGAGCGTGCGGGCTCCGTGCTGCTCGACTACGAGGCGACGCTTGCGGCGCTGCTCTCGCTGGTCGGGCGTCAAGTGCTCGTCCTGTTCTCCGGCACGGGAGCGGCGCCGTTCATCGCAGGCGTCGTCTCGGGCAGGCTCGATCGCGGCGAGCCGGACGAGCGGCTGCAGGAGCTACTGCTGCGGTCCGACGCGGAGCTGGTCGAGACGCTGTTCTTTCATGTCGGCTCGCGGCAGAGCGGCTTCGTCGTGCGTCCCGACGAGTTCGTGCGCGCGTTCTGGCAGAGCGACGAGCAGCTGACGATCCACCTCGGCGAGTGCGCGGTGTCGGTTCTGCTCGACGGCGAGCTGGGGGAAGCGCTGAGCCGTGGGTTGCCGCCTGCCGATCGCTGATCGAGGGGAGGGAGGAACGATGCAGGGAACGATGATCTGGTTCAACGTCGACAAGGGGTACGGCTTCATCCGCACCGAGCAGGACGAGCGGCTCTATGTCGCGGCCAGCGGCTTTCGGCCCGACCATGAGCCCGAGCCCCGCTGCAAGGGGCGGCAGGTCAGCTTCGAGCGGCAGGCGGTCGAAGGCGAAGCCCGCGCCGTCGAGGTCGCGTTCGTCGTGCAAAGTGATCCGCGCCGTGCCCGCCTCCGTCACGCACGCGGCGGGCGTGCCCTGTGACCTCGGCACCACCGCGGACGGATCAGCAGAAGCCGTCTTTCGTGAGCGGCGGTGCGTTTCTTGACGACACGCGGCGCGAGGTTGCCGAGTACCTCGCGGAGCATGGTGTGGCCGCCGGCGGCCGCCGGAGGCTCTATGCGAAGGGGTTCGTCGCGTTCGCCCTGATGGGCGGCTCGTGGGCGGCGCTGATGTTGGCCTCGCTCGGCCTGTACCTCGGCGTCGCGTCGTTTCTCGGCCTCATCGTCGGCACGACGCTCGTCGCCTTCTGCGTGATGCACGACGCGAACCACGGCGCCTACTTCCGTCGGCGTCGGCTCAACCATCTCCTCGGCTGGACGGCCGACGTGGCGCTGGGCGTCTCGAGCTATGCATGGCGGGTCAAGCACAACGTCGCCCACCACACCTACACCAACGTCGACGGCTACGACGCGGACATCACACAGGTGCCACTGGCGCGGTTCATGCCTGTGCAGCCGCGGCGGCCCTGGTATCGCTTCCAGCACATCTACATCTGGCCGCTCTACTGCCTAATGGTCCTGCGCTGGCAGACGGCAGGGGACATCGCGGCGCTGCGACGCGGCAGCATCGGGCGGAGCGCGCTGCGGCTGCCACGCGGCTGGGACCTCATCGGCCTAGTGGCGGGCAAGGCGATCTTCGTGACCTGGGCGCTCGTCGTGCCGCTGCTCGTCTACCCATGGTGGCTGGCGCTCGCCGGATACCTCGCACTCGCCATGAGCCTCGGTCTCATCACCGCGACGACCTTCCAGCTTGCCCATTGCGTCGAGGAGGCCACCTACGCGGCGCCGTCCGATCTCGTCGCACAGCGGCGCATCTGGGCAGTTCACGAAGTAGAGACCACCGTCGATTTCTGCCCGCACAACCGCGTCCTCACCTGGGCGCTCGGAGGGCTGAACTACCAAATCGAGCACCACCTGTTCCCTCGCACACCGCACACCCACTACCCCCAGATCGCCGAGATCGTCGCGCGCAACTGCAAGCTCCACGGGATCCGCCACACCAGCCAACCCACCCTCCGCGCGGCGTTGCGCTCACACCACCGGCACCTCCGCGCGCTCGGACTCGGCGGCCACCGCATCGAGATAGAGATGGGCTGAGCGCGGCCGCCTCCTCGCGGCGCCAGCAGGCAGACATCGGCGATGGCTCTCTTGCATGACGGCTCACCGGAAGGAATCACCTCGGCCTGATCGCGGTGCCGTCGGCCCGCGCTTCGGTCGAGGGGAAGGGAGTAAGCTCCTCGGAACTGGCCCCGCATGCATGTTCCGGCCAGAGTCCGCAACCCACCGACGCGCGCCGCGCGCGAGGCGAGGAGCTCCAGGCGAACGGACATCACTGCGGGGCCGGCCTCGCGCACGCGCCAGGGCAGAGCAGCCCTTGCCGACGAGCGGCAGCACGCTCCGCTCGAGCCCGACCATCGCGCCGACGAGCGCGTTCAGCCCGACGAGCAGGCTGAACCGGCCGGCATTCTCGCGCAGCCCGAGACGGACGGGCTGCGTCATGCGGGCGCGCCCACCCGGCCGGAGCGATTGGCGGCCACGATCCGCACCTGCTCTGCGGGACGCGGGGGCAGGTCGGCGACGAGCGCGTCGGCGAACGCGTCCTCTGGGCGGACAAGGTCGTTACCTTCTGACCCGTTCCGTCAGCAGGTGTCGCAGCAGCCCTCGCCGCGCCGGCTCGACCGTCCTTCCTGGACGGCTACGCCGGCGATCGCGAGCGCGGCGAGCGGATCGGCCCACCACCAGCCGAGCAGCGCGTTCGCGCCCAGACCGAGGAGCAGCGCGACCGAGAGGTAGGCGCACAGCTGGGTCTGCCCCGCCTCCTTGACGGTCGCCGCCGAGTGCAGCCCCGTGCCGACCCGCCGCTTCGCCGCCGCGAGCAGCGGCATCGTCACTGCGGTGACGACGGCGAGGCCGATCCCGATCCAGCTCGCCTGAGGGTGGTGTCCGATCGCGAGCGCGCGCACCGCCTCGACGCCGACGTAGGCCGCCAGCACGAAGAACGTGACCGCGATCAGGATCTGGGCGCGACGCTCCGCGGAGTGCGATCCGCGCCGAGCGCCGGTGAAGAGCCAGACGACGATCAGGCCCGCGACGGCTTCGATGAAGCTGTCGGCGCCGAAGCCGATCAATGCGATCGAGCCTGCGGCGATCCCCGCGCCGATCGCGATCGCAAACTCGACGACGTGCCAGCCGATGCCAGCCCAGGCGAGCAGGCGCGCGCGATGCTCGAGCCTGCTCCGCTCGGCCGACGGCCGGATCGCACCGAGCTGAACGAGGCCCAGGCCCCGGTCAGACACGCGCCACCGCGAGCGAGAGGACAGACGCCACCAGCGCTCGCCCGTCCTCGGTGAGCGCGTACATCACCATCTTCCCCTCGCGACGCGAACGAACCAGCCCGCTCGCCCGCAGCGCTCGCACGTGATGCGAGACGAGAGCCTGCGAGCGCTCGACGATCCAGGCGAGGTCGCACACGCACAACTCGTCAGCGTCGACAAGCGCCGCTGCGAGCGTCAGACGAGTCGGATCGGCCAGCCCCTGCGCCCGCGCGGCCGCAGCCTCGGCCGCAGCGCCGGCGAGACGTCGTCGCCGCAGCCGCTCGGCCGTGCGCAGGTCGAGGCAGAGCAAGTCGCAGCGGTCGTCAGTCATGAGAACATCCTAACGGACGTTCGATTGACCTTCTTGGAAGGTAGTCCGCTTCGGGCGATCTGTCGACCCTGGCATTGCGGGGAGTCGCGGGCGACTGCCACGCTGACCTCCGCCTCCGATGCACCGGTCACCGGCACCATCGTGGGGACGCTCAGCCGGCGAAGACTTCGATCTCGGCAGCGCCGGTGTTTCCGCCGGTGGAGCTCACGACCTCGAAGCGAATCCGCCGACCTGTGAACGACACCTTCGCCACGCGGGGATCGGTGCCGGTGCCGGCAGGGAATGGCCCGTACCGATGACCGTCGACGACGACGGCGAACGTCCGCGTGGTCGCGGAGCCGTCCGACATCGCGCGGGTCACGAACGAGACCCCGCCGACCTTGCGCTCGGAACCGGGGTCGATCGTGATGAACGCCCGGTTCCCGTCGCCCGCCGACGACCACTCGGTCGCGAGGTCGCCGTCGACCGCATTGGCGGCCTCGTAGCCGCCGCCGAACTGCGAGCTCACCGCCACGACCTTCGCTCCCACCGCAATGTCCCGCCGCGCCGCGGCGGCCGGCTCGCCCGGCGTCGTCGTGAACGTGGCCAGGCCGGGCGTCTGAAAGACACGTCCGCGGGCGTCGGTCGCGGTGAGCCGGTAGCGGTAGGTCGTGTTCGGCGTCAGGCCCCGCAACACGACCGTGTGCCGCGCAATCGCCGTACCGCCCATACTCGGATCGTTCGCGATCGACCCCAGCGATGCCGTCCGCCCGTACGCCACCGCACACACCGTGGGCGGATCGGTCCGCACCTCGACAACAGCCGAGCGCCCATCCGACGAGACGCGCACCCGCGTCTTCCCGACCTCCACCGCACCGAAATCGCGGATGCGGGCGACGCCGCCTCCACCCGAGCCGCTGCAGCCCACCAGCCCAACGACGGCTGCGGCGACCGCCATCCGACCAGCTAACGACCGGTCGAACATGCGGACATCGTGCCACGACCCGAGCACACGGGATGACTCGCGCCGAGACGAGGATCGACAACATCAGGGCGATCTCGCCGTTTCCCTGGGCGGTGCGGGATTCGAGCTGAGCACCTACCGCGGTGCTTTGGGTGTCAGCCCGCGGACTGCCCGCCGTCGACGATGAGCGTTTGTCCCGTGATGAAGTCGGCGGCACGCCCGGCGAGGAAGACGATCGTACCCCTCAGATCGTTCGGAGCGCCGAAACGGCCGAGCGGTATTCGTTCGAGGAAGAGGTCGCCCGAGCGCTCGAGCAGCAGCTGGCTCATCTCGGTCGGAAACCATCCCGGCGCGATCGCGTTGACGGTGATTCCGTGGCGGGCCCACTTGACGGCGACGTCGCGAGTGAACGCGACGACTCCGCCCTTCGAGGCGTTGTAGGCGACGGCGTCCATCAGCTCCGGCGGGGCGCCGCCGAACGCGGCGACCGAGGCGACGTTCACGATCTTGCCCCGGCCCTGGGCGATCATCACGCGACCGGCGATCTGCGTGAAGCGAAACAGCCCGGTCAGGTTCACGTCGATCACCTTCTGCCAGCCCTCGAGTGGGTACTCCTCCAGCGGCGCGCCCCACGAGGTGCCTGCGTTGTTGACGAGCACGTCGATCCTCCCGAGCTCGGACACGGCACGCTCGACCACCGCTTCGATCTCCTCGCGGGAGCGCACGTCGCAGCGCATCCCGATCGCGGTGACGCCGTGCGCCCGGGCGATCTCGGCGGCCGCTTGCTCGCAGCGCTCCGCTTTTCGCCCGCAGACGACGACGCTTGCGCCTGCCTCGGCGAGAGCGTCGGCGAACACGAGGCCGAGACCCGCGCCTCCGCCGGTCACGATCGCCGTGCTGCCGCCGAGATCGAAGAGATCGGACAGCGCCATTGCAAGACCCTAGAGTCGGTGGGTCAGTCTCCGGCCTCGTACTTGAACGAGATGTCGAGGCGGACGCGGTAGTCGGCGATCTTCCCGTCTGCGATCGTCACGTCGAACCGGGTCGCCTCGGCGACGCGGAGATCGCGGATCGATCGCGCCGCCGTCTCGACCGCGTTCTGCGCGGCCGCTTCCCATGAGTCCGAGCTCGTTCCGATCACTTCGGTGACGCGATAGACGCTGTCGCTCATTGTTCGCTCCTTCGAGTCGGTCTAGCGAGACTCGATGATCCCAGCGCCGCCGTGCCCTGACAAGGAGCTCAGCTCCCAGACCCGGTCGTGAAGCTGCGGTAGACGCCGAGCAGAGCCTCCTTCTGGGCATCGGTCAGCCGCGGGTCGGCTCGGATCGTGGCCTCGGTGTCCGCGCCCTCGGACGGCTCGTCGTCGAGCAGACCCGCCTGCTCGAGCATCGTCTCCGCCGAGAGGTTGAACGCGTCGGCGAGCGACTTCAGCACCCGGACCGACGGCGCGTGCAGTCCGCGTTCGAGCTGGCTCAGGTAGGCGTTCGAGATCTCGGTCCGCGCAGCGAGCTCGCGGAGCGAGAGCCTCGCGAGCTTGCGCTGCGTGTGGATGTACTGGCCGAACGCCTCGACCTGTTGCTTCCAGGGATCGGTCAGTTGGACGACGCCTTCGTCGACGGGGACGACTTGCCGAGCAGCGGTGAGGCGGCGTCGAGGACGCTCTCGGCGAACTCCTGCTGCGCCTTCAGCAGCTGCTCCGCAAACCCGAAGCTCGTCTTGATGATCTCCTGCGGCTTCGGCAGCTCGTCGGAGTAGGGGAGGACAGGCGTCTCGGGGATCGCCTTCTCGACGGCGTTCGCCCAGGCGCGGATCGCCTCGACGATCAGCTGCTGGCCCTGGCGGATCGACTTCAGCGTCTGCTCTTGGGCGGTCTTCGCGTAGTCGGGTGCGGTCGTCGGCATCGATGCTCCTTTGTGGTCGTCTACCGGGACTTGCGTACTATATCACGCAAGCGAACGGTAAAGCAAGCTAGGCGCTCTCGGCTTCCGACCGCTGGACGTAGCGCCGAAACGCGTCGCTCAGCGCCCGGTGCGGCTGTGCCCCGCCGGAGGCCTCGAAGGCCGCTTCGACCGTCTCGTCGTCGGAGACGACGGTTCCCGATGTCCAGGCGCTGCAGCGGGCGAGCGAGCGGCTCGAGAAGAAGTCCGCCAGCAGGGCCAGCGCCGGGCTCTCGGGATCGCAGACGTAGAGGTGCCCCTCGCCGGCGAGGACGTGGAGCCGGCTCTCCGGGAGCAGGCGCGCGAGCTGGACACCGTTTGCCGGCTGCACGAGACGGTCGCCGTCGCCCGTGAGCACGAGCGTCGGGACGCGCACGGTCGAAAGCCAGGGGAGGCTCGACCAGAATGCGCCTGCGGTCAGCTGATACGTGTATCCGAGCAGCGACGGCGGGTACCGGAGCCTGGCCTCGGCGACCCCCGGCAGGCGCTGTAGCAGCTCGCGGTCGGCGGGGCTCGCGAGCTGGGCCGTGCGCTCGTACAGCGAGCGCGAGTGGTAGCGGATCGGCATCGAGATCAGCGTCAGTGCCTCGAGTGTCCCCGGCAGGCTGCCCCAGCCGCAGGCGGTGCTCGCGAGCGCCAGCCGGCGCACACGGCGGGGCGCGTCGTGCGCGAGCTGCTGCGCGACGACCCCGCCGAGCGAGAAGCCGAGCACGTCGACGTGATCGTGGCCGAGCTCGTCGAGCAGGTCGACGAGCACCCTCGCCATCGCCGAGATCGACAGCGGCCGGCGCGGTGTCGGCGAGCGCCCGGCGCCCGGCAGCTCGACGGCGATCGTATGGGCGGTCCGGGCAAGGCGCTCTTCGAGATTCGCCAGCATCTCGACGCTGGCGCCGAGGCCGTTGATCACGACGAGCGGGCGGCCCTCGCCGCGCCGGCGCACGAACAGCTCGACCTCGCCGACGCTGAGGATTGCATCGTTCGGCCCCGTGTTCGCTGTCACCGTCAACCGTCTCCCTGACTCGCCGTTGCGCCACGTATCTGGGGTGACGCGAGATGAGGAACCCGCATTGTATGGCGCTCTCCGGAGGGCGTTGACCCCCTCCCGATGTTCCTGATATTAATTCAGTTCAGGTGATGCTGTCCACCCGCTTCGAGGGCAAGGTGCTGCTGGCCACGGGAGCCGGCTCGGGCATCGGCGCGGCCACTGCTCGGCGCTTCGCGGCCGAGGGCGGGCGCGTGGCGGCGCTCGATCTCGACGCAGAGCGGGCGCAGGCGGTCGCCTCGGAGCTGGCCGGATCGGCCGGGATCGGCTGCGACGTCGCCGACGAGGCGTCGGTCCAAGCGGCGGTGCGGGAGGCGGCCGAGCGGCTCGGCCGGATCGACGGCGTCCTCAATTCCGCGGGCATCGTCCAGTTCGCCCCCGTCGAGGAGCTGGCGCTCGACGACTGGAACCGGATGCTCTCCGTGCACCTGACGGGGACGTTCCTCGTCTGCAAGACGACGCTGCCGCACCTGCGGGCCGCGGGCGGGGGCGCGATCGTCAACCTCGCCTCGGTCACGGCGCTCGTCGCCCGCGCGAACCTCTCGGCGTACTCGGCTGCGAAGGGCGGCATCATCGCCTTCTCGCGCCAGTTCGCGCTCGAGGCGGGCGCCGACGGCGTCCGCGTGAACGTCATTGCGCCCGGAAGCGTACGCACGCCGATGACGCGGCCCGTCTACCACGAGGGCGCGTTGCCGCAGTCGATCCAGTCACGGCTGGCGGAGCCGGAGGAGATTGCCGCGACGGCGTGCTTCCTCCTCTCCGACGAGGCGAGCTTCTTCACCGGCGCACTACTCGTCGCCGACGGCGGCTCGACGGCGGTATGAGCGGCTACCCGCACCTGTTCGCTCCGGGGACGATCGGCGGGCTGGCGATCCGCAACCGGATCGTCCAGCCGCCGATGGGCACCGGCCTCGTCGAAAACGGGCGCCTGACGAGGCGCGACGTTGCGTTTCAGGAGGAGCGGGCGCGCGCCGGGGTGGGGCTGATCGTCACGGGCGCGGCCGTCGTCCACCCGACCTCGCTTTTCCCGGTGCGGATCATCGTCGAGGCCTGGGACGAGGACGGGATCGACTCCCTACGCGCGCGCTGCGAGGCCGTCCAGCGTCACGGCGCGCGCATCTTCGGCCAGCTCGTCCACCTCGGCCGCGAGTCGCCCGGCGGGCTCACCAACTCGGTTCCGATGGCTCCGTCACCGGTTGCCTCGCCGCGCGATCCGAGCCCGCCGCACGAGATGAGCGTCGCCGAGGTGCGGATGATCGTGGACGCGTTCGCCCGCTCGGCGGCGAACTTCCAGGCGGCCGGCTACGACGGCGTCGAGATCTCCGCCGGTCACGGCTACCTCGTCGCGCAGTTCCTGTCTCCGTCGTCGAACCGTCGCACCGACGCGTATCGCGGCGACACGCTCGACGGGAGGACTCGGTTGCTGCGCGAGATCGTCGAGGAGATGCGCAGCCGCTGCGGGGACGGGTATCCGCTCGGGATCCGCCTCAGTGCGGAGGAGGAGACCCCCGACGGGCTGACGCTCGACGACACGCGCGAGATCGTCTACGCGATCCAGGACGCCGCTCCGGTCGACTACATCTCGCTCACGGCCGGGATGCGCGGCGCCTATGTAAAGGACGCGACGTACGCCGAGGGCTTCACGCTCGAATGGGCGGCGGCGGTGAAGCAGGACGTCGACGTGCCGGTGATGGCCGCCGGGCGGATCCGCTTCCCCGACCTGGCGGAGCGGGCGGTCGCGTCCGGGCAGGTCGATTTCGTCGCGATCGGCCGTGGCGTGATCGCGGATCCAGAGTGGGTCTCGAAGGCCCGCGAGGGGCGTGCGGCGGAGATCCGCCCGTGCATCGGCATCGTCCAGGACTGCCGCGCCGCGCACGGTCAGCTCGGCTGCGCGGTCAACGCGCGCGCCGGGCGCGAGCTCGAGTGGGAGCCGCCGGGCCGGGCTGCGGCGTCGAAGCGGGTCGTCGTCGCGGGCGCCGGGCCGGCGGGCCTCGAGGCCGCGCGGGTGGCGGCGGAGTCCGGTCACGAGGTCGTTCTCTACGAGCAGGCCGACGTCACCGGCGGTCAGCTCCGGATCGCGGCGGCCGGCCCGACGCGCGAGGAGCTGCTCGACTTCGTCTTCTACGCGGAGCGCGAGCTGGCGCGGCTCGGGGTCGACGTACGCCTCCAGACACCCGCGACCCGTGATGCGGTGCTCGCCGACGCGCCGGACCTCGTCGTCGTCGCCACCGGCGCGAAGCCGATGCCGCCGGAGTTCCCGTTCGATGCGGCGGCTCAGGTCGTGACGGTGTGGGAGCTGCTCGGCGGCGCGGTGAAGGAGGCTCCTGGGCGCGCGGTCGTGCTGGACGACGGCTCGGGCTTCTGGCACGGGGTCAGCGCCGCCGAGTATCTCGCCGAGCGGGGCGCCGCGGTCGAGCTGCTCACGCCTGCGCGCGGGATCGCGCTCGCGATCCCGCACGAGAGCGTTGCCGGCGTCCTCGCCCGCCTCGGGAGCAATGGGGTGTGCTACCGCACGCTCACGACCGTGACGTCGGTGCGCGGATCGACGGTCTCGCTCGCGGACGCCGTCACCGGCGAGCCGTCGGAGCTCGAGGCCGACCTGCTCGTCGTCAGGACGAGACTGCTCCCCGACGGCGCGCTCCTGCGCGAGCTCGCGGGAGAGGTTCCTGCGCTCGTCGCCGTCGGCGACTGCTCGGCGGCACGGCGCCTGACCCACGCGGTCCTCGACGCGAACTCCGCGATGCGCCGGTTCGACGAGGGTCGCCTCGGCAGCGCCGGCATGGTCGCGTTCTGATCATGGACGTCGTCGTCCTCGCGAAGTACGTTCCGAACCCGTCCGGGTCGCCACCCGAGATCGGTCCGGACTACCGTCTGCGGCGGGACGAGGCTGACGGCGGTCTCGACCCGAGCGACGAGCCGGGCGTGGAGGCGGCCGTCCGGCTCGTGAGCGCGCACGGCGGGGCCGTGACCGCCCTGTCGGTCGGGCCCGAGCGCGCTGTCCGTGCGCTCCAGCGGGCGCTCGCGCTCGGCGTCGACGCCGCGACCCTCGTCGTCGATCCGCTGCTCGAGGGAGCGGATGCGCTCGTGACCGCGAAGGTCCTCGCGGCGGCGATCGCGCGTCGGCCGTTCGACCTCGTGATCGCCGGCGTCGAGTCGACCGACGGGGCCA
>Ga0335085_10003491_pt1 | contig 27121 bp, 22 predicted proteins | sample Lox_Sample_45_FD_206712 | JGI IMG/M metagenome (GOLD analysis project Ga0335085, IMG submission 206712) | Soil microbial communities from Loxahatchee National Wildlife Refuge, Florida, United States - Lox_Sample_4.5 | ecosystem: Environmental > Terrestrial > Soil > Wetlands | place: USA...
CATGCCGCCACCGTTGCGGGCGCGGAACTGGTCGAGATGAAGGACGAAATCGGTTCGGTGGAGCCAGGCAAGCTCGCAGACCTTGTGGCGGTTTCAGGGAATCCCCTGAGTGATATCCGCGTACTTGAAAACGTCAACTTCGTGATGAAGGAGGGTGTGGTCTACAAGGCGCCGGGGCTGCCCAGTCAGCATTAACGCTAACTCGACAAGAGCCGCCAGGCTGTTTTGCCTGGGCATCTTATAATCAGCAGCGGGTGAAAAGGGGGAGTCATGGATCGTCAATCTGCGTGGGAAATCCTTTGCGAGTATACGAAGAACGAGAATCTGCGGAAGCACGCGCTGGCTGTGGAAGCCTGCGTGCGCGCCTATGCCCGCAGGTTCGGCGAGGATGAGGAGCACTGGGGCGTAGTCGGATTGATCCACGATTTCGATTACGAGATCTATCCGAATGCTCCCGATCATCCCTTGAAAGGGAGTGAGATTCTCAGGGAAAAGGGCGTGTCGGAAGAGATCCGCCGTGCCATTCTCGGGCACGCGGATTACACCGGCGTTCCGCGCGACACGCTTCTGGCCAAAGTGCTATTTGCCTGTGATGAGGTGGCGGGTTTCATTACGGCTTGTTCGCTGGTCCGGCCCGATCGGATCGCCAGCCTGGAAGCGAAGTCCGTGCGAAAAAGGATGAAGGACAAAGCCTTCGCGCGGTCCGTCAGTCGGGAGGACATCACGAAGGGCGCGGAAGAATTGGGCGTCCCACTGGACGAGCACATCACCTTCTGCATTGCCGCCATGCGCGAGATCGCTGATCAGCTAGGGCTGGCGCCCCATTAGGTGTCAGGTGACATGGAACAGGCAAAGCTGGAAATTCGAAACTCGTGTGATCCGTATCGAGTTGTGATGTTCGAAGATCCGCGCTTCATGCTTCCTCGGCATTCCCGTTCAGCATTGCGAGAGCCACTGCCCGCGGGCTTACAATTTAACCTGCTGAAGATAGGTCGGCACCGCAACATCCCAATGAAGTTGCTGCACAATGCGCTGCTGCAACGCTTCGCTCGCCTTGGGTTCACCGTGGACCATAAAGGTTCTCCCCGGCGCCTTGCTGAATCGCTTGAGCCAGTTGAGGATCTCTCCATAGTCAGCATGGGCGCTCAGGTTCTCGATGGTCTCAATGCGTGCCCGCACGTGTACTTCCTGGCCGTACATCTTCACCGCCTGGGCGCCGGTCTGAATTGATTTCCCGCGCGTTCCCGCCGCCTGGAATCCCACAAACAATATAGTATTGCGATGGTCCGGCAGGCAGCGTTCCAGGTGATGAACCACGCGGCCACCCGTTGCCATACCGCTGGCGGAGATAATGACCATGGGATACCGCGCGTCGTTGAGCTGCTTCGATTCGTCCACGGTCTTGTCAAAATGCAGATTGGGAGGGGAGAACGGCTTGATTCCTTGTGCTTCCAAGGCATCCAATTCCAGGCTGTGGTCCTCATTGTGCTTTTCATAGAGATGAGTGACGTCGATCGCCATGGGGCTGTCCACGTGGATCGGCACCGAGTGCATCTTTTTGTCTTCGATCAGTTCGCGAAAGAGGTAGAGCAGCTCCTGCGTGCGTCCCACGGCGAAGGAGGGGATCACGATGGTACCGCCCTTACCTGCTGTACTCTCAACAATTGAAGCCAGGCGCCCCCCAGTATCTTCCTTTGGGTGCAACCGGTCACCGTAGGTGGATTCCAGCAGCATGTAATCAAAACCGTCTTTAGGCACCACCGGTTCAGGAATGATCAACTGAGGGAAGCGGCCCAGGTCTCCGGAGAAAAGGATTTTTTTCGCCGTCCCGTTTTCCCGGACCGTCACTTCAATCATGCGCGCGCCCAGAATGTGTCCCGCGAAAAAGCCGCGTATCGTGAAGTGCGGGGAAATCTCCAGCGGCTCCAGGGCATTCACCGGGCGCATGTATTCGAGCGACTTGACGGCTTCTTCGTAGGTGTAAAGGGGCAGGGCCGGGGCGTGTTTGCTGAACCCTTTCTTGTTTGCGAACTCCGCGTCTTCTTCCTGCAGATGCCCAGAATCCGGCAGGACGATTTTGGCAAGATCCACCGTAGCCGAAGACGCAAGTATTTGTCCGCGAAAGCCGTCCTTCACAAGGCGCGGAATGTAACCGACGTGGTCCAGATGGGCGTGCGTCAACAGGAGCCATTGAATGCTCGCGGCCGGTACGGGCAGCGGATTCCAGTTGCGCAGCCTCAGCTCCTTTTCGCCCTGGAAGAGCCCGCAGTCAATCATTAATCGTTCGCCACCGGCTTCCAGCAAATACTTCGAACCTGTTACCGTGCCGGTCGCGCCAAGAAAAGTCAGGGTAGACATGAAATGTCCTTTGCGTATTGTCTCAGAGTTGCGGAGCTTCGCTGATGATGTTCAAGCCTGGAATGCCTTCAAAATGGCGACGATTGTGAGTGACCAGAGGGATGCCGTGCCTCACTGCACAGGCGGCAATCCAAAGGTCGTTGTCACCGATAACCCTGTGAGAGCCGGTTGAATTCTTCAGCCCTGACTTGAGCCTCGCATAGACCCTGCAAACCTCAACGTCATAAGGAACAACGATTGCAGCTCTCATTCTTTCTTCAAAGAACATGAGTTTCGCCAGTCCCCACTTTCTCCGTTCGGCCCAATAGTAAAGCTCACCAACCGTAATGAAGGAAATCACGGCAGTTCGATGTTGAATGTGGGACCGATAAAGGCTTGCTCGTGTGTCGCCTGGGCGCAAGAGGTAGGAGAAAATATTGGTGTCGAGGAGAATTTCTTCCATACAGTAATCTGTCTATGGCTCCCGAAGCCGGTATATCTCATTCAGCATCTCATCCACATCCTCGTCATCAGGAATGCCCCCTGCAAAAACGCCGATGTCCTCGATGGGGCCGACACCTTGTTCGCGAGCCAATTGGGCAAGCGATTTCTCGGCAAAGAAGTCGCGGTTCCCGGCAAGAGGATTATTAACCTCCAACCGGGCGTCGAGTTGGCGCACCTCGGCGACCGCCTCCTCAGGAGTCCTCCCCCATTCAGTTTCGACCATCACAAAAGCAGTGCTCGTAGGTATCATTTGCCCTCCTCCTCATCGACGACCAAAAGGGTACTCACCAACGAGAGGGGTTCGGAACCCTCTATCTCCTGCCGCAATTCGAGCGCATAGTTTCCAGGCTGCTTGAATAGACTTGTAGTGAGGGCCCAAATCGACTGGACAGGACCAAGCTGCGAGAATGAATCACGCCAATTCCCAGGGATTTCGCTATTGGACCGGTCTAAGGCAAAAACCCTCAATCTAATCGTGCAAGGCTCTTTAACAACAATCTTATAGTAAACGAAGAAGAGCTTATCATCCCTGGGAGTCCGCGGTGCGATGATCCGATCGAACAGACCGTGCAGGATTACCTTTCCATCGTGGCCTCTAGTCGCATTCTCGCACAGCAGGAACGCCAGCACCTTACATTTTGCCATATCGGAACCATACCAAATACAGCGTGGGGTATCAAATCACCACCGACTCCTGATACTCACCGAAGACGCGGCGCAGGGCGTCGGAGATTTCCCCCACGGTGGCGTAGGCCTTGACGGCGGCGAGAATGGCGGGCAGCAGGTTGCGATCCGTTCGCGCTGTCTCTTCTACAGCTTGCAGCGCTGCCTTCACGCGCGCGGTGTCGCGGCGGTCGCGGAGGCTGGCCAGACGCTCCATCTGGGTGCGCTCGATTTCGGGATCGACGCGCAGAAGCGGCGGAGAAGTACGGGTCTCATCCACGTACTGGTTTACGCCCACCACCACGCGGTCGCCCCTCTCGATGGCTTTCTGCGATTCGTAGGCTGCCGTTTGGATTTCCCTCTGAACGTAGCCTGATTCGATGGCGCGCACCATTCCGCCCAGGGCCTCGATCTTGCGCAAGTATTCCTGGGCGTGGCCCTCCACGTCATCGGTAAGCTTTTCGATAACATAGGAGCCCGCCAACGGGTCGACGGTGTTGGCCACGCCGCTTTCCGCAGCCAGAATCTGCTGCGCGCGCAAGGCCAGGAGTGCGGAAGCTTCCGTGGGCAAGGCCAGCGCCTCGTCGCGAGCGTTGGTGTGCAGCGATTGCGTCCCGCCGAGTACCGCCGCCAGCGCTTGCAGCGTCACCCGCACGATATTCACGTTGGGCTGCTGCGCCGTGAGCGTTGAGCCGGCGGTTTGCGTGTGGAAGCGGAACATCCACGAGCGCGGATCCCGGGCTCGGAAGCGCTCACGCATGATTCGCGCCCACAGCCGCCGCGCGGCCCGGAACTTGCCGATTTCTTCCAACAGATCGTTGTGGGCATTCAGGAAAAACGACAAGCGCGGCGCAAATTCATCCACCGCCAGGCCCCGTGCTAGCGCCGCTTCCACGTAAGCGATGGCGTTGGCCAGGGTGAAGGCCGCTTCCTGCACCGCCGTCGAGCCGGCTTCGCGGATGTGATAGCCGCTGATAGAGATGGTGTTCCATTCGGGGGCGCGTTCGCGGCAGAAGGCAAAGATATCCGTCACAATGCGCAGCGCGGGGGCGAGCGGATAAATGTATGTGCCGCGCGCGATGTACTCTTTCAAAATGTCGTTCTGGACGGTTCCCGACAGCCGGGTAAGATCAGCGCCTTGCTTCTCAGCCACGGCGAAGTAGAGCGCTAGCAAAATTGCGGCCGTGGCGTTAATGGTCATCGATGCCGAGATCCGCTCAAGAGGGATTTCCTGGAAGAGTATTTCCATGTCTTCGAGCGAATCGATGGCCACACCAACTCGGCCCACCTCCCCGCGCGCCAGGGGATGGTCGGAATCAAGTCCAATCTGTGTGGGAAGATCGAAAGCCACGGAGAGGCCTGTTTGCCCTTGCGAAAGCAGGTAACGGTAGCGCGCATTCGATTCCCGCGCCGAGCCGTAACCCGCATATTGGCGCAAGGTCCAAAGGCGGCTGCGGTAAAGCGATGGGTAAACGCCGCGCGTGTAGGGGTATTCACCCGGGTACCCTGCCGCATCCTCGTAGTCCCAGCCGGCCAGGTCCTGAGGCGTATAGAACCTCTTGAGTTCCAGCCCCGACCCCGTTATGAATTTCGTCTTGAGTTCCTTCTCAGGTTGTGCGGCCATAGGAATGAGGCCAAAGCGTGCTAAGGGAGCCCGTGCGCATCGTGCACCGCGGTGTCAGCGCACGTTTCGCGCCTTTACAAAAGAGTAGAGGCAAAGGATTGCCAGGAATACAGTGAATCCCCCAAACATCGTGAAGTGGACCAACCCCTCCTCCGGTGTTTTGCGGTAACCCTCCCACTCTGAATACGTCAGCGACGCGCCGGCAAGCGTCAAGGCCATAAAGGCCAGCCCGACGAGCATGTGAAACAACCGCTTCGCGTTCAGGAACCAATATTGGATCAGACCTCCTAGTCGACTCAAAGCCTTCCTTTCCGCCCTGCCCGGGCCCTTCCGATTCCCGGTACGTTATGGTAAGGACAAACTGCGGTGCAGTCAAACACCGGTCTCGTTTCCAGTGGCGTGCGCGGCGCAGCCCAACCCATCCGGATCGGACTGGCGCCCGGAGATCTGCTTTGATTTCAAGTTGTTATGCCCCCGGACGGGCTTTCGCCTTGACGTTCATCGACGGCAATCCTAGAATTGGGTTGCAAGCCACCCTCGACCTTTCAGGTGAGCATTGGAGCTAGACGATAATTTCAAACGTCTGATCAAGGAATTGGGCGACGCCATCAACGAATCTCTCTCCGATTCGGAGCGGATTGCCGAGGTCATGTCGCGCATCCGCAACGCAGGCTACGACCTCTTTCTCGTTTTGGAAGTCACCATCGGCTTCAACAAGCGCGGTGAGATAAACCTGGTCCATCGCCAGAAGCTCAGCGCCGATGGCCTGCCCGATCCCGAGTTCCGTCTGACCAGCCAAGATACGCAGTTCCTGCGCGCCTTGAAAATCGTTGTGGATGAAGACCTCGAACCGTAGTTAGCGAAATAAAGGCCGCTCGAGAAATTGTCCCCTTTCTGCCGAGGAGTTCTGGCCTCGGTGGACAAACGGGGGTGGGGGAACCTCGCGAAGGGACTCTTCCCGCGACAACCCGCCCGCTGCTCAGTTTTCCCCAAAGCCCTCAGTTTTGCTTCGCGAGCCAGTGGACCATTTGCTTCCAGAACATTGGGTAGTGCGACCAGCATACAAAATCACCGGCCCAATGGGGAGCGAAATCGGAAGCAAAAACTGCCGTGCGCCCGCCCTGGCAATCCCAGCAAGCAATCGGGGGGTCGCCCTGATGGCTCGCCACGAGAGTCGCTCGGGGCTTCAGGGTAAGTTTGTTGTAACCGCACAGCGTCCAGGTGGCGCTGGTCCAAGGCAACGCCGCGACGATGGGGTGATCCGGCTGAACCACATCGAACCTAAATCCCTGAACGATTTCGGCACGATCGTCGGAGCGAGCTATGGAAACGGGCAGCCGAGTTTCAATTTCCGTTCCGCCCCAGCGAGCAATGCCGATCAAGATGGTTGGCATGTTTTGACCCTCCGTCAGACCGGCGAAGGGGAAACCAGGAGGCTGCTGAATTCCCAAGATGCTTGCCGGTTCCGTTGAGCATACCACCAGAGCTTAACTTGGGACGGGTTACGCGGCGCGGCAAAGCTCCAAGAGAAAGTCGACGGGGAAAAGTGAGCGGTCGTCAGGGCTTGGTTTCCGTGTCTCACGATGGGGGTTCATGGTAAGCCCGTCGGGGTTGGGATGTTATTTGGGTATATGGCATCCGCGGGTTAACGCCTGCCGCTCCTCACGGTTGACCTCTGTCGGAACCAGCCATAGGCTGTTAAGTCCGAACCTTCACCCCGGCGAGCTCCTCTAGAAAGGTGACTATCGCCGCGTAGTCCTGTTCGCCTTTGCCCTGAGCCTTGGCGGCCATGTAGACTTCTTTCACCGCCGCCAGCACGGGCATGGGAACACCTTGGGCGTAGCCCTCTTCGGCGGCCAATTCCAGGTCCTTATGCATCAGCTTGAGGGGAAAGTATGGAGTGAAGTCGCCCTTGAAGATGAACGGCGCTTTGAAGTCGGTGATGCCAGCGCGCGCCATGCTGGACTGGATGATTTCCATCATCGTCTCCGGCCTTACACCGGCCTTGGCAGCGAGCACGAAGCCTTCGCAGAAGACCTCGACCATGGTGGCCTGAATAGTGTTCTGGGCGAGCTTGGCGGAGAGGCCGAGCCCGTGCAAGCCGCAGTAGATATGCTTTTTCCCCAGCACATTAAGGATGGGCATGGCGCGGTCGAAGGTCTCCCGATCGCCGCCGATCATGAAGGTCAGTTCGCCTTTTTCGGCGCCGTGCTTTGAGCCGGTCACGGCGGCGTCGAGCCAACTCGCTCCCTTGCCGGCTGCCAGACAGGCCATCTTGCGGCTGACGGCTGGGCTGATGGTGCTGGAATCAATGACAATTGCGCCGGAGCGCAAGGCCTCAAGAATGCCCTCCTTGCTTGTCACCACACTTTCCACCGCGGCCGAGTCGCTCACGATGATGATGACGACATTGGCGTCGCGTACGGCGTCGGCGGGTGACGCGGCCACGCGGGCTCCCACGGCCTCAAGCGCAGCGGTCTTCCCGGGGGTCCGGTTGTAGACCGCCAGCTTGTGGCCTGCTTTGGCGAGATTCAGCGCCATAGGCTGGCCCATAATTCCGAGCCCGATGAATGCGATTGATTCCGGCATGAAAGTTCTCCTTAACAGTTAGGTGATGGGGGCAAGATATTGGGTGCTGGGTTCTGGGCGCTGGGTACTGGGGATTGAACACCTAAGTCCAAGCGAGGTGGGGGCTACCCCAGCATGTATTCTCGCAATTCCCACGCCACAGAACCCAGCCCCCCAGCACCCAACCCCCAGCCCCTACGTCATATACCATCCGCCGTCCACGTTGATCGTTTGCCCAGTAATGTAACCATTGCCCGCCAGCATGACGGTCACATCCACGACTTCCTCGACTTTGCCGAAGCGCCCTACGGGAATCAAGTCAGCCCGCGCGCGCGGGTTCGCCGCCACCATCTGCGTGTAGATCAGCGCAGGGGCGATGGCATTCACGGTAATGCCCTCGCGCACGAGGAGGTTGGCGTAAGAGTGCGTTAACCCTAGCATTCCGGCTTTGGACGCCGCGTAGTGCGGTCCCACCACCCCGCCCGTATGTGCTGCCACCGAGGAGATATTAATGATCCGCCCCCAACGGCGCGCGCGCATTCCCGCTACCACATGCTGGGTGACCAGGAAGGCGGACTTGAGATTCACGGTAATGAGTTCATCCCAGTCTTTTTCCTGGATCTCCTCCAACGGTTGGGGGCGTGTAATCCCGGAATTGTTCACCAGGATTTCAATCGGTCCCAGACCCTCTTCAACCGTTTTGACCAAGCGCGAGACCTCGGCGGATTTCGAGACGTCCGCTTGTACAGCAAGCGCCCGCCGCCCCAATTGCCGGATGAACGCGCATGCCTCCTCGGCCTCCGCCTGATGCTGATAGTAATTTACGGCCACATCAACGCCGGCTTTGGCGAGAGCCTCCGCGATGGCCCGTCCGATACCCAGACTCGCGCCGGTCACAAGGGCAACTTTTCCGGTGAGATTGTCCATGGCGATTGTCTTAAGCAAGTGTCGCACTGATCTTGAGGTCAGCAGATCCGGCACTCGCGAAAAATGCCGACCTGAAGGTCAGCGCTACAAACTCAAACCCCAAAGTCGAGCCAGATGCGCACGTCGCGAACGTTATTGTCCGTGAACCCGGTATCGAGCGTATCGCCTAACGTGCGGAAGAACGAATACGCGTCGCTCTCCGCGAGGTAAGCGGCTGGGTCCAGACCACGGCCCTGGGCGCGCGAAATCGTCTGCCCGTCGGCCACGGCTCCGCTGGTAGGACTATTCCCATCGCGACCGTCGGTGCCGGCGCTCAGTACCACACGGTGCTGTCCCGCGATGTGCTGCGCGGCGTATAGAGCGAAGGCTTGGTTGCGCCCTCCCATGCCGGGGCCGGTTACCGGGCACGTCACTTCCCCGCCCACCACCAGGCAGACAGGTTGACCCTTGTGCGTCCGTGACAGGGCGTCGAGGGCGGCGACATTCGCGTGCACCACCTCGCGAAAGTCAGCGTCCCAGATCCCGTGGTCAATCTCAGTTGTGAAGCCAAGCTTTTCCGCGGCCGACAGGGCCGCCGCCACCGCATTACGGTTGGACAGGAGAGGAAAATAGTCCGAACTCGCAAAGCGCGGGTCTCCTGGCTTGGGGGTCTCAGGTAGCTCCCGGCGCTCGAAGAATCCCCGGATACTCGCGGGGAAATGGCCGGCCAGGTTGTTTTGCTCCACCATTTCGTATGCCTGCTCGGTGGTGGATTCATCCGGCATGGTCGGCCCAGAGGCCACCATCGAGGACAGGTCGTCGGGCACATCGGAGATAAAAATCGTCAGTTGCCGCGCCGGGTAAGCGCGCTCGGCGAGCCTGCCGCCTTTTACCGCAGAAAGGTGCTTGCGCAGGACGTTGATTTGCTCAATGGGAAGGTGCGAGGTTACCAGCGCCCGGTTGAACTCAATCAAATCGCCGAGCGTGATGCTCGGGTCCATCGGTTGCGCCAGGATGGCAGACCCTCCGCCGGAAACCAAGAAGATCACCGTGTCTTCGCGGGTCAGATGGGAAACGAGTTCGAGTGAGGCCTGCGCGCCCTCCAAGCTGGCAGTGTTGGGATAAGGATGGCCACCGACGAAATAGTGGAAGTTCGCGAGCTTTTGTTGCGTCTCGGCCGGCGCCACCGAGACTCCGGCTTCAAGCCACCCACCCAGGATTTCGTGGAGCACGGTGGCCATGCGATTTGCCGCCTTGCCAAAGGCCACCACGCGCGGTGGGCGGACAAGAGGATGCGCCACTTCCCCAGCCGTGAGCACACCGGCCTCGAACTTCAACTCCGCCAGCATGGCGTGGCGCACGTCGATGGCCGCCATGGTCTCATGGAAAATCTGCTGCGCCAGTTGCTTTCCGTGGGAATATTCCGGCTTCTTAATCGCCGCGGATTGGACCGTCGTGGTCACTGCGAAAACCTCGTGAGCGCGTCCACCCCGGCTTGGCCCACCAGGACGTCTTCCGCCTCCGTGCCCGCGCTCACGCCGATGCCGCCTACGCATTGGCCGTCAACCATCAGCGGCAGGCCGCCGCGAATGCAAGTGAGCTTGCCGTCCGTGGCCAGAGAGAGGCCGAGGGAAAGCATCACGCTCGGCTCATTTGTGGGTGACGGACCCGTGGGCGCGCGGCGCAAAGCGGCAGCACGAGCCTTGGTCAAGGCCACTTCGACAGAGGAAAGCTTGGCGCCGTCCATGCGCGCAAAAAGCAGCAGGTGGGCCCCATCGTCCACAATGGCAATGTTCTGCGGAACCCTAATCTCTCGCGCCTTGGCTTCCGCCGCAGCCAGGATGGCGCGCGCGCCTTCCAGCGTTAGACGAACGTTATTGCGTGTCAGCATGCTTCCATTATTGGGAAGCCGGCGGGGAAACGCAAGAGAGTTCAGTTTTCGAGATTAGGGCTTGGGGATTAGGGATTAGGGATTAGGGACACGGGACAGCGGGTTCGGGGTTGAACGGATGCCCGAACAGCGTTTGGCTGCGGCCCCATTACCAGAACCAGCGTGCCGCCATTCGACGCGCGCACAATATACACGCACATTTTAGTGGCGCCCGGATTCTCCGGATAGATTCCAATGGCCACCCCAAAATTCCTCTTGACAACACCGGCCGACTGTCCTATAGTCCTATGACAGTAGGCCGACCATGTTATTCCTGATCAGTTTCAAGTCCGGCACACCGATTTACCTCCAGATTGTGGAGCAGGTCAAAGCCGCCGCTGCCTCCGGAGCGCTGCAACCCGGCGAGGCGCTGCCCTCGATCCGTCCCCTGGCGGAGGAACTGCGCGTCAACCGCAACACCGTCGCCAAGGCCTATTCCGAATTGGAAAGCCTGGGCGTCATCGAGACCCTGCCGGGGCGGGGTTGTTTCCTGAAGGAGAATCATTCGGGATTGCGCAAGGAAGTCCGGCGCAAACTATTGGCTGAGGAGGTCGACCGCGCCATCGTGCAAGCGCACCATTTGCAGGTGCCCCGGGATGAATTCCTCGAATTGATCCGGGAACGATTGGATGTGCTCGACGGCAAACGGCGCGCCAACGAAGGATCAGGATGAAAACGGTGCGAAGCTTTGGAGTGCGGCAGCTCCCTGCCGCTTTGGTGAGAGCCGTCTTGCTGGCAGGAATCGCGCTCCCATCGAATTTACGCGAGCAAGCTCGCGGGAGGAAAGCGGCAGCGAGCTGCCGCACTCCAAAGCTTCGCAAGTGCAGAGGTCAACTTGAATTTACTTCCCTCGCCCCTTTGGGGGAGAGGGTGGCTCGCAACCGGCGACTTCGTTAGCCGGGGCGGGAAGGGGGCCCCACGTTCTGCTTGTCGTGGGGGTGAGGGCGGTCTAAGCCGCAAACGCAAGTCAAAAGGCAAAAGTGAAAGGCTAACTTGGCAGAGAAGGACAATCTATGACCGACACCACTCCCGTCATCCAGATCGAAAATCTCTCTTACGCGTACGGGCGCGCGGAGGCGGTGCACGACTTGAGCCTGACCGTACAACCCGGCCGCTGCTACGGACTCTTCGGCCGCAATGGCGCGGGCAAGACGACCACCATGAAGTGTCTGCTCAATCTGCTCCGTCCACAGCGCGGGCAGGTGCGCGTGTTCGGGCTCGATCCGGCCAAGCACGAAGTGGCGGTAAAGCACCTCCTCTCTTACGTGCCGGACCAGGTGGCCTTCTATCCGTGGATGAGCGTGCGCGAGACCCTGGATTACCTTGCTTCCTTTCGCCGGAATTGGAACCGCAAGACGGAGCAGGAGTTGTTGGAGCGTTTCCAGCTCGATCCAGTGCAGCGCACCGGAAATCTGTCCAAGGGCCAGCGGACGCAAGTGGCGTTGATCGCCGCGGTCTGTCCGGAGACCGACCTGCTGGTGCTCGACGAGCCGACGTCAGGTCTGGACCCCATCGTTCGCCGCGAGTTCATCGAGGCGGTGATCGGCGCGTACCAGCAAGGCATTCCAGGCAACCGCACGATTCTGGTCTCCACCCACCTCATCACCGAATTCGAAGGGTTGATTGACGAGTTCACCATCATCGATCGCGGCCGCCCCGTGCTGACGCTCGAAGCTGACCTGGCCCGCCAGCGCTATCAGAAAATTTGCGCGCGCTTTGCCGAGTCGGCGCCAGAACTCGACCTTAGTGCGGCATTGCGCGTGCGCCGCGACGGCCGCGAACTGGAGTTGATCGCCAATGGTTGGGGCGGGGAATTGATGGAGTGCCTGCGGCAGCACCATCCCGAGGCGCTCTCAACGGAGTCGCTGACGCTCGAGGAAATTTTTGTCGCGACGTTGAAAGCGTAGGAGACGAGAATGAACGCCACACGAATCCTCAAGGAAGCACGCCCGCTGTTCTGGCCCTGGAGCGCCGTGGCCCTGGCGGGCGCGCTGCCGCTCATTTACCCGCTTGACTGGACTCCGCTTATCTATCTGATTGGATTCTTCGCCGTCCCACTGCTCGCGACTCTCTCGCTGGGCGAGGAATTCCAACACCGCACGCTTTCTCTCCTGCTATCCCAACCCGTCCGGCGGATGAAAATCTGGGGCGAGAAGTTGACCATTACAGGAGTGGCGGTTGTATCAGCGGTTCTGGCTTTCTCCCTGGCCTTGCGGGCGACCTCATTTCATCCAGACTGGAGAGTATTGGCCTTTGCCGGAGCATGGATCATCGCCATCACTGCTTCGGCGACGTTTTGGACGCTTTTCACAAGATCAACCGTGGGCGGTGTCGCCCTGAACATTGGGATCCAAGCTTCCATCATTTTTGTTGTTCCCTGGGCGAACTTGATCGACCGGCTTCGCGCCCACGGATATCTCACGCCGGGAAACCCCATAGTTCCTTCCACCGTTACCTTCGTCTTCCTGTGCTACGCAGGTGTGATGCTCTGGCTGGGCGGGCGACTGCTGGCGCGGTTTCAGGCGACGGGAGGCATGGCCAGTGATGATTTGCTGATGGCCGGTTCGGACGTGATGTCGGGAACCTTGGCCGCGTGGTTGCGCTGCCGTCCCACCGGAGCGGTTCTAAACCTGATCCGCAAGGAAGGTCGTTTGCTGCGGCCGGTCTGGCTGATCACCTTGCTGGCAGCCGTTGGCTGGTCTTGCCTGACCTTGTTCGGGTTGCTGTTCGAGCGGGGATATTCCAGGAATTTCGAAACCGCGGTTGCCATTGTGGGTGTGGTCAGTACATTGATGATTGCGATTCTCGCCGGAAGCTTGCCGCTGGGGGAAGAAAAGACGTCGGGGACGCACGCTTGGAACCTGACGTTGCCGGTTTCGGCACTCCTCCAGTGGCGCGTCAAGCTGTGCATGGCCCTGTTTGCGGGATTCGTTGGCGCGTGGCTGCTCCCGTTGCTGATCGCGGGTAGATTTCTATCTGGGCCGTCCGGAATATTTGCGGATGTTCATTTCGGAATCGGTTGGCTGCTCGGCGTGTTGACCCTGATCTTTGCCGCATTATGGTGCGCGTGCGCCGTGGACGGGACGGTGGCCGCAGTGCTATGGGTCATACCGGTGACGTGTGTTCTCGGTGGCGCCAGCTTTTTCGCCAAGTCGTTGGCGTACGGCCTTATCCTTCCTTTGTGGGGGCCCAGTCCCTTCGAATATCTTAATTCGGACTCGTGGATCGCGAGTTTTGCCCACAGTCGCCTGGCATTGAATCACTTCGGAAATCTTCGATTTGACTGGTGGGTTGCGCGTGTTAGCTACCGTCACCTCCGGGTGTCGACGCTACTCGAGAATCCCATATTCTACGCAACACTCGTGGGGGGACCGGCGCTGACCCTTGCGTTAGTCCAGAGTTACCGGCTGTTTCGCACGCAAGCCCGGGCCAGCACTCGGTCGGCAGTCCGAAACCTATTGCCCTTGGCCTTGCTTGTATTCCTGTGCGGCTTTTCTTTGACCGCGGTCGACGCGTTCTGGTGGCGCGCGGGAACGCAAGTGTTTTTCTTCAACGCCGTAATCGGCCACGCGATCCAGAAAACTCTTCCCGACGCGGCGAAACTGCATCCGACCGAGCCGCTGCAACTTACGGGTGATGATGTGGCTAAAGCCTGGCGCTGGCCCATTGAGGATGGCACGCGACGCTGGCTGAGCGGCGCCCGCATTACTGTCATTCCCGACAAAGCTCACCCCGGTGGTTTCTTCTGCACGCTCGACACATGGGAGCACCCCTGGTGTTACTATTCGGCCACCATCCATCTGGCAGACGGCACCGACATATTCCAGTCATACGATCCCCCGACGGACGGCAAGTTCCATTGGGGACGTTCTTCCGTTTACGTCCGTTGGCCAGGCGCCACGGGGCAAGAGTGCCTGTGGGACCGGTGAAAAAGCTAGGCCCAGGCCCATGGTGGAAGATCTGGCCAATGCTTCGCCCCTCTCGGAACATGCGCAGCGCTGGCTGCGCAACTCCCGCGTTACCATTGTCCCCATGAAGGCTCCTCCCAGTCCATACTGTTTGGCGGGAAACTCCGGGGGTGGTCCATCCGCTCCTCACAAGGCCGACTCGTGGTATTTCAACACGAGCCGTATTGCCGACGGTTCCGACTGCACCTAAGAGTTCCAGAGCCGGAATGACGACTCGCCCATGCTCGTTGTGATCTGTAGATAAGGGCATGTAGCGCGGACCCCCGTTTTGGGGGTCCGCGGTTCTTACCGCTAAAAACCATAAATCCTGAAGAAAGACCGGCGCCTGGCCCCAGGTTGGGGAACGCGAGTCGAGAACTGAACCGCATGTGTTAAGTACGAACCTTCGCGCCTCGCCGGTTCCTTCGCCAACGTACATTCGCACAGTTGTGGCAGGAAGAACCGCAGACAAGGGCGGAGTTCTGATGCGCTACGGTTGCTTCGTAGGGCCGAACCGCGTTCGGCCCGGGCCCGCGCCGCTGGCCCCTACATCTCAGGTTGCGGCTTCACCGCGCCCCACTACCCGCCCAGTCTTGGCCCTTTCGGTCGTTATGTCTTTATCTTATAGACAATTTGTACACACTAAAGAGTCATCATCTTGACATCAACAAGCCTGGGCGTTATCTTACGGGAATCCAAAAGGTGTCTGGTCATGCGCCTTCGCTTTCTTGCAGATCTCTGCCATGTCGGTCCCTTTCCAATGGACAAATGTTTTCGCCGGGCAGCGGCGAGACATCTTGTCGTCATCATGGCTCTATGCGCAGTGCTGTTGCTGGATTTCTGTCCACGGCTCGAACCGGCACGCCACCCGGGAACTAACCTCGCCCGCTACGCGCCGCCGGGTGAGGCCCGAGCAGGTGAGGTCGAAAAATTCGGCGGTCTCCCCCTGAGCTTTGAGTTGAATCAGGGCCAGGCTGATCCCTCCTATCGATTTCTCGTCCACGGGGGTGGTTATACGCTGTTCCTTGCTGACCAGGAAGCTGTACTGGAACTCCACACAGGTTCCAGCCGCACAAATCGTGACGCAGTCTTGTCCGGCGCCAATCGTCGCACCAAGGCCAACCCGCGCGCAGCGTTAGCCGGCCCGTCGCCGGTAAAGGAGGCTCAAGGTCACCCGGCCGGGACAACTGAAACCCTTCACCTGCATTTGCTCGGCTCAAAGCTTGCCCGGCTGACGGGCACGAATCCGCTTCCGGGACGGGTGAATTACTTCATCGGCAATGATCCGAAAGGGTGGCATCAGAACATCGCCACCTACGCCAAGGTGGAATATCACGACGTCTATCCCGGTGTGGACCTTGTCTATCACGGCCGGCAGGGACAACTTGAGTACGACTTTATAGTGGCGCCGGGAGCGGACCCCCGAGCCATCGCGCTGGCGGTGGGAGCGGGTCGCGAAGCGCCCAAGACACATCACGATGCGCCCCTGCAAATCACCGGGGATGGCGATTTGGTGATCCCTACCAACGCCGGCGACGTGCGATTCCATAAGCCGGTGGTGTATCAAGAGCAGCCCGAAGTCCGGAGTCCGGGGTCCGGAGTCCAAAAAGAACTTCGAAATTGGAAAACCGGGAATCGAAAATCGTCAGTCGAAAGTCGAAGATTCATCGAGGGCCACTACCTCCTTGACGCGCAGAATCACGTGCACTTCGCTCTAGGCCCCTATGACCACTCGAAGCCGCTGGTTATTGATCCCGTTTTGGGCTATTCGACCTATCTCAATCTCGGGCTCCAACACGGCGCGGCCCCGGCGGGCATAGGGGTCGATGGGGCAGGCAATGCTTACCTCCTGGGGGCGGCGGGGGCCGGGTCCTCCGAACAAATGGCTGTCCTCGCCTTCAATGCCCAGGGAAACGCTTATCGGTACACAACCTATCTTGGCACGAGCGGCGGCGCTGCAGGCTCCTATCCGGCGGCCATGGCCGTTGACTCGCTAGGCGATGCTTATATTACAGGGACGGCGGGGAGCAACTTCCCTACGACTCCCGGCGCTTATCAAACGACCTGCCCGAGCGGCGGCTGCGCATCCGTTGTTGCCAAGCTCTCCCCCACCGGGTCGCTGGTCTATTCGACCTACCTAGGCGGCACGACCTCACCAAGCTCGATCGCGATCGACAGTTCCGGCGACGCCTATGTCACAGGAACAACTTCTTCCAATGATTTGCCGACCGTCAACGCTTTCCAACCGACGTTTGCGGGCCAAATCTGTACCGGATGTAGTAACGGCTTCGTGCAAAAGCTCGACCCAAGCGGCTCGCAACTCCTGTACTCCACCTACCTGGGGGGCGGTTTTGGGAGTTACGGGTACGACACTACCTATGGCAACGGCATCGCAGTCGACTCCGCGGGCGGCGCCTATGTGGTGGGGGTGACGCTATCACCCCTCTTTCCGGTCAAGAATGCTCTCGAGCCCGCGCTGATCTCACCCTTTGGCGGCGCATTCCTGACGAAATTCACCCCCGATGGGACGGCCCTCGTGTACTCAACCTTTCTAGGCGGCTCGGGTGCCCAGCCTAACCAGGACCAGGAAGACACCGCCGTGGCTATCACTGTGGATGCGGCCGGTAATGCTTACGTGACGGGAGCGGCAGTTTCCCCGGACTTTCCCTTCACGCCCAATGCCTTCCGCGTATCTTGCACGGAAGCAGCAGTGGAGGCCTGCCAGAATCCGGGAGTCTATGCCCTCAAGGTCGCCCCGGATGGCGGATCGCTCCTTTATTCAACCCTGGTCGGGACGGGGGTGCCCGGCGCTATTGCTGTGGATTCCTCGGGTGGTGCCTGGGTAGTGGGCGCGACCGCTTCCAACAACTTTCCCGTGCTCAATGCCGTGCAATCAACCCTTCAACAAACCGCCTTCCCTGGGGCGAACAGCGACGGATTCGTTACCCGGCTTGATGAAAACGGAAACCCCACGTTCTCATCGTTCTTGGGCAGCAGTTACACGTACAGTTCTGGGACCGCGGTGGCCGTGGATATCGCCGGCAACGCCTATATTGCGGGTTCTGTGGGTGCACCGATGAACGATGCCCCCATGGACTTCCCGGTCGTTAACCCCGCCCCTGGGTCACCTATCATCACGCAATCTTACTTGCCAGCGGCCATGTATGCCGCCAAGGTTGACGTTTCGGCAACAGGGCCTGTTCTAAGTCTGTCGCCATGGAGCTCGCCCATCCTTTGGTTGCGAAATGTCGGCAACCAGCCACTCAGCCTCAACAGCATCACCGCCTCAAGTCCTTTCATCCTGCAATCAGGTGACTGTGGATCTTCCGTGGCACCCGGGGCCGGTTGCCGGCTGATCGATTATTCCAATACCATTGACATACTGAATGGAACGTTAACCATCTCCAGCAACGCTCCGGGCAGCCCGCAAACCTTCACCATTAACGACACTCCTCCAGGTCCCAACTTGTTCTTTGTTTCGCCCCTCCAAGTTGAGTTCCCCCCGCAATTGGTGAGCACTACAGGCCGTAGCCAAACGATCACATTGACCAATCTCCAATGGCCTTACACCCCGAGCGCCATTAATATCACCAGCATTAAGATCGCGTCCGGGGCTGCTTCCGGAGAATTCTCAGAGACAAACACCTGCCTCACATCTCTAGCGGCGGGGGCGTCGTGCACTGTAAACGTGGTGTATTCGCCCACGCCGGGAGCGGACGGGGCCGAATCGGGCCAACTCCTGATTCAGACCAATGGCCCGGGCCCCCCTTACATCCAGCTGACCGGAGTGAGGAGTAACGAATCGATCGCAGCTTCCGGCGGAAGCAATCAACTGGGAAGGCACAACCAGGTGCTGCAATTTGGCACGGTACTCGCAGGCACTCCTCCTCCTACTCCACCCCGGGTGGTATCACTGACCAACGTCTCGCAGCAACCGGTCACGCTGAGCGGGTTCACGGTGACAGCGCCTTTTTCGCAGGTCAATACCTGCGCTGGCGCCCTGGCCCCGGGAGCAAGTTGCCGCGTGGCCATTTCTTTTATCCCGCCGGGCAACGGCAACTTCACGGGCACGCTCACTGTCGCCAACAGCGGCCAGGGCGGCGCGACGGCGATCAACCTGGCAGGAGCGGGGATGGTTCCCTCACAACTGGGGATTTCCCCTTTGTCTTTACAATTTGGCACCATAGTGGTAGGTAGCGTGGGTGAGTCGCTGCCCCTAACCCTCACCAATCTGGGCGGCACCACCCTCAGTCTGACGGAATTCGATGTGAGTGCGAATTTCTCCCAGACTAACAATTGCGGGGGAAGCCTGGCGCCCGGCGCCACCTGTACGGTTACTGTAAGCTTCAACCCCACCACCTTGAATAGCATCAGCGGATCATTGAGTATTCAGTTCTCAGGGGCCGGATCACCCCAAGTTATTCCGCTGTCCGGCACGGGCGCCACGCAACTGGAAATTACGCCTTCGCAATTATCATTTGGGCAGCAGGAAGTGGGCACTACAAGCGCCCCGCAGGTAGTGGGGATAGGCAACGCGGGCGTTGCCCCTGTTACAATCTCCAACGTCACGTTGACTGGTGATTTCCAGTTTGTGAGCAATAATTGCCTCGGCATTTTCGCGCCGAACACAGATTGCACTCTACAACTCACCTTCAATCCAACCGCTGTAGGTGCCCGCACCGGGACAATCACCGTGACCGCGACAGATCTCCAAGCCACCCATGTGGTTCAGTTGAGCGGAACAGGCTTTACCCTCCCCGCAGCCCATCTTTCGCCGGGCTCTTTGAATTTCGGAAACCAATTGGTATCATCCGCCAGCGGGGCCCAAACCGTGACCGTCTTCAATACCGGTACGTCGCCACTTAACATTACCAGCGTGAGTGTTTCCGGGCCGTTTTCGGAAACCGATAATTGCACGGCGGCCGCCGTGGCCGCGAATGGCAATTGTGCGATTTCTGTAACCTTCAAGCCCACTGGAACCGGTCCCCTGTCAGGGGCACTCACCTTGTTGGACAACGCCCCTGACAGCCCCCAATCGGTCTCGCTGACTGGAATGGGAGTTGACTTCTCACTGGCGGCAGCCTCCGGTTCCACGACGACGGCAACCGTCAGCCGGGGACAAACGGCGACCTATAACCTCAGCCTGGCTCCGCTGAGCGGGTTGACGGGATCGGTGAGCTTTACGTGCAGTGGAGCGCCGTCGGAGGCCACCTGCATGGTCAATCCCTCTTCCGCCAGCCTGAGCGGATCTAGCGCGACTCCGTTCACGGTCACGGTGAGCACTACGACGCCCTCAGGCGTGGGCATTAGGAGGCAGCCGCCCGCACCACCCTGGAGATGGTTGTGGATTTTGGGGGTGCTCGCCGTCCTGGGCGCCGGGCTGAGGGCTCGGCGGCGTTTCGGTTGGCAGCCAGCCTGGGCTTCCCTGATGGTCGCGTTGCTGGCCGCGCTGCTTTGGGCTGCATGCGGAGGAGGAGGTGGGGGTGGCGGCGGGGGTGGGGGCATCACCAACCCGGGAACACCTACGGGAACCTATACCCTCACCGTAGCCGGGAGTTTCACATCCGGCTCATCGACGCTTACGCACACGCTTCCGCTAACGCTGACCGTGAACTAACCAGTCACTTTGGCGATTGGGCGTCGCGCCCCCCGGTTCCCTGCCGGTGCCGGTTTCCAGGTGTCAGGGGCGGACTCGGGGTTCGGGGGTCAGGAGCAAGGAGTCAGATGCCGGGAGTCAGCTCAGCCTTCTGCCGCCTGTTTTCTGTCTTCTCCCTTCTGGCTCCCGCCTGCGGCTTTTGGCTCGCTGTCTACTATTTCCCCCTTGGCATAGTTTTTGGATCAATAAGGACATGGATCGTGGCCGCCAATTTGCTAGGCTATCAATATGGAGGGTCGTTTCGTGGTGAAATCGCGCACCCATGGGTTTGAGAAGCGTTGTCCCTCAGGGCTGAAGCGGGAAACGCGCATGCCTCCAAGCCCAGACCGTAGGCCTAAGCTGGGTTGGAGTGCACCGGCGAGGCCTGATTACGGGTGCGGTGTTTGGGCAATTTGTCGAGGAAGTTCAAATCAAGAGCTAGGAACAAGAAGGATTCTTTTTTTGCTACGTTCGAAGCCGGAATGTTATTGAAAACAAATGAGGCAGGAAACTGAAAAAAGTTATGAACCCAATGAGTTTATGAAAACACGGCACTTATCAAGAAATGTCGATAAGTTGCTGAAGATAAACTAGATAGAACGATATTTGACCATCAAAATCTCGAAATACCCCCCAATCTCGTCCCATCCCAATAAGATACAGAAAATAAATAGCTTGGGCGGCGACAGATTGACGAAGGCCGGCACGACGCCAATAACTTGATGAAAGGAAGTTACTTACACGTGCAGCGTGGCAGGGGCGAATGACGGGTTAGGTGATTAAGGGTTCGGGTTTCAGGAGCCAGGATTCGGGGATCGAAGGCAGAACTCGCCGCACGGGGATGGGCTCCCGGGGTCAACTGTTAGCTGTTAGCTATCAGCTGTGGGCTGTCAAATGTCCGTTCTCGACCTACTTCCCCCACACTTCCGGGTTCACTAAATTCGGGGGGCGCTGTCCCGCCAGTGCGGTGAGCAGGTTTTCCGCGGCCAGCATGGCCATCGCCAGGCGAGTTTCGCCTGTGGCGGTGCCCATGTGCGGAGTTACGACAACATTAGGCATAGCGAGAAGGGCGGGGTGAATTTGCGGTTCGAACTCGAAGACGTCAAGGCCAGCGCCCGCGATTCGCTTCGACCTGAGCGCCTCCACCAAGGCGGCTTCCTCAACCACTTTTCCGCGTGACGTGTTGATGAGGAAAGCGGTGGGTTTCATCAAATTGAGTTCGGTGGCGCTGATCAGATGATGCGTATCGGGGGCGAGGGGAACGTGGATGCTCAGGAAATCGGCCTCGCGCAAAAGAGTTTCGCGATCCACATATTGCGCGCCAAGTTCCTGCTCCGGCGTCGGGCGGTCGACGGAATAATAGATGATGCGCATGGAGAAGCCACGGGCGCGGCGTGCCATGGCCTGGCCGATGCGTCCAAGGCCCATGATGCCCAGTGTCTTGCCGGAGGGGTTCGTGCCCCACATGTTCCCCCATTGCCAGGAGTGCCAACGGCCCTCACGGACGTAGCGGTCGGCCTCCACCAAGCGGCGTGCCACGGCCATGAGCAGCGCGAAGCTCAGGTCTGCCGTCGCCTCGGTAACCACTCCGGGGGTATTGGTAACCAGGATGCGGCGGCGCGTGCAAGCCGGCACGTCAATGTTGTCGAAGCCGACTCCCACTGTGGAAACCACGCGCAGGTGCCGCGCCTGCTCCAACACTTCCAAGTTGACCGGCGTGCCGGAAGCCACCAGACCCTCGGCCTCCCGGCAAGCTTCCGCCACTTGCGCGGGAGGGAGTCGCGCGTCTTCCGGGTTCATCGTTACCGCGCATCGCGTTGCGATCCGTTCGATGGCTGCGGCCGGCAGCGGGCGAGTAATGAAAACTTTAGGTAGGCTCAAATGTTTCTCCCCGGAAATTTGGATTTACTGGAGCTATATAGTCGCGCGTGACAAAAAGTCCCATCAAGGACTACCGCCATAATCTTGGTCCGACGGCTGATTATACCCGCCACCCCAAGACTGGCAAGGTGCGAATTTTCATATAAATCGGAGACGGAATTGCTGAAACTATCTGCTTGCGCTCATTTCGTCATAATGGAATCAGCTTGACAACAGAAAAGTGAGCGATTTTTCGACTGGCTGGACTAGAAGTCCCTGGTTTTCAAAGTCTTTAGTCCGCTCTTTGCTTGACGTCAAATTTTTCTGCGTGCTATCATGCAGCGCTCTTATAGTTTATCCTCAAGCTACTCTAGGACAATCTTCCCGAGCGTGAATTTCGGAGAAGCCAGACATACCCACCTTGGTGGCGCGAAGAGGAAGTTTCAGGTGGAGGGAACCTAATGCACGGTCTTACGATCGTTAGTCTTTGTGTGCTTACATTAATCTTTTCTGATTTTGCTCAAAAAGTCATACGGAAGCTCCTTTCCGGCACCTGGGAACGGCGCGCCTCGATTGCCAAGATGTTTGCGGCGGTCGCAGCCTTCCTGGCGGTGGCGAACCCAGCAGCGTTTGCTGCAGGTGGCGATGAGGCCGCTGCCGGCGAGGCCAACCTCAAGCTCCCCGACCTTTCCCAGGTGCAGTTTCTGGGTGTGGACGGCCACAAACTATTGTTGGTCGGCATCCTCTTCTGCATCTTTGGACTGCTGTTCGGTTTGGTCATTTATAGTAACTTGAAGAACTTGCCGGTTCACCGCGCGATGGGAGAGATTTCCCAGTTGATTTGGGAAACCTGCAAGACCTACCTGATTACGCAAGGCAAGTTCCTGCTGTTGCTCTGGGTATTCATTGCCGCCGTCATCCTGCTCTACTTCGGTGTGCTGCTTAAATATGAAGCCCTACGCGTGATGATCATCCTCTTCTTTAGTCTGGTGGGCATTGCTGGCAGTTATGGCGTGGCATGGTTCGGCATTCGCGTCAACACGTTCGCCAACTCCCGCACGGCTTTCGCCAGCCTGCGTGGCAAGGCCTATCCCATTTACCAGATTCCCCTGCGCGCCGGCATGAGCATTGGCATGATGTTGATCAGCGTCGAACTCCTGATGATGTTGGTCATCCTCCTCTTCATCCCCGGCGACTATGCCGGGCCATGTTTCATCGGATTCGCCATCGGCGAGTCTCTGGGCGCGGCCGCACTACGCATCGCCGGCGGCATCTTTACCAAGATCGCCGACATCGGTTCCGACCTCATGAAGATCGTCTTCAAAATCAAGGAAGACGACGCGCGCAACCCGGGCGTGATTGCCGACTGTACGGGTGACAACGCGGGCGATTCCGTGGGCCCAACGGCCGACGGCTTTGAGACTTACGGAGTGACGGGCGTGGCGCTGATCACCTTCATCCTGCTGGCCGTGAAAGACCCGACCGTGCAGGTGCAATTGCTGGTTTGGATCTTCGTAATGCGCGTCATCATGCTGGTGGCCAGCGCCTTCGCTTATTTCCTCAACGGCGCCATTGCCAAAGCGCGTTACGGCAACCTCGACCGCTTTAACTTTGAGGCTCCCCTTACTTCGCTGGTCTGGCTCACCTCCGTCGTTTCCATCGCCTTCACTTACATCGCCTCGAAACTCATTATTCCCAGCCTGCTGGGCGACTCCTCGTTGTGGTGGAAGCTCGCTACGATCATCTCCTGCGGAACTTTGGCCGGCGCGCTCATTCCGGAGTTCGTCAAGGTATTCACTTCCACTGAGTCGCGGCATGTCCGCGAGGTGGTAACCTCCGCCTCGGAAGGTGGCGCCTCCCTGGGCATTCTTTCCGGCTTCGTAGCCGGAAATTTCTCCGCCTATTACCTGGGTCTGGCCATGGTGTTCCTGATGTCCGTCGGTTTCCTGGTCAGTACCTCGTTGCCGGACGCGCTGATGCTCGCGCCGGCGGTCTTCGCCTTTGGCCTAGTGGCATTCGGTTTCCTGGGAATGGGACCGGTAACCATCGCCGTGGATTCTTACGGCCCGGTAACGGATAACGCCCAGTCGGTTTATGAACTTTCGCTGATCGAGCAGGTTCCGAACATCAAGGAAGAAATCAAAAAGGAATTCAACTTCGAGCCGAATTTCGATCGTGCCAAAGATATGCTGGAGGAAGGCGACGGCGCGGGCAACACCTTCAAAGCCACGGCCAAGCCGGTGTTGATCGGCACCGCCGTGGTCGGTGCCACCACCATGATCTTTTCTATTATCATGGCCCTCACCCAGGGCCTTACCGTAAACAAGGAAATGTTATCGTTGCTGCACGCACCCTTCTTCCTCGGACTGGTCAGCGGCGGCGCTGTGATTTACTGGTTCACCGGAGCTTCCACGCAGGCCGTATCCACTGGCGCTTATCGTGCCGTGGAGTTCATCAAGGCCAACATCAAGCTGGAAAGCACCGACAAAGCCTCCGTGTCAGACAGCAAGAAGGTGGTGGCCATCTGCACGCAATATGCGCAAAAAGGTATGCTCAACATCTTTATCGGCGTATTCTTTGCCACCCTGGCCTTCGCCTTCCTGGAGCCGTTCTTCTTCATCGGCTACTTGATTTCGATTGCCGTCTTCGGCCTCTACCAGGCAATCTTCATGGCCAATGCGGGTGCCGCCTGGGACAACGCCAAGAAGATTGTCGAGGTGGAGTTGAAGCAGAAGGGGACGGAATTGCACGACGCCACGGTGGTGGGTGATACGGTGGGCGACCCGTTCAAGGACACTTCTTCTGTGGCGCTGAATCCGGTCATCAAATTCACCACGCTCTTCGGCCTCCTGGCGGTGGAGTTGGCCGTCAAGTTGACCGTAACCAACGGTTCCGGCTTGACGCATGTACTGGCAGCTATCTTCTTCGCGGTCTCGATTTGCTTCGTTTATAGGTCGTTCTACGGAATGCGCATTGGCGGCACTTGGCCGCCCAGCGTTAAGGCCGAGTCGGTTAGGTAGTCAGCCCAAACCTCTGCGGGCATGGCGCCGAGCGAAACGGCATGCCCAGGGGTCGGGTTGGGCGGAACGGCCTACGGTCCGGGACCAGCGCCGCTGGCCCCTAGATGCTTCCGTGCAGTTCCGCGGCGCTGTGCTACCAGTTCTTGAGGTCCAAAGGGGCAGCCCCATCCAGCCCAGGGTTGACCCTGCAAAGGCTCGCCCCCTCCAAGGCGGGGCGAGCTCGCGTTTTCCGTGCCCACATGTCTTGCCTACGGCAACAAATAGATGGCCCCTGCCGGGGCTGGACCAATCGGTTTAAGCACCCCCCTTCACGAAGCACTTGACATCCGCCTTCCAGGGTGGCATTCTATATCCGACTCTTATAGTCGGATATAGCTTATGCTGAAACTTTCCAAAAAGGCAGATTACGGGTTGATTGCCGTTCGGCATTTGGCTCAGCGGCCGCTGTCGACGGCCTGCAGTGCCAAGGAGATTGCCCGCACATACGGAATTCCGACCGAATTGCTCGCCAAGATACTTCAGAAGCTCGCCAAAAACGGCCTCCTACTGTCACAGCACGGGACCAATGGTGGCTACGCGCTGGCGCGCCACCCTAAGGAGATTTCCGCATTTGAGGTGATCCGCGCCATCGAGGGTCCCCTATTCATTACCAGTTGCGTCACCGACAAACGCGAGTGTGGCCAGATGACGCGATGCACGGTGCGAGAGCCTTTGCAAAGAGTTAATGAAACCCTGGTAAAGGCCCTGAGCGCCGTCTCCATGTCGAGTCTCTCGAGCGACACCCCCGGCTTGGTGCAGATCGAGGGAGGCCTATTGTGAAGCTTCCCATTTACCTCGATTACCACGCCACGACTCCCGTGGACCCCCGCGTCCTGGAGGCGATGCTGCCTTTCTTTAGTGAGAGCTTTGGGAACCCGGCGAGCCGAAACCACAAGTTTGGCTGGGCGGCGGCCACAGCGGTGGAGAACGCGCGCAAGCAGGTAGCCAGACTGATCAACGCCAGCGCCAAAGAGATCGTCTTCACCTCGTCCGCGAGCGAATCGAATAATCTGGCCATCAAGGGAGTGGCGCGGCCAAATCGTGATCGCGACCATATCATCACTATGGCCACGGAGCACAAGGCGGTGCTCTATTCCGCCAGGCGGCTGGGGCAGGAGGGCTTCCGCGTAACCCATGCGCGCGTGCGGCCGGACGGATTGGTGGATCTGGAGGACTTGGAGCAAGCCATTACTGAAAAAACGCTCCTGGTAAGCGTGATGGCAGCGAACAACGAGATTGGGGTGTTGCAGCCGATGGCAGAAATTGGCCGGCTATGCCACGAGCGAGGGGCGCTTCTGCACACTGACGCGGCGCAGGCCACGGGTAAGATTCCGCTCGACGTCGAAGCCATGCGGATCGATCTGCTCTCTATCGCCGGGCACAAGATGTATGCACCCAAGGGCGTCGGGGCTCTATACGTACGACAGCGAGGCACGCCGGTGGAAATTGCACCCATCATGGATGGCGGCGGCCACGAGAGTGGGTTGCGCTCCGGAACATTGAATGTCCCGGGAATTGTGGGTCTGGGCAAAGCTTGCGAGATTTGCCGCGAGGTCATGCCGGAGGAATCGCGGCGCCTGTCCGCTCTGCGCGACCGGCTAAAAGACGGTCTGCTGGCGGCGCTTGACGGTATTCACGTTAACGGCAGTCCGGAGCACCGGCTGCCGAACAACCTCAGCGTGAGTTTCCCCGGCATTGATCTCGCGACGCTAATGGCGGCTTTGAGTGACATCGCTCTTTCGTCAGGCTCAGCTTGCAGCTCAGAGAGCCCCGAGCCCTCTTATGTGTTGCAAGCGCTCGGTGTCTCCGATGAAGTGGCGAACACGCCGCTCCGCTTCGGTCTAGGCCGCTTCACCACGGAAGAGGAAATTGAATACTGCCTCAGCCGCGTGGTGGAGACCGTAAAGCGCCTGCGCGAGATGGGCTCCACGGAAGCTGCTTAGGTGGAAAGCCCGCATAGCAGGCTTGGGGATTGGCGATGGAGATTTGAAGAAATTGACGATGGGGGTTTTGAAAATCGTCAATCGACCATCGGCAATCGTCAATTCTTTGCTTGTGGATGGGGATTAATCAGGAGGAATTTTCATG
>Ga0335085_10003492_pt1 | contig 27120 bp, 31 predicted proteins | sample Lox_Sample_45_FD_206712 | JGI IMG/M metagenome (GOLD analysis project Ga0335085, IMG submission 206712) | Soil microbial communities from Loxahatchee National Wildlife Refuge, Florida, United States - Lox_Sample_4.5 | ecosystem: Environmental > Terrestrial > Soil > Wetlands | place: USA...
CGACGTCCTCTCCCGTATCGCCGACCATCCAGCGCGCCACATCGCCGACCTTCTCCCGTGGAACTGGCAGCCGATAGAGGCTCCGCGCGTCGCCGCTTAACCAAGCGCCTTCACCGAGCGCTTACCTTGAAGCCGACCATGGCAAGGCTCTGATCGGACGCTCTGGCCGCGATCCGAGACGACACGATAGTTGTTGCGGCCAATCGGACCGCCAAGCGGGAGACGCGCCGAAGCCGCTTTAGAAGTCGGCGCATTGCCAATCGATCCGAAAGGCAGATGCTGGTGACGTTGCGACCTCGCCGCCTTACTCGGGACGGGCGTGTACTTCTGCGAGAACGTCAAAGGGGGCCTAACCTAACCAGGTGCTGTCCTGGGACGACGCGGGCAATAACAAGTACATCGATTCGGGTGTCGGCTGTTTCATCTGCAACCCCATCTCCGCATACCGCTCGGCCCAGGAAATCAACCCGAAGCTCGCGGACGACATCTTTGTCATGGACCCACCCAAGGGGCCAGTGCGGATGCTGATCGGGGCCGCCTCGAACTCCTACGGCATTTGGAAATTCGCCAAAAACCAAGAAGCCGCGACGGAGTTCCTCAGATATTACGCCGACCACTGGGTGGACGCGTTCAAGGCGAGCACCGGCTACAATATGCCGATCTTCGCCAACATCGTACCAAAGCCGATGCCGATCCTGTCGGACGACCCGACGTCGCACCCGCCGACCAAGCTCGCGGTGCTCCAAGATTCCGACAAATGGAGCGCCGTCGCAGGCTGGCCCGGCCCCTCTTGGGCGGCGACCGACGAGGTTTATAACGACTTCATCATCTGCGACATGATGACGAAGGCCGCGACCGGCCAGATGAGCCCAGAAGACGCGGTCAAGTGGGCAACCCACGAGACCGAGCTGATCTTCAAGAAATGGGAGGTCTGATCCGTCGGTGGACGTGGGCGCCCTCAGCAGTGGGGGCGTCTGCGCAGTGTTTTTACCCGCAGTCCGATCTACAGGTGACGTATGAGTATTGTCGCGGCAACGGGGATCATCAAGCGCTTTGGCGACGTCGCGGCGGTTGACGGCATCAACCTCACGGTGAATGACGGCGAGTTCATGGTGTTGCTCGGCCCCTCCGGCTGCGGCAAAACGACATTCCTGCGCATCATCGCCGGGCTCGAAGCGCCGAGCGCAGGCGAGATCATGATCGACGGTCAGCTCGTCAACAATCTGCCGCCGCGAGCGCGTGGCATCGCCATGGTCTTCCAGAGTTACGGCCTTTATCCGCACTTCACGATCCGCGAAAACATCGCCTTTCCCTTGAAGACCCAACGGGTCGCCAAAGCCGAAATCGCAACCAAGGTCGCATGGGCCGCGAAGCTGCTCGCGATCGACCATCTGCTCGACCGTCGACCCCGTCAGCTTTCAGGCGGTGAAAGGCAGCGCGTGGCACTGGCGCGAGCTCTGGTGCGCGACCCAACGGTATTCCTGCTTGACGAGCCGCTCTCCAACCTTGACGCCAAGCTGCGCACCTCGGCGCGCAATGAGATCAAGCAATTCCAGCAGCAAGTCGGAACAACCACGATCTATGTGACGCATGACCAGGTCGAGGCGATGGGCATGGGCGACCGGATCGTGGTCATCGATCACGGGAGAGTGCGCCAAATTGGTACGCCGGCGGCGATCTACGACGACCCAGCCGACCGCTTTGTCGCCACTTTCGTCGGCTCGCCGCCAATGAATCTGGTCAAATGGAACGGAGGCTATCTGGGTTTCCGTCCAGAAAACTTTCTGCCTAAGCAGATGATCCAGAACGGCGCGGTGACCGATTTCTCGTTTCGCGTTGATCGTGTCGAATATCTCGGTTCCGAGCGCATCGTCTACGGCCAACTCGATGGACTCGAGTCGCCCCTCGAGATCACCGCCAAGCTGCCACCGGCCCACGTTCCGCTCGAATACATTCAGTCCGGCGAGTGGCATCCCTTTGCCGTCCGTAGCAGCCAGCTTTGCTACTTCGACGAAGAAGGCAAGCGTGCCCGGCGCCACTGAGAGGGATGCAAAAATGGTCGCAATAACCGACAGATTGCACGAGCGCCGCTCCCGCTTTGAATTCGTGCTCGACAAGCCCCGGGTCCTGGGCTCGCTGTTCCTGACGCCCGCGATCCTCTACATCCTGGTGCTGGTTGGAGTGCCGTTCCTGTTGGCGATCTATTACTCGCTGAGCGCCTACACGATTTACAACCCCAGCTACCACTTCGTCGGACTGAGCAATTTCGAAGAGGTGGTTCAAAGCAGCATCTTCCGCCGCACGCTGGTGAACACCTTCGTCTTCACCATCGCATCGCAAGCTCTGGGCCTTATCTTAGGCAAGTTCGGCGCGCTGTTGCTGCTCCGCCCGTTTCCGGGCCGCAAGATCGTGCGCGCGCTCATTGTGCTGCCTTGGGCGGTACCGATCGCTCTTGCCACGGTGGCGTGGGAATGGATGTTCGATTCGCTTTACAGCGTGATCAACTGGACGCTCGAGGCGGTCGGGCTGATGAACCCGGGCAACGCACCGAATTGGCTCGGCGAACCCACTCTGGCGATGATCTGCGTGATCATCGTCAACGCCTGGCGCTTCTTCCCCTTCGCGATCGTGATCTTCCTTGCTGGGATCACTGCGGTGCCGCAGGACGTGCTCGATGCCGCGACCGTCGATGGCGCGGGTTTCTGGCGCCGCAACTACCAGATTATCGTGCCAATGATCCTGCCGATCGTCGTCGTCGGCCTCATCTTCGGCACAGTTTTCACCTTTACCGATCTCAGCATCGTTTACTTGCTGACCCAAGGCGGGCCTGTCAACGCCACCCAGGTGCTTGGCAACCTCGGCTTCCAGATTGGCATCCTCTCGGGCGACGTGGCTCACGGCGCTGCGGTGTCGCTGTTCATGCTGCCGGTGCTGTTTATCATGGTCATCCTGATGCTGCGCTTCATCCGGCGGCGGGAGATCTGACATGTCCCGCATCGTCAAAACCGTTACTCGAGAAGGCTCTTTCTACGCTGCGGTCGCATTTTTCGTCGTGCTCGCCGCCTTCCCGTTCTATTGGATGTTAATCACCGCGTTCAAAACCAACGCCGATCTTTACAACGTTGACAACATCCCGTTCTGGTTTAACGCAGCGCCGACGCTGGAGCATTTCCGCTACCTCTTTGAGCAGACGCCATTCCTGCGCTGGTGCCTGAATTCGCTGATTATCGGCGTCTGCGTTGTCGCGATAACGCTGGCGACGGCAATCCCCGCTGGTTATTCGCTGGCACGCTTGGCTGGCCGCGAGGCCGAGGTGCTCGGTATCGGGATTTTCCTTACCTACCTGGTGCCGCCGACCCTCCTCTTTCTGCCGCTGTCGCGGATCATCACCGTGATCGGCCTGCAGAACTCAATGTGGTCGTTGGTCGTCGTCTACCCGACGTTTACGATCCCGTTCTGCACCTGGCTCTTGATGGGCTTCTTCCGAACTGTGCCGCGCGAGGTCGAGGAAGCGGCGATCGTCGACGGCTGCAGCCTCCTTGGCAGCTTTATAAAGATGGTACTGCCGCTATCGGTCCCCGCGATCCTCACTGTCGTCATCTTTACCTTTACGTTAACGCTACAGGAATTCGTCTACGCGCTCACCTTCATCTCATCGTCGGCACAGAAGCCGATCACCCTCGGCGTCGCGACCGATCTCATCCGGGGCGACATCTACTATTGGGGCGAGCTGATGGCAGGCGCATTGATCGCCAGCGTACCCGTGGCGGTCGCCTACAACCTGTTCCTCGACCGCTTCATCGCAGGCATCACGGGCGGCGCCGTGAAATAGGGCGGCGCAAGGGGGCAGATCTCGCATGCGTCAAGCTGCCCTGTGCTCTCGCCGTACGAATAGGCTAATAAACCGCTGCCACATAGAAGAGGTTGGCGCCGACATGACAGATTGCGGCAGATCATGAACCGGCGAGAGGTTCATGCGACTGCCGCGCTTGCTGCCATATTCGCGACGCGCCTGCTGGGCCTGTTCATGATTTATCCGGTCTTTCTTGGTTACGCGCAGCATCTGCGCGGCGCGACCCCAGAACGCATCGGACTGGCGCTTGGCGCCTACGGGCTGGCGCAAGGGGTGTTACAGATACCTTTCGGACTGCTCTCCGACCGGCTAGGGCGCAAGCTTATTATCGGCATCGGGCTTGGGCTGTTCGCACTCGGCAGTGTGGTTGCCGCAATCGCGACGACCATCGACGGGGTGCTCGTTGGGCGGATCCTGCAAGGAACCGGCGCAGTCGGCTCAACCGTGTTGGCATTGGTCGCCGATCTGACGCGCGAGGAGGTTCGCACGCGGGCAATGGCGCTCGTCGGCATCACAATCGGCTTCACGTTCGTGATTGCGATTGCGGCCGGCCCGATACTGGCGAGCGCTATCGGTGTACCCGGCATCTTCTGGCTGACCGCCGTACTGGCATTGGTCGGCATCGCTATTACGCTCGCCGTCGTCCCCACGCCGCCGCGGCTCGTGCGGCATCGCGACGCCGAGGCGGTCCCGGCGCTATTCGCGCGCATCTGCCGCGACGGTGAATTGTTGCGCCTCGACTTTGCCATCTTCGCGCTGCACGCAATCCTGACAGCGAGCTTCCTTGCTGTACCCTCGCTACTCGTCGGGACGCTACATCTGGCCAGCGGGAGCGATTGGCGGCTCTATTTGCCGGTCTTGGCGATGTCCGTCGTGCTGATGGTACCTATTGTCATCCTGGCCGAGCGCGGCACGCGGATGAAGGAAGTCTTTTTGCTGACCATCGCGATGCTCGCGGCGAGCCTTCTGGCGTTTGCAGCGGGTGGCGGCAATGCCGTTGTCTTCATCGTCGCGCTCGTCGTTTTCTTCGGCGGGTTCAATACGATGGAGGCACTCCTGCCGTCGCTTGTGACCAAGATGGCGCCGGCTGGGGCCAAGGGTACAGCGACCGGTATCTATTCAAGTTCCCAATTCCTGGGCATCTTTTTCGGCGGCGCAGTCGGCGGCTGGGCATTGGCCATTGGCGGGGACCGCACCGTATTCAGCTTTACCTTAGTCATAATCTTGGTGTGGCTGGCACTTGCGGCGACGATGCGCCGACCGGGGCGTTATCGCAGTCAGATTGTGAGGCTGAGCGACGGCGCTTTGCAGGAGCCGGTCAAGTTTGCGGCGCTGGTTGAGACAACGCCGGGCGTTGTGGAGGCTGTTGTCGCCGCTGATGAAGGATGTGCGTATCTCAAGATCGACCCCGCGAAGTTTGACGCGGCTGCGTTCGCGGAGATCGCCGGAGTGGGGCAATCTGCCGATAGTGGTGCCGCCAGCGCGCGGTGCTAACGGCGCTTTTGCGTAGCGCAGGGCGATCGGCGTCGCTTTTCCGTTGCTGCGATCCGCGAAACGCCGTCTGCAAGGCCGGATCTAGGGTCGGACGGATTCAGCGCGTGGCGTGCGGACAGTTCGAAATCTCTGTAGTGCGCGATGGCATTGGCGGCTCTGTCGCGCTATCTTTTCCCCATGGCACTGCGATCTTCGCGAGAGCCTGGCCGGCCGCCGGCCTCCCAACCACCGCCGCATCTTTCGATGCGACTTGAGCCAAGCATCGAACCCTTGGAACGACGCCGGTGGGCCTTGATCGTCGCTGCGGTTATCGCGGTTTTTGGAATTGGCACCGCCGTCGTGGGGTGGCTGACGGGCGAGGGACGAAAGCCGATTGTCGAGACTGCCTCGCCATCGACGCCGCACAAACCGATCGCGCCAACCGCGCCAGCAACACCCGCTCTATCCAAAGTAGTTGTTGACCTGCCGCCGAAACCGAGCGGGCTAAAGGTGCCAGCAGCGCCTGTTCGGCCCCCATCAAAGCTCGTAGTTGGTCTACCCATGCTAAGCTCGCCGACGGCGCCAGGAGCACCTGATCGTCTGCCATCGAAGCTCGTTGTCGGCTTGCCCCCGATAACGGCGCCGCCTGAGCAGGCGGCCAGTCCGGAAAGCACACCCCAGCAGCCGACCTATGCCGTTCCGCAACCTAATCCCTTGCCGAGGGTGACCGGGCGCTTCCGACGGGTCGAGCCTTCAAGCCAGTCCTCTAACTTCGTCAGGTTTTAAGAGCCAGGAAACTTGACCTCGCTGGTTGCCTCTAATTTGGCCGTGTGTGCCGGGGTCGGTTGCCGGCATCAGCCGATCCCTCTGGGCACGATGCTGCTAGGGTACGTCTTCGCTGGCGTCACGCGGCCGATGCCAATCACGTCGCTGCGATTATTTCCCGTTCCACCTGGTGCACTGTTGCCTCCTGCGCCGACTGATATGCCGGCCGCGCGCGACGCACCGCTCACGATCTTGCGCCGCGCTCCTTAACCTGCGCCGATTGGCGCTTTGACAGGAGGTGGCGAGGCCGTTTACTGCGATCGTTTATGGCATTGGCGCACGATGAGCGCTTGTCGAACCCGCCAGCCGAGACGTCTCCCGGCGATATGCGCGTTTATGCCGCGATCCTCACGCTCGGCACGTTTTTATGGTGGCTTTCGCGCGACTATCCCGCGCTGATGGCGATCTGGGCGCCGTGGGAATTCTCGCCAACGGAATATACGGCGTCCGCTCTGACCCTGTTTTGGTATTGGCGGGGTCTCGCGGCGACGCCTTTAATCGAACGGCCTCCTATCTGGCGGCGGATCGCCTTTCTGTTCGGCCTGGCCCTCGTGTACGCCGTGTTGCAGACCCGTTTCGAATATTGGTCGCAGCACATGTTTTTTCTTAATCGGGTGCAGCACGTGGTGATGCACCATCTGGGGCCGTTCCTGCTGGCGCTCGGCTGCGATCCCGACGTGATGCGACGGGGCATGCCGGTGTACGTGCGCACCTGCGCACAGGCAGCGCCCGTGCGGGCGTTGCTGCGGGTGCTGCAGCAGCCGCTGCTGGCGGCGTTCCTGTTTCTCGGACTGTTTTACTTTTGGCTAATCCCGCCCGTGCACTTCCGTGCGATGCTCGATGCGCGGCTTTACGCGATCATGAACTGGAGCATGGTGCTCGACGGCGTCCTCTTCTGGTGGCTGGTACTTGATCCGCGGCCAAGCCCGCCGGCGCGGACATCATACGGTCTTCGCGCGGCGTTGTCGTTCGGCGTCATGTTTCCGCAGATCGTCCTTGGTGCGGCCGTTACTTTCACGCATACCGACCTTTACCCCTATTACGATTTGTGCGGGCGGCTGTTTCCCTCGATCGACGCGCTCAATGACCAGCATATCGGCGGCATTGTCATGTGGATTCCGCCGGCAATGATGAGCATCGCCGGCATGCTCATCGTGATTGGCGCGCTGCGCCGGCACGAGGACGCGACCGTCGAAACCGACAAAGAAGGAGCCGCCCTTGCTGAACTGGCGAAAAGCTGGACCGGCCGCTAAGCCGGCGTCGAAGGTAGCACTGGCGATTGTTGTTGCGGTGATGCTGTCGGCAAGTGTCGCCGCGCACGCGGCGACACTTGACGGGATATCGCTCAGCGGTCAGTGGTTCCGCTTCATCACTCCGACGACTCCAGCAGCGGGGTACTTCACGCTGTCCAACTCGACCGCGGCGCCAGAGACCTTAGTGTCCGCGAGCTCAGCCGCCTGCGGCTCGCTGATGCTGCACCAGAGCGTCGCCAAGAACGGCGTCGAAGAGATGATCATGGTGCCGCAGGTTGTCGTCCCCGCCCATGGATCTCTGCAGTTCGCGCCCGGTGGCTACCATCTGATGTGCATGTCGCCGACGGCGGCGATGCGGCCCGGGCAATCGGTTCCGGTGACGTTGCAGTTCGAAGGCGGGGGAACCCTTGACGCCAGCTTCCCGGTGCGCGGCGCGACTGGGAAGTGACGCGCCTCAGACCCAGGCGAGCAAACGCGCCAGCAGGCCCCTAGGGTGCGTTTCCTCGACCAGGCGTTTCAAGTCGGCCGTTGTGCCGGGGATATGCGGTGTGGTCGATGCGAGCGAGGCTATGATCAGCCGCGCTGCGCCCGAGCCGTCAAAGACGTAGACTGCGGGGCTGTGCGTCACCTCGTAGGGTTGGCCATTGGACGCGGGGGTTACCGAGTAGGCGACCCGGTAGCGCCGCGCGAGCTCCGCCAGCTGATCGCGCGTACCGCGCAGCCCATCGATGCGGTTGCTGAAGTTGCTCACATAAGTCGCGAGTGCCTGGGCCGTATCGCGGTTTGGGTCGACCGTCACGAAAAGCATGCGGACATGCTCGGCCTCCGGACCGAGTGATTTGAGGATATCGCCGATATTGGATAGCGTTGTCGGACAGACATCGGGGCAGTTGGTGTAGCCGAAATAGAGCAGCACGATCTCGCTGCGATAGTTGGCCTCGGTGACTTCCTTGCCGTCCTCGACCCGGGTCATCGTAAAAGCGAGCCGCGGCAGGCTTCCCGACACGTCGATCGAGGTCCATTTCTGCTTGTCGCAACCAGCGAGCAGCGTAAAGCTTACTCCACCGACAATAAGCATTGCGAGCTGACGGCGCGCGACCCTGGGCGCGGCGTCGCTGGGGTCAGAGCGTGGCGAGCGGGTGCGCTGCTTCATCATGCAAGAACACGACAAGGCCTATGACAATCATGAGCACAAACAGCGCCACGGCGCTGAGCACGATTGCGAGCGCCCGGTTGCGTTGTTGCGTCTGCCCGGTTGCTCACGCCTGCGCCACCCGCGCTGCGCGCGGCAGGGAGGTGGCGCCTCGCTTGGTGTCGGATCGAGCCGTCGTGGCCGTCCTCCCTGCGCTGGCGATCTGAGAGTCGCGCCTCACCGGTAACTATAGGCGGCCAGAGCACACACCGCCTGCGGCGGCTCGCCCCTGCTGCATCTCGCCGCACTGCCGTCTCGGGCTCGCGGCGGCGGCCGCTGCCCGCTTGGCTACACCGTGATGCTCTTCGCCCACCAATCGTGCTGATTGCAAGTGCTGGTAACGGTCACTTTGCCGCTATAACCGGCCGGCAGCGCGTGCTCTGAAACTGGCTCGTCTTTATAGGAGAAGGTCTTGCGGCTGAGAAACGTCCCGTCACCTAGAACCACGGTATGGCTGATGATGTAGTGCGCTTCGCTCATCGGATGCGGCGTCTTGATCGTCAGCTTGCCGCCGGCGACAGTCGTGTCGGGAATATGCAGCTTCCCGATCTGCGGCGACCAATGTCCGAGATCGCTCTCCGTAAACACGACGTTTTTATATGGGTCGGGACCTTCGGCTCTGCTGGCTACCGGCGCCACCGCCATCGCGACGACGCCGAGGACAGCGGATTTCGCAAATTCTCTGCGTTGCATTGAGCTCTCCCTGTCAGAATTTTGCTTTACATTCGATCACATGAGCCGGGTTCGACGGATGCACAACCCGGTTGGCGATCAAATCCGCGTTGGATGCGTCATCGTGTCCCGACCAAGGGCGGTTACACTCGTTCACCGATTGAGGGGCAAGGATTTCGGCGATCTGAGAGCGGTGCAAACGCTATTCCCAACACCAGCGGCCGTACCGGGCGGTTTTACCGTGTTCGGCGTTATCGATGTGCGCTATTTATCGTTGAACACAGTGCGCGGCGACACGAGCGTAAGGCAACCGCGTGAACCCCTGTCGCACCTGGCGTCCTCGACGTAGGCTTTCTGCATGGATCGCCATTATGGCGATCCTGATTGATGCGTTGGTGCCGACCGCTGCCACGGCGGCGCGGTATGCAGCTGGCACCCCCGCACCCCTCGCGCTCTGCGGCGGTAACTCGTCGAGCGTGCCGGGAAAGCACGGAACGTTGCCATTCAGGCATTGCGTGCTGTGCTGTGCAGGCATTCACAGCCTCGCGGCCGGCGCGGGCGGGTTCACACCGACACCCGCTAATGTCGGCCTCCTTGTTCATCGGTCCTGGTCTCTGACGTCATTGCCAAGTCTGCCTGAGTTGCGCGTCGCGGCTCTACCGCGCGGACCGCCGGTCACCGCCTAATTCGTAAAGCCAAAACGTTCGAACTGGCTCGGGCCAGCGGAATGCCGCTTGCTCGCTCTGTCCACTTGGAGAAAACGAATGCCACGAAATCTATTTTCGCTCGCCACTGCTCTCGTATTTGCGCTATTCGCCGGCGTCGCCATGGCGCAGAGCGGGAGCGTACAGATCAAAGAGGCTTGGGCGCGTGCGACGCCTGGGGGGACGCAGACCGGTGCTGCCTATGTAACGCTGCAGTCGGTGACCGGCGATCGCCTGACTGGCGCCTCGACCCCGGTCGCGAAAATGGCCGAGCTTCACTCCATGACCATGGATAATGGGGTCATGAAAATGCGACAGGTCGACGGGATCGATTTACCCGCCGGCCAAGTGGTCAGCCTCAAACCCGACGGTTACCACATCATGCTGATGAACCTCGCCCAGCCGCTCAAGGAGGGGCAGACCTTTCCTCTCACGCTGACCTTCGCCAAAGCGGGGCCGGAGAATGTCACTGTAACAGTGGAAAAGGTCGGCTCGATGGGACCCGGCAACCAAGGCGGCGGCATGAACATGCCCGGTATGAACATGCCGATGCATCATTAGGCGGGTACGTCCAATGACCGGCGCTACCCAGGGCCGGCGCAAGAGAGGAAGACTTGAGCGCCCCGCGGTCATCGCGTTGGCGATTATTGGGGCGCTGATGCTGATCTCCGGCGTGCTGGTCGGCCTTGCTTACAGTGGTAGGACAGGGGAGCAGATTGGCGGCAAGTTCGCGCTGATCGATGATGACGGCAAGCCGTTTACCGACACCGAACTCAAGGGCAAGTGGCACCTTGTGTTCTTCGGGTACACCCATTGCCCCGATATCTGTCCTACAGCGCTCAACGATCTATCGCTGGCGCTCAATCAACTCGGCGCCAAGAAACAGGAGATCGGCATCGTCTTTATCAGCGTCGATCCCGACCGTGATACGCCCGCGGTGCTGAAGTCCTATGTCGAGAGCTTTGGCGGACCGATCACCGGGCTGACCGGTACGCCGCAAGAGGTCGCGGAGGCAGCAAAAGACTATCACGTGTACTACGCCAAGCACCCAACTGAAGGGGGCGGCTACGACATGGACCACAGTGCGGCAATCTATATCATGGACCCGCTGGGACGGTTTACCGGCACCTTCGGCCCGGACGACACTCCGGACACCATGGTCGCGCGATTGCGAAGGCTTCTTGGATGAGACTGCGACCAAAAACTAGTTTTCGCCTCGTCAGGCAAAATTTGGGTGTCCGCCATTTCGCCCCGGACGCTATTTCACTATAACAGTTCCAACCATACGGGGGTGGATTGAACAGAAATATTTGTAGGTGCCGGGCTTGTCGAAGATGAAGGAGAATTTGTCATCGGTGTCGAGGGCTGGCGATTTAAAGGTTTGTCCGGCGTCTGCGCTCACCACGGTATGCGGTTCTTCGTCCTTGTTGTCCCAGGTGACCTTGGTTCCAACAGGCACGGTCAATGGAGTCGGCCCATAAGCGAAATCCTTGATTGTCACCGTGGTCTGTTCAGCGGCGCCGTAAGCAAACCCGAGCGCAAACAACATCAGCAGTGCCAGCGTCGGTATTCCCCATTTCAGAGGAGCGACTATCAGCATCTTTCTCAGGCGATCGCCTCGTTGGGTTGTCGCGGCAGGAAAGCCGGGTTGCAATTGATCTCGTGCAACTTCCGAGTGAGTTTCATTCATGCCCGCCCCTTCCACCGAGTTTCGGTGGTGGAGATTGTTGGTTTGGATGGTTTATTCGGGGGTATTACGAAAAACGCGCTATAGAAGCCAGAATTCATCCCCGCAAGGCAGCACCTTAAGAAGGGTGATCAGTCGAGCAAGCAACCGTCTGGATTCGGCGCGTCTCGCACGTTGATGAAAATTCTCTTGAATGTCTGTCAGCGATAGCAAAGCAGGCGATCCGCTTTAATAACGAGCGCCACCGCTGATCCCGTTGCGGGGCTGGGCAAGCGGCAAAAATAGAGAAACCTCACGTTCTGCCACATGCTCTCCTGGAAGGTCACCGGCGGTTGCAAGAAGCCGCCGGAGGCGACCGATATAGGTTGCCGCGCGCTTGTCGCGGCAAGCTTGGCCTCGTCGATCCCTGCGTCGTTCGTATACGCTGGCGAGCGCGACAGGCAATAACGCTGTCACTTGAACGCCGACTTGACCTCCTGCGCCAGTAGGCGGATCGCCTCCCGCTCGGCGGCGTGATCGGCAAGGCCAGCGCAATTCGTTTCCAACTGCACGCCCGACAGCCCGATGTCGTGCTGCAGGTCTTTCAACTTTTCCACCACCGTATCGGGTGAACCGATAAAGACCGAACCGCGCAAAACTTCCTCGAACGTGATTTCGGTCAGACGCTGCGCGGTCTTCCAGCGCGGATGGTCCGGCGGACTGTTTTGCCGCCGTGCGGAGTCGGACAGCAGCCGGTTTTGGTTTTGGAAATGCTGCATCAGGGTGGGGCCGTAGGCCGCCTGGGCCGCCGCATCGGTTTTGGCAACAAAACCGGGGCAACGCAGATAGACGGGCGCCTCGCCGGGATATCCCGCGTCGGACCAGGCTTTGCGGTAGACGTCGATATGCGGCTTGAACATCCGCACATCCTCGTGCCGCGCCGACAGGAACAGGCCTTGGCCCGCTTTACCGGCTGCGGGGAAGGTTTCGACGCTCGCCGCCGCGAGGCGGATTTCGGGTGTCGGTTTCTGCACCGGATGCGGCACGACCGTGACGTCCTGGATGTCGTAAAACTTGCCCTTGTAGGAGAAATTGTCCTCCTGCCAAGCGCGCTGAATGATCTCCAGGCACTCGATTTCGCGGTCCTTGCTCTCGGCATACGCGATGTTCATCGCCTCGTAGGTCTTCACGACGCCGCTGCGTCCTACGCCGAAGATCAGCCGGCCCTTGGAGACGTGGTCCAGCATCGCAGATTCCTCGGCGATGCGGAGCGGGTTGGCCAGCGGCAGCACCTGCACGCTGGTCCCGATCTTGATCCTCTCTGTGCGGGCGGCGATCGCGGTGCCAAGGATCAGCGGGCTCGCAGCGAGGGCGCGTGTTTTGGCGAAATGAATTTCCGCGAGCCACATCACGTCGAGGCCGTATTCCTCCGCGGCGTCGACGATATCGAACCCGGCGGCGACGCATTCGGCTTGGGTGCGGCCGGGCAGCATCGGAAACTCGTGATAGATACCTAGTTCCATTTGGACGGGGCCTTCCTCAAACAGGCTCTTTCCGACATTCACCGGATTGCCGGCAGTGTCGGGCCGCGCGGCGCGGCACTACGAAAAAGGATCATAAGAGGTCGGCGACGGTATCCCAGTAATGCTTGATCGCGGCTAGGTGATCGCTGAGCGTCCGTCCTTCGATGCGGCGCAGATGTCCCCGGCCCGAGTAGGTCACCAGGGTGATGTGCGTGGCGCCGCACGATTTCCAGAAACGGATCGTATCGCGCCACTCAGCCTCGCTGCCGATGCCGACGGTCGTGCGCGTGTCGATGCCGATGTCCGCCGGGTTGCGGCCTGCCGCCTCGGCCATCGCGCGCACTTTATCGAACGCCGCCTTTGCCTCGTCCCCCGGCGGGTAGGCCATCGGCATCCAGCCATCGCCCCATTCGACGACCCGGCGCATCGTCACCTCGGTATGACCGCCAAACCAGACGGGGATTTTGCGACGCGGCGGGAGCGGGTTGATTCCGGCATCCTCGATCGTGTGGTACTTGCCGTGGAAGGTGACATGCGGCTCCGCCCACAGCGCCTGCATCACCTGGACCTGCTCTTCCGAACGGCGCCCGCGATTGTAAAAATTCTCGTGGAGGCCGACAAACTCGACCTCGTTCCAGCCGACGCCAACGCCGAGCCGGAACCCGCCACCGCTCAGCACGTCGAGCGAGGCGGCCTGCTTGGCGACAAGCACGGCCTGGCGCTGGGCGAGGATCAGCACCTGTGTCGAGAATTCGATGGTCTTGGTGCAGCCCGCGAGAAAGCTGAACAGCGCAAAAGGATCGTGGAACAGATCGGCCGAGGTGTTGCGGTCGCCCCAATCAGGGCGGCTGGCGACATTGACGCCGAGCACATGGTCGGGTGCGGCCAAGTCGTGATAGCCGATATCCTCGGCGGCCTGCGCGAACTCCCGGAGCGCCGCGGGGTCGCCGCCGATGGCCGGATCGATTGCCGGTATTGCAACGCCAAGCTTCATGTGGTGCTCCTGATTTCAGCCACCGCTTACGGTCCGGTCGCAGACCGCAACAGGGCACAGATGACGACCATCTTCCCAATGACGTCGCCGGCGAACGGCTCGACCGCGGCGCGGATCGCCGCGGCGGTCGTCGGATCGATCGGCGGCACGTGAAGCTGCGCCGCGACGTGCGCAGCCTGCGCCCGCGCCTTGACAAGAGCATCCTCGATCGCCGCTTCGAGCGATCCGTCAGCATCGAGCGGTGCGATCAGCGCCCAGCTCAGCGCCAGATAGCCGGGCCAGTAAGCGAGATGACGGTACATGCTGGCCAGAACCGGATTTTCCCGCCGTGTACCGAAGCGGTTCAGCGTCAGCACGAGGTTGGCGGCCGGCTCCGGCAAGGTATCGAGACCAGGCAACGGCGGCAGCGGAATTGGTGCCGGCTTCGGAGACGGTTCAGGCCTTCCCTCAACCAACCGACCCGTCGGCGCACGCGGCTCGTCGAGCCGGCAGAGCAGCGCCGATAGTGCGACGAGCGCCATCGCGTTGGTCCAGTCGTAAGCGGCGAGGATGTTGCGTATCGTTGCCTGTTCGTCATTACCCAGGCCGATAGCGACAAGGAGATCGTGCGGCAGCGATGGCAGGTGCGGCAGGGAAAGCTCGGCGTGCAAGGCCTGCGCTTCGGCCGCGATTGTGCCGTCGGCGTAGAGCGGGCGCAGCATTCCCCAGGCCCAGGGCACCGCACCGGGGATCGTCGCGAGGTGGCGCCAGATCAGGTTGACCACCTCGACGCCGAGCACACGGCGTATATCCGCGAATATCTCGGCCACCGCGCCGATGGCGGACGCCTCGGCGATCGCGGGGACAGGATCACTCATTGTCGCGCCTTTATCGTGGAGATGCCCGACGCCGCAGTCGGCGCCGGGCTCCAAACAGCCTCGCTTAAGCGGCGGCCGGCGGATAGTTCGACGGGAACAGCGCACGCCGTGTCTCCTCGTCGACCTCCTTCTTGAAGGTGTGAGAGCTGCCGATCGCTCGTGCCCGCGCAACCGCCGGCCGCGCGTCGATCGCGCGGAACCAGCGACGGATATTGGGATAGGCGGCGAGCGGGTCGTCGCTGCCGGGTAGTACGAAACTCGCGCGATCGACCCAGCCCCAACCCGAGATGTCGGCGATCGTGTATTCCTTGCCGACGATGAAGTCGCGGCCCGCGAGGTGCTGGTCGAGCACGGTGTAATGGCGTTCGGCCTCGCGCCGATACCGGTTGATCGCATAAGGCAACTTGTCCGGTGCGGCGCGCTGGAAATGCACCGCCTGGCCGGAGAACGGCCCCAGCCCGGTCGCGATAAAGAACAGCCATGACAGCAGCTCGCCGCGATCGGCGGGCGGGCCCATCAATTTGCCGGTCTTATCGCCGAGATAAAGCAGGATCGCGGTTGAATCGAACACCCGGGTTTCGCCGCCCGGCCCCTCGGTGTCGACGATCGCAGGCACCTTGCCGTTTGGATTAATGGTGCGGAACTCAGGTGTGTGTTGCTGCCCCCTTGGCTGTGTCGACCGGCGCGATCTCGTAGGGGAGCCCGGTCTCTTCGAGAAACAGCGCGACTTTGGCGGGATTCGGCGTCGGGTGATAGTAGAAGCGGATCATCTCCAGTCCCTTCCGATATTATAGAGCAATCGCTCTAGAATGACTTGATGCGCCGGCCACTGACAACGGCTTTGCGATTCTGGCGCGCGCGTTCTAAAATTTCATCGATCGATCATGGAGATAGCGGCCCGATCGCGGCAGCCGGGACGAGGTGGGTGATGGCGCGACCGAGAGAGTTTGACGAGACGACCGTGCTGGAGGCGGCGATGAACCGCTTCTGGGCACAGGGGTTCGAGCAGACTTCGGTGCGTGACCTCGCCGCGCAGATGGGGATCACCGGCGCCAGCCTTTACAATGCCTTTGGCGACAAGCGCTCGCTGTACCGGCAGGCGTTCGTGCATTACCTCGCTCAGACCGTGCGGGATCGGGTGGCGCGGCTCGACAAGCTACCGCCGGCTCGAGCCATCCGATCCTTCTTCGACGAGATCATCGAGCGGTCGGTGGACGACGAGCAGCGCCGTGGTTGCATGTTGGTCAACGCGGCGCTGGAGCTAGCACCCTACGACCCCGAGTTCCAGCGACTCGTCGCGGAAGAGATGATCTTTATCGAGGCATTCTTTCGCCGCTGTGCCGAAGCGGGGCAGAAAGACGGGTCGATCACCGACAGGCGTTCGGCGGACGAGCTGGCCAAATTGTTGCTGAGCGTCCTGCTCGGCATCCGCGTTCTCGCGCGCACACGCCCGCAGCGCGAGGTATTGGAGGGCGCGGCAAGCGGGGCATTGGCGCTGCTCGGCCCGGTATCCGCATTTTAGATTGATCGATCTAAAACTCCTGATAAGCTTCTCCAGGACGCGGCGAGCCATCGCTGCGACACGCGAGGAGAGGCTCAGTGACCAGACTGACCGACTTGCCGCCTGATCAGGCGAAACGCCTGGCCGAGGTCGAATGCCCGACATTTGAAACGCGCCCCTGGGTAACGGGACCGGCGCTGTCCCAGCGCCGGATCGCGATCGTCTCGTCGGCCGGTCTTGTCATCCGCGACCAGGATCCGTTTCGCGGGCGCGACCCGCATTACCATGCGATCCCGGCGACGACCCCGACGAGCGATCTGCTGTGCAGCCACATCTCGATCAATTTCGACCGCACGGGACTGCAGGAGGACTGGAACGTCGCCTTTCCGGTCGACCGGTTGCGTGAGTTGGCGGCCGACGGAACGATCGGGTCGATGGCGGACACGCACTCCGCGTTCATGGGCGCGACCGATCCGCTGCAGATGGAGCCTTATGCCCGTGAGCTCGCCGGCCGCCTGAAACAGGACAAGGTCGACAGCGTCGTTCTCGCCCCCGTTTGACCGGTCTGCACGCGCGCCGTGAGCGCGCTGGGCCATTATCTCGAGGAAGAGGGCATCGCGACAGTGGCTGTCGTGCTGATACGGCCGCAAGCCGAGAACACCAAACCCCCGCGCGCGCTGTGGGTGCCATTCGAACTCGGGCGGCCTTTTGGGCCGCCGAACGATCCGGAATTCCAGAGACGTGTCTTACGAACTGCACTCAACATGCTGGTCGAGGATGGCGGGCCGGTGCGGATCGTCGATTTCCCCGATGACGATCCGCGTGCGCAGCCCGATCCCGCGTGGCAGCCGCCCTTCATGCCGACGACGGTCGCCAATGGCGATGCTGAGTCGCTGGCATCCCGGATGGAAGCGGAAATCCTGCTGTTGCAGGGCGCGCACCGCCGCTGGACGGAACAACATGGTCGCAGCACGGTGGGCGTGAGCGGGCTCGCTATCGGGGATTGCGCCCGCTATGCCGCCGATTGGCTGCGCGGCAAGGAGCCGCCCAGTCCGCGCGACGGGTTCTCGGCACCGCTGATCCTGCGCTTCGCGGTCGACGACCTGAAGGCGTATGGCCTGGAAGCGGCCGCCGCCGGGCCGGCAAAGCCGTCGAGCCGTCAGCTCACCGACTGGTTCTGGAACGAGACGGCGACCGGCGCGGCCATCCACGCATTACGAGAGGTGCTGCTGACCCACGAAGACGAGCGTCTGCGGCTGATCGTCAGCAATTTCATCGTGCCGTCCGCGCGGGTGCGCGCCGGCTGAGGGAGCGTATGGAACAGATCAAGGTTCTCGCCTTTGACACCGGCGGTACGGTGCTCGACTGGCATGCCGGCTTGACCGCCGCGATGACCGCGTGGGGCGCCAGCCACGGCATCGAGCGCGACTGGCATGCGCTGGCCAACGAGCATCGCCGCCGCTCGCTGCGCCGGATGACCAACACGGTCGCTCCCGGCTTCAACATCGACGACGTGCACCGCGACATCGTCGGCGAAGTGTTTGACGAGAACGGGCTCGGCGGCTCCGCCGAGGAGCGGCGAGCAATCGCCGAGCGCTGGCACCAGCTCGATGCATGGCCGGATTTTCCGGAGGCGCTACGCCGCCTGAGGCGACACCGCCTCTGCGTCTCCTTCACGATCCTTAGCCTGTCGCTGATCGTCGATGTCTCCCGGCGCAACGGCATCGATTGGGATGCGGTGATCCCCTGCGAGATCCTGCGGGTCTACAAGCCGCTGCCCGATGCCTACCGCCGCGCGGCGGCGTTTCTGGCCGTCGAGCCGCACGAAATTATGATGGTGGCGTGCCACAATTTTGATCTCGATGCGGCGCGCGGCGTCGGCTATCGCACCGCTTTCGTGCATCGGCCCGACGAGTGGGGCCCTGCCGGTCCGCCCGATCCCGTGCCAAACCCTGCGACCGACATCGTCGTCGACGGGTTTGCGGAACTCTCCGACCGCTTCGGCGCCTGAGGCGATGGTAATACTTCGCCGCTAAGCGATGTCGCGTGGCAAACCTGGCACATCCCGGCGGGCTGGCGCGCCCGCGTCTGCTCAACCTGAATTCCGTCACGGCGGGAGTAGCGGCGGGTTGTCTGATGTCGCTGGGGGCACCGCTCTCCTTCGCGGCGGCACGTGGGGCCATGCTCAGCGACGGGCTCACTCCGGGTGATCTGATCCTGGTGCGTTACCTCGTCGCCGGCCCATTGATGCTGCCGGTGCTGGTCTATTTTGGCGTGTCGGGTCTCGCCGGCCTCGGTTGGCGTCGCGGCATCATCCTCGCGGTTCTAGGCGGGCCGTCGTTCACGCTGCTGCAGACCGCCGGCCTGGCCTATGCGCCTCTGGCGCATGGCGGGGTGATCACGCCGACCGCCGTGGCCATCATCAGCACGGTCTTGGCCGCGGCCATGTTGCGCGAGCGGCCGGACTCTGTCCGGCTCGCGGGCTCGGGGCTGTTGATCGTGGGCATCGCACTGATCGGCTGGGACGGATTACGCGGCGTCGCCGGCGCAAAGGTTTGGCTGGGCGATTTCTTGTTTCTCGCCGCGGCGGTGACATGGGCCCTGTTCTCCGTGCTGGTACGCTGCTGGCGCGTCGACGCGCTGCGAGCCATCACCGTAGTATCGGTTTTGTCGGCAGCCGTAACTGTCCCCGGTTATCTCGCCGTCTTCGGGACGGCGCACATCATCGCGTTGCCGCGCAGTGCACTCCTCGTGCAAGGCCTGATCCAGGGTGGCCTGCACGGAATATTGGCGACCCTTGGCTTTACCCACGCCATCCGGGTGTTGGGCGTCAGCCGCGGTGTGATCTTCGCGGCTGTCGTGCCTGTCATATCGGTGCTGATGGGCATCCCTTTGCTGCATGAGAATCCGAGCCTGCAGCAATGGTTCGGTGTTGGCGTCGCGACGACGGGCTTACTCGCGGCTATTCTACTGCCCGGTTTGCTCGGGCGCGTTGCGTCCGTTTAGTAGCGCCGCAACCATCACCGAACTGACCGAAAATCCATTCCGCGGGGCAAGCCATGAAAACCAAAGAACGACGGGACATGACGGCGGGCTGGGTCGTCTTTCTGCTGATCGCGGTGCTGGGGCTGCTCTACGTCAAGTGGACGCCGTATTGGAACCGGGCGTTCGTGGCCGCCGCCAACCATTCGATCGGCAAGTCTATCCTGATGGGCGACGCGGCCAACCCGCCGGCGCCGTCCTGGAGCGCCGCGGTCGACTATGCCTGGGCCTATGGCAAGGCCATTTGGCAGGCAATGGTGCTGGGTCTGCTGTTGGGTTCGGCGGTGCAGGCACTCCTGCCATCGCAATGGATCCTGCGATGGCTCGGGCGGACAAATGCGGGTAGCGTCCTGCGGGGCGCGGCGCTGGCCGTGCCGGGCATGATGTGCACCTGCTGCGCGGCCCCGGTGGTGGTCGGACTGCGCAAGGCCAATGCCTCGGCCGGCGCGGCCATCGCTTTCTGGCTCGGCAACTCGGTGCTGAACCCAGCCACGCTCGTCTTTATCGGCTTCGTGCTCGGTTGGCGCTGGTGCGCCTTGCGCCTCGTGCTCGGCATCGTCGCGGTGTTGGGCCTTGGCCTCTTAGCCAACCGGATGAGTACGCCCGAGGAAGCAGAGGCGGCCGAACATCAACTGGCCAACATCCGGTCTGCGCTGCCCGGCAGCCCATTCATGCGATGGCTCGCCATCCTCGCGCGATTGGCGGTTTGGCTGCTTCCCGAATATATCGTGCTGGTCCTTGCCCTTGGCGCAGCCCGCGCCTGGCTCTTTCCTCATGTCGGTCCAGAGGTCGGCGACGGCCTCGTCTGGATCTTGGCGTTCGCCATCGCCGGCACGCTCTTTGTGATTCCCACGGCGGGCGAGGTTCCAATCATTCAGGCGGTGCTGTCCCTGGGTGTGGGGGTAGGGCCGGCCGCGGCGTTGCTCATGGTGCTGCCGCCGATAAGCGTGCCCTCGCTTGCCATGGTCGGACGCGCGTTTCGTCTGCGCCTGCTGGCGACGGTCACCGTGGGGATTGTCGCTATCGGCATGGTCGGCGGATTGGCCGCTGTCATTTTGCAATTTTGATCAACTGGATCGTAGGGGATCGATCCTCTCCCCTAACTGGAACCGCAGGGCGCGAGCATGACACTCACCTGGGTCGGCTTGCGAAGGCAGTAGTGACCTTCTGGTCGAGATGGCGGAACGGGTACTCAGGCCCGCTAGACGGCTCGGCCCAAAATCGCTTATTCTAGAATTATGGAAATAGATACCGCCGCTCGCATCTTTGGCGCCATGGGGCAAGGGAGGCGCCTCGCGGTACTGAAGCTTCTGATCGCGCGCGGCAGCAACGGACTTTCCGCCGGCGAATTGGCGGACCAGGTTGGCATGCCGGCTTCGACCACATCCTTCCACCTGAGCGCGCTGGAGCGCTCCGGCCTCGTCGTCGCTACCCGCCAAAAAAACCAGATCATCTACGCGCTCAGGGTGAACGCCTTGCGCGACCTGCTTTCGTTCCTGACCGAAGCGTGCTGTGGCGGGCATCCCGAGCTGTGTGGCGACATTGCCCAGCTCTGGCCTGCGACCCTCGACAAAGGAAGCGCGATGACACCGGCATTCAACGTGCTGTTTCTCTGCACGCGCAATTCCGCCCGCTCGATCATGGCCGAAGCGATCCTCAACCGGTACGCCGGCGAGCGCTTTCACGCCTACTCGGCCGGCTCCGATCCGGCGGAGGAGCCGATGCCGGAAGTGCTGGAGAAGCTGCGAGCGCTCGGTCATGACACGAGCGGCCTTCATAGCAAGTCGTGGCATCTCTTCACGGGGCGCGACGCGCCCGTACTCGATTTCGTGATCGGGCTTTGCGACGTCTTCAACGGCCAGGCCTGCCCCGATTTCGGCGACAAGGCGGTGACGGCATCCTGGTCGCTGCCCGACCCCGCCAAATTCGAGGGGTCGCCCGCCGAGCGGGCGGCGCTGCTCAACGAGCTTTACGGCGGCCTGTACCGCCGCCTCACCAGCTTTGCCAATCTGCCGTTCGAGAAGCTCGACCGTATGGCCGTGCGCGCGCGGCTCGATGAGATCGGCGAAGGCACGGTCGGCATGCTCGCGAAGGCGCAGGGAGATTGACCATGCGGGTCGGCATCAACGGGATGGGGCGCATCGGCCGCCTGGCCTTCCGGGCAGCGATGGGCGCGATGAACCGGCCGGACGAGGACCCGCGCGAGGGCAACCGTCTCGACATCGCCCATGTAAACGAAGTGAAAGGCGGCGCTGCCGTCGCCGCGCATCTGCTTGAATTCGACAGCCTGCATGGCCGCTGGCGGCAGAAAATCGCGGCCGAGAGCGACTACGCCATCGTCGTGGGCAATCGGCCTGTCGGTTTTAGCGACGCCGCCGCGCCCGGTGACGTCCCCTGGGGCGATCTCGGCTGCGAGATCGTGCTGGAATGCACCGGCAAATTCCTCAAGCCCGACCAGTTGCAAGACTATTTCGACCGCGGCGTGAAGACAGTCATCGTCGCGGCGCCGGTCAAGGACCCGGAGGCGCTCAATGTCGTGGTCGGCGTCAATGACGACCGCTACGAGCCGCGCGAGCACAAGCTGCTCACCGCGGCGTCCTGCACGACCAACTGCCTCGCGCCGGTCGTTAAAGTCGTGCATGAGGCGCTCGGCATCCGGCATGGCCAGATAACGACCGTCCATAATCCGACCAACACCAATGTCGTGGTCGATGCGCCGCACAAGGATCTGCGCCGCGCGCGCTCGGCGATGCTGTCGCTGCAACCGACCACGACCGGCAGCGCGACCGCGATCGCGCTGATCTATCCCGAGCTCAAGGGACGCCTCAACGGACACGCCGTGCGCATTCCGGTGCTCAACGCCTCGCTCACCGACTGTGTGTTCGAGCTCAAGCGCGAGACGAGCGTCGAGGAGGTGAACGGCCTTATGCGGGACGCGGCCGCGGGGCCACTCGCTGGCATCCTCGGCTATGAGGCGCGGCCGCTGGTCTCGGCCGATTACGAGGGTGACACGCGCAGCTCGATCGTCGACGGGCCGAGCACGATGGTGACCGACGGCACGCTGCTGAAGATCTATGCCTGGTATGACAACGAGGTCGGCTATGCCTGCCGCATGGTCGATCTCGCCAACATCGTCATCGAGCGAGGTGTGTGATGGGCGGCATCCGCAATTACCTGATCGTCACCGCCAGCTATTGGAGCTTCACGCTCACCGACGGCGCCCTGCGCATGCTGGTGCTGCTGCATTTCTATGCGCTCGGCTACACGCCGTTCATGCTGGCGAGCCTCTTCCTGCTCTACGAGACGGCCGGCATCTTCGCCAATCTCGGCGGCGGCTGGCTTGCGGCGCGCTTCGGCATACCGCGCATGCTGGCGACCGGCCTTGTGCTGCAGATCGGCGGCTTGATGCTGCTGTCCGCGCTGCAGCCCGGCTGGGACGCGGCTTTCTCGGTCGTCTGGGTTGTGATGGCGCAAGGGATCTCCGGCGTCGCCAAGGACATCACCAAGACCGCCTCGAAATCCGCCATCAAGGCGACCTCCGAAGGGGGCAACGGCCAGTTGTTCCGCTGGGTCGCGTGGTTCACCGGGTCGAAGAACGCGATGAAGGGCTTCGGGTTTTTCGTCGGCGGCTTTCTGCTCGAAGTTGCCGGGTTCCGCCCCGCTCTGTGGCTGATGGCGGTGCTGCTCGCGCTCGTGCTGGCAAATGTGCTGCTCAGCCTGCCGCGCGAGCTAGGCAAGGCCAAGGCATCGAAATCGTTCCGCGAATTGTTCGCCAAGTCGCGGGCGATCAATCTGCTGGCCGCCGCGCGCATCTTCCTCTTCGGCTCGCGCGACGTGTGGTTTGTCGTCGGCCTGCCGGTATTCCTTTACACGCAGGGCTGGCAATACATGCAGGTGGCCGGCTACATCGCGGCCTGGACGATCGGTTACGGCGTCGTGCAGGCGGTCGCGCCCTCGGTCGTGCGGCGCAGTCCTGACGGCCTTTCGCGCGAAATTCCTGAAGCGCGGCTGTGGGGCGCGATCCTGACCGCGATTCCCGTTGCGCTCGTTCTGCTGATGCGAGCGCATTTGCCGGTCAGCCCCGCCCTCACGGTTGTCGTCGTGCTCGGCGTGTTCGGCTTCGCCTTCGCGGTGATTTCCTCGCTGCACTCCTATTTGATCCTCGCTTATGCCGGCACGAAAAAGGCGGCCGAGGATGTCGGCTTCTATTACGCGGCCAATGCGGCGGGCCGCCTGATCGGCATCCTCCTGTCGGGCGCTCTGGCGCAATATGGCGGCCTCACGGCATGCCTTTGGGGATCGGCGGTCATGCTGGCCATCTGTCTCGGGCTTGTGATCCTGCTGCCGTCAGAGAAAGACGAGCCGCAGCAAGGGTTCGCCGCACCGGCCGAATAAGACGCGCGACGGCGCGCATGCAGTCATGGCCTCCGAACGGCACATCATCCGCGAGCTCGCCGTCCATGGCGCCGCCTTTTGCGTCGCCGCGGCAATCGGTGCGGTCATCCTCCGCCGCTATTACGCGATCTTCGAACACGATACGGACAGTCCCGGCGCGGCGCGCGAAGCCTTTCTCATGTGCGTGGTCATCGCCGGCGGCGTTGGCCCGGCGATCTCCCTTCTGCTCTTTGCGGTAGCCCGCTCGATGCGCCGACCAGGCTCATTCTGAAATTCTGCAAACTATCTTGCGGAGCCGCATTCAATTCCCATATCTGCCGATCGTCAAAATGAGGACGCAAAGAAACAATGGACAAGCCCGCCGCGATCGCCGCGCTCGGCGCACTCGCCCAGGAGACCCGGCTTGACGTCTACCGCCTGCTGGTGACGCAAGGGCCGGAGGGCTTGCCCGCTGGTGTCATCGCCGACCGGCTCGGCGTGTTGCCGGGGTCGCTCACTTTTCATCTCAAAGAGTTGCAGCATGCGGGCCTCATCACGCAGCGGCGCCTCGGGCGGCAACTGATCTACGCGGCCGAGTATGGCGCGATGAACGCGCTGCTCGGCTATCTCACCGAAAATTGCTGCGGGCGCGGCTCCTCCTGCGCCCCCGATTGCGATCCGGCCGACGCGTTCCGCCGCGAGGCCGCACCCGACACACTTGCCAGTTAAGCCTTTAACGATCGGAGACGATGATGGACGAAGTTCAGATCAAGGAGATGGTGCGGGCGCGTTACGGCGGCATCGCCGAAGCGGCGAGCGCGGCCGCAAGCTGCTGCGCACCGGCGGCGGCATCCTGCTGCGGGCCGGCGACGGACCCGAACAGCAAGTCGGCGCGGATGGGCTATTCGGACGCCGAACTCGCGGCGGTGCCCGAGGGCGCCAATCTCGGGCTTGGCTGCGGCAACCCCCAGGCAATCGCCGCGCTCAAGCCGGGCGAAGTGGTGGTCGATCTCGGCAGCGGCGCAGGCTTCGATTGCTTTCTCGCCGCGCAACAGGTGGGTGACGCGGGCCGCGTCATCGGCGTCGATATGACCCACGAGATGCTCAAGAAAGCGCGCGAGAACGCCGGCAAGGTCGGCGCACGCAATGTCGAATTCCGCCTCGGCGAGCTCGAACATCTGCCGATCGCCGACAACGCGGCCGATGTGATCCTGTCCAACTGCGTGATCAATCTCGTGCCGGATAAGGCGCAAGTTTTCCGCGAGGCCTTCCGCGTGCTCAAGCCGGGCGGGCGGCTGGCGATCTCCGATGTCGTCAACAAGGCGGCCTTGCCCGACAACCTGCAGGGCGACGCGACATTACTTTGCAGTTGTGTCGCCGGTGCCGCGCCGGTCGAGAAGGTCAAGACGTGGCTGGCGGAATGCGGTTTTACCGCGGTGAGCGTGGAGCCGAAGCCGGAAAGCCGCGAGATGATCGCCACCTGGTCGCCGGGCAGCGGCATCGAGGACTACGTCGTCTCGGCCACGATCGAAGCGCGTAAGCCGGTCTAACGCAGGAGTTCTTATGTCGTCGGTTTCCGATGTGCGCCGGCGCGCCGCAGCGCCGGCGCTAGGGCTGTTCGAACGCTACCTGACGCTATGGGTCGCGCTCTGCATCATCGCCGGCATCGTGCTCGGCCAGCTCATGCCGGCGCCGTTCCACGCGCTCGGGCGCATGAATGTCGCCCAGGTCAATATCCCGGTCGCGGTGCTGATCTGGCTGATGATCGTGCCGATGCTGATCAAAGTCGATTTCGGGGCGTTGCACCGGGTCGCCGAACAATGGCGCGGCATCGCCGTCACGGTCGGCATCAACTGGCTGGTGAAGCCCTTTAGTATGGCGCTGCTCGGCTGGCTCTTTATCGGCGGCTTGTTCCGCACCTGGCTGCCGACAGGGCAAATCGACAGCTATATCGCCGGCCTCATCCTGCTCGCCGCGGCGCCTTGCACGGCGATGGTATTTGTGTGGTCGAACCTCACCGACGGCGAACCCAATTTCACGCTGACGCAAGTCGCACTCAACGACACGATCATGGTCTTCGCCTTCGCGCCGATCGTCGGGTTGGTGCTAGGCCTCTCGGCCATCACGGTGCCGTGGGAGACGCTGTTTCTCTCGGTCGTGCTCTACATCGTCGTGCCGGTGATCGCCGCGCAAATCTGGCGCAAAAGCCTGATCGCCAGGGGCGGACAGGCGGCGCTTGCCCGCACGCTGAAGACGTTGCAGCCGGCCTCGCTCGTCGCGCTTCTCGCGACTTTGGTGCTGCTGTTCGGCTTTCAGGGCGAGCAGATCGTCCATCAACCGCTCGTCATCCTGCTGCTGGCCGTGCCGATCGTCATTCAGGTCTATATCAATGCGGGCATCGCCTATGGGCTCAACCGCGCGCTCGGGGTGCCGCACAACGTGGCGTGCCCTTCCGCGCTGATCGGCGCCTCGAACTTCTTCGAGCTCGCCGTGGCGGCGGCGATTGCGCTGTTCGGTTTTCAATCCGGCGCCGCGCTCGCGACGGTCGTCGGGGTGCTGGTCGAAGTCCCGGTCATGCTCTCGGTCGTGCGCATCGTGCTGGTGAGCCGCGGCTGGTACGAGCGCCGCGCCTGATCGCCGGAGATCCGGCCGTGCGACGTGGAATGGTGGTTGCCGCGCTCGGCAGCGCGCAAACGCTGGCATGGGCGTCGAGCTATTATTTGCCGGCGATCCTCGCCGATCCGATCGCCGACAGCCTCGGGATCAGCCACACCGCTTTTTATGCGGTGTTCTCGGCCTCGCTGCTCCTCTCGGCGGTGCTTGGACCCGCGGTCGGCCGCGCGATCGATCAAAGAGGCGGGCGGGATGTTCTGGCGATCTCCAACCTCGTTCTCGCCACGGGCCTGGTCCTGCTCGCCGCCGCCCACGGGATCGTTATGCTCGCCATCGCCTGGGCGGTGCTTGGCGCTGGCATGGCAATGGGCCTTTATGAGCCAGCCTTTGCGACCTTGACCGGCCTTTACGGGCGCGCCGCGCGTGGCCCGATCACCGGCATTACCCTCATTGCCGGCTTCGCAAGCACCGTCGGATGGCCGCTCTCGGCGTGCGCCGTGGCAAGGCGGCGCTTTCCAGTGGGTGCAAGCCCCACCCGGCGAATTCGCTCCAGCCGGAAGCGATCGGAGCAGTCATGG
>Ga0335085_10003493_pt1 | contig 27119 bp, 26 predicted proteins | sample Lox_Sample_45_FD_206712 | JGI IMG/M metagenome (GOLD analysis project Ga0335085, IMG submission 206712) | Soil microbial communities from Loxahatchee National Wildlife Refuge, Florida, United States - Lox_Sample_4.5 | ecosystem: Environmental > Terrestrial > Soil > Wetlands | place: USA...
ACCTGCGCCGGGTGGGAAGGTTACGATCCGCCGGCACCGGCCTCGAAAGCGGTGACCGCCGCGATCGCCGGAGAACGCGCGGTGTTCTCGAAGAACTGGCCCGATCCGCGGCCGGGGTCCGGCCGAGTCTATCCGTTCGCGGTGGTGCTGCCGGTCTGGCGACGCAGTCGCGCCACCGCCGCCCTCGCGGTCGTGGGAGACGCCCGCGACCCTTTCACGGCCCTGGATCAGGACTTCCTGCACGCGCTCGGCCAGCAGATCGGTGCCGCCCTCGAGAACGCGGACCTGACGCGCCGCCTCCAGGCCCGCACCGCCGAGCTGGCGCAGCTGTCGGCGCGGATGATCGAGCAGCATGAGGCGGAGCGCCGTCGGCTCTCGCTCGAGCTGCACGATGAGACGGCGCAGGTGTTCACCGCCGTCAAGCTGCAGCTCGGGCTGTTGCGGGAACAGGCGGACCAGGCGGTCGCGGGACGGCTGGCGCGGGCCGAGGACCTGATCGACGCCGGCATGAAGAGCATCCGCAAAGTGACCGATCAGCTGCGCCCTTCCCTGCTCGACGACCTGGGCCTGTTGCCGGCACTCCGCTCCCTGGGTGAAGCCTTTACGGAGCGGTCTGGGATACCAGTCGAAATCACGGCCCCCGACGCCCTCCCCGAGATCAGTGCCGCGGCCGAGCTGGCGCTGTTCCGGGCCTTGCAGGAGACGCTGTCCAACGTCGCGCGCCACGCCGGCGCGCATCTGGTCCGCGTGCACTGCGCCGTCAATGGAGCGCTCTCCCTCCAGATCACCGACGACGGTCGCGGCTTGCCGGCGGGGTTCGACATGCGGGCGCTGGAGCGGGAAGGCCACCTGGGGCTCGCCGGGATGCGGGAGCGCATCATCGCCTTGGGCGGTCGCGTCGAGGTGACGGGGGCTCCAGGGGCGGGCGTCAGCGTCCGGGTCGAATTGCCTTTGCGGGAGAGCGGTGAATGAGCCAGACGATTCGGGTGTTGATCGCCGACGATCACACCGTGGTGCGGCAAGGGATCCGCCACGTGCTCGAAGGAGACCCCGTGTTCAGCGTGGTCGGGGAGGCGGGAACGGGGGCGGAGGCCCTGGCGCTGGCGCTGCGCGAGCGGCCCGACGTCGTGCTCCTCGATCTCACCATGCCCGACGGCACGGGGATCCACGTGCTGCAACGCCTGCGGGAACAGCTTCCCGATATCCGGGTGCTGGTGCTCTCGGTCCACGACGAGCGCGAATACGTCATCGAGAGCGTCCGCGCCGGCGCGCACGGATACCTGCGCAAGGACAGCACCCCCGCGGAAATCCGTCAGGGGGTGCGGGCGGTGCAGGCCGGGAATTCCTACTTCAGCCCGGTGGTCGCCCGCCATCTGACCGCGGCGCTGCGGGGCGGGGGGGAGGGCGGCGCGGATTCGGCCGATGCGGGCGCGGCCGCGGATCTCACCGCGCGCGAGCGCGAAGTGCTGGTGCGGGTGGCCCGCGGCCGGACCAACAAGGAGACCGCCGCCGAGCTGGGGATCAGTGTGCGGACCGTCGAAACGCACCGCGACAACCTGATGAAGAAGCTGAAGATTCATACCGTGGCGGGACTGACCAAGTTCGCGCTGGAGCAGGGACTGATCCCCTAGCCTTCTGCTACGAGACGCCCAACACTCCCAGCACCACGTCCAGCGACGGCCGGTCGAGCAGATAGAGAAACAATCCGCTGAGGCGTTCCGGCGTCAGATCTGCGCCTGCGTAGATCAGGCTCGTCTCCACGACCAGCACCGGATCTTCGCCTCCCGTAATCGCCGCATCGCTCGCGACTCGGGCGCCGTCGTCGATTGCCAGCACCGGAACCGAGGGGAGCACGCGCTTCCCGACCCAATCCGCCAGGGCGTTCAGGAAGCTCGAGGCGAGGATGTTACCGGTCTCCTGTAGGCAGGAACGTTCCAGCTCGCCCGCGAGCGTCGTGCCGGAGCCGGCCTCCCGCTGCAGCAGCCGCTCGCACAGGAACGTCGCTTCATCCTCGCGCATCAGCAGCACCGTCCGGCCGCTCAGATCGCCCTGAATCTCCATGGACAGGGCGGCGATCCGATCGCCCTGGCCGGCGAACCGGCTCACGACGGTCGCGAGCGGTCCGATCGACACGCGCGGCACGTCGATCGTCACGGGGACGTTGGTGATCTTGGCGAGCGCGGTGGCGGCATGCCCCGCCCCGACGTTCGTCACTTCCCGCAAGGCGTCGACCTCGATCTGGCTCAGCGCCGCGGCGGCCGTCACCGCGCGCCTCGGGCGGCCCGGCGTCCGAGCGCCTCTTCGACCGCCGCGACGAGCTGGTCCGCGTTGAACGGCTTCACCAGAAACCCGGTCGCGCCCGCATCGAGCGCCTGCGTAACCTGTTTCGCCTGGCCCATCGCCGAGCAGACGATCACACACGCGTCGTGATCGAAGCTTGAGATCTGCCGCACGGCGTCGATCCCGCCCAGCTCGGGCATCACGACGTCCATCGTCACGAGATCCGGTTTCAGCTCCTTGTACTTCTGTACCGCCTCCGCGCCGGTCGTCGCCTCCCCGACCACGGTGAATCCCGCGGCGGTGAGAGTACGCCCGATCAGCATGCGCATGAACATCGCGTCGTCGCAAATCAAGACCGTCCGGCTCATCGTCAGTTCCTTTCGAGAAGCCCGCGAAGTCGCGGGCCGATGCAATCGAGGGCGAGAATCTCTCTCGCGGCGCCGACTTCGGCCGCGGCGCGCGGCATTCCGTACACCACGCAGGACGCTTCGTCCTGCGCGATGGTGTGCGCTCCTGCGCGCGACAACTCCAGCATCCCCCGGGCGCCGTCCCGGCCCATCCCGGTGAGCAGCACCGCCACGACGCGGTCGCGCGCGACCACGCCGGCGGAGGAAAACAACACATCCACGGAGGGCCGATGCACGGCGTCGGCGGCATCCGCGTGAAGCTCCACCCGCCATCCGTCGGCGCCGAGGGCGAGCGCCAGGTGTCGGTCCCCCGGAGCGATCACGACCTCTCCCGAAGCGATCGTGGCGCCCGCTTCCGCTTCCCGTACGCGGAACGGCAACGCGCGGGTAAGGCGTTCGGCATAGGCCCGGGTGAACCCGGGGGGCATGTGCTGCACGACCGCCACCGGCACCGGCAGTCCCGGGCCCAGTGCCGTGAGCACCGCCTCGATCGCCCGCGGTCCTCCGGTCGAGGCGCCGATGACGGCGAGGTCGAAGCGAGCCGGCCGCGGAGCGGCGGCAACGGCGGGGGCCGCACTGGTCGCCGTCGTCACAGGATGCGCCCCTCCCCGCCCGCTCACACTCAGGATCTTCTCGACCAGAACCGTCCGGAGCGCTTCGAAGTCGACCAGGGAGTAGGCTTCCTTGTCGATGAAATCGACCGCACCGCGCGAGAGGGCTTCCACGGTAAGCGGGGCGCCGGCACCGGAGTGGGTGGACAGGATGATGACCGGCAGGGGCCGGGCCGCCATCAGGCGGTCGAGCGTCCCCAGACCGTCGAGGCCGGGCATGTGCAGGTCCAGCGTCACCACGTCCGGCCGCCATTCTTCGAGCCTGGCCAGGAGCTCCAGACCGTTGGCCGCGGTCCCCACGACGATCACCCGGGTCTCCTCGGCCAGCAGCCGGCGCAGCCCTTCGCGGATGAACAGGGCGTCGTCGACGATGGCGACGCGCACGGGCCGACCCGTGGAAGCGGCCGCGGCGATCATCGGGCGACCTTCCGGTACACGATGCAGCCGCCCAACCGGGTGGCTTGGAGCTGCGGGAGCAGGCCGATCGCCGACTCCGAGTGCCCCAGAAACAGCAGGCCGCCCGGCCGCAGCACCGACACGAGGTTCTCTATCGCCCGGCGCATCGAGGCCGCCGAGAAGTAGATCAGCACGTTGCGGCAGAAGACCGCATCGTACAGCGGTCGGCGACGGAAACAGGATCCATCCACCAGGTTGCCGAAGTCGAACCTGACCGTCCGGCGATACGGCTCTCGCACCGTCCACCGCTCCGGCGCCGCGGCGGGGGCCAGGTAGCGCCGGATCTGCTCGTCGGTCATCTGGCGCAGGGAGCGCACCCGGTACTCGGCGCGTTGGGCGGACGCCACGCGATCACTGTCCAGATCCAGACCATCGATCTCGACCGGTATGGCCCGGCCCGCGGCGTGGTCCGCCGCGAGAAAGCTCAGGGTATAGGCCTCCTCGCCGGAGGAGCACCCGGCCGAGAGGAGCCGGATCCGTCCGGGGACGGCGGGGGTCGCGGCGAGCGACGCCAGGCCCTCTCCGAACAGCGCGTCGAGCTGGTCGCGCTCGCGGAAGAAGTAGGTCTCGTTGTTGGTGATCGCCTTGGCGAGCTCCCGCGACTCGTCGGTTCCGTTGGACCGCAGGTAGGCGTAGTACTCCAGGAAGTCGTCCAGATGCAGCGCCCGGAGGCGGTGTTGGAGACGGGTTTCGAGCACCGACCGTCGCGGCGACGGAAAGTGCAGCCCGAACCGCTCCTCGAGGAGCTCGTTCAGGAGGTAATACGCCTCGTCGTCGAGCGGCGCGGCGATCGAGCCGAATCCGGACGGGACCATCAACGCCGCCATAGCTCCCGCGTGCGCTCGGCCACCGCGGCCACCGGATCCGCCGCGAGGGCCTCGAGCCGCGGACGATCCTCGGCCAATCCCGCCTTGCAGAGCACCTCGGCACTGATCATGCGCACGTGCCAATCGGCGTGCCCGGCGGTATCGCGGAATACCGGTAGATCCTCGGTCACATGGCAATCGGCGAAGGCCCGGCAGGCGAAGCGGGCCCACGGCATGTCGAGCGCGACGCCCCGGCGGAGCACGTTTCGCGCTTCCTCACCCCCGATGGCGCCGAGCGCCGTCAGGGCGAAGGGGCGCAACACCGCCGACCCGTTCAAGGCGAGGTCGGCCAGGAAGGGAATACTGACGGTGTCGCGCAGGCGGCCCAGCAGGCGAACCAGCTCCTTGTGCGGCCGTCGTTGCGCCATCGCGCGCAGCACCGGGAGCTCGGCCTGCAGCTCGGCTCGCTCCGCCACCGACACCGCGAGCGCGCCGTAGGCATCGGGATCCGCGTCCAGCCACGTGAGCCATGGGAGCAGCCGCAGCACGTCGCCGCGCTGCGTGGCGTGCGCCAGTACTTCCATTCTGATGGGAAGCGGGGTCGCGCAGATGGCCGCGGCGACCCGCGCCGGGTCTTCCTCGACGATGGTGGAGAGCACGGCGCGCACGTCGGCCGCGCACTCGCGCTCGGCCAGCCCGTTCCGGATTCCCCAGCGATGCCGGTACAGCAGCAGTCCCCAGGTCATCCGGATGTCGCGCGGGAGCCGCCCGTAGACATCGATGATCACCGCGCCGAGCCGAGCGTCCGAAATGGCGAACAGCACTTCGGCGATCGCGTCCAGGTGCTGCTGGCCGCGAAAGTCCGCGATCGCGGAGATCAGCGCGCCGACCGGCGCTTCCGCGGGAGCCTGCGCGGCGAGCCGGAAGCCCCACTCGCGAGACACCCCGCGTGTGAGCAGCAGGAGTCCGATCAGATCGGCGCGACGCGTCAGGCAGGCGGGCACCGCGGTGTGCTCTGAGCAGCCTCCCATGACGACCTCGAGCGCCGATTCATCCGCGTCGGATGGCCCGCCGGCAAGGAGACACCGCGCCGCACTGAGCCGTCCATCTGCCGACGCGCCCTCCATCGCGCCGCGCAGCGCGGTCGCCAGCGTGCGTCCGGGCGCCACGGCATCGTCGAGCCGCTCGACCACGTCGGCGAGGAGCGCCAGCACCGCGTCGCCGGGGGCTCGGGCGAGCCAGCGACTCGCCAGCAGGCGGAACGCCTCCGGACCCCCGATGCGCGCCAGCGACTCGGCCGCGAGGCCCCCGAGACACTCGTGATCCAACAGGTTGGCGAGCGGCGTGACCGCATCTCGGCTGCGCACGTCCCCGAGCGCCTGCACCGCCGCCACCGCGAGCCAGGGATCCGCCTTCAGGAACGGCAGCAGGTCCGGCACCACCGTGGGATCGCCCAGATGTCCAAGGGCGACCAGGGCCGCCTGGACCACGTTGGGGTTCTCGTGCGCCAGCAGCCGGCGCAGCGGCTGCAGAGCCGGCGCGGGGCGAAAGTGGTCGAGCAGCAGGACCGCCTGCAGGACGACATCGGCATCCGGGTCGGCCAGGAGCCCGAGTGCCAACGAGACCGCCTCCGTACCGCGTGCCCGCAACATCTCGAGCCCCGCGTTCCGCAGGACGTCGTCGGCCCCTTCCCTCAGGTAGCCGACCAACCGGTCTCCCGGGAGCACCACGGCGCCCACCCGGCGCGCCGGGGCACGCACCGACTCGCTAGGGTGGCGCAACAGTCGCTCCAGCTGCTCGGCCCGCGCCTCGGGCGGGAGCAGCAGGATCGACTCGAGCGTGGCGTCCGCTTCGACCATCCCGGTCACGCGGCGAACCGCCGGGTGACTTGCCGTAGCGCTTCGGCCTCCCGCACCAACGCGGAAGTGGTGCTCGCCAGCTGCCCGCTCGTGGTGAGATTCTGCCGCGCCACATCGGTGATCTCCTCGGTCGCCTTGACCACCATGTCCCCGCCGCGCTTCTGCTCGCGGGTCGCGCCGGCGACCTGCTGGGTCATGCGGTTCATGTTCTCCACGGCCGACATGATCGACTTGTTGCCGTTGGCCTGCTCCCGCACCGCGTGCGCCAGCTCCTGCGTGATGTCCTGAATGTGGCTCGTGGTGGAAACGATCTGACTGATCCCGCGAGACTGCTCCTCGGTGGAGGTATGGACCTCCGTCACGAGACCGCTCGTCTTGTCGACCGACGACCCGATTTCGTCCAGCACGGCGCGCGTCAGGTCCACGGCGTGGGTCGTGTCGCGCTGCACCCCTTCGACCACCTTCCCGATCTCCCGGATCGATTCCACCGACCGTTCAGCCAGGCGCCGCACTTCTTCCGCCACGACGGCAAAGCCGCGGCCCACGTCGCCCGCCCGCGCCGCCTCGATGGCGGCGTTCAGGGCCAGCAGGTTCGTCTGGTCGGCGATCTCCTCGATGATCCCGACGATCTTGCCGATATCGCGGCTCGAGGCCCCGATCCCCCGGATCACCTGTCCCAGCTCGTCCCCGCGCGACCGCACGGTCACGGCGGCGGTGCGGGACACCTCGTCCACGACGCGCACCTTGGAGGCGATCGATTCGATCGAGGCCGTCATCTGCTGAATGGTCGCCGCGGTCTCTTCCACGGAGGTCACGAGCGATTCGGAGTTCTTCGCCACCTGATCGCTCGATGCCCCCAGTTCCTGGATCGCGCTGGCGGTCTCATCCACGGTCGCGGCGAGGTCGTGAGAGGCCCGCGCCACCTGGTCGATCTGGGTCGCCATCTCCACCATGGCCGCCGACGTCTGCTCGGAGGACGACGATTGATGCTCGGCGCCCTTCTGCATCTGGGTGGCGGCCGCCGACAGCTCCTCGGCCACCTGCGCCACCGTCCCCGCCGTCTTCAGCACCGCCCCCACCAGCTCCGACAGACCATCCATCATGGTGTTCGCCTGGCGGCTCAGGTCGCCGAACTCATCCCGGGAAAGAGCCGGCAGCTTCTGGGTGAAGTTGCCGCCGCTCACCCGCGCGAACCCTTCGGAGAATTCCTGCAACGACCGGCCGAGGCCACGGAGAATGACGAGCGCCAAGAAGATCAGGAACGCCAGCCCCGCCACGGTGACCGCCACCGTCGCGAGCGTGGCGAGCCGCTGCGCCGACCGGGCCATGGCGAAACCGGCTTCCATCTCGGTCCGGTCGTGAGTCGTCTGGTCGGCCAGACGCTGATGGATTTCGTTGTACCGCGTGCTCATCTCTTGCAGCGCGGCGGTGAGCCGGTCCCCCGACGCGCCGGTCAGCATGTCCCCGGCCGTGCTGCGGGCGATCCCGTAGTAGCCGATGAACTGCTGTTCCAGTTGGTCCAGGTCCGCCTTGGCGAGCACCGGGTTCGTGCGGGCCGTTTGCAATCGGGCCAGAAACCGCCCGCGCAGATCCTCGGCTGCATTGAACATCTCGGAATCCCGCGCCGCCACGGCATCCTGCAGCGTGCGCTGCAGGTCGCCGAGCATGCCCTCGAGGTCCCGACTCACCTCGAGCGAGGGAACGTAGCCGGCGCGAATCAGCTCGAGCCGGCTCGCGCTGCGGGACCCGAGCAGCGCGGAGATCACGAGGATCGTGAGGAAGCCGGCTCCCGCCGCGAGCGGCAGGAGACCGATCTTCTGGGCGAATCGCAGATTGCTGAACACGTTCCCTCCTTCAAAGCCGGCGGGGCTCCGCCGGCGGTCTTGTTCGGTCTCTAGTTCTGCACGTGAACCCGACGGATGCCTGGGCCGATCGCCGTCTCGGTTGACACGTAGGCGATGGCACCCGGCGTCGAGCGGACGTAGGACAACACGGCCTGCTCCGACTGGAACTGCACGGGCGGCACGCCGCGGCCCGAGAAGATGATCGACTGCCAGTAGGACTTCACGGCATTGACGGTCTTGCGCAGGACGGCCTGGCTGAACACCTCGCGCACCGGTTGATCGTCGGTCAAGTCGACCGGCACGATCACCTGGCCGTCGGTCCACCGGATTGTCTTCTTGGTGTAGATGCGGTTGAGCTCGTCGGTCGAAATGCCCGTGAGGTAGTTCCCCTCGTTCACGACGACGACCCAGCCCTTGTCCTGAGCGACGAGCCGCGACGCGCCACCCAGCGCGGCGACGGCCATGACGCCCAGCATGATCAGCGTACGCATGGTGCCTTATCCTTGTCTTGAGTGAGATCTTGGTTGTGTGTGGAAATGATCAGCACCTGCTCCGGATCGAGCAGGATCAACAACACACCGTCCCGTTGATGCACCGCGGTGATGTAGGCGGACTGCTCGGTCATGACGTCCGCCGGTGGTGCCTCGAACCGGTTGCGATCGAGTCGCACGACCTGCTCCACCGCGTCCACCAGCAGACCGATGACGCGGCCGCGGGCGCTGGCGACGAGAATGCGCGAGCGCGGGCCCGGCGCCTCGGCCTCGAGTCCGAGTCGGACGCGAAGGTCCACGACCGGGACCACCCGGCCACGCAGATTGATGATCCCCCGCACGGGGTGCGGGGCGTCCGGCACCCGGGTGATGGTGGCGACGCGCAGGATCTCCTGTATCGCGTCGACCGGAAACGCGAACGTCTCGCTCCCCAGCCGGCACGTCACCCAGGTTTCCCACACCGCGGCCGCCACTGCGGCGTCCGACGGGGTCGGCTCGGCGGCCACCTGATCGGCGAAGGCATAGACCCGATCGCTCCCCGCGAGGCGGGGGGCGGCCGACGCGGCCCCCTGCAGCACGTCCGTCACATTTCCTCCCGGTCAAAGACCGCGGCATCTACCAGGGACCGCGGGTCGAGAATGAGAATCGGACGACCGTCGCCCAGCACGGTGGTCCCAGCGACGCCCACCGGGCGGCCGCAGATCGGGTCCAGCCCTTTCACCACGACTTCCTGGAGCCCCTGGATGCGGTCGGCCACGAGGCCGCGCCGCTTCCCCGCGGCCTCCACGACGACGACGTAGCCGTCGCGCCGGCGGCGCGGCCGGGTGCCGAAGTGACACCCCAGGTCGAGCAGCGGGAGCATCCCGTCGCGCCAGCGGATCACGCCGGCATGGTTCACGTCGTGCGCGTCTTCGGGGCGCAGGCGGCGGCTGTCCACCACGAGGGCCATGGGCAGGGCGTACAGCTCGTCGTCGGCGCGCAACAGGAGGGACCGCGCGATCGACACCGAGAGCGGCAGCCACAGCTGGAACGTCGTGCCCCGGCCGATCTCGGAACGCACCTCGATACGGCCACCCTGGCGCAGCACGGCCTCCCGTACCGCCGCCAACCCGACCCCTCGCCCGGCGGAGAGATCGGCCGAGCCTCGCGTGGAGAACCCCGACTCGAACAGCACCTCGTAGGGATCCGCCTCCGGAGCCAGGGGGAACCCCTTCGCCGCGGCTGCCCGCCGCAGCTGCTCCGGGTCGATGCCCCGCCCATCCTCCGCCACCTCGATCAGGACTTCGTCTCCGCGCACGGCCGCCGCGACCCGCACGGTTCCGGTCTCTGGTTTCCCCGCGGCACGCCGCGCTGCGGCCGGCTCCAGCCCGTGGATGACGGCGTTCCGGACGAGGTGACCGAGCGCCTCGTTGGCCAGCTCGAGGAGGGCCTTGTCGAGCGGTGTCTCTCCACCGGTCGTAACCAGCCGAGCGTCCTTCCCGTCCTTGTGGGCTTCGTCGTGCACGATGCGGCGCAACGACCCGAAGACGGTGTGGAGCGGTGTCATACGAAGCGCCGTCACGCGCTCCTGTAACAGCTCCAGGGTCCGCTCAAGGCCTTCGAAGGCGAGGTGGACGTCGGGTCCGGCGCCAGCGATGGCGGTCTCGAGGCGATTGCGCTCGATCACCATTTCCGCGACCAGATCGATCAGCCCGTCCAGCGCCGCGAACGACACCCGTACGCCGGTCTGAGTCGTCGGCGCCGCCTCGGCAGTCTCCGCCGGGACGGCCGCAATCTCGGAGGCGGCGACCGGGGAGGAGGCCGGATCCGCCACGAGCTCCACCACGCGACGCCGGAAGCGATCGACCGACACGAGCAGCGATGCGACGTCGAGACCATCCGTCCCAGTGGCCAGCACGGCGTCTTCCATCTGATGGGCCAGCTGCTGCAGGTCGGTGAAGCCCATCATCGCCGAGTTGCCCTTCACCGTGTGGAGCTCGGCCTTGAGGCGCGTGAGCTCGACGTCCCGCGGCTCCCCCACAAGGGTCTCCACCGCGAGGAGCGACTGTTCCACACGATCCAGACGCTCGCGCGCGTCGAGGGCGTACTCGCCCCGCAGGGCCTCGAACCCGTCCATCGCTAGACCAGCACCACGTCGAGCAGCTGGTGCAGCTGCCTCGGGGTAAACGGCTTGGTCAGGTATCCCACCGCGCCGGCGGCGAGGCCGCGTCGCACGTCCTGGATCTGATCCTCGGTGCTTTGCAACACCACACGGACGTCCCGGAACGCCGGCTCGGCGCGGAGCCGCTCGAGAAATTCGAGGCCGCTCATCGCCGGCATGTTCACGTCGAGCAGGATCAGCACCACGTCCGGATGCTCCTGCAGCCGCACGAACGCCTCGCGTCCGTCGGACGCGAGCACCGGGGCGATTTCCGCCCGCGCGTAGGACTTCAACGCGAGCTCGTACATCCGGTGCAGCAGGATCGAATCATCTACCACCAGGACCTTCTTCGGCATCGGCTCCATTCCGTGTTCGCGAGTTACACAACAGCCTGAGTAGCCAACCCGCCCACCAAACGACCCAGCGCGGCGCGGGCACCAGCCAGGGTGACCACCGTTTCCGGGTCGAGCACCTCCCGCTTGACCAGCAGCTCCGCCACACGGGCGGCCTCGGCCAGCGCGTCGCACCCCATCATCAGCGCGCTCCCCCGGATCGTGTGCAGGGCGCGACCCACCACGTGCCCCGCGTCCGGGTTCCGCGCGTCCCGCTGCAGCACCCGCAACGCTTCATCCATCTGATGCAGCGATCCGTTTACATCGAGGAGAAACAACGGCAACAGCCGTTGAAACACCGGGTTCATCGTTTCGGGGCCTCCATCACCGCGGCGACGCCGCCGTCGACGCTGGGCCCCGCGATCAGATATCCCTGCACCAGCCTCACCCCCATCGTCCGCGCCAGGTCGAGGTCAGCCGGCTGCTCGATGCCTTCGGCGATCGGGACAATCCCCCGGTCCCGCACGGCATCCAGCACCGCCGCCACTAACCGGCGCTCGGCGGGAAACCGGCGCGCCGCCCGCAAGAGGTGACCATCGAGTTTCAGGAAGTGCGGCTGGCAATCCCGCAGCATCTGGTGATCGCAGGGCCCGCGCCCGAAATCGTCGAGCGCGATCCGCGCGCCGCTGGCCCGCAGGCTCCCCAAGGCCCGTCGCAACGCCCCGTCCACCAGATGACGGCCATACTCGACCAGCTCCAGCGTCACACGGGTCAGCGCCACCCGACAGCGCTCGGCCGTCGCGGCGAGGAAGGCCGGGAACCGCGCATCGCGACGCAACGTCTCCGGATGCACGTTCAAGAACAGGTTCGTCTGGACCCGACGCCGCTGCGCGGTTTCCAGCGCCGTCGCCACGCAGGCGCGATCCACCTCCACCTCGAGGTTCTCGCGTCGCGCCCGCCGGAACAGCGCATCCGCGTCGCCGAACATCGTGTCCGCGCGGCCGCGGGTGAGGCATTCCACGGCCCAGACCTCCGACACCTGGCCCCCGAGGTACACGATCGGCTGGAACAGCGTCGCGATCGCTCCCGGCGTCAGCACCGCATCCACGAATTCCCTGGAAATGCTCTCCGCGCTTCGCCCTGCTACGTCCACCGCAACAGCTTCCGCCACACCGATTCTCCTTGGATTCACGCGATTCCTGGCCTGTCTTGCGCCGCTTATCGCGGGCGGCCATTCTTGTCGGGGGCGTAGACTAATCGCGTAAGTGCATGTAGAGCCAATACTTCTATGGTCTGACTTCCATACCGTTTGGGTATAGGGGGGCAGGCAAGACGTGGATCTCCGGCACCTGCGGTACTTCGTCGCCGTCGCGGAAGCAGAGAGCGTCAGTCGAGCGGCCACCATCCTCCACGTGGCGCAACCCGCGCTCTCACGCCAACTCAAGAACCTGGAAGACGAGCTGGGCTTCGAGCTGCTCGCCCGCCACGCCGCGGGGGTGACCCTCACCCCGGCCGGACAGGCGTTCCACGCCGGCGGTCAGCGGCTCCTCGCCCAGACCGGGACGGCGGTGGAGCGCGCGCGACGGGCCGCGACCGGGCTGCATGGACGGTTGGAAATCGGCGTCGGACGCATCCCCAACTCCCAAGAGCTGGTGCAGCAGGCGTGGACCTCGATCCGCACCCAGCTCCCCGACCTCGCCGTTCACATCCGTGAAATCGAGGCGGGGCCGCCGCAGTGGCGCCAACTCGAGACCGGAGAGCTGGATCTGGCGGTCGGTGTGCTGCCGCCCAGCGAGGTCCTGGACCTCGCGTGGGAGCCGCTCTTCGAGGCGCCGCTGGAGTGCGCGCTGCTGCCGCAGTCACACCCCCTCGCGGAGCGGGAAACCCTCAAGCCGTCGGATCTCGGGAAGCTCCCGCTGCTGTGGGTCACGCAGGAAACCCATCCCGATCTCCACGCGGCGATCGCCTCCGCCGTCCGGAGTCTTCGGGTGACCGCACCGCTGGAGGACCAATACGCCGGGATGCACGCGGTCTGGATCGCGGTCGCGGCTGGTCGCGGGTGGACGCTCGCCCCCAGCTTGATGACGCGTCTCGCGCCGGACGGGACGGCGGCGGTCCCCCTGACCGGCCTGCATATCCAGCAGACGATGGCCTTCATCTGGCGGCCGAGCCGCTCGACCGCGGCGCTGCAACGCGTGCTGCAAGTCCTCCGTGCCATCCGCGATCACGTCGAGCCGCCGGCGGCGCTGCCCGATCCGGTGGCGGCGAAAGGCAAACGATCACCGTCGACTGGTGGAATCCCCCGCGGGCTGGAGCTGCGCCACCTTCGCGCCCTGGTCGCGGTCGCTCAGGATCGCAGCGTGGGACGCGCCGCCGAACGGCTCGCCATCTCACAGCCGGCCCTCTCCCGTCAGCTTCGCGACCTCGAGCGAGAGGTGGGAACGGCGCTGCTCGAGCGCCTGCCGCGCGGAATGCGTCCGACGGCCGCGGGGGAATCCCTCGCCGCCGACGCCGTGCAGGTCCTGGCCCTGCTCCAGGGCCTGGTCGCCGATGCCAAGCGGGCCCACCGGTTGGGCCGGCGGCGTTGTGAGCTCGCGGCCGTGGAGACGGCCCTGTCGAACCCGGTGGTGCACGAGGTGCTGCGGGTGTGCGCGGAGCGGTACCCCGACATTCAGATCACGGCCGAGGAGCTGCCGGCGATTCCCCAGGTGGGGGCCCTGCTCGAAGGGAAGATCGACCTCGGCCTGGCCTACCTCGGCGCCTCACCCGCGTACGAGGGTCGGGTCGCCCGGCTGCGCATTTCGGAGTTCCGGCTCGACGCCGCGTTGCTGCACCGAGAGCACCCCCTGGCCGCGCGTTCCGTGCTCCGGGCGGAGGACCTCGCGGAGTTCCCGTTCCTGCTGGTCTCCCGCTCCTCCGAGCCGTTCTTCCACGATCGCGTGATGAGCGTCCTGGATCGGTGCGGCGTCCGACTCGGGACGATCCTCGCCTCCGACAGCCTGCAGACGACCCGGGCGCTCGCCGCCCAGGGGAAGGGCTGGACTCTGGCGGTGCAACGCCAGCGCCCCCGCGTGGGTCCCGGGAGTGCTCTCGTCACCGTCCCGCTGCAGGACGTCGCCGTCCCGTGGGGGCTGGAGCTGTTGTGGCGCTGGGATGAGGCGAGCCCTACCATCCTGGCCATCCTGGAGACGGCCGGCCGGATCATCCGGAACTGGCGCGAGTCCAACCGCGTATGAGGTGCCCATGACCGCATTGCCGTTTCGCGCCCTGGTGGCGTTGACCTGCGTCGCGTCCGCGAGCCTCTCGGCCCAGGTCCAGAGCAAGTTCCCGCCCGACTCCTTCACCAACCTGAAGGTGCTCCCCAAGAACATCGACCAGCGGACTCTCATCGCCACCATGCGGGGATTCGCGATGGCGCTCGGGGTGCGCTGCAACTACTGCCACGTGGGCGAAGAGGGAGCGCCGCTCCAGACCTTCAACTTCGCCTCCGATGACAAGCGCACCAAACGCACCGCCCGCGTGATGATGGACATGGTGCACCACATCAACGCGGAGCATCTCCAGGAAGTGCCGGACCGGCCGCAGCCGGTCGTGGAAGTCCGGTGCGAAACCTGTCACCGCGGGTTGTCGCGACCGCGCCTGATTCAGGACGTGCTGGACGACGCGTTCGCGGCCGGCGGAGTCGACTCGGTGACCCGGGCCTATCGCGCGTTGCGGGACCGCTACTACGGCACCGGGTCCTACGACTTCTCCGAGCGGGTCCTGAATGAGATGGCCCGCGGCCTGCAGCAGAAGCAGAAACCCGATCAGGCCCTCGCCCTGCTGCGACTCAACGCCGAGTTCTTCCCCAACTCGGCGATGGTCTACGCGGGGATGGGAGAAGCGCTCCGACAGCAGGGCGACACCGCGGGAGCGCTCACCCAGTTCCGTCACGCGCTGGCGATCGATTCGACGCTCGGGATGGCGCGACAACGGGTGAGCGAGCTGACGCGACACTAGACGGATCCTTCCTCCTGGCTTCATACCGCGGGCCGCACGGGTGACGTAGCTTGTTGGCGTCCCGCCCACCCCCACTGGAGCCAGCGATGAAGCTCATTACCTGCATCGTCCGGCCGGAGCGCGTGCCTGAGGTCAAGGCGGCGCTGTTCCGGGCCGGCGTCACCGGCATCAGCCTCTGCCGCGTCAGCGGCCACGGCGGCGAGCACGAGACCGTCGAGCACTATCGCGGTACCACGGTCGTGATGGAGTTCCGCGAAAAGGTGCGGATCGAGATGGCCGTCTCCGAGCCGTTCGTCGAGCCGACCATCAAAGCGATCCTCTCGTCCGCACGCACCGGAGAGGTCGGCGACGGGAAGATCTTCGTGCAGCCGCTGGACCGGGTGATCCGAATCCGGACCGGTGAGCGGGACAACGACGCGCTGACCGCGATCAACGCGGACGAAGTGCAGCGTGCAGCGCTCGCCGCCGGACGCGAAGGTGGTGCCGCATGAACTCGGGCGATACTGCTTGGGTGCTGGCATCCTCCGCGCTCGTGCTCCTCATGACCGTGGGCCTCGCCTGCTTCTACGGCGGACTAGTCCGCACCAAGAACTCCCTCAATACGATGATGATGTCGGTGGTGGCGCTGGGCGCGGTCGGCGTGTTGTGGGTGGTGGTCGGCTACTCCATCGCCTTCGCGCCGGGGACCCCTTGGCTCGGTGGACTCGGTTGGGCCGGATTCCGCGGCGTGGGACTCGCCCCCGATCCCGACTACGCGGCGACCATTCCCCAGCTCGCGCACGCGGCGTTCCAGGGGATGTTCGCCATCATCACGCCGGCGCTCATTTCCGGGGCCATCGTGGAGCGGATGCGGTTCCGGGCGTACATCGCCTTCATTCTGCTGTGGTCCGTCGTCGTCTACGCGCCGCTGGCGCACTGGGTCTGGGGAACCGGCGGGTGGCTCGCGACTCGCGGCACCCTCGACTTCGCGGGTGGCACGGTCGTGCACATCAGCGCCGGCGTCTCGGCCCTGGTGGCGGCGGTGTTGCTCGGGCCCAGGCGCGACTACCGCCGCATGCCGCTGGCGCCGCACAACGTCCCGCTCGTCCTCCTGGGCGCCGGGCTGCTCTGGTTCGGCTGGTTCGGGTTCAACGCCGGGTCGGCGCTCGCGGCGAATGGCGTCGCCACGCTGGCGTTCGTCAATACCAACACGGCGGCCGCCGCCGCGCTGCTCACCTGGGCGTTCTTCGATCTGGCTCGATCGAAAAAGGTGACCGCGGTCGGGGCCGCGACTGGGGCCGTCGTGGGACTCGTCGGGATCACACCGGCGGCAGGATACGTAAGCCCGCTCTCGAGCATCGCGATCGGTTTCGCCTGCGCGGCGATCAGCTACACGGCGATACAGATCCGCTCACGCACGCGCCTGGATGATTCACTCGACGTCTTCTCCTGTCACGGCCTGGCGGGAATCGCGGGAGCGCTCTTGACGGGCGTGTTCGCCTCACGCGCCCTGAACCCGGGTGGGGCCGACGGAGTCCTGGCCGGCCATCCGGGGCAGCTCGCCACGCAGGCCCTCGCCGTGCTCGCCTCCATCGCCTTGGCCGCCGTCGGTACAGTGGTCACTCTCACCATCGTGCAGCTCACCCTGGGGGCCCGGGCCGGCGTTCACGAAGAAGTCGACGGACTCGACCGGTCCGAGCACGGCGAGGAAGCCTATATCGCGGAGGCGCTGGAGCAGGGCGTCATCGTTTCGGCCGCGCCGTGAGAACCAGGGGCCAGGGGTCAGGGGTCAGGGGTCAGGGAGCAGCGAGAATCACTCGAGCAGCCATCCCGGAAGGTCGGACACGGATTCCAGAACGGCGTCGGGTGTCCTGCCGGTGCGCGCTTCGTCGCCGGGCCGGTACTTGCCGGTGCGCACCAGCGCACCCCGGCACCCGGCCTGCTGGGCCCCGCGCACGTCCGCCTCGATATCATCCCCCACCATCACCACTCCGGCGGGCGCCAGATCCATCGACCGGGCCGCCGCCTGGAAGAACTCGGGCGACGGTTTCCCGATGACCTGCGCCTGGGCTCCGGCCGCGTATTCGATCGCCGCAACGAACGGACCCGCATCGAGCACCAACTCCTGATCGACCTTCCAGAACCGGTTCTTCTGGAGCGCCACGAGTTTCGCCCCTTCCAGCACCAGCCGGAACGCCTGATTCAATCGCTCGAACGTCCATGCTTCCCCGAGATCGCCCACCACCACGGCGTCGGGGCGTTCGGAGGTGATCGTGAAGGCCGCGAACTCATTCCAGGTCGGCTCGGGAAGAAACAGCGCCACCCGCTGGATCCCCTGCTCCGCCAACCAGGCCGCCGCGGCGAGGGGCGCCGTGAACAGCTCGTTGGCCTCCGCCCGGACACCGAAGCCGTGTAACCGCTCGGCCAGGGCGGAACGAGGCAGCCGAGTCGTGTTCGTGACGAAGCGGAGCGAGAGCCCGGCCGCGCGCAGACGCTCGAGCGCGTCCGCGGCGCCACGGATGGCGTGCCCACTCTCATAAACCGTGCCGTCCAGGTCGAGGAGCACACCGCTCGCCCTCATGCCGCCACCCGCCTCCCTTCGAAAATCCATCCTCAAAGTGAAGCAGATACCGGACATCCGGCAAATCGCCGGCCGGGTGCTGGCTCTTCAGGATCGAAAGTTGAATATTGGGCCCATGGTGACCCCCGGTTCGGAAGCTCGCGGCCCCGCTGACCGCCGCATCCTGCTCGATCGCCGAGCGGGGGTCGACCGACGTGGGGAACCGCCGCCCGGACAGATCGTCGAACGTCGCCTGAGCGGGGAGCGCCGGCTGACCGTGGACCGGAGAGTCGGGGTCGAGCGCCGTCTGTCGATTCATTCCGCCGAGGATCAAATTCGCGGCGCGCTGAAGCTCTTGACGCAGGTCGCCGAAACAGGTGTGCTCTCCGAGGTGGAGCGGCGGGAGCTGGAAGCGGCGATGTTGCGGCTACGGTTTGCGGCGGAGCGTCTGGAGGGAGCCGGCTAGCGCCGGTTCGGGCGGGGGTGGGTCAGACCGCCGTCGCCACGCACTGGAGCCAGTTTCGCGGGACGGCCGAGACGCCAAGCTCGGTGATCGTACGGTTCAGACCTTCCTGCAACGCATCACACGCATCGGGCAGCGGCACACCCGGTAGCGCCCCCTCGATGAACAGCGAGAAGCGGCTGATGTCGGCGAGGCTTTCCTTCGACATCTGAACCGGTGTCAGTTGAACCGTGGGGGCGAATCCCGCCTCACGGCACAACGCCGAGTACTCGTCGGGGGACAACCACTGCATCGCGGTCGCTTTCGCGCCGCGCACCATCTCGATCCCCCGCTCCCTCAGCACCTGCACCGATCGAACGACCCAGCGGCGCCAGAACCCGCTGGTGCCTTCGACATACGCGCCATTGAAAAAGGTAGAGTTGAACGCGAGTACGCCGCCGACCGGGAGGACCCGGCGGATCTCGGACAGGACGCGCGCTTTGTCGGGGACCAGGTGAATCGCATTGCAGAACACCACGGCGTCGGCCGAGGACACGAGTCGCGACAGGCACTCAGCCGAACCGGTAACGAACTCGGCCAGGCTCGAGGCCACGGCGACTCGCGCTCGGGCCAAGGCGCTCTCGGAGGGATCGATGCCGATCACGTGGCCTTGGGATACGCCCCGAAGGCGCTCCACGATCAGCCGGGTCACGGCGCCTGGACCACACCCCAGGTCCACGACCGTCCGCCGCGGCTGGGCCATCACCCGGTCCACGATCCAGCGGTTCAGCTCCCCAAAAAACGGGTGCGACGCAAACGGGGCGAACGAAAATCGATCCTGGTCTGGCTGTGCGATACTGGTCATGACTTCCGTCCTTCGGGTCTCCCCAAAGGTACGCCGAAAACCCTCCGAAGCGAGAGACCGCCGGGACCAGGCAGATCAGGGTAAGCCGTACACCGCTCCGACCAAACCGCCGTAGACGAGGTGCCCCAACAAGTTGCCCAGCAGCATGTGCAGGTCGCCGCCGGAAAAGAACCCGACGCCCACGAGCGGCATGAAGACGAGCTGAGCGAGAATGAAGACGAGGAACCCGAAGACCAGGCCGCGCATCAGGGGCGAGCCGGGAAGGCGGCCGACGACGGCCCCCGCGTAAATCACGGCCAGCACCACGCCGAACAGGCCATGGATGACCCATCCGACGGTCGCCCCGATCCCGGCATAACCTACGGTCAGGGCCGAGAACGTCCCGAGCATTTCCCCCATCGCCAGCCGCGGCAGACCGACATGGGGCAGGGCCAGCATCAATACCGTCATGGCGGCGGTTCCGACGACCCCGGCTATGCACGCGCGACCGACCTTCACAAGCTCTCCTCGTGATGCTGTCCCGCGTGTTCTAACGCATTGCGCCGCCGTTCGCTAGCCCGGAGAGGCGCCGCGCCGCTTGCGCCGGCTGCGGCCTTCCGCGCCACTCTCCTCGTGATCCGTCTCGTGGGCCGCCTCGTCGACCGTGGAAGGCGAGAGCTGGGACCGCAACCACACGCCGGGGATCGGCAGGCTCACGATGGCCTCTTGATAGGCCCGCAGACGCTGGGACAACCCCTCGCTCAAGACGGCCTGCCACTCAGGAGGCATGAATTCGACGGCCCGCAACGGAAAGGCGACGTAATTCCCCACCCGCCCCGCGACGACGTTCTCGATGAGATCCGTCAGAGGATGTTGACCGATATCGCGGATCTTGGAGAGCGCGTAGAAGCGGTCATCCGGGTCGCCGGCCGCGATGATCGTCGCGGAATAGTAGGCCAGGTGCTTGGCGACGTGCCCGAACAGGCGCTGTTCGGCGTCCGGAGTCGACTCGTCGGCCAGCACGGCCTCGATGTCGGGAAGCAGCGCGCGATCGAGCAGGGCCCGACGTAAGGCGTGCCCGTAACGGCGCACGACGTCCCGGGTGGCGAGGTTCGGCAGGCGGAAGGGCACGAGGATCGCGGGCCGCAGGCGGGGCGTCCGTACGATCACGCGATAGCGCTCGACGGGCTCGACGAAGTGATAGGTGAGCACACCCTCCGCGCGCAGGTTACGCACCGTGCGGATCGAGGCCCCGGCGGGTTTCTCGTCCTCGAGCTCCGTTACGCTGACCGGCCGGCGCCGCAGCGACTCGCTCATCCGCGCCGTGCGCTGCGCCAGCACCCGCACCGTGTCTTCCGCCGCCGCGGGCAGGTCCTGAGTGACGATCGGATCGAGCGGCAGGGCCTCGACGCCGTCGCCCACCAGCTGCGCGGCGACCATCCGACCCACGATCTGGAACGGGCGTTCGCGTTGCTCCGTCTTGCGCCGCCAGCGTCCGTCGGAAACGGCGAGCTTGACTTCCTCCCCCGGAGCGAGCGACACGCTGTACAGCAGGTCCCCGGACTCGGTGCCGAGGGATTGCCAAATCTGCTCCACCTCGAACAGCACCCCGTAGCGGAGCGTGGCACCGTCGACGACCGGATCGGGCTGGGACTCCCGCGCACCACCTCTCGTCGCCACCAGCTCCGCGTCCGAGGGGAGCACGCCGATCCGCGCAAACCGGAGTACATGCCCACCTCCCCCCGCCGACCCGCCTCCACCGGGGACCAGCTCGGGGCTCGCGACAGCGACCGATGACGGCTCGCTGCCGCCCGACGCCTCCGCTAGACCATGGGGGGCGGCGAGCGGCACCGCTTCGTCCGGGAGCGAACGGGCGTCCAGCTCGATCGTGTCCTCGCTCCGCAGCCCGACGCGCAGCCGCAACCGGCCGCGGTCGTGCTTGGGAATCCGGATCACGCCGTTGGCATCGCTCACCCAGAATCCCTCGGACCTGCCACCGTCGTCCAACACGGTGACGGGAATGCCCGATATCGCCGCCCCAGTGTCCTGGTCGACGATTCGGAAGGTCCAAGTGTCCTGCCAACCCGCTTGCATCCTCAAACCGCCTCTTGACTGACTGCGTAATTCCGCTCGTGGTATCGACTTGGATGAGCAAACGTGGTGCCGGATCGATGTTTCACGGATATCTCTTTCCCGGAGCGGGACTTACACCATGGGCTCCTGGCCTAGCTCGCGGGTTCTGCTCCGGGCAACCGCGCGGTTCTTGCAGGTTGCAGCGGCCTAAATTCCCACCTCATGCCTGCCACTCCCGCCATCATTGCCGAGCGGCTCTCCAAATCCTTCCAGGTGAAGGTGCGGGACCCCGGTCTGCGCGGCGCACTCGCGGCGCTGTTCCATCCGCGTTATCGCGACGTCCATGCCGTGCGTGAAGTGAGCTTTGCGATCGAGTCGGGAGAGATCGTGGCGTTCCTCGGTCCCAACGGAGCGGGCAAGACGACGACCATCAAGATGCTGGCCGGTCTCCTGTATCCATCTGCTGGCCGATGCAACGTGGCGGGATTCGATCCCTGGACCGGCGGCTCCGCGTTCAAACGCCGCATCGCCCTGATCCTCGGCAATCGCCAACAGCTCGCCTGGGATCTGCCGCCCGAGGAAACCTTCCAGCTGAACCGTGCGATTTACGACGTCGCCGAGCCCGACTATCGCTCCCGGCTCGGGGAGCTCGTGGAGCTCCTCGATCTCAAGGCCGTGCTCGACAAGCCGGTGCGCCAGCTCTCCCTCGGCGAGCGGATGAAGTGTGAGCTGTGCGCGGCCCTGCTGCATCGCCCGCCGATCCTGTTCCTCGACGAGCCGACCCTCGGCTTGGACGTCAGCGCCCAGGACGCGATTCGCCGCTTTCTGACCGAGTACCGCGACCGCTACGGTGCCACCATCCTGCTCACCTCGCACTACATGCAGGACGTGACCGCCCTCGCCCGGAGGGTGCTGATCATCAATCGCGGCCGGCTGCTCTATGACGGAGCGCTCGATGCCCTCGTCGCGCGCATCGCGCGCACCAAGCGGCTCGAGCTGGTGCTGGGTGACGGCGTCACCGCCGCAGCCCTGGCCGAGTTCGGAACGGTTCGGAGCTTCCGCTATCCCAACGCCGTCCTCGAAGTCCCGCGAGAGGTCGCCGCGGCCACGAGCGCCCGGCTGCTCGCCAGTTTGCCAGTGGCGGACCTCTCCATCGAGGACCCTCCCATCGAAGAGGTGATCCGGCAGGCCTTCGCGGAAGGGGCGGAGGACTCGGGACCGGCGGAGGACGACGCGTGAGCGCCGCCGTCTGGGCGCGCCGCTATGTCGCGTTGATCCGCAACGCGTGGCTCGTGGACCTCCAGTACCGCGCCGCCATCATCCTGTGGATGCTCTGGGGGGTGACCGAGCCGGCGATCGCCCTGGGAATCTGGTGGTCGATCGCCGGTACCGGGTCGGTGGGGGGCTATGCCCGCGCCGACTTCGCCCGGTACTTCTTCGGGATCATGCTGGTGAATCAGCTCACGATCGCCTGGGATTCCTGGTATCTCGACCGCTGGATCCGGGAAGGGGAGCTGAACTTCCGTCTCGCCCGGCCGCTCCACCCCGTCAACGAAGCGATCGCCGACAACCTCGCCTACAAGGCGCGCACGGCGACCGTGATCGGCCTGGTGTGGCTGCTCTTGGCGCTCGCCTGGCCGACCGTCCGTCTCCCCTTCGAGCCTGGGCGGTGGGCGCTCGCCGCCCTAGCCGTGATCCTGGCGGCCGCGATGCGGTTCCTCATCAGTTTCACGACCGGCCTCCTCGCCTTCTGGACGACCCGAGCCACCGCCATCATGGAACTGCACGCCGGAGTGGCGCTGTTCCTGGCCGGCCGGATCGCTCCGCTGTCGCTGCTCCCGCCCGCGGTCGCCGGAGTCGCCGGCATCCTATGGTTCCGCTACATGCTGTCCTTCCCCGTGGATGTGCTGACCGGCGCGGTCACGGAAGCAGGCGCCCTGGTGCGGGGGTTTGCCGGACAGATCCTCTGGCTCGGATTGTGGGCGCTCGCCTGCCGGGTGGCCTGGCGCAAGGGGATCGTGAAGTACGGGGCGGTAGGTGGATGACGGCTAAGAAGCCGGCACTACGTCTGCTAGCGGCTCTGGTCCGCCTCAACGTGGCCGAGGAGCTGCAGTATCGCGCCAACTTCGTGGCGAGTGTACTCGGCACGGTGTTCTACCTTGCGACCGCACTCCTCACGCTGTCCCTGTTCTTCCGGCACACCCAGGCGCTGGGGGGCTGGGACTACTGGGAAGTCGTGGTGCTGCTCGGCGTGTTCAACGCGCTGACCGGCGTGATCGAAGCGGTGCTGCGGCCCGGGATCGGGCAGCTGGCCGGGGAGGTCCGCAACGGCGGCCTCGATCTCGTCCTCGCCAAGCCCGTCGATGCACTGGGGTTCGTGTCGTTCCGCCGGCTGGACATCTGGCGCATCACCGACGTGGTCATGGGCCTCGGCGTGGCTGGCTATGCCCTGTACCGCCTGGGGCACACCCCTTCGATTCTCGAAGTAACGGCCTTTCTCGTGGCGCTCTGCTCCGCCGCGGTCGTGGTCTACTCGATCTGGGTCGCGCTGATGAGTCTCGCCTTCTGGTTCGTGTCCGTCGAAAACGTGTCGGTCGTGTTCGATTCGTTGTACGAAGGCGCGCGCTACCCGGTGTCCGCCTATCCTGGCGCCCTGCGGTTCGTGTTCGTCTACCTGCTGCCGATCGCCTGGACGACGACGATCCCCGCCGCGACCCTCACGGGCCGCTTCGGGCCGGGGACCGCCGTCGGCGCCGCCCTGGTCGGCGGCACCGCCCTGCTCCTGGCGCGCCTGGTGTGGCGGGCGGCGCTGCGGCGCTACACCGGGGCGAGCGGATAGCGATCCGGGCCTCTTGCGGCCCCGCTCACACCCGCGACTATCCTTTTCTCATGCGCACGCCACCCGTCCTCTCCGCCATCGTCGCCCTGCTCGCTCCCATCCACGCCGTCTGGGGTGCGGAAGCGGCCATCCAGGACTCCGGCTTCTTCCGCCTGCACAAGTTCATGCAGCCGATCGGAGCGGAGACCTACCACATCACGCGCGACAGCGTGCTGACGCTCGTCACCACCTTCGAGTTCACCGACCGGGGGACCTCGGTTCCGCTCACGGCCACCTGGCGCGCCGGCCGCGATTTCACGCCCCGGTATTTCGAGATCAAGGGAAAGACGTCGCGGATCTCCACGATCGACACGGTGGTGACTGTTGCGCCGCGCAGCGACAAAGTCTTCACCATCGCCGGGTATGCCCCGGTGGCGATGCAGGAAGTGCTGCTGCGCTACTGGGACGCGCACGGCCGCCCCGATACACTCGCCACGTTACCCGCCGGACGGGTGATGATCGCGCTCCGGGGCGTGGATACCGTGCCGGCGTCCGGATCGCGTGCGCCCGCCGTTCTGCGGCGAATCGGCATCAGCGGCCTGATCTGGGGCCGGGAGATCGCATGGGTGGACGATTCGACCCACCTCGTGGCGGTCGTCACCACCGACGCGGAGTTCGATCACTTCGAGGCCGTACGGGAGGGATTCGAGGACGCCCTCCCCCGCTTCGTCGCGCGCGCCGCGGAAGACGCCGCCGCGGCCCTCGCAGAGCTTGCCGCCCGGTCGGCCATGGACACCGGCACCTTCGCCCTCGTGGGTGGAACGGTCATCGATGCCACGGGAGCCCCGCCGCAGCAGGACGCCGTCGTCTTGGTTCGCGGCGGACGGATCGCGGCCGTCGGGCCGCGCAGCCAGGTCCAGCTCCCCCCCGGGATCCTCCGCGTGGACGTCACCGGGAAGTTCGTGCTCCCGGGATTGTGGGACATGCACGCCCACTACGAGCAGGTGGAATGGGGACCGATCTACCTCGCGGCCGGGGTGACGACGGCACGCGACGTCGGCAACGAGCTCGATTTCATCGCGAGCGTGCGTCAGGCCATCGCGTCCGGTCGGGGGATCGGGCCGCGGCTCTTGCTTGCGGGCTTGATCGACGGCAAGGGTCCACGCGCGGCCGGGATCGTACAGGCCGGGACCCCGGAAGAAGGGGTCGCGATGGTGCGGCGCTACCACGACGCCGGATTCGATCAGATCAAGATCTACAGCAGTGTCACCCTGCCGGTACTCGGGGCGATCACCCGCGCGGCCCACGGTTTCGGCATGACGGTCACGGGGCACATTCCGCAGGGACTGACGGTGTACCAGGCGGTGGATTCCGGCATGGATCAGGTGAACCACATCTCCTACATCTATCCGATGATCCGGGCGGGGGGCGCCGCGTTCGACCTCACCGGTCCGGCCGCACAGCAGGCGCTGGCGTTCCTGGTCGCCCATCACACCGTGGTCGACCCCACCGTCGCGCTGATGGAGCTGCTATCCCATCCGGCCCGCCTGCCGGCCACCGATGTCGAGCCGGGGATCGCGCACGTGGCGCCGGAGATCGCCGATCAGATCACCCATATCGGCGTCGCTCCCGACCAGGAAGCCGCGGCCGCGGAACGGCTGCACAATTTCCTGCAGCTCATCGGGGCCCTGCACCGCGCAGGGGTGCCGATCGTCGCCGGGACCGATCAGGCGGTCCCCGGCTACAGTCTGCATCGGGAGATCGAGCTGTACGCCCAGGCCGGCTTTACCCCGCTGGAAGCGCTTCAGGCGGCGACGCTGGTGCCGGCACGGGTGATGGGCAAGGACCGCGAAGTGGGAACCGTCACCGTCGGCAAGCGCGCCGATTTGATCGTCGTGGATGCGGACCCGCTGCAGAACGTGGCCAACTTGCGGAAGATCTCGCTCGTAGTCACCAACGGGCGCCGGTTCGCGCCGGCGCCCCTGTGGCGGAGCGTGGGATTCACGCCGTAGCTCCTGGAACTGGCCTCGGCAGCACCCCGCGAGCATCTTTCTCCGCCCAATGACCGAACTGCAAGATCGTCTCTCCCGCGGTCTCACCGGCCGCTACACCATCGAGCGCGAGCTGGGCCAGGGCGGCATGGCCGTCGTCTTCCTGGCCCGGGATCTGCGGCACGACCGCAAGGTCGCCGTAAAGGTGTTGCGCCCCGAGGTGTCCGCCGAGATCGGGGCCGAGCGATTCCTCCGCGAAATCAAGCTCGCCGCGGGGCTTACGCATCCGCACATCCTCCCGGTCCATGATTCCGGCGAGGCCGAAGGTCTGTTGTTTTATGTGATGCCGAACATGGAAGGTCGCTCCCTGCGGGAGCGGCTCGACCAGGAACGCCAGCTTCCTCTGGAAGAGGCGCTGCGCATCACGCGCGAGGTGGCCGCGGCCCTCGACTACGCGCATCGCCAACAGGTGGTCCACCGCGACATCAAGCCCGAGAACATCCTGCTGCACGAAGGGGCGGCCATGGTGGCCGACTTCGGGATCGGCAAAGCGTTGAGCGGCAACGGGTCCACCACGCAGACCGGCGTCACGGTCGGGACACCGGCGTACATGAGCCCCGAGCAGGCGTCGGGGGACACCGGGGTCGACGGCCGGTCGGATCTCTACAGTCTCGGGTGCGTGCTGTACGAGATGCTGAGCGGAGAGCCCCCGTTCACCGGCCCCACCGGCCAGGCGATCATCGCCAAGCGCTTCGTGTCCCCCGTTCCCAAGCTCCGCCCCAACCGGGACGTGCCGGCCGGCGTCGAGGACGCCGTGATCCGCGCGCTGGCCCGCGCACCGGCCGATCGCTTCGTCACGACCGCCGAGTTCGCCGCCGCCCTCCAGGGAGGCTCCGACTCGGCCGCCCCGAGTCGCGCGGCCCCGAAAGCGATCGCCGTCCTGCCGCTGGCGAACATGAGCGCCGATCCCGAGAACGAGTACTTCTCCGACGGAATGACCGAGGAGATCATCAACGCGCTCGCCAAGGTTCCCGGGATGCAGGTGGCCTCGCGCACTTCGTCGTTCGCGTTCAAAGGCAAGGAAGTCGACGTGCGGCAGATCGGGGAAAAGCTCGCGGTCAGCTCGGTGCTGGAGGGCAGCGTCCGCAAGGTCGGGAATCGAATCCGAATTACTGCCCAGCTCATCA
>Ga0335085_10003494_pt1 | contig 27114 bp, 28 predicted proteins | sample Lox_Sample_45_FD_206712 | JGI IMG/M metagenome (GOLD analysis project Ga0335085, IMG submission 206712) | Soil microbial communities from Loxahatchee National Wildlife Refuge, Florida, United States - Lox_Sample_4.5 | ecosystem: Environmental > Terrestrial > Soil > Wetlands | place: USA...
CTGGGCGGGTTCCCCCGCACCCCAGAACACCTAAAGGAACAAGATGGCTACACCCACCGAGTCGACCGCCGCCGCGAAGGCCTCCGCCGCCAAGGGCAAGAAAAAAGGCCCGAAGAAGGAAAAGAAGAACATCCCGCACGCTCTCGCGACCGTGCAGGCGTCCTTCAACAACACGATCGTCTCGATCACGGACCAGCAGGGCAACGTCCTGGCGTGGTCGTCGGCCGGGCGCATCGGGTTCAAGGGCTCGAGGAAGGGCACGCCGTTCGCGGCGCAGCTCGCCGCGGGCAACGCGGCCCAGATCGCCCAGGAGCACGGCGTGCGCTCGCTGGACGTCAAGGTGACCGGCCCCGGCGCCGGCCGCGAGAGCGCGATCCGCGCCCTCGCCGCCGCGGGAATCGACATCCGCTCCATCAAGGACACGACCCCCATCCCGCACAACGGCTGCCGGCCGCGCAAGCGGCGGCGGGTGTAGTCCGGGGCGTAAGTCGCTGAATTGGGTTATGATCCGGCTTGCGCACGGCCGCTTTTTCTTCGAGCGTGAAGAAGGCGGTCGCAGCGCCGGCGCCATGCGGCTCCGGCCGCGTCATCTGAGGGGGCGTGCCCCTCTTACCTTCTAAGAAAATCTCCGGATTTCTTCGAAGGTGAAGATCGCCGAGGGTTTCGTCGCCGCGCGACGATCTCCCTCACGTCCGTAAACCGTGCTCTCCGACTCCGGGCCGGGACGAAGGACGCTGACGAAACGACGGAGACGGACGGAGGCCCAACTTCCCGTGGCTCGTTATCGCGAATCGGTCTGCCGGCTGTGCCGGCGCGAGGGAATGAAGCTGTTCCTCAAGGGGGACCGCTGCTTCACGAACAAGTGCGCCGTCGAGCGCCGCAACTTCCCGCCGGGTCAGCACGGCAAGCGCCGCTCCAAGATCCTCGGCTACGGCATCCAGCTCCGCGAGAAGCAGAAGGTCAAGCGCTTCTACGGCGTCCTCGAGGGCCAGTTCCGCCTCACGTTCCAGCAGGCCGAGCGCATGCGGGGCGTCACGGGCGAGAACCTCCTCTCGCTCCTCGAGCGGCGCCTCGACAACGTCGTGCACCGGCTCGGCTTCTCGGGCTCGCGCCCGCAGGCCCGCCAGCTCGTGAGGCACGGGCACGTCCGCGTGAACGGCCGAAAGGTCAACGTCCCGAGCATGATCGTGCCGCAGGGCGCGGTCGTGTCCATCAAGGACAAGAGCCGCACGAACCCGCTCATCGCCTCCGCGGTCGAGACCGCGAAGGGCCGCGGGATTCCCGCGTGGCTCGAGCTCGACGCCGCGCAGTTCCAGGGGAAGGTCGTCGCGCTCCCGAAGCGCGAGGACGTCTCGATCCCCATCAGCGAGAAGCTGATCGTCGAGCTGTACTCCAAGTAACGCATCGAACAGGAGCTCTCGCGCGCCGCTCAGCGGGCAAGTCGCAGGGCCAGGAGAAGACACCATGCTGTGGAAAGGCTTTCAGCGTCCCAATCGTCTCGAGGTCGAGGAGGAGAAGGGCAACTACGGCCGGTTCACCGCCCAGCCGCTCGAGCGCGGGTGGGGGACGACGGTCGGCAACGCGCTCCGGCGCGTCCTTCTTTCCTCGATCGAGGGCGCCGCGATCACGGCCGTCAAGATCGAGGGCGTCGAGCACGAGTTCACCGCCGTCCCCGGCGTCGTCGAGGACGTGACGGACATCATCCTGAACCTCAAGGGCCTCGCGATCCGACTCCACGACGAAGGCCCGCGCACGCTCAGCCTCGACGTCAAGACGAAGGGCCTCGTGACGGCGGACGCCTTCGAGGACGACGCCCAGCTCGAGATCCTCAACGCGGACGCTCCGATCGCGACGCTCGCGGACGGGGGGCGCCTGCGCCTCGAGGCGACGGTCACGAAGGGCCGCGGCTACGTCCCGGCCGACCGCAACTTCGACCCCGAAGCGCCCATCGGGACGATCCCGCTGGACTCGGCCCACTCCCCGGTCCGCCGCGTGAACTACCACGTCGAGGCGGCGCGCGTCGGCCAGGCGACGGACTACGACAAGCTGGTCCTCGAGGTCTGGACGAACGGCACGATCACGCCGCGCGACGCCGTCGGCGTGGCCGCCGTCCTCCTCCGCGACCACCTCGCGATCTTCGTGAACGTCGAGACGGACGACGCCGCGCAAGCCGCCGGCGCCGAGATGCCGCAGAGCGAGCTCGACGCCCTCCTCGACACGAACGTGGAGGAGCTCGAGCTTTCCGTGCGCAGCGCGAACTGCCTGAAGAACGCGGGCATTCGCACGCTCCGCGAGCTCGTCCAGAAGACCGAGAAGGACATGCTCGAGACGAAGAACTTCGGGCGCAAGAGCCTGAACGAGATCAAGGACATCCTGCGCGAGAAGGGGCTCGCCTTCGGCATGAAGCTCGAGACCCCGACGGGCGCGGGACGCTGAGGAATCGATGCAGCACAACCGCGCGGGCCGCAAGCTCGGCCGGACGACGGCGCACCGCAAGGCGCTCTTCCGGAACCAGCTCTCGTCCCTCATCACCCACGAACGGATCCAGACGACGCTGCCGAAGGCGAAGGATCTCAGGCCGCTCATCGAGAAGATGGTCACGCTCGGCAAGCGGGGCGGGCTCCACGCGCGCCGTCTCGCTCTGAAGACGATTCCGGAGGCCGCGACGGTCAAGCGGCTCTTCGAGGAGATCGCCCCACGCTTCAAGGAGCGCGCCGGCGGCTACACGCGGATCCTCAAGCTGGGCCGGCGGCCGGGCGACGGCGCCGAGATGGCGATCCTCGAGTTCATCGACTTCGACTTCGCGCAGCGCCAGGCCGAGAAGAAGGTCGCGGCCAAGGCCGCGGAGGAGAAGAAGGCCTCGCTCCTCGAGAGGGCCAAGAAGCTCGTCGCCGGCAAGGGCGGCGAGGCGAAGGGCGACAAGGACGAAAAGAAGGCCGAAGGGGCCGAGGCCGAAGAGGGCGAAGCCGGGCAGAAGGCCAAGCCCGAGGTGCCGAAGGCGCAGAAGATCAAGGGCCCGAAGGGTGGCGGCGGACCGAAAGGCGGCGGCAGCCACGGCGGCGGCCACCGGAAGGTCGGCAGCTAGATAGATTTCGGATTCGGATTTTCTTCGAATGGGTAAGAAGGGCCGCGGTTCGCCGCGGCCTCTTTCTCTTTGCGGCGCGGCCGTCGCGCGGGGGCCGGGGGATTGAACGGACTCAGCCCCCGCCCTATTACCTTCTAAGAGATCTTCTGTCTTCTTCTTCTCTTCTCTTCGCTTAACTCAATGCCTTCTCGATCTCCTGCACGAGGACCTTCGTCGAGAACGGCTTCGTCACGTAGCTCGCCGCGCCGAGGCGCAGGCCGAGGTCGCGCTCGGCGGGGAGCGTCCGGGCCGTGAGCATGATGACGGGGAGAGTGGCCGTCCCGGGGTTCTCCTTGAGGATCCGGCAGACGTCGAAGCCGGTGAGCCCGGGCGTGAGCGACACGTCGAGGAGGACGAGGTCGGGCGCCGCCTCGCGGACGAGACGCAGCGCCTCCTCGCCGCTCGAGGCCTCGACGGGGTCGAACCCCGTGAGCCTCAGCTTGAACGAGAGGATCTTCTGGATGTAGGGCTCGTCGTCGACGACGAGCACCTTCCGACCGGCGATCGCATTCGGGATCCGGCTCATTTGGCCGCCATTCTAGAAGGGCCTCCGGTCAGCAGGACGACGGCCGCGGCGATCTCGCGTCCGTGCGTGATCGTCACGTGAGCCCCCGTGACACCGAGCCGCCGTCCGCGCGCCGCGGCGCGCCCGAAGAGGGCGAGTCGGGGCGGGCCGCCCGGCGCGCGCACGATCGCGAGCTCGCGGAAGGCGACGCCCCGCATGCCCGTTCCGAGGGCCTTCATCGCGGCCTCCTTCGCCGCGAAGAGTCCGGCGACGTGCTCGGCGTAGGCCGGCGAGGACTCGGGTCGGCGGATCTCGCCCGGTCGAAAGAGGCGCTCGACGAACCGGCGCCCGTGCCGTTCGAGGGCGGCGGCGACGCGCGGAATCTCGCAGACGTCGATCCCGAGGCCGGCGACGCCCGGGCCCTCCGGGAGCCCGTCCGCAGCGGAGACGGCGTCGCTCATGCGGCGCCGTCCGCCTCGGCGCGCGGCTCCCGCCGCCAGGCCTCGATCTCCGAGATGGCCGCGAAGAGGTGAAGCAGCCCGACCCCGACGAGAAAGCTCCGGAAGTAGGGGGAGACGAGAAACGAACGGGCGACCGCCGGGGACCGGGCCACGACCCGGACGGTCCAGAGCCGGCTCCACGGCGCGAGGGTCAGGAAGGCGCCCGCCTCGAGGACGTAGAGAACGAACAGGGCTCTCAGGATCCGCGAGCCGATGACGACGACTCCCACCCGGGGATTGTAGGGTCGCGGGCGGTGGAACGCCGTCAGCCGTCCGCTCTCGGGCAGGCCGGTCGCGCGGGGGCTCCGCCGCGGCGGACGGCGCCCGATGGCCCCCCGCGGGGACGCTTGACCGGCGCCGGGTCCGCCCGGCACTCTCGGCGCGCCGGAAACGCTCGCCAAGAGGGGATCGCGCCGGGCGCGAGAGGGAGTTCGGGTGGCCATCCGCGAAATCGTCAAGTACGGAGACCCGAGGCTCGTCGCCCGCAACGAGGCCGTGGAGGACTTCGAGGATCCGGCGCTCGCGGGACTGATCGAGGACCTCAGGCAGACGTGCTGGGCCGCGCCGGGCCTCGGTCTGGCGGCGCCGCAGATCGGCGTGAACCGCCACGTCGCGATCGTGGACCTTTCCGTGGGCAAGGACCCGTCGGGAGTCCTCGTCCTGATCAATGCCGTCGTCGTGGGCGCGCACGGGACGATCCGGGACGAGGAGGGGTGCCTCTCGTTCCCGGATCTCGTCGAGACCGTCGAGCGGCCCGAACGCGTGACGATCGAGGCCTTCGACGAGAAGGGGATCAAACGCACGCTGGACGGGCGGGACCTCCTCGCCCGCGCGCTCTGCCACGAGATCGACCACCTCGACCAGCGCTTGTTCGTGGACCGGCTCTCGCCCCTGAAGAAGGGCCTCATCCTGCGCAAGGTCCTGAAGCGCCGGAAACAGGGAGCCTGGTAGCTCAGGTCCCGGCTTTCGCCCGGAGCTCGTCGAGAACCTGCACGCGCCGCAGCGCGCGGGAGAAATGTGCCGAAAAGTCGAGGAGGTGCTCGAGCTCGTGGGAGGGCCCTGGAGCGGGCGCGGTCCCGCGCCTGTGGAGGCGGAGGGTCCCGATGAGCTCGCTTCCCGCGAAGAGCGGCGCCGCGGCGACGGTCCAGTCGTCGCCGGCGTCGCCGGCGAGACGCGGCGCGCGCCCGAAGCGCGGGTCCTCGTCCAGGGCGAGCGCGGCGACGTAGGCCGGCGGCGATCCGCCCGGCCACGTCGTGGATCCGGCGGCGTTCAGCTCTCCCTTCCCGGGCCGGCGCATGTGCAGCGTGACCCCGTCGGCGGCGAAGACGGCCGCGATCCGGTCGAGGATCGGGACGAGGAGGCGCGTGCGCATCTCTTCCACGGAGATCGCCTCGTCCTCGAGCCGCGACGCGATCTCCTGCTCGAGCTCCAGAATGGCGGTGCGGGCCTGCAGGGCGTCGACGAGGTGCTTGACCCGCAGGGCGTTCTTCACGCGGGCCTTCAGCTCGCGGGCCGAGAACGGCTTCGTGACGTAATCGTTCGCGAGAGCCTCGAAGCCCTGGAGGAGGTCCTCCTCCTCGGTCCGCGCCGTCACGAAGATGACCTGCGTCCCGGCGGTCTCGGGGGCGGTCTTGATCCGGCGGCAGACCTCGTAGCCCGAGAGGTCCGGCATCCTCACGTCGAGGAGGACGACGTCCGGCCGGCGCGCGTCCACCTTCTGGAGGGCCTCGGTGCCCGACAGGGCGCTCTCGAACTCGCACCCCAGCTCGTAGGCGATGTAGGACGCGACCTCGGCCTGATAGGGGTCGTCGTCGACGAGGAGGAGGAGCGGCGCCGCGGCGGGTGTGCGAAACATGCGCGTCCGCGCCTTATAGCACAGGGGTTCGCCTCGCCCGCTGGCGGCGCGGGCCGGGATGCCCGACAATCCCGGGCCGTGACTCTGCGCCTTTTCAACACGCTCACCCGCTCGCTCGAGGAGTTTCAGCCGCTCGTCGCGGGCAAGGTGGGGCTCTACACGTGCGGCCCCACGGTCTACGGCCGCGTCCACATCGGGAACCTCCGCACGTTCGTGTGGGAGGACGTCCTGTGCCGCGTGCTCCGGGCGCTCGGGAACGAGGTCACCCAGGTCATGAACCTCACGGACATCGACGACAAGACGATCCGAGGTGCCGTCGCCGCGGAGACCGGGCTCCGGGAGTTCACGGACCGGCACATCGCGACGTTCTTCGAGGACATCGACGCGCTCGGCGTCGTGAGGGCCGCGCTCTACCCGCGCGCGACGGACCACATCCCCGAGATGGTCGAGGTCGTGAGGAAGCTCGCCGCCCGCGGCCACACGTACGAGAGCGAGGGGTCGACCTGGTTCCGCATCGCGACGTTTCCGGGCTACGGAAAGCTCTCGAGGGTCGACCTTTCGGCCGCGAGGCGCGGCGCGCGCGTCGCGGACGACGAGTACGAGAAGGAGGACGTGCGCGACTTCGCCGTCTGGAAGGCGGCCAAGGAGGGCGAGCCAGAGTCCGCGACGTGGACGACCGAGCTCGGCCGCGGGCGGCCCGGCTGGCACCTCGAGTGCAGCGCGATGTCGATGAAGTACCTCGGCGAGACCTTCGACATCCACACGGGAGCCGTGGACAACATCTTTCCCCACCACGAGAACGAGATCGCCCAGAGCGAGGGCGCGACCGGAAAGCCGTTCGTGCGCACGTGGCTCCACGCCGAGCATCTCATCGTCGACGGGGAGAAGATGTCGAAGAGCAAGGGCAACTACTTCACGCTTCCGGACCTCGTCGACAGGGGCCAGTCCCCCCGCGCGATCCGCTACCTCTTCCAGTCCGTCCCGTACCGGATGAAGCTGAACTTCACGTTCGACGGGCTCAAGGGCGCGGCGTCCGCCCTCGAGCGGCTGGACTCGCTCGACTTGAGGCTCGGCGAGCGAGAGAGGGACGAAGAGACCGAAGAGAAGAAGAAGATTTCTTTGAAGGTGAATGCGTCGGCGGGCGGCGCCTTTGCCGAGAGGGTTTCGGCGGCGCACGCCGCGGTCTTCTCGGCCCTCGAGGACGATCTCAACACCGCCGGCGCCCTCGGTGCGCTGTTCTCGTTCGTGAAGGCGACGAACGTGGACCTCGAGGCGGGCCACCTCTCGCCGGCCGACGCGACTGCCGCGCGCAACCTCCTGCGCGACGTCGCCGGCGGCATCTTCGGCGTCATGGAAGAGGTGGGCGCCTCCGGCGCGCTCTCTTCCTCGTCCTCGTCCTCTTCACCTTCGAAGAAATCTCCGGGTCTCTTCGGACTTCCCGGCGAGGACGAGGCCTGGATCCAGGACCGCATCGAAGCCCGCAAGGCCGCGAGGAAGGCCCGGGACTTCAAGGCCGCGGACGCGATCCGGGACGAGCTCTCGGCGAAGGGGATCGTCCTCGAGGACACGCCGCAGGGCGTGCGCTGGAAGCGCAGAGCTTGACATTCCGGGGCCCTTCGGGGTCCAATCCGCGTTCCATGTCTCTCACGCGCAACTGGCACTGGCACCACACGTAAGCCGGCAGCGACGACGCCGCCGGCCGATCGAGGTCCGGAGGCGCAGGGTCACTCGCACCGCTCCCAAGCCCCTCCGAACCGGAGGGGCTTTCGTTTTGGACCTGACAGCGGAAAAGACGCTCCTCGTCGCCTCCGTCGCCCCGGCGTCGAACGCCGAGGCCTTCGAGGCCGCGCGGGACGCCGCGAGCCTCCCCGAGGGGAGGGCGGTGGAGCTGCGCCTCGACGCGATGCGGGAGGCGCCGGCGTTCGCCGCGCTGCGCGCGGCGTTCGCGGGAAGGACTCTGATCGCAACCGTGAGGTCCGCGCCGGAGGGTGGGTCGTTTCGAGGGAACGAAGAGGAAGAGAAAGATCTCTTGGAAGGTGCCCTCGCAGCGGGTTTCGATTTCGCCGACGTGGAATTTCGCCGCGACGGGTCCGGTCGTGCGTGGTCCTCTTCTCTTCCACCTTCCAAGAAAATCTCCTCCCTGCACGACCCGGAAGGCATCCCCGCCGATCTGGACGGCGTCGTTGCCCGGATGCTCTCCTCCGGCGCCCGCTACGTGAAGATCGTCGCGACGGCGAACGACGTCTCGGACGTGTTGCGCCTCCTCGAGCTGCAGGCCGCGCACCGGAACGGGCGCCTCTCCGTCTTCGGGATGGGTGAGGCCGGGATCGCGACGCGCGTGCTTTCGCCCTATCTGGGCGCCGCGCTCTCGTTCGGCGCCCTGGATCCGGCGCGCACGACGGCGCCGGGGCAGGTCGCCGCGCGAGATCTCGCGGAGGTGTACGGGATCGGCCGGCCCCGCCGCGTCCGGCGCCTCTTCGCGCTCCTCGGCGATCGCGTGTCGCATTCGCTCTCGCCCGCGATCCACAACGCGAACTTCGAGGCTCTCGGCCTCGACGCGCTCTACGTTCCGTTCGCGCTGCGGTCCCTCGGAGCGGAGCTGCCGGTCCTCGTCGCCGGGCTCGACGCGCTCGGAATCCCGCTGGCCGCCGCGTCGGTCACGATCCCCTTCAAGGAGGAGGCGGCGCATCTCGCCGACGCCGACGAAAAGGCCGTCAACACGCTCGTCCGCATCAGCGGAACCGGCGCGACACCGCGGTGGAGATCCGCGAACACGGACCGGGACGCGTTCGAGCAGGTGATCCCGGAGAGCCCGGAGAGGGGAGAGACAGGAGAGCGCGCGGCGGCGCTGGTCTTCGGGGCGGGCGGGACGGCGAGGGTCGCCGTGGAGGTCCTTCGAAGGAAAGGATGGGAAGTTCACCTCGCGAACCGCGGCGATGCGCGCGGCGAGCAGCTCGCCCGCGAGACCGGGGCTCTCTTTCACTCGAAGAAATCCGATGCGGCCCTTCCCGAGCCGCGCCTCGTGGTCCACGCGACGCCTCTCGGCCTGCGCGAGGGAGACCCGGTTCCCTGCCCCGTGGAGCTCCTGAAGCCCGGCGTCCTCGTGATCGACGCGCCGTACCGCGCCGAAGGCACGGAGCTCGTCCGCGCCGCCCGAGCCGCAGGCAGCCACGTCGTGGACGGGCAGACACTTCTCCTCCTGCAGGCGGCCGGGCAGGCCTCCCGCTTCACCGGCAGCGAGACGGGCCCGGACGTCCTGCTCGCCCGGCTCCCCGCGAGCCGCCGGGCGGCCCTCTCCTCCTGCGAGGAATTCCTCCGGGCTCCGCTGACGGAGCGTGCCTCGTGAGACACGAGAGGCCCGACCCGAACCTCCCGCGCGGCGTCCAGGCGCTTCTCTTCGACGCGACGGATCGCCGCCGGCGCTCGGAGGAGGCGCTCGTGAACGTCCTGCGCGCGGCCGGGCTCCGGGAGGTCATCCTCCCCGTTCTCGACTACGCGGAGCCGTACGCGGGCGTGACGGCCGAAGGCGACGACCGCCTCTACCGCTTCCTCGACCGGGAAGGGCAGACGCTCTCCCTGCGCGCCGACTTCACGCCGATGGCCGCCCGGGTCGTCGCGCCTCGCCTCGCCGAGCTCTCCGGATCGGCCTCGCTCTTCTACCGCGGCGACGTCGTGCGCGACGAGGAGACGGGCGTCGGACGGCCGCGCGAGTTCGCGCAGATCGGCGCCGAGCGCTACGGCGACGCGCGTTTCGAGGCCGACGAGGAGATGCTGAGGCTTCTCCTCTCGGCTCTGGGAGTCCTTCCGGTCGAGAGGCTCCGGCTGACGCTGGGTTACGCCGGACTTCTGAGAAAGGTGATCGCGGCCGCGGCTCCGGGCCTGGCCGGGCCGGACGGGCGGGGTCTCGAATCCGTGATGCGAGGCGCGAGGGAGCGCCGCGCGTCTTCCCTCGCGAGTCTCCTGCGGGAGAGGGGCGCCTCGTCTCCCGCGGCCGCCGAGATCGCCGACGGCCTGCTCCGGGGCTTCGACACCTCGTCGGATCTCTTCCGGGGAGCTGCGGTCGCTGTGGAAGCGGAGCGTCTCGGCCGCGCCGTGACCGTCGCGCGCACGGTGCGCGCCGGGCTCTCCGTCGTCGTCGATCTCGCCGCGACGCCCGACGCCCCCTACTACACGGGTCTCACGTTCTCGGTCGACGTCGCGGGCGTCCCCGGCATCCTTGCGGCCGGCGGGCGCTACGACGCCCTCCTCGCGCGCTTCGGCGTGCCGGCGCCCGCGCTCGGGTTCTGCATCGGGCTCGAGGCGCTCGCGGCCGCCTCCTCGGTCTCCGCGTCGGCCGCCGTCCGCCCTCTCCGGATCGCCGTGGGGAAGGGAAGGCTCCTCTCGAGGGCGCTCGCGGCCCTGCGCGAGGGTGGCGCCGCCTTCGGCGAGCCGGACGGCCGCCGTCTCCTCGTGCCGTCGTCCGACGGCGCCTTCGAGCTCCTCCTCCTGAAGGACGACGACGTGCCGACGTACGTCGCCCACGGCGGCGCCGACCTCGGCGTCGTCGGGAGCGACCGTGTCGCCGAGTCGGGAGAGGACGTCTATTCCCCCGTGGACCTTCCCTTCGGCGCGTGCCGCCTCTCCCTCATCGGGCGGGTGGGCGAGCCGTTCCGGCCGAACGGCCAGCCCGTGCGGGTCGGGACGAAATACCGGCGGCTCGCCGCGCGCTTTTTCGACGCCCGCAAGATCGCGCACGAAGTCGTCCCGCTCGCGGGCTCGGTGGAGCTCGCGGCGGCCCTGCGCCTCACGGACGTCGTCGTGGACCTCATCGAGACCGGCTCGACGATCGCGGCCAACGGGCTCGCCGAGATCGAGACGATCGAGACGAGCCGCGCGACGGTGATCCTCGGCCGCGCCGCGCTCGTCTCCCGGCGGGAGGAAGTCGCGGCGTTCCTCGGCAGGCTCCGCGAGAAGGCGGGGGCGCCATGCTGAGGGTCGTCGACGTTGGCACGCGGGCAGGCGGGCGCGAGCTGACGCGGCTTCTCGCGTCGAGACGCGCCGTGCCCGACTTCGCCACGTTGAGGCGGGTGCTGCCCGTCGTCGAGGACGTTCTGCGAAGGGGGGAACCCGCGCTGAGGAAGTACGTCGAGCGCTTCGATGGAATGGCCTCCAGCGCCCGCGGCTCGAAGAGCACCGAAGAGAAGATCGAGATTTCCTCGAATGGTGAAGAGGGCAAGCGGCGCGGCGAAATGGCGCAGGCCGCGCATGCGGGCAACGGCCCCTCTCACCCTTCTGGGAAAATCTTCTTCTCCGTCTCCCTCGACGAGAAGTTCTTTCGCCCGCACGGGTCCGAAGCAGAAACCTCCTCCGAATTCCGCCGCGCGTTCCGCGTCGCGCGAAGACGCATCGAGGCCTATCACCGCCGCCAGGCGCCCGTGGGCTTCGCGTTCGCGGACCGCCTCGGCGTCTCGTTCGTCGAGCGGCCCGTTCCGCTCGATTCCGTCGGGGTCTACGTGCCCGGCGGGCGGGCGTTCTATCCCTCGTCGCTCCTCATGGGCGTGGTTCCCGCCCGCGTCGCGGGCGTGCCGCGCATCGTCGTCGCGACGCCGCGGCGGGCCTGGGCCTCGAGCCCCGAGCTGCGCTGGGCCGCGCGGGAGCTGGGCGTCGACTCCGTCCTGCTCGCCGGCGGGGCCCACGGCATCGCCGGCCTCGTCTCGGTCGCGAAGGTCGCGAAGATCGTCGGCCCGGGCAACCGATTCGTCGCGGCCGCCAAGCACCTCGTCTCGGGCCTCGTCGCGGTCGACCTCCCCGCGGGGCCGTCCGAGGTCGCGATCCTCGCCTCGGCGGACGCCGATCCCGCGCTCGTCGCCGCGGACCTCCTCGCGCAGGCCGAGCACGATCCCGACGCGAAGTGCCTGCTCTTCACGGATTCGCCTCGCCTCGCGCGCCGCGTCGTGCGTGAGACGGCCGCGCAACTTGCGGCGTTCGAGAAGAACGGTTCTTCGAAGGTGATGAGAGCCGCCCTGCGCCGCGGCACCGCCCTCTTCACCTTCAAGGAAATCTCCCGCGCCGCGTCGGCCTGTGCCGCCGTGGCCGCCGAGCACGTGCAGGTGATGGGGGTGCGCGCCGAGCGCTTCGCGCCTGCTCTCGTTCCGACCGCAGGCGCGGTGTTCATCGGGTCCTCGACGCCGACGGCTCTCGGCGACTACGTCGCGGGTCCGAACCACGTCCTCCCGACCGGGGGAGCGGCGCGCGGCTACTCGGGCCTTTCGACGCGCGACTTCGTCCGGTGGGGAAGGTCCGTCGCCGCTCCGTCGCGGGCCGCGCGCTCTCTCGCGAAGACGGCGGCCGTCCTTGCGCGGTTCGAGGGGCTCGTCGCGCACGGGGAAGCGCTCGGCCGGAGGGCGCGATGACCACGAAGACGATCCCGGTGCGCCCGGAGATCCGCGCCCTGCGCGCCTACCGTCTGACCGAGGAGGACGCCCTCGGGGTTCGCGCGAAGCTCGACTTCAACGAGTCGCCCGACGACGTGCCGGACGACATCCGGGCCGAGGTCCTCGGCCGGCTGAAGGCAAGGCGGTGGGGCCGATATCCGGAGTTCGGCGCCCCGCGCCTCAAGAAGGCGATCGCGACCGCGCTCGGGCGCGGCGCCGACGAGATCGTCGTCGGGAACGGATCGGGCGAGACGATCCTCGCCGCGGTCTCGGTCTTCGCGGGCGGCGCGACGCTCGTCCTCGCGCCGCCCACGTTCTCGCTCTACGGGCAGATCGCGGCGATCGCCTCCGCGCGGATCGCGCCCGTCCGCCGCCGCGGCCCGGACTTCGACCTCGACGAGGCCGCGTTTCTCGCCGAGGCCGCGAAGGGCGTCCCGCTCGTCTGCTCGCCGAACAACCCGACGGGCGGCGTCTCGGGGCGCGCGTTCGTCGAGAAGCTCCTCGACGCGGCGCCCGTCGTTCTCCTCGACCAGGCCTACGTGGAGTTCGCCGCGCGAGAGGACGACCTCACCGGCCTCGTCGCGTCGCGGCCGAACCTCGTCGTCTTCCGGACGCTCTCGAAGGCCTACGCCGCCGCCGGCTTCCGGGTCGGCTACGCGGTCGCGCCGCCCTCTCTCGCGCGCGAGATCGACAAGGCCGTCCTGCCGTTCAACGTCGACGTCGCGGCGGAGGAGCTCGCGCTCGCCCTTCTCGCGCGCCCCGACGTCGCGAGAGAGAGAGTCAGAAGGGTCGTCGAAGAGAGGGAACGGGTCGCGCGGGTCCTGCGATCGGCGGGACACGCCGTCGCCTCCTCGTCCGCGAACTTCCTCTTCGTGGGCCCGCGCGGAGGCGACGCCGGCCGGGTCCGCCGCGGTCTCCTCGAGCGCGGCGTCCTCGTCCGCGACATGTCCGACGCCGCGGCGGGCCGGCTGCGCGTCACGATCGGAACGCCCGGGGAGAACGACCTCTTCCTCGAGGCGCTTCGGGAGGTCTCATGAGCCGGACGGGGCGCGTGGACCGGCGGACGAGGGAGACGTCGGTCGCCCTCGCTCTCGACCTCGACGGGGCGGGCCGCGCGGACGTCGCGACCCCGGTGGGATTCCTCTCGCACATGCTCGAGACGGTCGCGAAGCACGCGCGCGTCGACCTCGCCGTGAAGGCGAGCGGCGACGTCCACATCGACGCGCACCACACGGTCGAGGACGTCGGCCTCGCGTTCGGGGACGCCCTGGACCAGGCGCTCGGCACGCGCGCGGGCCTCGAGCGCTTCGGCGCCGCCCTCGTTCCCCTCGACGAGGCGCTCGCGCGCGCCGTCGTGGACCTCTCCGGGAGGCCCTACATCGTGTTCGAGTCCCCGGTCGACAAGGACCTCCTTCTCGTGACGAAGGACTTCCCGTTCGCGCTCGTCGAGGAGTTCTGGAAATCGGCCGCGTTCCGGGGCAAGTTCAACCTCCACGTGGACGTCGTGCGGGCGAAGAACGGACATCACGCCGCCGAGGCCGTCTTCAAGGCGGCGGCGCGCGCTCTCCGGCAGGCCTGCGCCCGGACGGGGACCGACGTGCCCTCGACGAAAGGAACCCTGACGGCATGAACGTCCCGCGCGTCACGCTCGTCGACTACGGGGTCGGGAACACGGCCTCGGTCACGCGCGCGTTTCTGCGGCTGGGCGCCGACGTCGACTTCACGTCGGACCTGGACCGGGTCGCGGACGCCAAGCGGCTCGTCCTCCCGGGAGTCGCGGCGTTCGCGCCCGCGATGGACCGCCTCCTCGAAACGGGCCTCGAGGCCGCCGTGCGCGCGGCCGTGAACCGCGGAGCGCGGCTCCTCGGGCTCTGCCTCGGCTTCCAGCTCCTCTTCGAGGAGAGCCTCGAGCACGGCCGCCACAAGGGGCTCGGCCTCGTGGGCGGCCGGGTCGCGCCGTTCCCGCCGGGCGCGCGGAGCCCCCACGTCGGCTGGAACCAGCTCCACCCGACCCGGGAGGACGGGCTGGTCCGGGACCTCGAGGACGGCAGCTACGTCTACTTCGTCCATTCCTTCCGGCCGGAAGGGGTCGCCCCCGCGGACGTCGCGGCCACCTGCGACCACGACGGCGGCTTCGCCGCGATCGTCCAGAAGGCGAACGTCTGGGGCTGCCAGTTCCACCCCGAGAAGTCGTCCGAGACGGGGCGGCTCATCCTGTCGAACTTCTTCGAGGAGGGTGGCGCGTGAACGCGGGTCGGCTCCGCCTCTGGCCGTCGATCGACCTCCGGGGCGGACGCGTCGTTCGCCTCCTGAGGGGCGAGTGGGGCGCCGCGACGACGTTCGACGCGGACCCCGTCGAGACGGCGAGGACGTTCGAGCGCGAAGGCGCCGACGGGATCCACGTCGTCGACCTCGACGCAGCGTTCGGACGAGGCGAGAACAGGGAAGAGATACAGAAGATTCTTCGAGCGATTCGGATTCCCGTGCAGGTCGGGGGCGGGATGCGCACCGGGAAGGCGGTTGAGGATTTCTTAGAAGGGGTGAGTGGGGTCCGGGCCGTTGTCGGGTCGCTGCCGTTCCTCGACCGCCCCGGCTTCATTCACCTTCTAAGAAAATCTCCCTCTCCCTCTCCCTCTTCCTCTTCCTCTTTCCCTTCCTCTTCGTCTTCATCCTCGTCTTCCTCTCTCGCGTCCCGGATCGTCGTCGCCCTCGACTGCAGGGACGGGCGGCCCACGGTCCGCGGGTGGACCCAGGACGCGGGGGCGGGCGACGCCGCGTCCGTCGCTAAGGAGCTCGCCGCGCTCGGCGTCGCGGCTCTCCTCGTGACGGACGTGGCGCGGGACGGCGCGATGCTCGGGCCGAACCTCGAGCTGCTCGCCGCCGTGCGGGCCGCGTTCGGCGGCGAGATCCTCGCGTCCGGCGGGATGCGCGGACCCGAGGACCTCGGCCCGGTCGACGGCGTCCTCGCCGGCGGGGCGCGCGGCGCGATCTTCGGCCGCGCGCTCCACGCGGGGGCGACGACGGTCGCGGCGCTGCGGGCGGCGCGGGACGGGGTGCCGGCATGACCCTCGCCGTGCGCGTGATCCCGTGCCTCGACATCGCGGGCGGCCGGGTCGTCAAGGGCGTCTCCTTCGAGAACCTCCGCGACGCCGGCGACCCGGTCGAGGCCGCCATCCGTTACGAGCACGAGGGAGCCGACGAGGTCGCGTTCCTCGACATCGCGGCGCCCGTCGAGGCGCGCGGCACGCTCATCGAGCTCGTGCGGCGCGTCGCGAACGTGCTCTCGATTCCGTTCACGGTCGGAGGCGGGGTGCGCTCCGTCGACGACGCCGACGCGCTTCTGCGCGCGGGAGCCGACCGCGTGACGGTGAACACGTCCGCCGTCAACGATCCGTCGCTCCTCTCGCGTCTCTCCGCGCAGTTCGGCGCGCAGTGCGTCGTCCTCGCCGTCGACGGCAAGCGCGTTCGGGACGACGAGGGGCGCGTCCAGATGATGGTGACGACCCACGGCGGCCGGCAGGTCACGAAGAGGACCGTCACCGCCTGGGCGGCCGAGGCGGCGGCGGCGGGCGCCGGCGAGATCCTCCTCACGTCGGTGGACGCGGACGGGACGAAGGAGGGCTTCGACCTCGAGATGCTCCGGGCCGTTCGCGGGGTCGTCGACGTCCCGATCGTGGCCTCCGGCGGCGCCGGCGACGTCGACGACTTCGCGCGAGCCGTCCTGATCGGCGGCGCCGACGCCGTCCTCGCGGCGTCGGTCTTTCACGACAAGGTCTTCTCGATCGGCGAGGCCAAGGCGGCGATGAAGCGCGCGGGGCTCGGCGTGCGGCCGGTCCCCCCGCGCGCGACTCCGCTCCAGCCGCGGTTCGACGCGAACGGCCTCGTCCCCGTCGTCGTGCGCGACGTCGTGACGGGCGACGTGCTGACGCTCGCCTGGGCGAACGCCGAGGCGCTCGAGAAGACGCGCGAGACGGGCCTCTCGCACTTCTACAGCCGGTCGCGGCAGGCCCTCTGGAAGAAAGGCGAGACGTCGGGCCACGTCCAGCACGTCGTCGCGATCTCGCTCGACTGCGACCGCGACACCGTCCTCTACGACGTGCGCCCGGTCGGACCGGCGTGCCACACCGGAGCCCGGACCTGCTTCACGCGCCTCGACGAGGTCGACCCCGGCGCGGACACGGGCGGCCGCCTCGATCTCACCGAGCTCTTCGCGGCGGTCGTCGACCGGCGGCTGAACCCCGTGGAGGGCTCGTACACGAACGAGCTTCTGGCGGCCGGTCCGGCGCGCATCGCGCAGAAGGTCGGCGAGGAGGCGGTCGAGACGGCGCTCGCGGCGGTCGGGGGCACGGACGAGGCGCTCGCGGGGGAGGCGGCGGATCTCCTCTATCACCTCGCCGTCCTCCTGACGGCGCGCGGGGTCGGTCCGAAGGACGTCGCGGCCGTCCTCGAGAGGCGCCGCGGCGCGCCGCGGCGGGGCCGGAGATGAACGCCGGGCGCCTGCGGCCCGTCGTCCTCGAGCGCCCGGCGGACCTGACGACGCCCGTCGCGCTCATGAGGTCCCTTCTCGCCGGGGAAGGCCCGTGCTTTCTCCTCGAGTCCGTCGAGGGTGGAGACCGCGTCGCGCGCTGGTCGTTCCTCGGCGCCGCGCCGTCGGGCGAGATCTCGGGAGAAGGAGGCGATCCCTTCGCGCAGCTGAAGAGCCTTCCCGCGGTCGCGCCGGCGGGCGGCGACGACCTGCCCCCGTTCACGGGCGGAGCGGTCGGCTACGCGGGCTACGACGCGGTCCGCCGCCTCGAGAAGATCCCGTCGAAGAATCCCGATCCGGTCGGCTTCCCGGACGCGTGGTTCGGGATCTTCGACGCCGTCATCGCGTTCGACCACGCCAAGCACCGCCTCCTCTTCGTGACGCACGCGAGAGACGGAGAAGAAGGAGAGAAGAGAGCCCTTGAAAGGCTAGGAGGGCTCGAGGCCCGCGCCACCGCACGAGTCCCGCCGCCGCGGCCTGCCGCGGTGGCCCCTCTCGCCTTCGAAGAATCTCTTCCGTGCCCTTCGTACATGGCGGTCGTCGAGAAGGCGAAGGAGCACATCCGCGCCGGAGACGTCTTCCAGGTCGTCCTCTCGCGCCGCTGGTCGGCGCCGTTCGACGGCGATCCCTTCTCCGTCTACCGGGCTCTCCGCTCGATCAGCCCGTCGCCCTACCAGTACTTCCTGAGGACGCCGCACGGCACGATCTTCGGGGCGTCGCCCGAGCGCCTCGTGCGCGTCGCGGCGCGCCCCGCGGGCGCCGAGGTCGAGACGGTCCCGCTCGCCGGCACGCGCCCCCGCGGGTCGACGCGCGAGGAGGACCTCGCGCTCGAAAGGGGCCTCCTCGCGGACGCGAAGGAGCGGGCCGAGCACGTCATGCTCGTCGACCTCGGACGCAACGACCTCGGCCGCGTCGCCGCGCCGGGCTCGGTGAGAGTGAAAGACTTCTTCTCGGTCGAGCGCTACTCGCACGTCATGCACATCGCCTCGCGCGTCGTCGGAACGCTCGCGCCGGGTCGCGACGCCGTGGACGCGTTCGCGGCGACGTTTCCGGCGGGGACGCTGACGGGAGCGCCCAAGATCCGCGCCATGGAGATCATCGAGGACCTCGAGCCCGTTCGCCGGGGTCCCTACGGCGGAGCCGTGGGCTATCTGGACTTCGCGGGCAACCTCGACGTCGCGATCGCGATCCGGACGGCTGTCGTCGCGAACGGGACCCTCCACGTGCAGGCGGGCGCCGGCATCGTGGCGGATTCCGACGCCGCTTCCGAGGCCCTCGAGTGCGAGAACAAGGCGCGCGCCCTCATGCGGGCCGTCTCGCGGGCGGGGGAATACCCGTGATCCTCGTCGTCGACAACTACGACTCGTTCACGTTCAACCTCGTCCAGATCCTCGCGACGCTGGACCGGGACGTCGTCGTCGTGCGCAACGACGCGCTCTCCGTCGACGAGGTCCTCGCGAGGAGGCCGGACCGGATCGTCATCTCGCCGGGACCAGGCCGGCCGGAGGACGCGGGAATCTCCTGCGCGCTCATCGGGCGAAACGCCGACGTTCCGCTCCTCGGCGTGTGCCTCGGCCACCAGGCGCTCGGCGCCGCCTTCGGGGGGCGCGTCTCGCGGGCCCCGGCGCTCATGCACGGCAAGACGTCCGAGATCGCGCACGACGGGCGCGGCATCTTCGAAGGGCTCGCGAACCCTTTCACGGCGACGCGCTACCACTCGCTCGCCGTCGAGAGGGACTCCGTGCCGGCCGACCTTCGGGTCACGGCGACGGCGCCCGACGGCACGGTCATGGGCCTCGCGCACCGGACGCGGCCGCTCGCGGGCGTCCAGTTCCACCCGGAGTCGATCCTGACGCCGGAGGGGGAGAAGCTTCTCGGGAACTTCGTCCGCGGGAGACTCTCGTGACGCCGGTCCATCACGCCCTCCAGGCCGTCGCGCGCGGAGGCACGCTCACCCGCGAGGAGGCGCGACGGGCCGTCGCGTCCCTCCTCGACGACGACGTCCCCGCGTCGGTCGCGGGGGGCCTCCTCGCGTCGCTCGCCGCCGCGGGCGAGACGATGGAGGTGCTCGCGGGCGCCGTGGACGTCCTCCGGAGCCGGTCGACGCGGCCGCCGGTGCCCGAGCCGCTCGCCGAGCGTGCGATCGACGTGTGCGGCACGGGCGGCGACGGCCACGGGACGTTCAACGTCTCGACGGCGGCCGCGTTCGTCGTCGCGGGCGCCGGAGTGCCGGTCGCCAAGCACGGCAACCGGGCGATCTCCTCGAAGTGCGGCTCCGCCGACGTCCTCGCGGCGCTCGGCGTCGTGCTCGAGATGACGCCGGAGCGCGCCGCGGCGGCGCTCTCGGCGGCGAACGTGACGTTCCTCTTCGCCCCGCTCTACCACCCCGTCATGAGGAAGATCGCGCCCGTCCGCCGCGAGCTCGGCGTCCGAACGGTCTTCAACCTCGCCGGGCCGCTCTCGAACCCGCTCGCCGTGACCCGCCAGATCGTCGGCGTGGACCGGCCCGAGCGCGTGCCGGTCGTCGCGGGCGCACTCGCGGCCCTCGGCACGGACCGGGCCCTCGTGTTCTCGCACGAGTCGGGCGGCGACGAGCTGCTCCCGTTCGGCGTCACGAACGTCGCCGAGGTGACGCCGGGCGGGATCCGGCGATTCGGGCTCCGGGCCCGCGATTTCGGCGTTTCCGAGTGCACGCCCGCCGACGTCCGCGGGGGCGACCCGGTCGAGAACGCGGACGTGATGCGCCGCGTCCTCGACGGCGAGGCGGGCCCGTGCCGGGACACGGTCGTCATGAACGCGGCCGCCGCCCTCGTCGTGGCGCAGGCGGCCCGGGACTACACGGAGGGCGTCCGGATGGCGGCGACCTCGCTCGACGAGGGGAAGGCGCGACGGGCTCTCCTGACGCTCATCGAGGTCTCGCGCGGGATCGTCTCGTGAGGAAAGACGAAGAGGAAGATCTTCTTAGAAAGTAAGAGAAGGAAGACAGGGGTCGAACGTCAGAAGCCGGAAGGGACCGCTTTGGGCTCGATACTCTCGGAAATTCTCGCGGCGAAGAGGCGCCGCATCGCCGCGGGGGAGTTCCCCGCGCTTGCGCCCTTGCCCGGCTCGCGCCCGGACGGGATTCGCTTCGCGGCCGCGCTGCGTCCCTCGTCACCTTCGAAGGTGTCCTCTTCTTCTTCTTCTTCTCTTTCGTTTCTCTGCGAGATCAAGCACCGCTCCCCGAGCGCGGGGTTGATCCTTCCGGACGCGGGCGCCCGAATCGAGGAGATCGCCCGCGCGTATCGCCGCGGCGGAGCCGCGGCTCTGTCCGTCGTCATCGAGCAGGACTTCTTCGGCGGAGATCCCGCGTGGCTGCCCCGGGCGAAGGCCGCCTCGGGGCTGCCCGTCCTCATGAAGGACTTCGTCGTGGACGAGTCGCAGCTCGATTTCGCGACGGCGCTCGGGGCCGACGCCGTCCTCCTCGTCGTCGCCGCTCTCGCCGACGCGGATCTCGCGAAGCTCCACTCGGCCGCCCGCGCCCGCGGCCTCGCGGTCCTCGTCGAGGCCCACGACGAGGCCGAGGTCCGCCGCGCGGCGGCTCTCGGCGCGGAGATCGTCGGCGTGAACGCCCGGGACCTCGCGACGTTCGCCGTAGACATGGCGGGGATGGCTCGAATGGGGGCGTTCCTCCCGGCGGATGCGATCCGTGTCGCCGAGAGCGGGATCCGCACGCGGGTGGACGTCGAGACGCTGCACGCGGCCGGCTACGGTGCTTTTCTCGTCGGCGAAGCGCTCCTGAGGTCGGAGGATCCGGCCCGGGCCCTGCGGGCGCTCCGGGGCGAGAACGCGACGGACGTGAAGATCTGCGGAATCACGCGCGAGGAGGACGTCGACGCGTGCCTCGAGAACGGCGTCGACTGGATCGGCGTCGTCTTCGCGGCGGGTTCGCCGCGAAGGGTGACGGTGGAAAGAGGAAGACTTCTTCGAATGAAGGCAAAGGGAGAGGGAGAGGCGCGGCGAGCGGGCGGCGGAGCGGGGGCAGCCGTCAAAGGCGTGGTCGCCGTCTTCGACGAGCACTGCTCTGAGGAGGAAATCCGCGCGGCGACCTCCGTCGTGCGCCCCGACGTGATCCAGATGCCCCTCTTACCTTCTGAGAAAGTCTTCTCTTCGGACCTTCCACTCTGGAACACCGTCCGCGTCGGCCGCGACCCGCTCGGGGACGTGGGAAATCGCGCAGGCGCCGCACTGCACTTCGACACGTCGGTGGCGGGAGTGAGCGGTGGGACCGGACGGACCTTCGACTGGAGCGTGCTCGAGGGCGTCGACCGCTCGCGTCCTCTCGTCCTCGCCGGCGGCCTTTCGCCCGCGAACGTGGCGGACGCGCTCCACCGCGTCCGGCCGGACGTCGTCGACGTCGCCTCCGGCGTCGAGTCCTCTCCCGGCGTCAAGGACGCGGCGAAGATCGCGGCTTTCGTGAGGGAGGTGCGCCGTGGCTGACGCTCCCTTCCGCCTGCCCGAAGCGGACGCGAACGGGCGCTTCGGGGCCTTCGGCGGCCGGTTCGTGCCCGAGACGCTCATGGCTCCGCTCGACGAGCTCGCGAGGGCATACGAGACCGCGCGGCGGGACCCCGTCTTCCGGGCGGAGCTCGACGACCTCCTCCGGACGTACGCCGGGCGGCCGACTCCTCTCACCGAGGCGCGGCGCCTGTCGGACGCGCTCGGCGGCGCGCGGCTCTGGCTCAAGCGGGAGGACCTCCTCCACACGGGCGCCCACAAGATCAACAACGCCCTCGGCCAGGCGCTCCTCGCGAGGCGCATGGGCAAGGGACGCGTCATCGCGGAGACCGGCGCGGGCCAGCACGGCGTCGCCGCGGCGACCGCCTGCGCGCTTCTCGGCCTCGAGTGCGTCGTCTACATGGGGGCCGTGGACGTCGAGCGGCAGGCGCTGAACGTGTATCGGATGAAGCTCCTCGGCGCGACGGTCGTCCCGGTCACGGGCGGCTCGCGGACGCTCAAGGACGCGATCAACGAGGCGATGAGGGACTGGGTCGCGACGACGGCGACGACCCACTACGTCCTCGGCTCCGTCCTCGGCCCCCATCCGTTCCCCACGATGGTGCGCGACTTCCAGGCCGTCATCGGACGCGAGGCGAAGGCGCAGTGCCGCAAGGCGTTCGGGCGGCTGCCGGATCTCGCCGTCGCCTGCGTGGGCGGAGGCTCGAACGCGATCGGGCTCTTCCGCGAGTTCCTGCGCGACGGCTCCGTGGAGCTCGTCGGCGTCGAGGCGGGCGGCCGCGGCACCGCTCCGGGCGAGCACGCGGCCCGCTTCGCGCACGGCTCGGTGGGCGTCCTGCACGGCACGCGAACGCTCATCCTGCAGGACGCCGCGGGGCAGGTCCTCCCGACGCACTCCGTGTCGGCCGGCCTCGACTACCCGGCGGTCGGCCCCGAGCACACGCGCCTCGCCGAGCTCGGACGCGCCCGCTACGCCTCCGTCCCCGACGCGGACGCCCTCCGCGCCTTCCACAGGCTCGCCGAGACCGAGGGGATCATCCCGGCCCTCGAGACGGCGCACGCCGTGGCGTGGGCGATCGCCGAGGCGCCCCGCCGGCCGGGCAGGAACATCCTCGTGAATCTCTCGGGCCGCGGGGACAAGGACGTCGTCTCGGTCGCGGCGCTCGAGGGCGTGAGCCTGTGACGAGGCTCTCCCGCGCGTTTGCGCGCGCGAAGACCGCCCGGCGGGCCGCCCTCGTCGTCTTCGTCGAGGCGGGAGACCCCGACGCGGCGGCGACGGCCCGCCTCCTGCCTGCGCTCGCCTCGGCCGGCGCCGACGTCCTCGAGCTCGGGATCCCGTTCAGCGATCCCCTGGCGGACGGCCCGACGATCCAGCGGGCGTCCGAACGCGCGCTCGCCTCGGGGACGACGCTGGCCGGCGCCCTCGAAATCCTCGCGGGCGCGCGGGCCCGGGGCCTCGCGACGCCGGTCGTCGTCTTCTCGTACGCGAACCCGATCTTCGCGATGGGGGAGACGGACTTTGCCCGGCGCGCGCGGGACGCCGGCGCGGACGGCGTCCTCGTCACGGACCTTCCCCCGGAGGAGGGGCGGGCCTTCTCGTCCGTTCTCAGGAGCGCGGGCCTCGACCCCATCTATCTCCTCGCGCCGACGTCGCCGGACGGGCGCCTGCGTCGGGCCGCTTCGCTCTCACGGGGGTTCGTCTATCTCGTCTCGCGCAGCGGGATCACGGGCGCCCGCGCGTCCCTGCCGGAGGACCTCGCGTCTCTCGTCTCGCGGGTCCGCGGCGCGGTTCCCCGCCTCCCGGTGGCCGTCGGCTTCGGGGTCTCGACGCCGGAGCAGGTCCGCGTCGTCGCGGGCCTCGCGGACGGCGTCGTCGTCGGGAGCGCCGTCGTCGCCGCGATGGAGGCCGCGGCGGGCGCGGGCCGCGACCCGGTCGAGGCCGCCTCCGGCCTCGTCGCGTCTCTCGCGGCGGCCTGCGGCAGGCCGTAAAGTCCCCCCGATGGCCGAGGACGAGGGGCCGCTCTCCGCGAGGATCTCGCGGGCCGACCGGAGGGCCCTGCTCGCCCTCGTGTCCGAGAACCTCGCCCGGCTGACCGAACGGGACGCGTCCCAGGCCCTCCGGCACCCGCACGCCTCCGAGGCGATGATCGTGGAGATCCTCGGCTCGCGGACCCTCATGGCGTCCCGCGCCATCCGGCGGCTCGTCGCGGGCCACCCTCAGACCCCCCGCCACGACGCCCTGCACGCCCTCGACGACCTCCTCTGGCGGGACCTCATGGACATCGGCCGCGACACCCGGACGCCGCCTCCCGTCCGGCAGGCGGCCAACCGGCGGCTGCTCGAGGCGCTTCGGCGAATGGCGGCGGGCGAGAAGGTCGCCGTGGCCCGATTCGCCCACCCCGACCTCTTCCCGGCCCTCTTCGCGGAGGGAGATCCGCTCGTCCTCGAGGCGCTCCTGCAGAACCCGAGGCTGACCCCCGACGACATCCAGCGCTGGCTCGCGACCGGAAGCCCGTCGCCGAACGGTCTCGCCCTCCTCGCGGCGGAGCCGCGGTGGGCGCACCGTCCGGCCGTCCGGTCGGCGATCCTCCTCCACCCGGCGACGCCGAGGGCCTCCGCCCTCTCTCTCCTCACGTCGGCGAGCCGGGAGGAGCTGAGGCGGGTCTGCGGCACCCCGGGCGCCGACGCCCTCCTCGCCGCCTGCGCCGCGAATCTCCTCGAAAAAGGGCCGAATCCCGTTGACAGGCCGCGTTAGACCGACTTACGCTGGCGCGCCTACGGGAGTCGCCGTGCCCGGAACTGAGAGCGCTCGTGAGTTCGGTGAGGAGCTCCGGCGTGAACGAGAACTGCGCGAAGTGAGTCGCGAGCAGCTGGCCGCCGCGACGAAGGTCTCGCTGCGGCACCTCGACGCGCTCGAGAACGGCCGTTTCGAGCAGCTTCCCGCCGCCGTCTTCTCGAAAGGCTTCGTGCGCGTGATCGCGCTCCACCTCGGCCTCGACGCCGAGCGCTCGACCGCCGCCTTCCGGCACATCTACGCCCGCTGGGAGGAGGAGAAGGCGAAGGCCGTCAGCGGGGAGACGTCGACGGCCCGGCTGCGCCTCTCGCAGCCGCGGCGGGCCGTCTCGTCGTCGACGACCGTGCGGGCGCTGGGGATCGCGATCCTGCTCGCCGCGATCACCGGAGGCGCCGCGTTCCTGCGCACGCGCGGCGGAGCCCGCCGAGCCGCTCAGGGTTCCTCGCCCGTCACGCGGGCCGAGAGCGGTCCGGCCTCCCTCGCGCTTCCCCCGGCCGTCGCCGCCGCGACCGTCGCGCTCCCCGTGGACGGGCCCGCCGCGGCGGCGGCCTCCGCGCGCTCCGGCCGCACCCTCACCCTGAGCTTCAAGGACGAGTGCTGGGCCGAGGTTCTCGTCGACGGGAAGGTCGTCGTGCGCGGTCTCTTTCCGAAGGGGGCGAAGCGCGAGTTCGCGGGAGGCGGCACGTTCACGCTCACGCTCGGCAACGCGGGCGTCGTGGAGGTCGCGGTCGACGGCCGCTCGCTCGACCCCATCGGCGGAGAGGGCGAGGTCGTCAAGAACTACGTCATCGGCAGGGGCTGACCGGGCGCGCTAGTCTCCGGCCATGTCGTCCGTACCCGACGACCTGCTCGCGCAGATCGAGTCCGGCGAGGTTTCCGCGCAGATCCTCGAGTTCGTCGCGCGCGGCCTCGTGCCGCTGCCGGCCGAGGAGCTCGTCCGCGCCGTGGCGAGCGTGATCGCCGGCGGCGACGCCGCCCTCGCGCCGACCGCCGAGGCGACGTTCCGGGCGTTCGACGCCGGGTCCGTCCGGGCGGCCGTGCTCACGAAGGGGATCCGGCCGGAGCAGATCGACGCGATCGCGCGGAGGACGGAGGACGCGTCCGTCCTCGAGCCGCTCATCCGCCACAAGGCGGTCCCGAACGCGACGCTCGCGTGGCTCGCCGAGCGCGTCGACGGCCCTCTCCAGGACATCATCATCACGAACCAGGTGCGCCTCCTCGAGGCGCCCCTCATCGTCGAGCGCCTCTTCGAGAACCCGAGGCTCTCGGCGGAGATCCGCCGGCGCGCGGACGAGTTCCTCGAGGAGTTCTTCCTCAAGAAGGAGCGCGAGAAGGACGAGGCGGCCGCGGCCGCGGCCGCCGCCGCGCCGTCCGCGCCAGAGCCCGAGGCTCCGGCCGCGCCCGAGGTCGAGGAGGAGCGCGAGCTCTCGGAGGACGAGAAGAAGAGCCTCTTCGCCCGCGTCTCCGTCATGTCCGTCGTCCAGAGGATCCGGCTCGCGTACCGGGGCAACAAGGAGGAGAGGATGTTCCTCGTCCAGGACCGGAACCGGCTCGTGTCGGCCGCGGTCCTGAAGTCGCCGAAGACGCGCGAGGCCGACGCCGAGACGATCGCGAACATGAAGAGCGTCTCCGAGGACGTCCTGAGGACGATCGCCTTCCGGCGAGACTGGATGCGCCACTACGGCATCCTGCGGGCCCTCGTGAGGAATCCGCGCTCGCCCATCGACGTCACGCTGGGACTCGTCATCAAGCTCAACGCGAAGGACATGAAGCTCCTGTCCTCGGACCGGAACGTTCCGGAAGCCGTGCGCGCCTCGGCCCGACGGGAGGTCGCGCGCAAGGAGTCCTGAGCCTTCTTGAAATGGCGCGCCGGTTCGTGAGAACCTCACGGGTCAAGTGACCGGTCAGCCACGGGGCCCGCGCCGTTCGAGGTATCGGTGACGAATTATTACGACGTCCTGGGGGTCGCCCGCGACGCCTCCGAGTCGGAGATTCGGAACAAGTTCCGCGCGCTCGCGCGCGAGAACCATCCGGACCGGTTCTCCGAGCCGGACAGGAAACGCGCGGCGGAGGACCGGTTCCAGCTCCTCACGGAGGCGATGAACGTCCTCACGAGCGCGGCCCGGCGCAAGGTCCACGATTCCGAGCTCGAGAAGAACCGGCCCGTGTCGCAGGATCCCGCCGCCCAGGCGCGCGTGTTCCTCGCGAAGGGAGCCAAGTCGTATCGCGAGGGGAACTTCCCGGACGCGATCGCCCAGTTCGACCTCGCCGTGAACCACTACGACAAGGACGCGAAGGCCTGGCACTACCTCGCCCTCGCCTGCATGCGGGTCGTCGGGCAGGTCCGCCGGGGCGTCGAGGCGATCGAGGCGGCGATCCGGCTCGACCCGAACAACGCGCTCTTCCACCGCGACGCCGGGAAGCTCTACGTCCAGGCCGGACTGAACGCGAAGGCCGAGCGCCACCTCGAGGAGGCCCTCACGTGGCTCCCCGAGGACGCCGAGACGCTCACCCTCCTGCAGAAGGTCCGCCCGGCGAAGTCGACGAGCGGCGTGAAGAAGCCTCCGAGCGGCATCTTCGGGCGCAAGGGATAATCCGGGCGTGCTCGTCACCGCGTTCGGGCTCACGGACGTCGGGCGCAAGCGGCGCCACAACGAGGACGCCTACCTCATCGACGAGGAGCGCGGCCTCTTCGTCGTCGCCGACGGGATGGGCGGGCACGCGGCCGGCGAGGTCGCGTCGCGCATCACGGTCGAATCGATCCAGGAGTACATCGCCGCGACCGAGGAAGAGCACGAGAGCTCCTGGCCCTTCGGCTTCAACAGCCGCGTCTCGCTCGAGGGCAATCGCCTCACGACGGCCGTCGAGAAGGCGAACGAGAAGGTCATGCGCGCCGTCCAGAAC
>Ga0335085_10003496_pt1 | contig 27104 bp, 30 predicted proteins | sample Lox_Sample_45_FD_206712 | JGI IMG/M metagenome (GOLD analysis project Ga0335085, IMG submission 206712) | Soil microbial communities from Loxahatchee National Wildlife Refuge, Florida, United States - Lox_Sample_4.5 | ecosystem: Environmental > Terrestrial > Soil > Wetlands | place: USA...
CTCTACAATCACCTGCATTATTTCGGCCACCTCTGCCACACAACCACGCTGAAAGTCGGCGAGGCGGAGGGCAAACTGCTGGAAGAACGTGCGAAGCAGCTCAACACCCGGCTCTCCGGCAGCCGATTCTTGCGCAGCCTGTTGACCATTGGGGGGTTGCGTCGCGATTTGTCGCCCCAAGGATGGCTTTCTCAAGAGCTCGACAAATTGCAGGATGCCTTTGCGCGTTACGCCAAGCACATGGAAAGTACCGCGAGTCATCTCGACCGGCTGATCACAACCGGGAAGCTGGATCGTCGTACGGCCTTCGATCAGGGCGCCACCGGGCCGGTCGAACGCGCCTCCGGCATCGATCGCGACTTGCGGCGCGATCATCCTTATGCGGCCTATCAAGAAATCCCCCCGCTCGTTGCGGTGCGGGAAGCGGGCGACGCTCACGCGCGTGCGCAGGTCCGCATGGCGGAGGTGAACGCGAGCATCTCTTTGATTCAGTCTGCGCTCGATATGATGCCGACCGGGCCCGTCCGCGCAGACTATGCGATCACGCCCAGCAGCGAAGGCCTCGGCTGGACTGAATCACCCCGCGGGACGCTTTTTTATGCGGTGCATATCGGCGCGGACGGCAAACTTGCACGCGTGAAGATCAAATCGCCGTCGTTCTCAAATTGGCGGGTCTTTCCGTTCACCGTTCATGACAGCAACATGATGGACTACGCAATCAACGAGGCGAGCTTCGGCCTTACCATCGCTGGCTGCGATCGCTAGGAGCCCATCATGCCGCAATGGACCCTTCTCGGACTGCTTCAGGGCAAACAGACGGCGCCCTGGCCTCTGGCCGAGGGCACCGACGGCCAAGCCGGCTTTCTCGGCATGCCTCGTTATCATCCCGAACTCTGCGGGGAGGGTTGTGAGGTATGCGCCGACGTCTGCCCGACGAAGGCGATAACGATGCGGCCGGAATCCGGGCCTGCCGGGCGCTTGAACGTCGACTATGGCCGCTGCGTGGTGTGTCAGCTCTGCACGGAAGCATGCCCCAACGGCGCGATGGAGGCGTCCTCGGACTGGGCTTTTGGAGCGCGCCGGCGTGAAGACCTTGTATGGCAAAAGGATGCCGCGCCCGCGCCAGCCGCCGATGCCGACCGGCGGCGCGCTTTCCGGCGCAGCCTTCACATCCGTCACGTCGACGCCGGTTCGTGCAACGGCTGTGAGTCCGAACTGCAGGCGTTGAACAATCCGTTCTACAATCTGCACCGGCTCGGAATTTTCTTTACGGCGTCGCCACGATTTGCGGACCTGCTGCTGGTGACGGGGCCCGTCACTCAGGCCATGCTGAGTCCATTGCGCGCCACCTACGAAGCAATGGCCGAGCCGCGCTGGGTCTTGGCAGTCGGTACTTGCGCGGTATCAGGGGGTATCGCGGAAGGCGGCTACGCATCCGGGCATGGACTCGACGAAATTATACCGGTTGACGTGTATTTGCCTGGCTGCCCGCCTAATCCAGCCGCGATCATTCACGCCTTGCTGATGTTCCTCAATCGGGCGCCACAGCGCGCGAGGGGAGGACAGCTTGTCGAATGAGTTTTTGATTGCGGCGTTTTTCTGCTGGCTCGCCGTGAGCCTGATTGCTCTGACCGGGCGCGCACAGGCGTTGGCGCGGATTCTGCTATTCGTTGGCGCAGCTTTGGGCGTGATCGCTGCCGTTTCAGCATTGCCGAACGGTACATCGTCCGTAATGTTGCCGACCATCCTTGCCGGCGAAGCCGTACGATTTCAGTTGAGTCCGGACGCGCTCTGGTTGCTTGGCTTCGGTCTGATACCGGCGGCCCTGGCGTGTGCCTTGTCAACGCCCGCGCGACAGGGGGCGTCAGGTTGGTTGTTTGGCGCCGCCATGAGCCTCATCGGAGCGCTCGGTGTATTTGGCATCCGTAACGGGGCGGGCTTTTTGATCGCTTGGGAGATCATGAGCTTCGGCGGGGCGGTGATGATTTTCAGCGAAAAACTGTCGACCGATGTGGGTCGGCCCGTGTTGTTCATGCTGGGCTTGCTGGAAGTGGGTGCAGTCGCGCTCATGGTCGCGATAGTGGTTTTTGCGGTGGCCAATCACAGTTTCTCATTTGACGGTTTTGCTACCGCCGCTGGCGGACTCTCGCTCGCCACTTTGATCACTCTCGGCGTGCTGCTGGTGATTGGCTTCGGCGCAAAACTTGGCTTGCTGCCGTTTTATGAATGGTTCCCCGCGGCCTATGGCGCCGGCAGCGGTGCGACGGGCGCTTTGATGTCCGGCGTCGTGCTCAACGCCGCCTTCTATGCACTTAGCCGCGGTTTGCTCGAATGGGCACCTGGGCAGAATGCGAGTGCCGCCGCCGGTCTTGGGATATTCGTGATCGTTGTTGCAGTTCTAAGCGCCATTTTGACCGCGCTTTATGCATTCCAGCAGGAAGACTGGCGCTCACTCCTGAGCTTTTCATCGGCCGAGAATGCATCGATCGCTGTGGCAATGCTCGGCGCCGCGCTGATCTTCCGCGGCCATGGCATGCCTGAACTCGCGAGCCTGGCGTGGACCGTGGCGCTTCTACACATGGCAGGACACACGCTCGCAAAGGGAGGTTTGTTTCTCGCCGCGGACGGCGTTTACCACGGAAGCGGCAAATACAGCATCGTGCACAGCGATCTGTTGCGACATAGCTCCTGGATTTTCGGTCCAGGCGCGCTGTTTGCAGCAATGAGTTTGGCCGCAATGCCACCGCAGGCCGGATTTGTCAGCGAGTGGTTTATGTTTCAGACGGTGTTTCAAGGCTTCCGGCTCGACACACTCACAAGTCGCGTGGTCCTGGCACTGGCGGGCGCAGGGCTTGCTTTGACTGTGGCGGTCGCTTTTGCGACCTATATCAAGGTCTTCGGGATCGGCCTATTAGGTCGCACGTCACGCAAGCTGCTGCCGGTGCCGTACGGGTGTTCGATCGCCGTTGCCGTCCTGGGCCTGCTGGTCCTAGCGCTCGCCGTCGGGATGCCGGTCTGGCTCAACGGCCTTGATCTGGCCGTCGGCGCGGAATTTGGAACGCAGGCGGCGCGCCAAATGCACGAGGGTCCGCTGCTGGTGCCGCTGACCGCGAAGTTCGCGTTCATATCGCCGACGCTGCTCATCGTCGTCATGCCGCTGCTGGCTATTGTTCCCGTCGTTCTTGTAGGGATTAGTCGGCGATATTCGGTTCGAGCCGTTCCGGTGTGGTACGGCGGCCTCGATCAGGACCCCGAACGCGCCTCGACGACCGCGCTTACGTTCTCGAATGCTTTGCGTACCTTCTACAGTTTCGTCTACCGGCCGAGAGAAGAGACCAAACGCGAGGCGAGTGGCACTCGCTACTTCATCCAACGTCTCGCGTTTACCCACGAAGTCGCTCCGATTTTCGGCCGTTATCTTTTTTTACCCGTTGAGCGCATCGTGTTCGGCGCCGCCAACAAGCTAAGGGCGCTGCAATCTGGGCACTTGAATTTCTACTTGGGGCTCATCGGTGTCCTGCTGGTCATCATTCTTGCCTTGGTGCTCTATTGATGATGAACCGGGCTAAATGGGTCTCGACCGAATTAAAAAACGTGGAGAGCGGTCTTGCGGGCTCGCCTTGGGGTAGGAGCGACCATGGAGTCCGGTCTAATCTGCAAACGCACGGAGCACAGAGTCGATGGTCTTGTATTTCTGGGTTGCAATTGGCGCCGCCCTTGGTGGTGTGGCACGCTACTGGTGCTCGGGCGTCGCTGCGCGGCTCGTCGGTGAGACGTTTCCTTGGGGCACCTTCGTCGTCAATGTCGTGGGATCGTTCATCATCGGCTTCTTCGCCACTTTGACGGGTCCGGATGGGCGCTACTATATCGGGTCAGTCGGTCGGCAGTTCGTGATGACGGGATTTTGCGGCGGCTACACGACCTTCTCGTCGTTCAGCCTACAAACGCTCAATCTCATGAACGACGGCGAGTGGTTCCGGGCCGGTGCCAATATCACCCTGTCCGTCGCGTGCTGCATGATTTCCGTATGGGCCGGGAATCTGCTGGCGACCAGTCTGAACTCCATGAGATGGGTTTGATCGATGCAAATTCCGCGCGACGCTGTCTTGCTCCGTATCTTCTTTGGTGAAGACGACAAGTACGAGCGCTTGCCGCTTCATGAGGCCATCGTGCTCAAAGCCCGGGAAATGCATCTGGCTGGCGCGACCGTCCTTCGGGGACATGCAGGGTTTGGTCATTCAAGTCGGATCCATACGACCAAGATTCTTCGCCTCTCGGAGGATCTACCGGTCGTTATCGAAATTGTTGATGCTCAGGATAAAATCGACATCTTCCTGCCGGTCCTCGACCAAATGATGTCAGGCGGCCTTATCACCATCGAGAAAGTGAAAGTCTTACAATACGGTGACGTGAAGTCCGAGTTGACCACCGAATAGAGTCGCTATCCGTGCGAGTTCTGTCGTGCAGCCTCTACCGCCCGGCATGCTAATTTCGATCTCGATACTCTTGGTGGTCGCAACAGTACTCGTAGCGGCCATCGAGGTGCCACCGATTTTGATAGTAATCATTATTGTTACAGGCGTTGTATGCTGCGTCGAATATTACGTGCGATATCGACAGTTGAAATAGTTTTCGGTTTACCAGGGAAGTCGCCTTTTGGCCCTTAACGGACATTCCAACTTAGCCTACGAACGTCTGTTATTCGGGCAACAGCGGACGGTCGCTCGTTGATTAGCTCAAGCCGCTTTTTCGTTACGGGAATTCTCACGCGCCAATTCCGCAATCAGCTCCAACACATCGCCAGAGAACTAAATTGATTCCCCGGATTTTCCCCGCTCTTCGCGTTCTGTTCTGCCGATAATTGTCGTCTGTTGCCGAACGCGATGAAATGAGAAAATGAAAGGGCCCCGTCTTATCAGGGGTTATGGTGCTGCCGGAGTGGATTGAACACTCGACCTCCCCCTTACCAACGGCGAGGCCCTCCAAGCCTAGTCAGTTGAAATTGTGATCTAAATCTTCCTACCCAAAACCGGGTTCCCGGATTTTCCCCATGTGGGCTCTTTCGCCGCGACACGTCGGCAAATGACCCATCACGCTATTCATATGAATAATTGGTGCGCTGCGAAACAAGGCCCTTGCTAAGCTTTTTTAATTTGGCTTTCCTTATTCAAATCGACCATTGTCGACCTGATATTACCGATCGCGGTTAGGCACAAAGACGCTACTTGCGTCAGAGATTTGAGGCGTTCGCGCGCAGACGCGAACCCATAATTGTCGCCCTAAATGCCGAGCAATTTTTGAAACTCGGCGCTCAACTGGATCTTACGACCGAGGGTCCCATGTTGTCGCGGATTGCTCTTGCTCTCATCGGCTGCGTAGGCATCTCGCAAGCTTCCGCAAATACCATCGTTGTCGGTTCGGGCGCTTACGCAGATTGCTCATTCGGGTGCACGGATGTTGTACAGCAGGTGTACTCCGCCGGTTTGTTCCCGGGTCCTGTCGAAATCACCGGGGTGAGCTTCTTCGCTGATCCGACGTCGACGGATACAGGTTGGACCGGCAACAGTACGTGGCAGATGAGTTTGTCTACGAGCCAAAATGGTCCAGGGACTCTCAGCAGAACTTTTTCGGCGAATGTGGGCGCGAACAATGCTGTATTTGGTAGTTTAACACCATCAGGAAGTCCGAATGCGGGCGCGCCCGTCTCTTTCTCTGGATCGTTCGATTACAACCCCGCCAGCGGACCTTTACTTGTCAACACTCAACTGGTCTCGGGTCCTCTTGTAGGAACAGAGCACTTGGCGGCTGGATATAACCCCGGTCTCACGGATCGAGCTGTTTCCCAATCCGGCTATACTTTCGCCGACGGTGTAAACCAGGGAGGGTACATCCTTCAAACCGAATTTGAATTCACTCCTCTGACTACACTTACTCTCAATATAGCCTACACGGCCTTTTTCACTGGGCCTGGAAGCGACGATATACTCAAATTCGTTGTACCGACTGGGGCGCATTATTACCTGACGTTCGATCAAAATCCGTCTGATGTTGCTTATAGTGTTTCAATCAATGGCAGATCAGCTCGCGTGTATAAGCTGCCGCAATATGCCATTGGACTTCAGCCGGGCGTATATTCGATTTTATTCACCGATCTCGGATACGACCCTTCGGTGACCTTTGATTTATCTTCCACACTCCCCAACGGGTTCCCTTTGGCCAATACTCCGCTTCCAGCTGCTCTCCCACTCTTCGCCACCGGCCTCGGCGCGCTAGGTCTGCTCCGCTGGCGCAGGAAGCGGAAAGCTGCCGCACTCGCAGCCTGATCAAAACATCTGATCGGATTTCGGAGAGGCCGCCGCAGTTGGCGGACTTTCTTTATGTACGGTTTGCTGCGGTGCGTTTGGTCGCGTTTGGCACATCACGCCCTTCGCCGCATTCCATCACGCCAATGACGCTATTGGACCAACGGCCGACAAACTCAATAAATCGAGTCAATCCTCATCGACCCAGTCTTCGAGATATTCGGGAAATAGCGTTGCCTGTTCGCGAGCAATTCCCGCAACAAAGCGCTTCATTCGACCCTCCGCAGCAGTGAGAGACTCGCACCGCGGAGTGAATCACAGCCAGCGCGTTTTCACACAGCCAGGGTCAATCACGCCCAGCAATTCAGCCCTGGCGACTGGAGGATTGGGAGCAATCTGTCGGTTTGCTGGTAGGCCCTATGCAGCGGCTGTGATAATTGCGACAATTCAGCCGTGACCGGGCTAGCTCGAAATGTGGAGGGCTTGGCTTTGAAACCAAAATTATTCTGGGTTGCAGCCGCATTGATGATGCTTGGCATGTCCACGGCGATGGCTACAAGATATGAACTGCCGTTAAACCAATATTCCGCCGGTTCACTGACTGTCACGGGCACGATTACAACTGATGGCACCATTGGAGTGTTGGGATCGACAGACATAAAGTCTTGGGACCTAAACGTGTCCGGGCTCGCTCTGACACCAGGAAACTCGTCGTTCATCCTGTCTGGTGGTGATTTGTCGGCAACCACGTCGGGATGGTTATATTTCGATGTTGGGGATACCTCTTCACCGCTTGGGACCCTGAAGTTTTTTAAGCCCCAAGGTTATGTCGAATGGCAAGCAGATGGTGAGAGTGGGTATTTCGGTTCGCCGTATGTGCGAACTGCTGGTCTTTTAGAGTTGGCTGTGGGGTCGTCCGGTCCGTATGATTCTTATTTATTTGCGGGTGGGGAATTTTCACCATCAGACTATTGGCCATTGGCGTCCGAAGTCGCGGCTACAACGCCACTGCCCGCCGCTCTGCCACTCTTCGCCACCGGCCTCGGCGCTTTGGGTTTGCTCGGCTGGCGCAGGAAGCGGAAGGCGCAAACGCTCGCGGCCTAATCAAAACACCTGATTAGATTTCGGAAAGGCCGCCGCGTTGGTGGTCTTTCTTGTGTCGCCTTTTGGGCCCCAAGCTGACATTCCACTTACCTGCGGATGTCGGTTGTTCCGGCAACAGCGGACGGTCGCTCGTTGATTAGCTCAAGCCGCTTTTTCGTTATGGGAGTGCTCACGCTCACGCCAATTCCGCGATCAGTTCCAACACATCGCCAGAGAAAAAAATTGGCTTCCCAGGTTTTTTCCCCTCTTCGTGTTCTATTTTGCCGCGTTCTTATTTTTCGAGACACGCGTAGTAGTCTCCCCGGATTTTCCCCAGGGAAGTGCGGCAATGGATTTGGCCAAATGCCCAACATTCACGTGTGCGTAGCGCAGCACCATCTTTTCGCTTTTCCATCCGCCAAGGCTCATCAGCGCAGGGAGATCGCGGTTCGCGGCGTAGTGCCAGGTCGCCCAAGTGTGACGGCAGTCGTGGGGCGTAAAGTTCTTTAACTTGGCGCGGATGCATGCCGATTGGAATGCTGTCTTGATCTGTCCCCCGCCTTCCTGTTTGCGAGCGTAAGGGCGGCCATTCTGCTTCCGGAAAACCTCGTCTGTACGGTTCGGCAAAGCCGAGAGTGCAGCCGTCACCCGAGGATGCAGAGGAACGCCCCGCGCCTCACCGTTCTTGGTTTTGAGAAACTGGACTTCGGCTCGCTCGAGATCAACTTGTTGCCAATCAAGATACAATGCCTCCGAAAGCCGAGCGCCCGTATAGAAAAGAAAGATCAGTAACGGCCGCAAGTGGGGCGCACTCGCGGCGATAAGGCGGTCAGCTTCGGCAGGGCTAACCCACCGAATGCGCCCTTTCGGCTGTATCGGGCGTTCAATTTGGCGGAAGTCGCATAGCCCGCGTTTCGCGGCATGTTTCAATACTGCGGAGACCGGCGTAAAAACTTGGCGGTTCTGAGTGGACGGCGAAGCAGTCGGATACAGAGTTTTCGCCGCTCCCTCGATTGCCAACTGGTCAACTTTGTTGAGCGGTGTGGCCCCAAAATGGTTGAGAAGGCGTTTGAGATAGCGTCTCTCGCCGCCAGCCTCCATGTAGCTGACTGCGGCCTCTAAGAACGTTGCTGTTGTTTTTCGGCCAAAGATGCTGCCTTGCAGGATTTCCCATTCTCGGCGCGCACGGATGGCTTCGGCGAGCTGTCGGTCAGCAACGCCTGTGCTTTCGTCCACAGTGACGCCTCGGATGGCGCCACGGATGTACCAGTTCGGGCTTCCATGTCTGCGAGTGAGCTTGAGCATGGCAACGACTCGTAAAGTTTGAGAACGTCGGCCTCGGTGAACAGTTTTTGGCGGCCGAGAATTCGGTAGTACGGGTATTTGCGTAGATGGGTTTGAAGTGAGCGGCGGCTTACGCGAAAACGCGCGGCGACTTCTTCGATGGTGAACAGCTTGTCGAGCATGTGCGCTTCATCCAGAATGCTGCAGGCATTAAATCGGCAAGCTTGGATGACAGGCGGGAAAATTTTGATCTCTACCGCCAAGAATTTTTCTGAGCCTCGATCTGGAGAAGTCAGCTATGGCCGAAATCGGACGAGGACCGGTACTGACGGGCGATCCAATCACCTATTTTGTGCCGCCGAATCCTGAACAGTGGAAAGATCTTGAAGATGCGTTCGGTAAACCTTTGCCTGAAACACTACGTGAGCTTCTGAACCATCTCACCGCCCACTATGTCGCCTTCGCTTCGCGCTATAGCTCAACTCAACCGCGCTCAGAAGTCGCGCGTAGGCTTGAGAGGTGGCGTAAGGAAACACTCGCTTTGCGCCAGTACGTTTGGATAGAGCCGAAAGACTCGGACCAGCACAAAACGAAAAAGACAGGCACCGCTATCAATCCGAATCTTCCGTTGTACTCGTTCGCGAGGATGCTCGACCAAGCTGTATCGTCTGTTGATCAGGTTCTGGATGCGCTCAAGAAATTGCCTTCAAATAAGCGTCATCAAACTTTTGCCGTCTGGGTTGTTCTCGTACGGCTTTTTTTTGAAGCGCACGAACTTGCAACGACGGCGTCCTCCCACGATAAATTGCCCGACGACTCCCCTTTTGTTAAATTCATGGAAAAATATCAGTGGTACCTCGGAAAGGAGCATCCTCACTACGCGGCCTCAACATTGGCAAAATATATTAACAATTGGTCTGCCGAGCTTGGTGGTCAATCGCTATCATCGTTGGTGACGACGCTCGTGTTTTGTGGATTGGCGATTCAATCCGAGCCGTCAAAAAACGACGCTGCGACCTTAGGCGGCGATTGGTCGCTCGAAGAAATACAACGAATTATGGCGAACAAGCCGAGTGCTATCCGCCGAGACAAGTCGAAGTCTGGAAAGAATTCTGCCGAATAGGCAAACCGTTTTCCCGCCTGAAGCGACCATTAACTGCTGTCCTCAAACTGCGCACTAGCGAAATCCGCTCGGCGCTCCGCGAGGAATTCCGAGCTGTTCGGAATTGGCGGATTAAGTGGAGAGCAGAAATGACCATTCAACTAAGCAACCGGGGAGGCGCGTAATGGGCGCCCCCAATTTTTCCGCGCGCATCGGCGTGGAGGCTGGCCCTGATGGACCGGCCCTTAACATTCAAATCTTTGAAAGCGTCTTTGGCGATCAGCGTATTGCCGCCAGCCTGATCCTCGACATCAACGCGGCTCCGGCTCTGAACGACGCACTGGAACGAGTGCTTCGCGAGCATGCGGACCAGCTCGATCTTCACCGCGATGAGGAGAACCCTCATGACTAAAAATTTCTCGGGCGAGGCGAAGTTGCCGGTGGTATTGGCGTCCACAGCCGAACCAATCGAGACGGACTTTTCGACAAAGGCACAGACTCTGAATGTGCCAGTGCAGGCGATCCGCGTGTTGGGCTCCAAGGGTTCCAAGAAATACGACGCCGAGTACCTCAAGCGCCTTCGCGATTCCCTGGAAGCGGTAGGCCAGGCCCAGCCTCTTCCGGCGGCGGCGGTTGTTCAATTGGACGGTGGCGAGCAGTACTTCGAAGTACAGCCAAGCCATCTCTTCGCCGCACTTGAGGACGCCGAGCTGACGCATGTGGACGTCATAATCGACGTCGGTGCAGAGCCTAACGATCGTTTGCGCGAGATCGTGCGCAGGCTCTGGGTTGGCAACGAGACCGTTCTCGATACGGCGGAACTGGTCCGTGAGTGCGTAACGATCTTTGCAGATGAGGCTGGCCAATTTGGCCACCCTGGTGGTGTGCAGCCGCACGAACGCGGCATCAGCAAAACCGCCGCCGCCTTGGGTATGAGCCGCCAAATGGTCCGGCGCCTCAAATCAATCGGCGACCTAACGCCGGCGGCCAAGGATGCAGCGAAGGCGACCGCTGTTGACGACAACCAAGGCATTCTCCTGGAGGCGGCAAAGAAGCCTACCGGCGAAGATGAGGTCGCAGAAGTCGAACGCGCGGCCAGACGCAGAAAGGAACGCCGGCATGCCAAGTTTTGGCGGACCGACTTCGGGCCCCGCGAGCAACCGCAGCCCGACAAATCTCGCGACAAGCTTTCCGACAGCGAGAGGGCGGTCCTTTTCGACGCGTTAAACGCTTGGCGGCGCTCTAATTGCCCACAGATTCTCCGTGGCGCATCGCCGGCGTTGATTAAGCAATTCATTATTGAGGCCTTCGCTAAGGACGACACCGACCCCGGCAGCGAGGCGGCGCCATGATGACGCACTGGGCTGCCAAATCCAGATCAGATGATCTCAGGGAACGGCAACGGGAACGCCTTCGTGATCTCAAAAAGGCGAAGGCTAACGGCTTCGTCGTTAAACAGCTCAGGGCCTGCTCAACGGAAAAATGCGGCCCGGCTAAGTGCCGAGCGGCATGTATCTTCGCTGCAGCTCGCCGCGATGCCGCTGCCATCCCGGCAGTGATCGGACTGTTAAAGAACCACGCCGGGCCTCTTTATGAGGTCCGGCTGACCCACCAACATTGGCAACGGGAGCGAGGTCATTTGGCAGAAGCCGCTTTGGATACGGTCCGGAAAATGAACCGCCGCTGCCTGGATAAACTCTATAACCCCGCAGTGCTGTCCGTCGGCCTCATTAAGGCGTCAGTTTCAAAAGAAACTCGCGAGAAGACTTTGAACCCGCTTTCGGAAGATTACCCCTGGAGTTCCAAGAAGAATGATATTCCGATGGAAGAGGTCGAGCTTTGGAGGATCAGTTTGCATCAAATCGTGGCCGGCGCATCACACGACGAACTGTACCGAGTCTTCGAAGCCCGGCAATGGAAAGGAATGCACCGGGGTTTCACTGTCGACGCAGTTAAGGACGTCAAAGAGGTCGTCGCACGTCTGTTCGACCAAAAACTGGAACGTCGCGATTATTCGCTCATGGCGATGAGCTGCCCGCTTTCATCAGCCGCTCGTCGGGAGCACCTATTGTGGCAGCTTTCGCTTCATCCCGGAGAACTAGAATTCCGGTACGGTTGTGACCGCTACTACAACCTCTTGGATAAGGCGCTGAGAACAGCTCCCGCGCCGAAACCTAAAAAGCCGCGCCCATATCCCCATTGGCTGGAGCCGTGGCAATTCGGGACTTGGAGCCGCGAGCAGATGGATCAAAGGAAAGCCAACGAGGAATATTATAACCCATCGTGGCGCAAGCGGTCATAGAAGTACCGATCAAACTGTACACGCAGAATTTGCGTGGACAGTTCAATAGGTCCATCAACACGGTTTTTGAGCGGCCACTCCGTAGTTGCGCTCATACAGTATTACACACGATCATTCCCACCAATTCGCAGATTTCAGCCGCTAACTAACGAGTTAGAGGCTCTAATCCACCTCTTCCGATAATTCTAATTTTTCACGTGCGCATACACACGCATCTAACCCATTCAATCCAAGTAGGAGTATTAAGTGAAAGAGCGAGAGTTAGAGCATTTGTATCATGAAGGTGTGAAGTGGGACGGCAAGTATTTTGAAACCGTGTATCACGCCGTTGAGCTGTACGAGGATCCCAAGCAGCTAAAGAAGGCTATAGGTAGATTTCTCAGTAGAAAAAATAGAGGTGAGTTCAAGCTGACAAATCCATACTCGAAGCAGATTTGGCTACGTCAATTGATTCCATCGATGCTCAAGTATCCAGAAAATAGCGAGCTAGAAGGCTATCGGACTTGGGAGGAAGCATTACAACAAGGTGGAATAGCTGTTTGCTTCGTCACGATCACGCATGATGAGTGGGCTTGTTGTGATGAGAACATCCAGTTCGATCTCCAGCGAGCCAAGCAGAAAGTACGCAACGCTTTTATTGGCCTGAGTTTTATAGCCACCTTTGAAGCCGCTTATTACGTCAACGAGAACTGGACCACCGATGGCGTTGAAGGGAATCTGATCTCCTTCCACTGCCATGCAATTGTCTGGGCCACTCATAAATCCCAGCTGATGCGCCACCGAGGCCGGATTAAGCGGCGCTTCCGGCCGATCCTTGGAAACAAGAGCGGCATTCGATTCGATACGATCAAGACGGAAGAAGGCTTGTGCAAGTCGGTTCGTTACCAGGCCAAGATGCCGTTTTACGGCAAGCGCACCGTTCGCGAGGGCACAAAGAAAAAGCAGAAGGACGCCAAACTTTCGTACATACAACACTATCGACTTTTTAAGGCCCTTCAAAAATACGATCTGCTAGATGTTTGGGTTGCTGGTGGCGACGGCTCAGTCGTCCTGCGCGACGCCAAATCTAGGCTCGCTCAATACCGCAAGGAGTGGCGCTCCCGCCCAATTGGGGCGAGTCATCCTGGCATCTTCGGGGTCGGAAATGGCGGCTCTTACTTGCGCGTTTAATCTGGCAAATGAATATTGAACGAAACATTCGCGTTCTGCGGAATGAATATCGGCATTGCTCAATCCAACGATCTCGTCATGCTTTTCTTGGATATCTAACCGGAGTTTATCGACTTCATTATCGCCTCCGGCGAAATTCAAAACGACTGATGAGAGCCAAAAGGAACCTTTTGCGCTTCCAATTATGCCGTTCGCGCAAGCGCCATCATTCTATGCGCATGATAATTGAAGCCACGGCTCGCGGTGCGGACGCCAAGGCCAAGAGCCGCTGGACTCGATGCCTTAGGTACGCAACGCGCCGCCGCGTTAAGCCCAAGAACGCGCGGCTTGCCTTCCTCGTTTAGTCCATAAACGACGAGGACCTTCTTTAGCGGTTGCTGAATGGGTTTTGCTTTCTTCCTGCTCATCGGCATCTCCATTAATAGCGAAAGGCCCCGCTAGGGGCCTTTCTGGTTGGGCGGTTTACGCACTCTCACTTACCTACCGGATACCTGGCGCATCGCCGGAACACCCGGCAGTAGATGTCTTGGCAGCGTTTGCGATCCGCGATCTTGACGCTGTTGCAAACATTGACCGCATCCTGTGCGCAGTAGCGCCAGATCGCGTGTTGTACGAAGCGCGGAAACAGTGGCGGATAGGATCGGTTGAATTCTCTGGCGTCGATCTTTCGCGCGATGCGCTCGACAACTGGAGCGCAACCTCTTGGCTGATAGCAGCTCGGTCCATAGGGGTGCTGGTGCCCAAGCGTTTGTATGATGCCCGTGCGGACCAGGAATTTGTGGACCAGCGTATCGATCGCGACAAAGCTCGCGCCCAACTCATGCCAATGCGTCCGCCCATTCTGAGCGGCGAGCAGAAGATCCGCGAATGTCATGGAGAGAACCTTGTCGGCGATACCATAAACGTTCCGAAGGGGACCAAAGATGCTCTCTCGCCAACGCCTGAGGCGTGATCGCTCTGGACCAGGCGACGCATTCGAAAGACGCCAGTCGATCCAATTAACCAAGTCTCCATCGGCGATATCGCGGATGAAAAAGTAGAGGCTATAGGCGGACTGATTCAATCGACCATTGCGAAGCCGGTGCTTAGGCAACGGACAGCGCGCGATCAAGTCCGATCGAGCGCAAGTCTTCTTGCTCTTGCTGTAGCCGCACTGATGGTAGGTCCAGTACCCTTTGAGCTTCGGGCATTTTGGTTTTTTGCTCAGCTGGTAACTGATCTCCAGCCAGGTCACCGATCCGTGCTTGCGCAAGTATTCCGAAGCTGCCCTGTCGGACACGCCTTGGAAGCTGATGACCTTCACCAACCAATCGAATAGGGCCGGGGTGTCGAAGCCTTCGATGGCTCTGCCAAGACCCTCATGCCCTCGCGCATCTTCTATGAGCGTCGCGCTCCCGGCGACGCAGCAAATTTGGTGAACCAGCCGGGTCGCAGCAGCCAAGGCGGATCGACGCGAGACTGGATGATCGGCTTTAGCCCGTGGCGCCCGTTTTTGTTTGGGCGCCATCGGTCACACCAACTGCACTAATCGGCGTTGGGCGTCGCTATCGCCCTCGATGTAGCGTTCGGTCGTCATGAGGCTGCGATGCCCAGCAAGCAACTGGACGTCGCGCAGCGAGCCGCCAGCGCGGTGAACCTGCCGGGCCGCCCGTGTGATGAAGGTCCGGCGGCCGCTATGGCTAGAGCAGTTGTCGAGGCCGACAGCCTGGTAGGCGAGCTTGAACAGCTTGACGATAGAGCCGGGCCTCATGGCGTGGCCGCGTTCGGACCGTACGACGTGGCCTGCGCCGCCGGTGCGGGCCAGCTGAGCCTGCAAGGCCGCCCGCAGATCTCGGTGGATCGGGATGGCCCGGCCGCCGCCCTTCTTGGCGACGCGATTTTGTAGTTCGATTGCCGGGCCGACGGAGCCTGCTGGATCGAGGACCATGTCCCAGGTGAGCTTGGCGATCTCGGCAGCGCGCAGGCCAGCCTTGATCGACAGCAGCGCGATCACCTGATTTCGCACCGGATGTCTCTGAGTAGAGGTGAAGGATAGGAGTAGCGCGATCTGCTCGTCTGTAAGTATTTTGGCCTGTTTACCTGCCATGACCGTGCTGAATCGCTGTCACAGACAGTATAGCCGAGACTACTACTGAAGTCTAATCTTCTGATTTCATTACGAATTCTTCGCAACTTGCCGCGTTTTGTTACTTTTACGGCAAGTTATAAGACCGAAGACTGACTGAGAATTCTCAGGCGGCGCGGTTTTTCTCAACAAGTATTCAGACGCTGCGCAATTCCAGCTGTGCGAAACAAAACGCAGCTCAGATTAGCGCCGGACTCCGTAAAGGATTAAGGTCTGTGGACACTTGACTCCTTGATATAAGCATCCATATAAGGGGGTATATAGATGTTAAAGGTGCCCTTATGCAACCGAAAGTTCCAAACAAGGACTTATTAAACGCTGGGCTGGCCTTGATGGCCCAAAACGGAATGCCGCTGGAGCGCACGGAGTCTAAAGGGCGGGCGATGATTTATCGCACTGCGGCAGGAGAAAGCATCCGTGTGAGAACCTGCAACGACCATGTCTTGGTTGCGGTCGCTAGTAGTCCGAATAAGAACGCGACGCTGAATATTGAAGGCACCGACAAGTTACTCGTCGTCATGCCAGAGGTCGCCCGCATGAAAGGGCCGGTCGTGGCGTTCTTGGTGCCGACCGATGTTGCGGTCGAAGCTGTCCGTTCGACGCATTTGGAATGGCTAGCTTCAAATCCCGCCACTCACGGAAAAAACCAAACATGGAATATTTGGTTCGACGAGGACGCGCCCTCAAAAGCAAATGGATACATGAAGAAGTGGGCCCAGTACCGGCTAAAGGGGGCAGCTTCGACAGATATAAAAGCTCGAATTTCGTCAGACTCAAATCGTCCCGGCAGCCTCGGTGATGTGATCTCTGACGCGAAACGTCGGATCGCGGAAGCGGCAGGGGTACCGGAGACTGCGGTCAAAATCACGCTCGATTTAACCTGAGTAAAAATTTTGAGGAAGCAAAAATGAATCAAGACCAGTTTTTAAAAGCTTTGGGAAACGCGAAAACTGCCACGGAGGCGGAAGCAGCTCTTGCGGAATTTGAACAGTCTAATTCGGCTAAGCTTGCTTGGATTCCAATAGGAGGGAATCAGAACAATCGAGGCCCTATTGAAGTTTCTGCGGATGCCGGTCGCTCCTTGGTCGAGCGCATCACGAATGGAATAGACGCAGTTTTAGAATTGGCGCACGAAGACAAGCGAGGCCGACCAGCATGCACCACGCCCAGTTCCGCAGCGACTGCTTGGTTTGGTGTTCCTGCTTCGGGCGTCGGTGAGCTTGATCAAGGTGAACGCCAGTCACTTGCCAATAATCTGATTATTCGCCTTGAAGAAGGCGAAGATCGTGACTCAAGAACTGTAGATATTATTGATCGGGGAATTGGCCTGACCCCCGATGAAATGCCAGATACTATTCTTTCTTTGAATCGCAGCAATAAGCTTCAGAAGTTTTATCTTGCTGGAACATACGGCCAAGGGGGATCAAGCACACTTGCCTACAGTAAACTGACGTTAATCGCCTCGCGACGCAAAGGACACAACGAAACTGGCTATACAGTTGCCAGATATCACGATCTTCCCGCCGAACAATTTAAGAGCGGGTATTATGCCTATCTCGCAATGGATGGTAAGCCGCTAAGAAGCAAAGAATGGTTTGGAGAAGCAGTCTTCGGCACGATCATTCGACATTTCGGGTTCAAACTCCACAAGTACCCTAGTTCCTTTGGCCCGAACAGTTTGTACGGTCTTGTTCATCAATATCTATTTGATCCAGTATTGCCGTTTTGGCTTGAGAATAAAGTTCACAATTGGCGACGAGCCATCGGTGGAGCAAGAGCTCGTCTTAACGGCGCGGCAGACGACGATGACAACAGGTCATCCCGGACGTCTCTCTCCCACAAAGTCGATTTCTTTTATGTTGATCTGACGGATTTTGGTCGGATCGGGGTGGAGTATTGGGTTATCGAACCAAAGTCTGAAGGGCATCAGAAACCGACCGCAGGTTTTGTTGATCCGGACAAGCCAATAATTCTGACGCTCAACGGCCAAAATCAGTGCGAACTGTCGCGACTGATCGTGCGGAAACTTGCCGATCTTCCTTTCTTGCAATTCCGGCTGATCTGCCACGTGAAATGCGACACGTTGAAACCCGAAGCGAAGCGGGCACTCTTCACATCAACAAGAGAGCAAGCCCGCGACAGCATAGTCCTCCGACGTATCCAAGAAGAGCTGATAACAATCCTGAAAGAAGATGACGTCTTGTTCAAACTAAATGCCGAGGCAAAAGCATCCTCGGTGCAACAAGACAATGAAGAGCAATCTAAGTACATCAGGAAGGAAGTTAGCCGTCTACTCAAGATTCAAGGTGTCGAATTTACGCCCGACACCGGCAGCGGTGCTTCGTCAACAGATGGGGCAGCCGGTGGAGCAGGTACTGATGCGGCGGGCGGCAGCCGTGGGGGAACCGGCCCTGGCACCGGGTCATCGGGCGGCGGAGGAGGAGGCGGTGGTAGACCTCGCTCCATTACTCCCATACAACTTAAAGAACCGCCAACTTTCGTTCGAATCGTATGGGACCAGGCCGAACCAATAAAGTTTCATCCACAGAGGGAGCGATGGATCAGAATCGAGACAGACGCTCAAAGCACGTATCACGATCAGCTCGACTTATCGAAATCGAAATTCAACTTTGTTTCCGATCCCCATCTCATAGTTCAGGGAACGACTAAACTCGCCAATGGCAGGTTCATGGTAAAATTGAAGGCTAGGCCCGAAGCCAAACCCGGAGAGGTCAGCAAATTCTCTGTCGAGTTAGTACGGCCGGGACTAGGCGCACTGACAGACAGCCGAAAAGTCGAAATTGTACCAGCGCCGCCAGCTCGGCAAGGGAAGCAAAAGCTTTCTATGCCGAAATTCGAATTCGTGCGGCTTGAGAGCAAGGACGACCCAAACTGGATCAACCTGGGCTGGCCAGAGGATGTGAGCAAAGTTGCCTCTTATTCAGAATTCAAAGAGGGCGTTCTAACCGTTTATTACTCGGTACTATTTCCAGAATTTGACAATGCGCGGAAAGCCTTCGAGCAAAAGGATACCGCTCTGGGTCAAGCTTTTGAGCTGCGATATCGCATTTGGTTGGCAGTCCATTCGTTTCTCTTACACAAGACCGAAGAAGAGTCAGAGAGTGGAACTGTCGCAGCAGCTGTGGACGGAGATACCACCAAGTCTGTCGAAGACCACGAAACGGCGGAACGGTGTCGCGTTGCTCGAATGGCGGTGATGGTCGCAGATACAGAAATAAAAAATAGAAAACCGGGCGAGGACGATTAGACGACCTTCGAAAAAAAAGCCTTCGAGCCGTCAGCGTAGATTTGATTCATTTCAATCGAGATCCACCGGCGCCGCAGTTTTTGCGCTGCTGAGCCGGTTGTATTACTGCCAGCGAAGGGGTCTAAAACGATGTCGTCCACGTCGGTCAAAAGTTTTATGAAGAAGCTAGCCAACCGTGGTGGCATTCGTGCCGGGTGGCGCTCCAATTGGTGCTTTTCGCAATAGTCCAGATATTTTCGATTGTAGCTAGTGTTCCCCAGCTTTAAGACGTTTGGCACCAGCGATTCATCGAACACGTTTGGTGGAATCGATCCGCCGTGGTCTTTTAAAAACGATTTTTCTCCAATTCGGTGTTCGGACGGGCGAAGACCAGCATTGTACGTTTTCCTTTTCAGCAGCCTTTTCATGCTGGCGCTGTAAGGTTGTAGAATCCTCGAATTGTCTGATTTCGGACGCTCCGAAGGAGACATCCACCATATCCGGGTGAAGGCATCCTTTAGCCGAATTCTTTCTACGGTAACCCATTGAGCTGGGCTTGGGAGCCGAGCTGGATTGTACCAAATTATTTCCTGGCAAAGCTTGAATCTGCCTCGCTTCTTGAAAGTCAAAAGAGCCTCCATGGCCGCTGTAGACATCACTGGGTGTTGAGGCACCCAAGAGTTGCCAACCTCCATGACGATGGAGCCGTCTGGTCGAAGAAATTTTTTAAAGAGGCTCGCGTAGCTCGCCAGCCATTTTATATATTTTTCCTCTGCATGATTGTCATACTTTTTCGGCCGAGCCAAAGGGAATGGTGGAGAGGTGAAGATCAGTTGGCATTTGCCGATGTATTTGGTGAAACTTTGCGAGCGCAAAACCTGCTCGCACTTTCCGAGATAAAGTGCGCCTAGGTGTGTAGAGTAGTGCGGTTTGATTCGGTTCATGACGGTTCCTTTGCTGTTTTGACGAATTGCGCAGCAACAAGCAATCGCGGCGGCAAGCCTTGAACAGGATTGCGATGGGCTAGGTAAAACGCGACGTGCGGCGGGACAGACGCTTCGCGGCGCAGCTCAGTTTTGACCAGCAGGATTTCTCACCGCGTGACGTTTAGGCCGAGGCAGAAGCTGTCTCTATCACTGAAAATCGTTCAAAAAGAACGGCAATGCCAGTGGCGCTCCTAAAATTTCATAGATAGATTCGCCGTGCGTGATCCTGAAGCGTTTTTCAAGCGAGGAAGTCGTGGCACACGCTGCAAATCTTAGGAAACCGCGAGCCTCAGCCGCTTCGGGTCGTCAGGTCGTCTATCTCGCGTGTCCCTACACCGATCCGGACCCAGTAGTTCGGAAAAGGAGGTTCGATGTAGCAACCGCAGTTGCTGCCGAGCTGATTCGAGCAGGGCATATCGTATACAGTCCAATTACTATGACGCATCCAATCGACATCGTCTTGGCGGGCGCATCGAATACGCTTGGTTCAGACTATTGGGTGGCGTTCGATGAAGCCTTTATGGAAATGTGCTCCGAGATGGTTGTAATCCGGCTTAAGGGCTGGGAAAGCAGCAATGGCATTCGGCGAGAAATCGCCTATTTCACTGACCACAAAAAGCCGATCCGATATATGGACCCACCCACTCCCACAGAGTCGGATCGCTAGGAAGCCACGCGAGATAAGCTGCGTCTGCAAGAAGCAAAACCGCTATCCAAGCGGTCCGCTTGAACATGCTGTACCGCGTGATCTTATCCTGGCGATATTCATATAGGCCCAGGACCACAAGCACCGTGCTTATGACGATATACTCGCGTAGTCCGAGTCCATTGAACCAAGGAACGATCAGGTAGTTTAGACCACATAAGGCCCAAAAATATAAGCCCCATGCGATCGTTATGATCGGTCCACGACTTTCATTCGCGCCGTCTCGAAGGCCCTCAACATACACACCTCGAATAGTTATCTTTCTGCTTGGTGTCTTGGGCGGATAAAATGCTGCCGTCCAATCCATCACCGACAGCCAGTCCCAAAGCGCATACAGCAGATAAATCAACGCATGAATGAATAGCCACCAAGTCAAAAGCTGAGAGGTCATCAAGAGAAGCAAATAAATAAAAACAAGAAGGATATCGATTGTAAACCGCCAGAAATTACGTAACGGCCTCTGCTTGACGGACCACAGATATCCATCCCAGCTAAGGACTGTCGCGGTCATCGCGGCGACAAGAATAAGAAGCTGCTGATATTCCGCTAGGCAGGGCGGACGTCCTTCGAGTACCCAACGCATCCGGTAAAGCGTTGTCGCCGCTCCGACGCTGATTGCGACTGCGAACAGTCGCCTTATCAGGTCAGATCGGTCATGCCACTGCGCTTCTTGCCGAGACTCACGCGGCAGAGGTGGTGGCGTCGTGTTTGCCCAAATCAAGCGGCACCCCAGACAGCTCTCTGCAGTTCTTGGTACATGAAAAAGGGCGCCAAGAGCATATCGCCGTCTTCCACCGCCGAACATCCCGCGAACGAAGTCCACGGATTTTCCACGACTCGAAGCGTCATCTTCGCGGTTCGTTCCGCTCCGAAACGTCGTGAGCGTAGTTCCTGAAAATGAAAAAGCCCGCAGTTAGCGGGCATTGAATGGTGGGCGCTGTAGGGATTGAACCTACGACCTCTCCCGTGTGAAGGGATTATCTCTTAAAAATTTACATTGTTTTCAGTAACATAAATCGATCGCGAAAGTTCGTTCAATGCATTCAGAAGGTTAGCACCCCAGGAGCACCCAAAAAAACTGCTTCTGCCTCAACGTTTTTCACAGTCCCAGGGGGCCGTTTTACTTTAGACCTCCCGCACTTCCGCAAGATCGAATGTAGGGGGCAGGGGCCCTTAATGGTGGAATGCATTGGACCCTAAAAAATATCCCACCAAAAATTTTTAGATCGTGCGACAGTCGAAACAATTTTTACGCCCAAACGGATTGCGGAGGAAGGCATGCATTTGTTTGGAAGGATATTTGTCGTAATGACATTGCTCGCCTTCGAAACGCGTCAAACAAATGCTGACTGCGCGACTATCGGCCGACACGCTATAGCAACCCATGATAGATTGGTTGCAGCAACTAGGGTCTATAAGAACGAGATCAGCGAGTTTACGAGCAGGCCGATCACGATCGATAACCTATCAAAGGCCATCGCCTCATATGGAAAAATGAAGTCCGTGATGGACGAGACAATTGCGGTCTTACTTCAATCGAAGGCTGAGAATTGTTTTGGCAAAGATGCAGATCAGTGGAACGCCGCTATAGCAAGTTTTCAAGCTGAAAGTACGGATATGGCCAATACCCGCGACTCATTTATCGAGATGCGATCGCAAATGATAAGGAAAGAAAGCGCGGAAGCACAAAACGGATCACCGTCTGAACCTAGTCCTCAAACGCAAACAGATCCGAGCAAAAAGTCGCGTGATCAATTTAGAGAGGCCGCCACATGCGTGGCTTATTGGCAAATAGCCAATGAATGTTTGCCAACCATGGTACCGCCAAAGCAAGCTCAAGAGACACGATTGTATATGGATATGCTCTTAGAGACGATGACTAATCATTTAGCCGACCTCGGCAAAGAGGCGCAGGTGTCTACAGCAGCTCAAGGAAGATTTGTAACGACAACAAAAGAGAGCCTCTATCGCTTGATTGATCGCCAATGCACTAACTTTTCGAGATTGATTCCTAGCTATCGCAATACTTGCGCGGCGCTGGCCAAAAATTACGATGAGACCTTAAAACGCGACTTACATAAGCGAGCGGACGTACCGGTTATTTCTGGTGATCATTGGGTAAGTGATACCGGCACGGCGACTAAGCGATGTCTCGCGTTGTTCAATAAGAGATTTCACAACGATACGACAAAAAACTTTGCGAATTGCATGACGGATCAAGTCCAAAAAGCAACAGAACCATGTGTCGGGGTCACAAACTTCTCCGATTGCATGATGCAAAATTCGCTACGGGTGATGAATAGCTGTGATCTAACGCATTGCTGAGTCTCTTCCTTATTAATTCTTCATGCGTTAGCGGCAGGCCCGTAAGTCTGAAAGTTCTTTCCTGTTCGTCGGCCCAAAGCTTTCCTTCTGCGTGGGTGTTGAACATCTTGACCATGACGCGGCCATTACCGCGCACCTCAGACAAAGAGCACGCCATGCCGGTGTCCGCGGCGCTCAGGGGCGCGAGATGGTCAGGCGCTGTTTGAGCCTTCCGCTTCCTTCGCCGCCCAATCAGCCCGATGACGCCGAGACCTGGTCATCCCCACGTGCGATATTCCATGGGACCACCTCTTCCAAAAGCCGTTGTCCAGGCATCCCGATCTAGCGCCTTCCACACGGGAGGGATTGCTAGGAGGCCGTCGCCAGGAGCGAAGACTCCATCATCTCTGGATCGGCGGCGCTTCTTCCAGTGTGACCGCGCCGTATGAACAACTCGGCACAACGCCAATGGTGTGCGATAAAAGTTTTTGCTCCAGCGAACCACTAGATTAAACCAAGCCCGCCGTCCTCTCGCACCCTGAGCGTCTTGAATTCAACGTTCCCCGACTTCACTGATTTTGTAATCGAACCAAGTATCCGCTCGGCAGATTTATTTCGAGGTTCATGACCGATAAACAAAATTCGACGTAACTTGTTTTTGCTCATCCCATCGAAAACTACATATTCGACGGGATCGAAGATTACTTTTACGTCCTGTGGATCAAGGCGTGATCCGCTAAAGATAGGATCGACCTTAATCAACCGTCGCTTCGCATTTTTGAGGCCCTGCGCTTTCGCCTGCGCACGCAGGTCAGCCTCCCGCTCTTCCAATCGTTCGACTGCGTTGTCGATTCTCTCATTCTCCCGATCAATATCATCAAGTATCGAATGGGGCTTTCTGTCTTTGGGATACGGTCGTGCTTCACTAAGCCTGAAAATCTCCCCGCAATACGCGTCGGGGCATATCGCCATTACGTGGCCGAACTGGCCTAATAGGTTGGCTAGTTCACTTGACATCTTCCTGCTCCTTGGCATCGACTAAATTGACGTCCACATTCCCACGCTGGACCACCGCTGAAATTTCCCGCTGCATCGGCGTCAGTCGCGCAGCTCCACTCTTTACCTCAAGGAAGGTAATGCTCTCGACAACTCCCTTTCGATGAAGGCCGGAAAAGATCAGATAATCTATGGGCTCCAACAGAGTACGACAGTCGCGAGTTGAAAATTGAAAGGTCTCGAAAGAAGGTGCAATTTTCTCGACGATCTTTCCGAGATTGACGCTTTCTGCCGTTATTCGTGAACGATTAGTTATTCGGTTTTTCATTTCCTTCAGGTATGACTGCCTTTCTTTCAGGCCAGCCTTCAACGCCGTCACGCGGTTTAGGGCATCCTGAGGAAATTCGTCCGTCGCAAACAGCGTCGCATCACATATTCGGAAGTCATTTCCACAATGGGGGCACGTTCCATAGAGCTGCTTTTCGCGCTTAAGCTTTCGAATAAGTTGGGCTGACTTCATGAGGGCTCTCGGCCGCTTGACAGAAGTTAAATACTCCCGAAAAACGGAAGCGGCGGTGTACTCAGACTAAATTCAGATCTCTTGTACCAAACGAACTAGCGCCAGCTCGTTCCAGCCGGTTCGGCCGCACATCCGTCCCGATAGGCGCCAACCAAATCCATATGAGATCAACTCGGCTTTTTTGCTGTCTCTTTTGCGACAATTGAATCACGTTCGCAGGAAGCTAGTGGCTTTCGTGTAGCCTTGTAGAAGAATTTCTCGACCTTATCGAGCGACACGTTAGTGAAATGATACAAGGCCCCGCCAGTTTTTGAATTTATGAGGCTGTATGCGCTGTCGGACCGCAGTGACTCGCGTGATTTCATCAGTCGATAGCCGTAACGAGTGGCGAGTCGACGTACTCGCTTTTCAAGTTTCTCTTTATCGGCCATGTAATAACGCCCCCGGTTGGTCAAATCTTAGTGCTGCGTTGCGCTTGCTCTAAACGCCATTTGGCAGCCTCACGAATTTCTTTGCCAAACTCGCCTGAAAACTTGAGCACGGCGCTCTCAATTGTCCATTCGAGCATGTTCATGGATTTTAGCTTGTGAAAGCCGGTCTGAATTTCGCCGCTCCGCACCAACCTTTCAATTGCATCTAGTGTGCCATAGTTATTTCGCATCCGCTTAAAGATGATGGGATGATAAGGAGGTCGAGCCTGCTCGCATCGACGGATTGCTTCATCAATGAATGCTTCCAGTTGTATGGAGGCTTCTCGTGGCATTCCAACATTATATAGAATGGTTGGGGTGGGATCGACTCCAACCACTTTCAGGAGACGCCTCAACAGAGGCTGTTAGGCTGTGTACGATGTCGGCAAGCTTAAAACTCCGCAGACTGTCGGCCAGTGCTTCTTCGGGACGCGACCTCGCGCCGCAGATCTCTAATAAAAGAAACCGACGACGGCTGTGGTTACTGCTGCATATACAGCACCGGCTATCACCGAGCCGATAAATCGCCCTTCACTGCCCCCAATATTGAGCGTTCCGCCAGCAGCTCGTGCGCCATAAACCACAGCAGTCCAAATTGCCATTGCAATAAAGAAGAATATCCAATGCCAAGCCCACGCCATGATCGTGTCTCCCAAGCAGCGCCTTCAATGTTAAACGAAGTTTCTCATGAAAACACTCCGTGAACAGAGTCCCCGGATTTTCCCCGTATTTGCCTGGGGACTTCGCGTTTCGTTCTGCTCGTTCCTGCCGAGCCGCGAATCCGCTCGATGGCCAACACGCTTTGATTTCAAAGAAAAATCTGGTGCTGCCGGAGTGGATTGAACACTCGACCTCCCCCTTACCAAGGGGGTGCTCTACCACTGAGCTACGGCAGCATAACACGGGCGGCGGCCAACGGGCCCCGCGCGAACGCGTGGGAAACTGCCATAAGCCGAACGCCGGGCGCAAGGCAAAGCCGCTTGCCGGAAGCGTTCATCGGCGGATAATCGTCGTCATGGCTAAAGGTGGCAGGAGTGGCGCAAAAGTCGGCGATTCCGGCAAGCGGCCGGGTCGTCTGGCTGCGGCTCTGCGCGAGAACCTGCGCCGGCGCAAGGCGCAGGCGCGCGGGCGGGTCGCAGCAGCCTCACAAGAGCCGAAAGACAAGGCGCGCGACGACGACCGCGGTTAGTCCGACTTTCGCCGCATTCGCCCGGCGAAGCTCACTTATATTGTGTCATATCGGCGTTTGCGCTCGAGCGGCCGGCGGTCCATAGATCGTCACCGGCGAACGAAGGGGCAGGGCGGGCGAGGATGGATCGGATACGCATCACCGGCGGCGAGCGCCTTAGCGGCGTGATACCGATCTCGGGCGCCAAAAACGCGACGCTGCCGCTGATGATCGCGAGCCTGCTCACCGAGGACACGCTGATCCTCGACAACGTGCCGCGACTCGTCGACGTCATTCAGCTGCAGCGCATCCTCGGCAACCACGGCGTCGACGTGATGATTGCCGGCAAAAGGCCGGGCGCAGTTCCTGACAGCGGCCGCACCATTCATATCTCGGCAAAGAATATTGTCGACACCACTGCGCCCTACGAGCTCGTCTCCACGATGCGCGCAAGCTTCTGGGTGATCGCGCCGCTCGTGGCGCGCATGGGCGAGGCGCGCGTGTCAATGCCCGGCGGTTGCGCCATCGGGACGCGCCCGGTCGACCTCCTGATTATGGCGCTGCGGGCGCTCGGTGCCGACATCGTAATCGAGGGCGGCTATGTCGTCGCCAGCGCAAAAAAAGGCCTGCACGGCGGCGAGATCGTCTTCCCCAAAGTCACGGTCGGCGGCACGCACACGGCGATGATGGCGGCCGCGCTCGCCAACGGCACGACCGTCATTGAAAATGCCGCGCGCGAGCCGGAGATCTGCGATGTCGCCGATTGCCTCAACAAGATGGGGGCGAAAATCGGCGGCGCCGGCACGTCACGCATCGTTATCGACGGCGTGCCGCGCCTGTCCGGCGCGCGCCACGCCGTGCTGCCCGACCGCATCGAGACGGGCACCTATGCGATGGCGGTGGCCATGGCTGGCGGCGAGGTGCTCTTGAAAAACACGCGCCCTGAACTCTTGCAGGCCGGGCTCGACGTGCTCACGCAGGCCGGCGTCGTCATCACGCCGACTAACGAGGGCATCCGCGTTGCCCGCAATGGCGCGGACCTGGCGCCGGTCGAGGTGACCACCGCCCCGTTCCCCGGCTTTCCCACTGACCTGCAGGCGCAGCTGATGGCGCTGATGACGCGCGCCGACGGCACCTCGCAGATCACCGAAACCATCTTCGAGAATCGCTTCATGCACGTGCAAGAGCTGGTGCGCCTCGGCGCCAACATCAAGCTCAACGGCCAGACCGCGACCATCGAAGGCGTCGAGCGCCTTAAAGGCGCGCCTGTGATGGCGACTGACTTGCGCGCCTCGGTGTCGCTGGTCATCGCCGCCCTTGCCGCCGAGGGCGACACCAT
>Ga0335085_10003497_pt1 | contig 27104 bp, 23 predicted proteins | sample Lox_Sample_45_FD_206712 | JGI IMG/M metagenome (GOLD analysis project Ga0335085, IMG submission 206712) | Soil microbial communities from Loxahatchee National Wildlife Refuge, Florida, United States - Lox_Sample_4.5 | ecosystem: Environmental > Terrestrial > Soil > Wetlands | place: USA...
ACCAAGCGCTATATCGACCAACTCGCCGCGCTCAGCCCCGAGAACCGTACCAAGCTGTTCGAAGGCAACGCGCGCAGGGTCTACGGCCGGCTCGACGCGGTGCTCAAGCAGCGCGGCCTCAACTAAGAACCAAGCGGGAGAGAAATATGGTAGAACTGCCGCGTCTCAACGGCGTCATCCGCGCGCTCGAACAGGGCCGCCCCGCCTTTACCTGTTTCTCGCCAGCGGATGTCGAATCCGCAATCGCGCTCCAGACCACCAAATACGACGGCGTGGTGTTCGAGATGGAGCACAATGCCTATGACATCCGCGGCTTACGCGACTCGCTGCAATATCTGCTCAATCGCGGGCAGATTGCCAAGTCCGGCTCGGTGGCGCCGGCGGTGACGCCGATGGTGCGCATTCCACCCAACGGCATGGAGAAAGCGCAATGGCATGCCAAGCAAGCCTTCGATCTCGGCGCCTACGGCATCATCTGGCCGCATATTTCCAGCGTCGAGGAGGCCCACAACGCGGTGTCGGCCTGCCGCTTCCCGCGCCTGAAGACAGCGCCACGCTATGAACCAGCCGGCGTGCGCGGCGACGGCCCGACGCAGGCGGTGCGCTATTGGGGCATCACGCAACAGGAATATTACGAGCGCGCCGATGTGTGGCCCTACGATGCCAAGGGCGAGATCTTCGTCATCCTGATGATGGAGGACACCAAGGGCATCGAGGCCTTGCCGGACATCTTGAAGAAAGTGCCGGGCATTGGCGCCATTCTCATCGGAGAAGGCGACCTCTCTCAGGAACTTGGCGTCCCGCGGCAATATGAGCATCCGACCGTGCTCGAATGGATGGCGCGCGTTGTGAACACCTGCAAGGAACACAACGTCGTCGTCGGCCATCCGCATGTCGAGGCTGGAAATTGCGAGCGCATCCTCAAGGAAGGCTATCGCTTCCTGATGTGCGCGCCGGTGCGCAGCTATGGTCATCTCGACAAGGCGCGCACCGCCGCCGGGCTGAAATGAGAGGCGCTTACGGCAGCCGACGATTTGCCTAAAATTTTCGTCTTTTTGCATTGTGTCGATAGGTCCAATTCTTTGCACCTTGCCGGTATTCTGTGCAGACGTTCCGGGGGAGATAACGCCGCGGAAACACACGTCGGAACCTCGTGGTTTGCGTCCATAGGTGAAATAGCCCAATGCCCAACGGCACCCTGTCTGCACACAATCCTGAACGCCTCGAAAACCCTTCCCTCATTGACGAACTGAACAAGGCCGTCGCCAGCGGCGGCGAGAAGCAGCGTGCGAGAATTCTTGAACGGGTCACCGATCTGTTCGCGGTCGGCTCGCGCGGCTATTCCAGCGAGCAGGTGGCGCTGTTCGACGACGTGCTGCAGGGACTTTGCGCCGATATCGAAGTGAAGGCGCGGGCGCGCCTCGCCCACCGGATTGCCCGTATCAACAACAGTCCGCCCAAGCTCGTTCGGGCGCTGGCCTTTGATGACGCTATCGAGGTGGCCGAGCCGGTGCTGATGCACTCGCAGCAGCTCACCGATGCCGACCTGGTCGAGAACGCGACCACCAAGAGCCAGAAACATCTCTTCGCCATCGCCCATCGCCTGACGCTGAGCGAGTCGATCACCGACGTCCTCGTCGAGCGCGGCGACCGCCGCGTGGTCAACAGGGTGGCCATCAACCGAGGCGCGCGTTTCTCGCCGGCCGGCTACGGCACCCTCACGATACGCGCGCGCGACGACGAACAGTTGTCGCTGGCTCTCGTCCAGCGCGTCGACCTTCCCCGCCAATATTTCCTGAAGCTGCTCGAAACCGCCTCCGCTTCGGTGCGCCAGGCGCTCGAGGCCACCAATCCGCAGGCTGCGGCCGAAATCCGCGCCACTATCGACGACGTGGCAACCGCCATGCAGCACGAGGTGCGCAAGACCTCGGACCAGTACGCCAGCACCATGCGCGACGCCAAGCGCAGCTTCAACACCAGTGCGTTCACCGAAGCCAATATTCAGGACCCCGCCCACGGGCAGGAATTCGATCGCACGGTCGCCGCGCTGTCGAAACTCGGCGGTTTCCCGGTCGATTTGGTCGAGCGCGCATTGCTTGACAAAGGCGACGACCTGATTCTGATCCTGGCCAAGGCGGCCGATTGCTCCTGGGCGACCGTCAAGGAACTGCTGCAGATGTATGTCGCCGAACGCAATCTCACGTCCGACGATCTCGCGCGCGCTTCCAAGCGCTATGAAAAACTGACCCAGGAAACGGCGCGCGATATCATCAACTTCTACGAGCGGCGGATAAAGCATCGGGCGCACAGAAATACGCCGCACCGGAAGAACTAGCCGCCCGGAACTACCGTCGGTAGTCCGCAAAAACGCTGGCATCGCGCGCCGCGCGCGAGCACCATCAGGGCCGATCCGCCGTTTCGCGAGCCCTCGCGCCCGCTTTCGCCGGCACTTTCAGTCAAAAACCCACGGTAATGAGAGTCTCACCGGCGCGCCCTTCGAAGCGTCGCGCTGCGGCGCCGAGGAATATACTGATTTTGTTGATATTTCCCGACAGTTAGGGCTGGCGGAAAAGTTGGTTGCGGGGGTAGGATTTGAACCTACGACCTTCAGGTTATGAGCTTAAGCCGCCGATACAGCACCAGTATGACTTCGGTATAATTAGATCTAATCCGCTCGTTACAACGAGCAGATAAATCAAACATACCAAATCGGTCCGTTCCATCATCAAGCGGCGATAACGGGCACTAAGTTCGAGCCTCAGAACCCCTTGGTTCGAGCCTTAAAACCTGGTGTATGCAGTCTCTGCCAATCAGACACTGCCGCCCAAATTCCCTGCTAGGGCGCGTTCTCATAAATTCGGTTCACGTCCGCCTCACGCCGAAAGCGACAGAAGTCGTGCGGCGATGCAGCATGTCGAAATGGGCCGATTCTGTTGAAAAAGTCTGTGCATCGGCACGGTCAAAAATTTTTGGCCTCGTAAACGCAGTTTTCAAATTTAGATGCGGGGGACCTCATCTTTTGATGGTGCGCGCTCGTAGCGATCTCTAAATGGTTTTACAGCACCAATTTGGGTCGATCGAAGACTTCGGTGACGTTTCGCTGGTTTTGTCGCGAGCCTGATCTTCGGACTTTTTCAACAGTATCGGCCACTAGCAGACATAGAGCGCCTGAATCCTCGTCCGCTCTAATTTGCGGGGTGGGTTTAATCATGCGCGCTTGGGAGCGAGCACGCGCAAGCGTGAATACCGCGCGGTCGCAGAAGTCCGGCTCCAGCGGTACAACGCGAGCGCGAACACGATCAGAAGATTGACGACACCGGCAGCAGCCGCGTTCCCGTACGAGAGAACATAGGTCCCGTTCAGATCATAGAAAAAGCCGGCCTGGTAACTGCCGATTCCCATGCCGATCCACGCTGTGGTCGACACGGTCGCCATCGCCGTGCCAGAGAGCCGCATCGGCGCCGCCTCGCGCGCGCAAATCAGTAGGCAGGTCATCACATCAGCAAATCCAAATCCGAACAGGATCGACAGTGTGAACAACGTTGCGACGTTGCTCGTCTGCGTAAACCAAAACACGACGGCGGTTTGCGCAAAGCATGAGAGCGCGTAGGCGGTCAGGCCGCCGACCCGATCGGCCAACCATCCAAAGAACAGCCGCCCAAACACCGCGGCGATCATTGCCGAAAAGAGAAACCCCGCTGCCGTTTGCGCGCTGCAGCCGGCAGCAATACCGAGGGGCACGAGATGCACCAGGGGAACGGCCATGCAGATGCAGCAGAACACGCTCGCGAACGCGAGCCACGGAATGCTGATCCTTTGCGGTATGCCCCACAGGTTCGCATTGGAGGGCTGCTTGTCCGGCGCAGTAATCCCGGCCTCCGCCGGCACCCAAAGCATCAGGACGAGCGGCAGAAGAATCACGAGGTAGGCGATGCCGAGCCATACAGCCGCATCACGCCAGCTGGCCTGCGTGATGATCAGGCCGGCGACATAGGGGACCGCACCCTGTCCGAGCGCGCCGCCCGCCGTGACGATCCCGATGGCGAGACCTTTCCGAGTGCTGAACCAGCGTCCCGTCAGCGCAACCATTGGCGTGAACAGGGTCGCAAATCCGAACGCGCCCATCAGGAACGACACGAGGTAAAGTGACCAGAGCTCGCTCTGCCAGCGCATCGCGATCAATCCTGCCGACAGTGCTATCGCGCCGAGCACGCCGATGCGCTTCGGGCTGACCAAGTCCGACAAGCCGCCCCACAAAATCCCGCCGGCGCCCGCGCCAATTGCGTTCATCGTATAGGCCATGGACGTGTCCGCGCGCAGCCAGCCGAACTCGTCCTCGAAAGGCTTCGCGAAGACCGAGATGACGATGTTCGCGCCAAAACCCATAGCGAGGCATACCGTCGCGATGGCAACGATGAACCATGCGTAGAGTGGCTCGCTCGTCTGCGGCGCGCGGTTAATGACGACGTTAGTGCTGGACATTGCAAAGTCCGTTTCAGAAGTGGGGGTGTCGGAATGCAGATCAGAAGTTCTCATGCGAGATGGGTGAAAGGCCGCCTTTGCGCGCGCAGCCCCACTCGTCGCATAAGAAGGCGCGATCGCCCTCGCACGGCGCTCCGGTGATAGAACACCGGATCCTCATCCCGTGCGCAGCCGGGCCGATGATCGCGAACGACACGCCGGCCGAGTCGCTGTCTTGCTTTTCGACTACGGGCTCGTGGCACTGGCTTTCCACCTCGATGAGGTCGCCGTAGCGGTTGAGCACCGCGAAAGCCTGCCCGCGCCGAGTCTCATATAGCGCCTGCAAAAAACGCCGCATAAACCTGCCCACGATGCGACCAAGCGCGCGCGTAACGTTTGAAAACGACGTATTTGCGTCGTCCGCGCCGAAACGCCGGTAGGCTCCGACCGAGAAATCCTGGCTAGTCCGCGCCGTTTGAATCCTGAACATGCTGAGCTCCTATCGCTCGCATGATTGATCACTGTCGACGGGATCTGGAAATCAGCCGGAAGTACCTGCGCATTTTCGTAACGCAAGCCGCAGCAGCCGAAGCAATGGGCTGAAAACAAAAGCGAAAGAATCGCGGCCCATAGGGAATATCTGTTTGCGCCAACCGATACTTAAGTACCAGGCAGCGGCGTCGGGCCTGTAACGCGGCGAATCATTGCACGATTTCGTCCGCAGCGATGAGCAGAGATTGCGGCACGGTTAGCCCCATCGACTTGGCCGTCACCAGATTGATCCCGAACTCGAACGCAGTCGGTCCCTGCACCGGCAAATCACCAGCCTTCTCGCCTTTCAAGATCCGGTCCACATAGGTGGCGGCGCGCCTAAACTGGTCGGCGGCATCGAAGCCATAGGCCATCAGCGCCCCGTCGCGCACATAGAAGCGGAACGGAAAGATCGCCGGTACGCGGCTCTCGTTGACAATCGAAATAATGCGCTTGCGATTGACCGTGTTCACTGGGCTCGGGCTGACGATGAGGCCCGGCTGCTCCTGCTTCGATACGACCTCGAGCGCGCGCTCGATCTCAGCGAGGCTGCTTGCAAAAGCCGGGTGCGGAATGATCCCCTGTTTTGGCGCGGCGCTCTTGATTTCGAGCCAGAGCGAATTGAACGCAGTAAATTTCGGGTCAAGCAGCACGCTGACGTTCTTCAGATCGGGCGACATCCGGCTCAAGAGTTGCAACCATTTTCCCGCGATCTCCGGTTCGAACGTGCTGAAGCCGGTGACGTTCGAGCCGGGTCGCGACAGATTCGGCACGTAGCCTGCGCCCACCGGATCGCTCACCACGACGAACACGACCGGAATGCTCGTGCGCAGCGCGCGCAGCGCATCCATGCCAGGCGTGCCGTTTACGACAATGACATCGACCTCATTGTCAACGTACTTCTTGGCCGCTGCTTGAGCCCGCTGAAAATTGCCGCTGTACCAGTCGACGTCGACCGTGACGTTCTTCCCGAGCGCCCAGCCCGTTTTCTCAAGCGAGCGGACGAATGACTTAAACCGCTCCTGGCCTTCCGGATCGGTTTCAGCAATAGCGATCATCAGTCCGATGCGCCTCGGCCGGGCGCCCGATATCTGCGCAACAGCCAAACGTGGGGCGGAAACTACGGCCGCTCCCGCCGATAGGATAAGCTGGCGTCGGTCCAAGGTGCACTCCATAATGCAAACCGCGCGGAGGAGCCTTACGCTCCGCACTTTACGGCAAGGCGCGATAGAGCACCATCGTCGCACGCGAGCCCATTTGTCGCATATAGTACACTTCGATGCTCCGGGACGATCGCGGGGCGGTCAACGGCGAAACGCTAAACTCGCGTGGCTATGAACCATTCAGAACAGCCCAACGTCGACGCGAGCAGTAGAGCGCTGGCGAAAGGCACGCTATTCTGGAAATACGTGCTTCTGTTCGTCGTTGTGATGAGCGCGGCGCTCGTCACAAATAGCCTCATCGATGTCTGGTTTATCTATCGAGAGCACCGTGCGGTGCTCATTCGCGCGCAGAAGGAGCAGGCCAATTCGGCGGCCGAGAAGATATCGAACTTCATCACCGATATCGAAGCGCAGCTTGGCTGGACCACGCACCTCTCTTGGGCCACCACGTCGATGGAGCAGCGCGAGCTCGATGCGATCAGACTCCTCCGCCAGGTGCCGGCGATCACGGAGCTTGCGCTCTGGGACGACAAAGGCCGCGAGCAATTGCACGTCTCACGTCAGGCCATGGACCGCGTCGGCGGCAACGTGGATTTTTCGTCGGACGAGCGTTTTACCTCGGCGATCGCCAACAAGGTGTATTACGGCCCGGTTACTTTTCGGAACGGCAGTGAGCCGTTCATGACGATTGCTGCCGCGGGCGCACGCCGCGATTCTGGCGTCAGCGTCGCCGACGTCAACTTGACGCATATCTGGGACGTCGTGACGCAAATCCGGGTGGGCAAGTCCGGCAAGGCTTATGTCGTTGACGGCGACGGGCGGCTCATTGCGCATCCCGACATCAGTCTCGTCCTGCGCAACACCGATCTCTCGCCGCTCACTCAAGTGCGGTCGGCGAAAACCTACGAACGAGCCGGAAGTGATCCCGAGCTCGCCCGTAGGGCGTTCGATATCTCCGGCCGGCCCGTCCTCACCGCATATGCGAAAGCCGAGCCGCTCAACTGGTTCGTATTCGTCGAGCTTCCCGAGGAGGAAGCGAATCAGCCGCTCTACGCCGCTATTCAGCGCTCCTCGCTCATCGTGATCGGCGGGCTGATCTTGGCGCTGTTTGCCGCATTGGCGCTGGCGCGCCGGATCGTCGTTCCAATCCGGCTTCTGACCGCCGGCGCGGCCCGCATCGGCGCGGGGAAGCTCGAACACCGCATCCACATAACAACAGGAGACGAGCTGGAGACGCTCGGCCGGCAGGTCAACGACATGGCGTCCAAGCTGCAGGGCTCATACGCAACGCTCGAGCGTAAGGTCGAGGAGCGCACGCAACAATTACAGATCGCCAATCAGTCGAAATCGCGCTTCCTCGCCGCTGCTAGCCACGATTTGCGGCAGCCTTTGCATGCCCTCAACCTATTTGTCGCACAATTGCGCACGGAGACGAACCCGGGCGAAAGGAAGAGGCTCGCCGCGCGCATCGATGCGGCCGTCGCCAACATGAACGAGCTGTTCAACGCGCTGCTCGACATCTCGAAGCTAGACGCCGGCGCGCTGAGCGCAAGCATCTCGGAATTCCCGGTAAACAGCGTGCTCAAGCGCATCGAAAGTGTCTTCGCCGCCGCCGCACGCGAGAAGGGACTGCGGCTGCGCATAGTTCCGTGCAGCGCCTGGATCAGGAGCGACGCCATCCTGCTCGAGCGCATCCTGCTCAACCTCGTGTCCAATGCGATCCGTTACACAAACGCGGGTGGCATCGTGCTGGGTTGCCGGCGCGTCGGCGACCAATTGAGGATCGAGGTCTGCGATACGGGCATCGGTATTCGGGAGGATCAGCGACGAAGTATATTCGGGGAATTCTACCAGATACCAACGCTCGACCGGGCCAGCCGCGAGGGTCTGGGCCTTGGTCTCGCGATCGTCGAACGGCTATGCAATCTGCTCAGGCACTCGGTCGGTATCACCAGCACGCTTGGCAAAGGCTCGCGCTTTACTGTCACCGTCCCGATGGCACCCAAACGCGTTAGCTTCCAGAAGGCTGCGGCTGCGGCCATCAGCCAGTTCGATTCGCTCGTTGGCAAACTGATCGTCGTAGTCGACGACGACGCCCTGGTGCTGGACAGCACCGGCGGTTTGCTCCGGAGCTGGGGATGCCGTGTGATCACAGCCCAGTCGGATAAGGATGCGGTGACGCAGATCGATCAGCGGCCAGATCTAATCATCTCGGACTATCGCCTGAAGAACGCGCGCACCGGCATAGATGCCATCGCGCAGTTGCGCAAGGCGTTCGGGACGGAGATTCCGGCGTTCCTGATCAGTGGCGACATCCTGCCCGAGCGGCTGCAGGATGCGCAAAAACATGGATACCAGCTGCTTCACAAGCCGCTCGCGCCGATGGCCCTGCGCGCCGTCATTTCGAAGCTTCTGCAAGGCGCGCCATAGCCGCGCGATCAGCCCGCCGCTTTCGGCAGCTCCCAATTCAGTTTCGCCGCGGCCAGAGCGGCCTCGGTCCGGTTCACGGCACCGAGCGCTTTGAGAATGGCCGAAACGTGGTTCTTGACCGTAGGCTCGGCGAGATCAAGCATACGGCAGATCAGCTTGTTGCTTTTGCCCTGCATCATGAGCGCAAGCACTTCGATTTGCCTCGGCGTGAGCCCAAGGTCGAAGGGCGAGCGCCGATCATCTGAAGACGCGAGCGCATTCACCGGCTGGGTGTCGATCAATATCTCAGGCGGAATATAAATTCCGCCGGCAAGAATAAGCCTGAGCGCATTGACCAGCACGTCGCGTGATGCCGACTTGGGGATGAAGCCGAGCGCCCCTTTGGCGAGAGCCGTGGCGATGCTCTCGCGATCGTTCGAGCCCGAAAGCATCACGACTGATGTTGCCGGGTAAAGTTCCCGCAACTCTTCCAGAGCTTCGAACCCGTTTCGGTCAGGAAGGCCAAGATCGAGCATCACGAGCGCCACGTCCGCGTGTTGCTGCATCAACGACATGCCAGCGGTACATGTGGACGCCTCGATGACGGCAGCGTCCGGCTGCAGCTCGGCGATCACGCCGCGCATCGCCTCACGGACGAGGGCGTGATCGTCGAGAAGCAAAACTTTCATTGAGCGTTATGCCCGACAAAACGCGAAGCCAACCAGCGGCTTCAGCGACCGCTGCAGAGATGCCAACTGCTGGACAAGTATACAAGAAAAACGCGGCCAGTACGTAAGTACTGAACGATAGCCCTGATGTCGCACCGACATTTCCATTTGTGTTCAGCCACTTACAGCGCACGCGGCCTTCGAAGCAGGAAGCCTCGGCAGTACTTCCGCGTGATTCAATGTTGCGCTGAAGACCTCTAAATCCACCTGCAACGAGGCACCGCCTCACTCGGCATATCAATCCGGCCGATCGCGACCGTGCGCATTGGAAAACGCATTGAGCACATACGCCTGATGGAGGCGAACATGAGTACGATTTTCGACCATGCGACCGGCTTGCGTGGATTGGCCGGAAGCGACGCCGTCCGGATCGGCCACCTTATCCGGCGATCCTGGCAGACGTTCCAGAATTGGCGGATCGAGCGGGCCGCAATCGCCCAGTTTTCATCAATGAGCGACCGCGAGCTTAAGGACATCGGGCTCGATCGATCCGAGATCGGTTTCGCCGTGAAAGGGAAGCTGACGCACAACCACCGCGCGTCCTGAACGCAACGGGAAAGAAAGAATATCAATGATGCATACGCCATTTCACAAACCAGCTACGAACGGCCGTACCCGAGTCATTGCATTGCATTGCTCGGGCGCCGCTGGGAGCCAGTGGGCTCACTTCGCTGCGGCCACCGGCGACAACTATGAGGTGCTGACACCCGAGCACTATGGCTCCGACGGCTCCGGACCGTGGACGGGAGAGCATGCGTTTACGATTGCCGACGAGGCCGCAAGGACCCTCGACCTGATCGACAACAGCAACGGACGCGTTCATCTCATCGGCCATTCCTATGGCGGCGGCGTTGCGCTGCACGCCGCTTTTGCGCGGCCACACAGGATCGCAAGCATGGCGCTGTATGAGCCATCGGCATTCCATCTGTTGCGTCAACTGGGCGAACTGGGCCGCCGAGGATTCGCCGAAATAACCGATGTCGCGCAACGATTTTCCGAAAGCGTGATCACCGGCGACTATCGCGGGGCCGTTGCTCGCTTTGTCGATTACTGGAACGGCACGGGCGCATGGGACGCAATGCGCGCAGGCTCTAAGAAGAGTCTGATCCGTTGGGCGCCCAAGGGGCCGCTCGATTTCAGGGCGCTTATAGAAGACGAAACTCCGGTGAGCACGTACGAACGGCTACGCTTTCCGGTCTTGATCATCCGCGGCCAATACGCGCCGCTACCGACTCGCGTGATTGCGGAAGCACTCGGCGATCTGCTGCCGTTCAGCCAGACGGTAGAGGTCGAGGGCGCCGGGCACATGGGTCCGCTCACGCATCCCACGGCCGTGTCGGCATTGCTGATGCAGCACATTGCAGCAGCAGACGCCGCCGACATCCGCCCGCACCGCATCGCGTCAAACCGGTACGCCGTCTTTAGTGCCAAGGCGTCCTGGTGCCCATCGTGACTGAATTCGTACTGACGACCGGAGTCGATCAAATTTCAAATATGCCAACCAGAGGTCAACGACCATGACAGTGAAGAGCAACAATCCGGAAACGATGGTACTGCACGCCGGACCACGCAGCGACCCTGGAAGCAACGCCGTGGCGGTGCCGATCTTTCAGACCGCCGCCTATCAATTCCGCAACACCGAGCACGCGGGCAACCTGTTCGCGCTGAAGGATTTCGGCAACATCTATTCGCGCATCATGAACCCGACCTGCGATGCGCTCGAGCAGAAGATGGCCGCGCTCGAAGGCGGCGTGGCGGCCCTGGCTGTCAGCTCCGGGCAGGCCGCGTCGACGCTCGCGATCCAAAACCTGTGTCGACCCGGCGACAACATTGTGAGCTCGACCGATCTCTACGGCGGCACCTGGAATCTATTCGCAAACACGCTGCCGTCGATGGGCGTCACAGTCCGCTTCGTCGACCCGAAGGACCCGCAGGCGTTCGGGCACGCCACCGACGATCGCACGCGCGCCTATTACGCCGAAACGCTGCCCAATCCAAAGCTCACAGTCTTTCCGATCGGCGAAGTCGCCGCGATCGGACGCGAGCTCGGCGTGCCGCTGATCATCGACAACACGGCCGCGCCGTTGATATGCCGGCCGTTCGATCACGGCGCGGCGATCATCGTGCACTCGACGACGAAGTATATCGGCGGTCACGGGACATCAATCGGCGGCATCGTCGTCGACGGAGGCAATTTCGACTGGGCCGCGCACAAGGAGCGCTTCACAACGCTCAACAACCCCGATCCCAGTTATCACGGCGCGGTATGGACCGAGGCAGTGAAGCCGCTTGGTCCGATCGCCTACATCATTCGCATGAGGGTGGTCCTACTGCGCGACCTCGGCTCGAGCATGAGCCCCTTCAACGCCTTCCAGTTCATCCAGGGACTCGAAACGCTCCCGCTGCGGATGCGCGAGCATTGCCGCAACGCTGGAGAAGTGGCGCTGCATCTGCAACGCCATCCCGCCGTGACGCGCGTCATCTATGCGGGCCTACATGATGATCCGGAGCAGCGGCGCCGCGCCACCAATTATCTCAAGGGCTACGGCGGCCTCGTCGGATTCGAGCTCAAGGGCGGTAGTGACGCCGGCAGGCGCTTCATCGATGCGCTGAAGCTCTTCTACCACGTCGCCAATATCGGCGATACCCGGTCGCTCGCGATCCATCCGGCCACCACCACGCACTCGCAATTGAGCCCGGCCGACCAGATGGCGAGCGGTGTTTCACCCGGCTATGTTCGTCTTTCGGTCGGCATCGAGCACATCGACGACATTCTTGCCGATCTCGATCAAGCCTTAGCAGCAGCGATAGAGAATGTGACATCTAAGAAAGCGCGCGCCGCTTAGCAGCACGTCAAAGCGAAGGGCCAGCCGTTGGTGCAAGGCAGCCCGATGCAGCGCCAACAAGGAGTAGCCATGCCGATTATCTTACCCGATACGCTTCCTTCGGCGGCACTGCTGCGCCACGAGGATGTCGACATCGTGCGGAAACCACGGTTGCGCCATCCGACAGTACGGGTCGGGCTGCTCAATTTGATGCCGGACAAAATCCGCACGGAAATGCAGTTCGCACGATTGCTCGGAGCCTCTGATCATCAGGTCGAGCTCGTGCTCGCAGTGCCGGCAGGCTATCCGTCCCGGCACGAAGATACGCGCATGTACGCGCGTTGGAGTAGCAAATCTCCACCACCCGATCTTGACGGCTTGATAGTTACTGGCGCGCCGCTTGAGCATCTAGCATTTGAAGACGTCACCTATTGGCGAAATCTTGTCTGGCTTTTTGACTGGGCCACAAAGAACTCGTGCAAAACATTTTGCATCTGCTGGGCGTCGTTTGCCGCACTCTGTTTGCGGCACAACGTACGCGCTCAACTTCTGCCATACAAAATTTCGGGTATTTTCAAGCAGCATGTCCTGGAAGCTAAGCATCCATTGATGCTGGGATTCCCAGCAAAATTTCCTTGCCCGGTCTCACGGTATTCCGAGATTCATCCGCAGGACGTACCTTGGAGCAAGAACCTCACCTGCCTTGTATATTCACTTGAGAGCGGCCTTTGTCTTATTTCCAATGCTGACCACAATGCAATTTACATGTTTAATCACCTTGAATACGAGGCCGAGACACTGAAGCGTGAGTATCTTCGTGACCGCGATTGCCGGGCAGGAATCAATGTTCCCAAAAGTTATTTCCCCAACGGCGATTTGTCCAAGATCCCACCTGATAACTGGCGTGGTGCCGCTGAGAAATTATTCGCAAACTGGTTGGCGACCCTGACAATCGGCGCTCATCCGACAGTACAGCTCACTCGGTCTGCGGCATGAGGTTAGAAGATCCGTATGGCAAAGGTCTTTCAGTCAATCAGCAATTTTCTAAGGCTCCGACCGATTTGCGGCATAGGTCGGCAGCAGCACCTAACAAGAGTGGATAAGCCGTTCCTGCCGAACAGGACGCGCGGCGTTCCGCGCGTGAACGACCGACGTGTGCTCAATGGTATCTTTTGGGTTTTGCGGTCAGGCGCACCATGGCGCGATCTGCCGGAGACGTTTGGCCCCTATACGACCTGTTACAATCGCTTCGTTCGATGGGGGCGGGCCGGCATCTGGGACCAAATCATGGATGCATTGGCTGCAATGCATGATGCGGCGGTGCAGATGATCGATACCTCTATCGTGCGAGTCCACCAGCACGGAGCCTGCATCGCTGGCAATAGTCAGCAACACATTGGCCGCTCGCGTGGCGGTCTGACAACCAAGATTCATGCCGTCATGGATACCAATGGCCTGCCGGTAGAAAAGAACAGGGAATTTTCTCGAGTCTAACACTCGGGCGCGATTCTGAGCTCTAACAAGTGAGCGAGTTCAGAGCTTTCCAGCCCAATGCCCAATGTTTTTCAAATAACAGGGAATTACAATTTAGGAACAGCGAATTTCTGATCGACCTCTCAGCTCTGCGCCGCTTTTTACCTTTCCTGCCACTACTTCAGGACCCACTGTGGAATCGCTGTCGTTACGCTCGGCCCACAAATCGATTACGCGCAGGCCTTCAGGCGGTAAAGATATCCCATACTGTCTTGCACATGGACTGACCGAAAGAAAGCGAGCGTCAATCGGACGATGTAACATATGCGCTCGATCGCTTGCGCCCAGACGCAATCATCTGAGTGTTAGGCAGCTTCGTGTAAATCGGCGGGTGAAGCGGCGTTGCCGCGGCGGATAGCCGCTTCAGCGCAGCTGTACGGTAGGCAGCGTTCGGCGCACCATAGCCATCGTAGCCGCCGCGCCGCTCGATGATCTCAAAAAAGAAGCCGTCGCCATAGGGACGGGAATAAAGTTGCAGATATGTACCACCCCGTTCATCCCGATCATAAAGCACATTAGTCGACCGCAGTCGTGCGACCATCTCAGGCTGTAGCTCAAATTCAGTAGCGATCTCGGTGTAGTAATTCTTCGGGATCGGTAAGCTCTCAAAGCCGTTCTCGGCAAGTCTTTCGGCCGTAACCATGATGTCATCGGTGGCAAATGCTAAGTGTTGCACTGACGAACCATAACTGTCGGATACGAAGCGACCGGCAAATGTGCGATGCGTATCCACCCCGTTCAGCGTAATGCGTAGTGCGCCATCGTCGCTCTGCAGCGCGCGGGATTGCACAATGCCGCCAGGATCAGTGACATTCACTTCGGGCGCCTTTCCAATGTCAAATATGGCGGTGTAGAACAGTGTCCAACTCAACAACTCGTCCTGGCTCATCACCTGGGCCACGTGATCAATGCGTGTCAACCCCACTGGCCTTACCTGCGGATCCGGCGCCAGAGGATGAAACTCGGTCTTCCAAACGTCAGAGAGTTCAGATTTACGATCGAGGAAGTGCAGCACGGAACCGCCGACGCCGCGCACGGCAGGAATTGCCAATTCACCCGCTCCGTGCTGTTGCGAAAAATAATTCGCTCCGAACACAACAGCGCGACGGGCGGCTTCTTTTGCATTGTCTACCATTAACCCGATGTCGCAAACACTGGTCCCGTGCATAATATAAGCCGAGTGTGCATAGCCACGCCGCTCGCAATTGATAACAATGTTGATAGCCTCCTGACGCCAGAGCGTAACAGCTTTCGACACATGCTGCGCGACTTGACCGAAGCCCAAACAGCGCAATGTTCGGCCGAGGACCTCGGCCTCGGGAGGACTGGCGGTAAACTCGACAAACTCGACACCTTCTACACGCGCTCTAGCTGGCACCTGTGCACGATTTAGCCAAGTCGAGGACTCGGCACGCCCAGCACGATCGGCCAAATCCATTAATGCGCGATAGGCGTCACGAGTCGCTCTCCGAGCGCTCCCGCGGTTGATGGTGTTTCCAGTTTCAACGCTGCAATATTCGGCGTAGCCGGTCGCTGCGACCGCACGCAAAAAATCCACCAACGACAGATCGCCCTCGCCGGGAAGAGCGCGGAAATGAAGTGACTTGTACTTGATATCCATGTTGATGTTCGGCGCATCGGCCACCTGGACATGGAATATCCGGTCACTAGGGATTGCGCGGATGTTTTCCGGTGATAGCCCTCGCGCCAAAATATGGAAGCTATCGAGCACCAGCCCGACGGCCGGATGCGCCGCTCGGCGTACCACCTCCCAAGCATCACGATAATCGGATATGTGGCGGCCCCAAGCCCTCGCTTCGTAACCCACTCTCAATCCGCGAGCCTCCGCCCGCTTGCCGATTTCCGCAAAGTCGTCGGCCATCCGATCTACCCCGCCCACAGCCGCGGGGTGAGCAGTAGAACCGATCAGCATCAAACTGGTACCCAGTTCAGCCATATGATCGAATCGGCGTTCGATCCGGTCGAAGGCCTTGTTGCGGAAGGGTTCTGGCATGCCTTCGAAATCCAAAACCGGATCTAAGAGAACGATGTCGAGCCCATGGTCGCGCACGATGCGACCGATCTCTACCGGCGTGCCGCCGTGGGCCAGGAAATCCTGCTCGCAGATCTCAATTCCGCTGAAGCCGGCAGCGGCAGCCGCGGTAAGTTTGTCGGCGAATTCGCCGGCAATCGACAGGGTGGCGATAGCGGTTTTCATGGCGTACATCTCCGAAAAGAACGCTCGCACCAGTGAAACGTCGCGAGTTCCTTAGATTAGTCGGTCGATCCTACGATCTCTGAGGGTCTGGCTTCGGCTGCTGTACGTTCGAAAACCAAGCGAGCAGCCTCGATGCAATTGCGCGCATGCTGCTCGGGGCCAAACTCCGCCAAGCGGCGCGCATGGGGCAGTTCGATGGACAACGGCAGATCGGGGAACAGATAGTTGACCGCCCAGAAATCAATCGCGCCTTCGCCGGGATAGAGGCGCGCGTCGCGGGCAGTTCGGATCATGTCTTCCCGCGTATACGCGAGGTCTTCGGCGTCGCAAACATGGAGGAAGTTGATCCATTCCGGCGGCACGCGCTCTAGGGCCAGAAGTGGGGTTTTGTTGAAGTGCATATACAGCGTATCAACCAGCACACCCTGGTTGCGTCGCCTGGTACGTTCGAGGATATCGATCACCTCCTCAAGCGTAGTTAGACGCGAGAAAGTCGGAAATTCCAGATTGACAGTCAATCCGAAGGGCGCCGCTAGTTCGCAGATTTCGGCAAACGTCTCGACGATATACTTGCGATCGTTACGCACATCAGTCCAAGCCGAACAAATTGCATTGCGCGCACCGAGCTCAGCCCCAGCCTCGAAAGCGGGCAGGAACTGCTTGGGGCTGAGCCCACGCAAAACGCGCATCAACTCGATGTCGAGACACGCGAGTCCTGTATCGGCCAAAGCCCGCTTCGCTTCCCGGATCACCTGCGGCGACGTGGGATCGATATCCGGCTCGCCCGGGACACCGAGATGGAAGAGCCGGTAGCTTACATAGTTATAGCCAGTGCGGGCGGCGATGTAGGTCTGCTCCGGCGGGGTAGCGCCCGGAACAGTCAGATACGCGAGCGAGTAGGCGTGGCCCATTTTAAAGTCTCCTACGCGGGTCGATTGCCGAACCTTTCACTGCCGGCGATCGATACGCGCAACTCTACGAAGTTCGTCTGCAGTCGTAGTTGGGAAACCGAAGAATTCAAGATAAGCTGGGATTTGTTCAAACAACATATCGGTACCGATTTGAATCGTGCAGCCGCGAGCGCGCGCTGCCGCCAAGAACGGAGTGATTTCTTGCTTCATGACAACTTCACCAACCAAAGTTGTCGGATCGAGCCGGGAGACGTCCATCGGCAACGCGTCGCCCTCGTTCATACCAAGCGGCGTTGCATTAACGACCAGATCGTGGACGCTTGGGTCGTTCGATCCTGTCGTGACTTTCAGATCTGGGTAGTTGTCTCTCAAACGCTTTGACAACGCGGCCATAGCCTCAAAATTTTGATCAAAAATCGAAATTTCTGCGACGCCCGCTTTGGCAAGGGAAGCTGCAATCGCCGAACCGACTCCACCGGTACCGACGACCAGCGTGCGCGCACCCAGCAATTCGCGGCCTTTTCGTAAGACCCCTCGGACGAACCCCTCACCGTCAAAAATGTCGCCGACAAGTTTACCATTGGCGTCCAACTTTACGGCATTACAAGAGCCGGCAACCTTGGCTGTAGAGCTGATTTCATCAACCAGACCAACGACCGCAACTTTATGCGGCATCGTGATCAACGCACCACGGATATTAGTCAAGCGGAACAGCAGTTTAAGGAATTGCGGAAAATCCTCACGTCGTGATCCCATTGGGACCACGACAGCGTCAATGCCGGCTTGCTCGAAATATGGATTGTAGATCATTGGCGCAATGAATCCGTCGGTGGGAACACCGATATGCGCAATAAGCTGGGTCGTACCACGAATCATTTGGGGCAAAGTTCACTTTCGATGATGACTTCAGCCAATCTGCCGCAATAACAATCCTTTTAATCAAACAAACTAGGCAGCGAGCGACGCTCCGATGTGGGCCATTCGACTTGGCAGCTTTCGACCTAGCATCGTCTCAAGTTCAAGCGTAAGCGTCCGCAGCTTCTTCCAATCTATACCGGTCTGCACACCCATTTCTTCGAGCGCATAGACCGCATCTTCCGTGGCGATATTGCCGCTCGCTGCCGGGATGAATGGACAGCCGCCCAGTCCGCCAATCGCCGCATCGTAAATAGTGGCGCCCGCCTGTAACCCGGCAAACATGTTTGCGAGGCCGAGGCCACGCGTATCGTGGAGATGGAGCGAAATCTTCGTGTCGGACCGTACTACTGCGCGCACAGCTTCGACTGCCTCATAGACTTGCTTGGGATTGCCCAAACCTGCCGTGTCAGCAATGTTAATCTCGTGCACGCCAATGCGGCTATAGAGCTTAGCGATTTCAACGACGCGCGCTAACGGCACGACGCCTTCATAGCCGCATCCCAACGCTGACTGAATACCAGCACGAACCGTAATGCCCTCGCCAAGTGCGCGCTCTAGGGTCGGCGTAATCGCCGCGATCGCTTCGCTAACGGACTTATTCGTGTTCTTACGGCTATGCGTCTCGCTAGCTGAAACAGAGATTGACAAATGTCTAACCTTCGCCGCAAGCGCTCTGTCAAGCCCGGTCATATTGAGGATCAGCGCAGAATAGACCACTCCTTCAATGGGTTTGAGAGCGGCGAACACTTCATCGGTGTTAGCCATTTGCGGTACCCATTTCGGGCTGACGAAAGACCCGACCTGTATCCGGGTAACACCGGCAGTAGTAAGCCCATCAATTATATGGAGCTTTTCTGCAACAGAAAATTCGCGCTTTTCATTCTGCAGTCCATCGCGTAGCGCTTCATCTTCAATCAGCACTTGCGAGACCAAATTCAAGATAGCACCTCATTTTAAAGACCGATTACGGCCAACCCTCCTGGCACTTTCTTAATTCGTGCTGATATGTGAAATTTTTTTCCCCGGCGAATAAATATCGAGAATGTTCCAATGACCCGCAGTGGGCGTTGGATTGTTGCGCATCGCGACGTCAATTAGAGCGGGCTTGCCTGATTTAATTGCACTAATTAGTGCAGACTTGAATTCTGACGCTTTTCGGATTCGAACGCCGTCAACACCGTAAGCCCGGGCGATAGCGGCGTAGTCTGGCATGAACTCTGATCCCGTGACCGGGAAGGTGGTGCCATGCGTTAGTCCGAAATGAGCTTTTTGTAGGCCGGCGATGGTACCAAACGCATTATTGTTCATCACCACCCAAACTACTGCCAAATTTTCCTCGGCAGCGGTAGCAAGCGCCGCCGGATTCTGGCCAAACCCGCCATCGCCCACCAACGATACGACGACACGGTCAGGCGCTGCGATCTTAGCGCCGATCGCAGCTGGGGGACCAAATCCCATCGTAGCGTAGCCGCCAGGCGTCAGAATGCTACCCGGAGTGTATATCGGGAACTGTTGACCAACCCCGTTCTTGTTCCAACCAACATCGGTAATGATGATGGCGTCGCGCGGAAGTATCTCGCGCACTTCCGCAAGAATCCGTTCCGGCATCATCGGGAAGTCGTCACTCGTTTCCATCGCGCGGTTGCCTTTTTTAAATTCGGCGCGCGTTTTAGCGATCTGGAGTTCGAGTGATTCATTGCGGCGGGGTCGGGGATATATCTCTTTGGCAACGCGGTTTAACGTTTTCAGCGCCTGTTTGAGATCAGCTACCGCCCCAATCTCCGTAGGAAAATTCCGACCGATTTCGCTAGGTTCAATATCAATGTGGATCAGTTTTGAAGGTGGGAATGCGAAAGTATACTCCGGCTCCCACGAACTACTATCGGCCTCCTTGAACCGCGTACCGAGCGCGAGAACCCAATCCGCAAGAAGGCACTTGTCGTTTATAAACTTCGTGCCCCAAAACCCAGTCATTCCCAGAACGAGCGGGTGATCGTCAGGCAGAACACCTTTGCCCATTAGACTGTGGGCAACTGGTATGGCCATATGATCGACGAACTCGCGAAGCTCATTGGCGGCGCGGGCCAGTATGATCCCTCCGCCAACATAGAGAACAGGATTTTTGGCGTTGCCAAGCGCCCGCACAATTTCGACAGCCGTATCACTATCCAAGTCGGGCTTGGCCAGCGTTTTAGTATTATGACGCAGCCGATCAAACCGCTCGACGTCGACCTCTTTTGAAAAGATGTCCATCGGCACATCGACCAACACGGGGCCCGGCTGGCCACTCTCGGCCAATTGGAATGCTTTTTCGATGATTTCAGGGAACAGCTCCGGGCTTTCCACACGCCAAGCACGCTTTACGAACGGCCGAAAGATTTCGTACTGCGCACCATCGCTGTGCAGGTTGACTTCCTGATGAGGATGCTTGCCGTAGTAATGGCTGGGAATGTCTCCGGCGATTACAACCATCGGCGTACAGTCAAGAGCTGCATTCGCTACGCCGGTCGCAGCATTGGTCAACCCCGGTCCAAGATGGGTCAGTAGCACTGATGCTTTGCCGGTAACTCGAGCATAACCATCTGCAGCGTGTGCTGCGACTTGCTCGTGGCGTACAGTCACAAAATGAATTTTGCTGTTGGCCATCGCCGATAGCACTGCGATGTTGGTATGCCCGCACAATCCAAATATGTGAGTTACGCCGCGTTGTTCCAAATATCGGACCAACTGATTTGATACGAGATCACGCATGGGACGCCTCGTTTGATTTTGTTCGCTCTTGCCGGCACTGCCAGTCAGTACTTATGCATCCTCAAGTTTCGCGTCGTAAAATGGGCCAAACAGCTCCGCATCAGACGGTTTGTCCTCCTTTATCGGAACCGATACCCACGTCGTGTTCAAATAATGTTTTAGGTGCACATTCTCGGACACAATGTTGCCGCCCCAAGTGCCGCATCCGAGACTAGAAGTCATTGGCATGCCATTATTAAACGCGCCAGCATTGGCCTTCGATTGCGGCTGACGCACCATGATGCGCGAGACCGGTGCGACAAGAGCAAGCCGATGAACATGGTCCACATCGAACGAATAGATTCCACAAGAATGCCCCTTGCCTCCAACCTCATAAATGGCACGCATCATCTTGAGCGCCTCATCGAAGTCCCGGTATTTGTACACGGCAAGCAGCGTCGTTAGCTTTTCACTGGAAAATGGGTATTGCTTGCCGATACCGTCACCATGCACAATTATAAACTTGCGATCGGCTGGAATCTCGAAACCGGCAGCCTTTGCAAGTTGTTGGGGCGCGATCGCGACTGTATCTGGCAGTCTGTGATTTTCGTCATCCCACATCACGCGACGCAACGCGGCCTTTTCCTGCTCATTTGCAAGATATCCACCCTCTTTCAGCAATTGTGTAATTAGCCCATCGAAGATGGACTCCTCGATAATGAGGTTTCCATCGGCTGAACATCCGGAGCCGAAATCTGACGTTTTTGAAAGGCGCGTATTGTGGGCTGCCTCCTCAATGTTCGCGGTCTCGTCAATGATCATCGTCGAATTGCCGGCACCAACACCGTAGGCCGGAGTGCCAGAGCCGTAGGCTGCCCGCACCATGGGCTGGCCGCCAGTCGCAATGATAAGGTCCGCGCGTGCCATTAGAGCTTGCGACATCGGAATGTTGACTTTAGTCAGACATTGCAGGATGTCCGCGGGAGCCCCTTCACGCTCAAGAGCCTCTCGCATGAGTCGCACTGTTTCAAAAGACGTTTTCTTGCTGCGCGGGTGTGGGGAAAAAATAACGACATCGCGCGCTTTGATCGCATAGATCGCGTTTCCCGCAGGAGTCAGATCCGGATTGGTCGTTGGTACAATACACGCGATAACGCCGGCCGGCTTTCCGTACTTGACGATTCCCTTCTCAGGTAACTCTTCTATAACGCCCACGCTTTTTTGACGTAATGCATCACGCAAAACGCCGCGAATTTTCATTCGCTTGCCCATACGGCTGACTTTATCGCCGAGACCCGATTCAGCGATGCCCATTTCAACGAGACGCGTAAATGTGGCCTTGTTGGCGACAGACCACGCAACCGCTTGGCAAAGGCGATCAACGCGCGCTTGGTCATAAGTCTCAATCACAGCAAGCGCTTTGCGAGCACGCTCAAATGCTTCATCGAGCTCTCGCTGCTGTTCCTCAGTGATGCTTTTTTTGACATCAGGTTTTTGCATAACATTCATGGTCGGCATCTCCCCATTCGTAAATATCGTGATCCTCCTGCCTTTGCGGCCAAGGTCCGGCGCGCGAGGCAGACGCATATGCTTTTGGGGTGGTTTTTAGGAACGCCCGCGTGCGTCGCGGCTTCAACAATCTGACCCTGCCCAATAAGGCCAAGGCCGATTTGGTCAGCGCCAATAAATCTGACGCCAGTTCTAACCATAACGAAAACTCATTCGTCGCCTTTAGGCGACACCGTTTCAAGGTTCTTACTTTCAGGGCCGTCCTCCCTATTTTGCTACCACACTGTACCTCAGTATGCAAGTACCTTGCAAACAGGGTCGTATTGGCCTAATTTTGAAAGATGATTCCCGGTTGGAGGCTGGCCGCGTGCTCGAAGCCATGAAGCAAAATGCTAAGCGCATCGCGGAACAGGATCGCGAGGTTCCTAGCCTAGCGACCCTCGCTCGAGATCGGAGGCCGCTTTTGGCCAACGTTGTTGCAGACCGGATCCGGGAGGCCATTATTTTCGGTGAACTGACACTTGGCCAATCGGTTTCCGAGGACCGGCTCGCGACGACGTTGGGAGTGAGCAGAACCCCCGTCCGCGAAGCTCTCACTGCTCTACAGTTGCAAGGCTTGGTCGAGATCGAACCGCAGCGCGGTAGTTTTGTGTTTCAGCCGACGGCACAGGACGTGGAAGAATTATGTGCGTTTCGTTCACTGCTCGAACTCGACGCACTTCGTCTTGCTTATACAAATGAACGAGAGAAAACACTCCACATGTTGCGCGGTTTAGAGGCCGATATGGAAGCCGCAGAGAAGGCTGGCAATAACCGCGCGGCGGCGCGTGCCGATGCGGCATTTCATGAAGCGTTCTTTGCGAATTGTGGAAATCGCTTTCTAGTACAGTCCTATACCATGATATCAGGACAGATCGGCGCCATGCGCTATTTTGCCCGCGAATCACAGAAGTCTCGCAGGAGACCATCCACGGAGCATCGCGCGATCATAAAAGCTCTAACCAATGGCGACTTAGCCGCGGCAGCTTCGATATTGAAGGCACACATTGCTGAAATGCCAAACCGCTTTAGAGAATCCGCACAAGCTCAAGCGACAATAAAGTAAGTCACAAGCGATTTTCTTTTTGTCGAAAGATTCAAACGGAGCGTGAATAACGCTTTGACGGAGTCGGAGGTAATGCGCCGCCTGTCCTCTCCACTCGTATACTAACGGCGCTCGCCGGTCGCTATAACGCCATCGCGCATCATCGAATCAATTTCTTGCCGATCGATCCCAATCTCTTCTGCGATCGCGATCGTGTGCTCGCCAGTTTGCGGAACATCAAGGCGACATCCCAATCGATGTCCATCAATTTCCAAGGGCAACGCGGGTAGCAACGTTTTACCGCCACTCGGAAGGCTCACCTCCACCATCGCGCCTTGCGAATTCAATTGGGGATCATGGAACAATTCATCCGGACGCGTAATCGGGGCGAATGGCAAATTCGCCTTCTCACAAGCGCGCGCAGCCTCATCACGAGATAGACTCTTAAATAACGCCCGCAATTGAGGCATTACCCGATCTCGTGCGGCTACACGCTGCGAATTCGTGTCCAGTGAGCGATCTGCGGCGAGATCCGCCAAGTTGAACATCTTACAGAATATCCGCCACTGCGTATCGGTAACGACTCCAACGAAGATTTGCAGATCATCGGCTGTATCAAACACATCGTAAACCGCCCAAGCAGAAATGCGCGCTGGCATGGGAGCGGCAGGTTTCCCGGTCACAGCAAACTGCGCCATCGATGTGGACACGAGAAAGGCTGTATTTTCAAACAAGGAACTCTTGATATATTGCCCTGTCCCGGTTTTTTCTCGCCGTCGGAGCGCTGAAAGAATTCCAATTGCGGCGAACATGCCGCCCATCATGTCATTCACTGGTGCACCCGCACGCAATGGGCGACCAGGCGGGCCCGTCATGTAGGCGAGGCCACCCATCATCTGCACAACTTCGTCCAATGCCGCACGGTGTTCGTACGGACCCGACAGAAACCCTTTTAGCGAGCAGTAGATCAGTCGAGAATTGATTGCCTTAACGCTGTCATAGCCGAGGCCATTGGCCTCCATCCCTCCCGGTCGAAAATTCTCAATCAAAACATCCGCTCGCGAAATCACCCGTCGGGCAAAGTTCAAACCTGGTTCGCTTTTCAAATCCAGAGCAAGACTTCGTTTATTGCGATTGAGACTCACGAAAAAACCGGCGCCGGAACCCGGTAACTTGCGCGTGTTGTCGCCAGTCAACGGCTCGACCTTCACAACATCAGCGCCAAGGTCGGCGAGTATCAGCCCACAAGTGGGGCCCATCACCATATGTGAAAATTCGACGACACGTATTCCTTGGAGCGGCAACAATGCTAATAGCCTCGATGGAGTCGCCGACGCATAACTCAGTCAGAAGTTACTTGTCAATTTACTTACTGGCTCCTGCCAATTAAACGACAAACGTAGCGCATGACGATACCCACGATGACCTTCGTTCGACGTTCAAACGCACGCGGCAACGTTATGCCGTGGGAGAATATCGTCCCCGAATATGTAGCGAATTGCTGACGAAAAAAAATCCCGGTGCCGATATCGTCAGATATAGCTCAAGTGGATCAATGTCGCGTCGGAAGACACCGCCGTCAGAATCTCGTTTTAATATACGTCGTAAAGTCTCTATGATGGGCGAATTAAGTGCTGCCTTAAACGATTTCGACGAATTCAGATGACGCTGAATAATTCGGGATTGCTTTCCTAAAGTATGCGTCCAACCGCTAGCGCGTGCTCGACGCCGCCATTGATGTGAGCCCTAAGAATTTTGCCGGCGGCTGCGGCGTCTCTCTTAAGAGCGCTCTCGAGAAGTTCGCGATGTTCACGTGCTGCGACGTCGCCGCGATAACTCAATGCTAGCACCTGGTAACGCAAATACTTGTCGAACACTCCGCCGTGGGTCTCCAGCAGTTCCCGCGAGCCACAGGCTGAAATAAGTGCATGGTGGAATTCCCAATCATATCGTTTCCACAATTCTGTCTCGCCGCTCTTTGCTTTCATCCGCTCTTCCATCGCTGCAAGCTTGTAGTGTGCCGCGACAACGCGAGCTTCCCATTCCATATCCCCAGCCTGGAACGACTGCTCAATCGCGTGCGCTTCCAAAAGCGCCCTAAGCGCTGCGATATCCTTTAGCTCGTCAGCTGATACTGGAGAGACTTCAAAACCACGCTGGCCCTCGGCGACAACGAGCTTCTCTGAGGCAAGTCGACTGAGAGCTTCGCGCAAAGTGCTGACGCTGACACTGTAACTATCTTTGAGACGCTCGAGCCTCAGTTTCTGACCGGGCGCGAGCCGGCCAAATAAAATATCCCCTCGAATTCGGCGGTATGTCGCTTCACCGATTGTTCCTCCACCGATATCGGGCAAATCGGCTGACGACCCAAAATGTGCCTTCACGGCTGCGCCCCGCACCCAACGCCGCCGTCGCAGCTAAAATCGCACAACATCGTCATTTCACCCTATAAAACCAACATCATATGATCTCTAACAATACTTCCTCTGTCCGTCCATTCGGCGCGAGAAGCGCATCGAAGGTTCGTTTGTCAGATGACAGATGAAATCATACGACTTTCAAAATATCTGATATTTTTGATTTTGACGATTGATTTTGCTTCAACCCGGCGATAATTGAATCACTCAATCAAGGGAGGCATAAGCTCATGAAAACAGGTTTATCCCGCCGCACCATTGTCGCCGCCGGCTCAGCGGCGCTCTTCGCATCGATGCTACCTGCTCGCGCGCAGGGCACGCAGAAGATGACACTCAGCGTAGCTTTCTCGGAAACTGACTTGCGGGCGAAAGCGTACAAAGAGTTCGCCGCCGCAATGAAAAGCGACTTCGAAATTGAGCCACACTGGAGCAATTCCTTGTTTAAGCAGGGCACCGAACTTGTTGCCCTCGAACGCGGCAATCTCGAGATGTGCAACCTCGCTCCGGCTGACATTTCCAAGCAGATACCGGCATGGTCGTTGCTGACGTCAGCCTATCTCTTCCGCGACTACGCGCATCTGAAGAAGACATTCCAAAGCGATGTCGGTAAGGAATTCATCGGCATGGCGCGCGACAAGCTGGGCGTCGAAGTAATTCGGCCCGTATATTTCGGCGCCCGACAGGTCAACCTAAAGCCAGACAAGCAAATCAAGACACCCGCAGATATGGCGGGCCTCAAGATGAGGATGCCACCAGGTGAGTATTGGCAGTTCCTTGGTGAATCGATCGGCGCCAATCCGACTCCAGTTGCGTTCTCCGAGCTCTACACTGCGCTACAGACCGGAGTCGTTGATGGCCAGGACAATCCACTCGTCACAGATAGGACCATGAAGTTCGATGAAGTGACTACTCAATTTGTCCTAACAAGTCATGTGCTGGGCTTCGACGTACTGACAGTCGCAAAAAAGACGTGGGATAGCCTCAAGCCAGCAGTGCAGACCAAGTTCCGCGCCGAAGCAGACAAAATATTCGATGCCAACGCGGCCGAATATGATGCCAAAGAACAGGAAACGATCGACTACTTCAAAAAGGAAGGCAAAAAAGTGTACACACCGGACCAGGACGCGTTTCGTACCTTCGCACAAAAGCGATACGTTGCTAAATACGGCAACGACTGGCCTAAGGGTGCGCTTGAGCAGATCAACGCAATAAAATAACCCCCGTTACTCAATTCCTCCCTACTAGTGGCCGGTCGCGCAAACGACCGGCCCATTTTTCACTGCGAGGGTTTAATATCCGATCCGAAAGGAATTGTTGTCGTTATGCTTACAGCAACAATTTTCGCGCACTGGCTGCACCATCGAGCAGAGAATGCAGTCGTCGCTCTGCTCTCGACGATGTTCGTAACCTTCATCCTGCAAATTTTTTACCGCTATGTCCTCGACAACCCACTCGGGTGGACAGAGGAAGTTATTATTGCGACCTGGCTGTGGGTCGTTCTGTGGGGCGCAGCCTTTGTTATCGGGGAAGCCGAGGAAATTCGTTTCGATATTCTCTATTCGAATATCTCAGAGCGCTTACGCCGGATCTTCACTGTTATCACAGGCGTAGTTCTGATCACTGTTTACAGCGTCTCTTTGCCTGCCGCCTACAGATACGTAAGCTTT